>Ga0185299_10000878_pt1 | contig 69861 bp, 51 predicted proteins | sample PaiPotPPA55metaG_FD_128002 | JGI IMG/M metagenome (GOLD analysis project Ga0185299, IMG submission 128002) | Iron sulfur acid spring bacterial and archeal communities from Banff, Canada, to study Microbial Dark Matter (Phase II) - Paint Pots PPA... ... | reverse complement strand
GACGCTTGTGATCTATTCGTATGCACGTCTCGAATCTCCGATGCCGCTTGCTTCGAGCACGCGATAGCGTCCGCCGCAAAGCGGCTTCGTTCAAACGGGTTTGTGGGAAGTTCTGTGTGGATGGCCGGTAATACGGAAAGCGGAAAAGGAGATCCGGTGAAACCACGGGATCGCAGATAAAATCCGGCACCCGATGAGTCAAGTCTGAGTACTTCCCGTTGATCGTATCGGGTGCCGAGCCCTTCTACATCAACTAGTCCTTACACCGTCGCTCCAAAGAGCATTGCCTCTACCCTAGCGACAGCTTCGTCCTGCATGTGTGGAAGCACGTGAGCATAGGTATCCAACGTGAAGGCCGTGCTGGCGTGCCCAAGCTGCTCAGAGACAACTTTCGGCGATACACCGGCAGCCAGCGCGATTGTGGCCGCCGAGTGCCGCAGATCGTAGAGCCTGATTCGCGGCAACCCGGCGAGGTCGAGTATTGATCTGAAATGCTTCGCGAGATAATCGGCATTAATTGGCTGTCCCGACGACGTTCTGAAGACCAAGTCATGGCCTCCGGACACAGATCGTGCGCGCTCGCTCGCGTCTGTAAATCACGAAGAAGCGCAGCGATCCAACGCTGCAATTTGACCAGTCGACGGCTACGCGAACGTTTTGTATCGCAGAAACACCATCTGCCATCTATCCTCCGAATGCTCCGGACTACGCTGACAGTTTGTCGGGCCCAGTCGATGTCTCGCCACTTCAGCCCAAATACTCACTCGGTCGCATCCCAGTTGTGAGCGCTACGGCAAGCGCGGGACCATGCGGAGTGGCCAGTGCAACCTTAACAAATGTTTGCGCTTGCTCCACGGTGAACGAACGCATTTCGCCTCTGGCCTGCTGCGGGATTTTGACGCCACCGACAGGATTATCGAGCAGCAGACGCCACTGCAATGCCTGCCGGATCGCAGACCTTAACACAGCATGTGTGTAACGGACGGTTCGAGCAGACAGCCCTCGCTCGATCATTTTCTGATAAGTAGTCTGACGTCCATAGGCCGCATTGCCGCCCAGAACTGTTTCGCCCAAACTGGGCTGGATGTACCGTCGCAGCATGCCGTCGTAGTCCTGACAGGTCTGCTCTCGTACTCGTGGCATCACAGCTGTCCCAAGCCAGCGATCAAGGTACACGTTGAGTGTGATCTTTGCTCCCTCCAAATCACGGCCTATGTCACGTTCGCGCAACTTCCTCGTAAGGTAGGCTTGCGCGTCCCGCATGGAGCCGTGGATCGTTCGATTGTGGTATCTGCGCTTTTTGGTTTCGTGATCGCGGCCGAGATAGACCCGAATGAGCCATCTCCGGTCACCGCGTGCGATGATTTGGCCAACTTTGCGAGCCATGGAGATTTTCCTCCTAGCTCGTAAAAAGACACACACATCCCGCACACAACCTGATCATGAAAGGGGGTATTCATCAGTTGGGTAGGAAAAAGATGGCTTATCGGCCGTCAGTACTCCTTGCCTGATCGTGCCCTTACTTTCCTGGTTGGCCGAGAATTCTGGGAGGCAGCGAGTGGGTGGCCACAAGGCTTTTATCGGGGACCAATCTGAGCGGAGCAGAAAATTCTAAAGCTACTGGGCGGGCTCCTCCGAGGATCGTAACTGCTCGATCAGCACCGGCAACCATCTTGTCCCGGCCCTCCGTTGTAGAGTCTTGCGCAGATCGTGCGTTGCGCCAAATGTTAACGCGCCTGATGGGGAACAACAGAGGGTTGGCACAAACGGGACGCCGTTTCGACTAGTGCCCGGGACCGTTTCGGACGGCAATGAGCGAAACCTGCTCCAAGTCAGGGTAGTGTTCATCTTTGTCGGGGCTGCGGTCTGTTGGTGCGATCTGCTGGATAGTGGTTTGCGCAGGTGGTATGCCTCCGAAGTATCGCGCATACACTTCGTCAAACGTAGAGATGTCCGCCAAACTATCTAGGTAGACATTCGTGGACACAACCTGAGAGAAATCCATATCGGCTTCTTCAAGATTGTCCATAAGGTTGCGCATCGTCTGACGGAGCTGGAGGGCTATCGTAGAACTATAGACTCCGCCGTTCGGTCCGGGGATAAAGCCACTCTTTGCGGAACAATACAACGTATCGCCGGCAAACACGCAGGGGCTCGCCGTGGGGCTGGGTGGCATGTTCTTGGGACGCACGGCCCGCCGTTGTTTCAGGTCCCGGACCGCAACACCTGTGTATTCGATTTGTGCACCGTTGGGCAGGCTCGATACTACGATAGTGGCCCGCGCCGGCGTATTGCCGAACTCGAACCGATTCGCATAGTGCTCGTTCATCACTCGCATGGGGAACTGCGCGGTCAAGTACGGATTGATGAAGACCATGTAGCTGAGGTTTAGACCAGCTGTTTCCACTACTGCTTTTATTCGGTCAAGCGCGAAGTCCACCTGTGCGGCAGGATCGTCTGAAGCTTTGCCAGGGCCCGGGACGGTACCAGGCATGGCGGAGACGAACAAGCGATCATGCGTGAGAATGCCCGGTGAAAAAGGCTCGTCCGATTTGTAGTTGGACGGATAGACGGCTCGCCTGTCCGAAAGATTGCGTACCGCAACCGCGTTGATCTCAATCGGGGGATCGGGAAGCGCGGCAACGCCGAGCACAGCGCGCGCCGGCGGAATCTTACCAAAGAACTCGCCGAAAGCACGGTTCATTTCCGCATATTGGCTGATGTCGGTGAGATAAACGGTGGTGTAAACCACGTGATCCATCGTCAAGCCCGCGCTCTCGACAACCGACTTCAAGTTATTGAGGGCCTGCCGCGCCTGGGCCGAAAAAGTTGCCGGTAATGCCCCATCCGCGCCGCGCGGCCCCTGGCCGGAAATATAGATGTAATCTCCCGCCTCGACCCTGGACGAGGCTGCGCGGTGAACCTTGGGAGAGTCCTGAGGCGCCGGGGTTGCGCCTGCCTGTGCTTGTGCGCCGACAGCGGACCACAGCAGCAATCCAACGAGGAATGATTTCATTCGAGCCTTCCCAGATATTGAAAAGGGAGCATGAGTTGCGCCGCGATGCTAAGCTGCCCGGCTTCACTTTTGTGCCGCTCCCAGGACGCTGCGCAATCTTTGTCCCACAATGACTTCTTCGCCGGGTTGAATGGTCATCGAAACCAGTTCGATGTGGTCGGCTTCCGGCCGCTCTTTGCTGGTCGGATTGGGCCTGCCCTCGCGAACGGCTTTTACCAAGCTGGGATTATCCGCACCGAGCACCTCGATGACCGGGTCGCCCGCACGCAGAGCCTGCACGCAGTCCGCGATGGTAAATCCCCACGCCCGCTGATCCCACGAGACGTTCAGCGTGGGGTAGCGGTTCCCATCATCTGGAATGTAGATCTTGGTCTGTACGCCCGGCACTGTCTCTACCAGCTTCCTGATGTTATCGACACGATCGTTCCACTCGCGGTACAGTTTCTTGTCGTCCAGCTTCAGCCAGGTCTCCAGGGCGGTAAGGCAGCCGATCATTTCTTCTTTTCCAACCTTCATGGGACGGCACACGGCTCCCTCGCGCGGGCTGGAGTTCATAACGGCTGCGTCGATCAGATCTTTTCGGCCCAGAAGCACTCCGCTGCACTGGGGCCCGCGCAAGCCTTTCCCGCCGGAAAATGTGTACAGATCAATTCCCATTCGGGCGTAGAGCATGGCATTCTCAGCCGGAGGAATGCCCGCCGCATCGTCCAGAAGCAGCGGCACCTTGTGATCTTTCGCAATCGCGAGTTCCTTCTGCAATTCGTCACCGAGGTGCGTGGTGTAGATCATCACGGTGTTTTGGTTAACGGCTTTGGCAAGTTCTTCCGGTGAATAGGCGAGCACCAGTTTCGCGCCCGTCAGTCGGATCGCACTATCAAAAGCGCTCCGGCCGCCGGACATGATCACTTCATTCTTGAGCCCAGTGGTATCGGGGAGTTGCCAGATCAGCTTGTCGTCGGTGCCCGCCATGCAACCTGCAGTTGCGACCGCCAAAGCCCCAGCTGCACCTGAGGTAATCATTCCAGACTCGGCGCCGGTGAGTTCCGCCAGTCGCCGTCCGATGGCACGCTGCAAATCCAGCACATTCACGAAGTACTGCGCCGCTTCGATCTGCGCTTCGCGCACTTCAGGAAATTCCAGAGAGCCACTGAGGTAGGTCCAGGTGCCTCGGCAATTGATGACTGTCTTGACCCCCAGACGGCTGTAACAATTTTGTCGAGGGTCTTTGCCTACTGCGGTGGCAGCCTTGGCGTAAAGATCAGCCACCGCGATCTGGCTCAGCAGCGGAGCCGCGGCTGCCCATTTCATGAATGACCGACGACCAGAATTCAGAGCATGCATTGCGACACCTCCTGGTTTAACTACCCTGGATAATTGCCTACTCTTCATCTTCGTGTAGTGGGATGCGTGCCCGAACCGCCAGGATATAAGCCTTCGCACCTGGTTTATTTTGGTTGTAGAAGCCGACCGTGCAGTTAGGACGAAAATAATAGGCGTCCCCCGCTTTGGCGGGATAACGTCCTTCAACGCCGTCCATTCCGCTGCCGGCAACCATTTCGCCCTCGCCATCGATTACGAGATAGATTTCTTCCGCCGTTTCGTGGTGGTGCGGCCAGTTCGTTCCTCCGGAAGAAAAGTCCATCCAGAAAAAACTGTCCATCACATAGGCCTCATCAATTAAGTCGCGCTTGCCGCTGTGCAGGCCGGCGAGAAGTTTGTACAGAACCGAGTTAGGGTGACCGCTAACAGTTTCCTCCTTGGCATCCTCAAGGTTGGCGACCTTCGGATGCGGCAACGGGGCGCCGATGAAAATCGACGGCTCGATTTTGAATCCCATAACCAGCACGCGCAGCAGCTGATCCGCGTCGCTGGAAATCGAATGTTTGGCGCCCGGGGGCAAATAAGTGAAGTCATGCTTGCGAAGCGCTTGAATCTGATCTTCGTAGTGCAGCACGCCTCTGCCTTCGATGACAAAGTAGATTTCTTCCCGGCGGTCGTAGAGTACGGTCCGGCAACTACCGTGCGCATCCAGAGTGACTTCGCCGAAGCGAGTTACGGTTTGAAGAGATCGATTGTCTTTGTCGCCTTCTCCGAACATCGCCCGGTAGTGGCAAGTTTGCGAGGTGAGGTCGGCCTTCGTCTCTGCTAGCTCTGGAACGTAGCGATGCAACCATGTGGGATCCACCTGCTGGTCTTGGGCTCGAAGACCGTGTGCCAGCAACAACGCGAACAGCAGGAGTCTTTTCAACTTGGGCCTCCCCATTCTGCAATTCGATTTCGCTTCGGCGGGACTGCTGAACTGTTTTCACGCCGCGTAGTCGGCCTAATCCTGGGCATGACCCTCCGCCGAGGGCAATGGGGAACGGTCCGAAGGGCGGGCCTCTCTCAAAATGTAGCTGACCAGATCATCAAGCTCAGTGCTGCTGAGTCGCTGTGCGTAGTTGACGGGCATGGAATTTCCGATTTCCCGCTGAACCGAGACCAGACTAGACTTCATGAGCAGGTAAAACCGGCCATCGTCATCCTGCAATTGCAGAGAAGCATTGTCTTCGTTCCGAATCGTGCCGGAGAACTTTTGGCCATCCCGCGTAACTGCAGTAGCTGCTTCTTGCGGTGCTCCCGTTGGCCTGAGAAGCGCATCACGAATCTCATACCCCGAATGGTCTCGCGCAAACCCTCCCAGGTCCCCCGCGATGAACTGTCCTCGGCCTGCAATTCTGTGGCAGGTCGAACATCCGGCCTTTCCGTAGAAAAGATCGTGGCCCCGCGCTGCGTCGCCCGGCACGGAGTTCCCGGCGGACCTGCCTTGCAAGAAGTGCAGATAAGCGACCACCGCATGAGTATCTTCCTCGATAATATCGGGGAACCCTGGCATTCCAGCTTCCGGAATTCCATCGCGAATAAACTTGAGCCATGCCTCGTCCGGGAGCGCCTTCGCGTCGGGGCGGCGGACGATATCAGGTGCATGCTCACCGCCGAGCCCGTCGAGTCCGTGGCAAGTCGCGCATTTCGCCTCGAAAACGGTCTTTCCCCTGACATCAAGCCTCAGCCCGGAAGCGGACTCTTTGCTGTTCGGGTCTTGGCAAAAAACATTGCCTGCCGCGCAAATCAGCACCAAACCAAACTTGAGAACGATTCGCCAGCTCACGTCGCGCTTCCCGGATTCCGCACTTGCCAGGGTGAATCGCGCGAGGGAGCGTCGCGCAGGAAGTCGCAATGTATCCCACTCCGTGAAAACAGCTTCTTAGGAATCGGTGACATCAGACGGTGAACCTGATATACCACAGAATCTGCTTGACGCAAATCCAATTGTTTCGTTTGATTGGGTTTTGTTTCGTCCGGTGAAAGTGCGTCAGCAGCAAAAGCGGCTGCCTTGGAACATGCCGACACGCGGATCGCAAGTCCGATCGTTCACGGCGCAGGTATGATGGCAGCGCTGACCAAGGAAGAGGAAAGATGCGGCGCTACGTAGTGGCTTTTTTTGTTTGTTGGTTGGGCCTGGAGGTTTCACTTGTCAAGGCTAAAACTGAGCAGAGCCAGCCAAGTTCGGCGTGTCGCATCGAGGCGACGAATTACAAGGGGTGGAGCGGAGAACAGCTCTCCAACCACTGGCTACAGCTGATCGTCGTACCGCAAAATGGCGGGCGCCTGATGCAGGTCATTTTTGCCGGGCATCCTTATCTCTTCGTCAATCCCAAGTACGAAGGAAAATATCTGTCCCCCAGTCCATCCGAATGGTTTAACTATGGAGGCGACAAGCTCTGGCTCTTGCCAGAGGGAAATGACGATGAACAACATTGGGTGGGTAATTCCGATTTGCTCGACGATGGCCCTTACGCCTTTCGAAAGGTTTCGGAAGGGCAGGAATGTGAAGTCGAGCTCACAGGCCCCGCCGATCCACAGACCGGGATTCAGATCCGACGCACAATTCACCTGGACGCCGATTCTCCGCGCATCCGTTTTCATGCAACCATGCAGAATCGTACCGGGCATGTCATTGAGTGGTCCATGCAATCTGTTTCGCAATACGATACCGCGGACCACTCCGCTCCCTCGGGAGGCAGCCATAACTTCTGGACCTTCACGCCGGCGAATCCAAACAGCGGCTATCTGAACCGCTACCACGTGCGCTTCGGTCCGGCGGAAAATCCGGCGGTCGCCGTCAGGGATGATGGCCTCTTCGCGCTGCACTACGTGCACCTTGCGGCCGAACTGTGGCTGGATTCGAGGCCAGGCTGGCTGGCTGTGGTGGATGGCGACAGCAAGTATGCAATGGTTGAGCGTTTCCGCTACGAAAAGAACGAGACCTATCCCGGCAAGGCATCGGTTATTTTTTGGATGAATGGCCCCGAAACGAGGTTGAGTTCTCAGGGCGAGCCTTCCTTGACTTCGGGAGGCGATGGTTCTCCTTATTATTTGGAGGCCGAAGTCAATAGCCCGCTCGTCCAGCTGCGGCCAGGTGAGACTCGCGACCTCGACACGGAGTGGTTTCCGACTCGCTCAGGCAGCGAATTCCATGGGGTAGAGGACGCAGGCATTGTGGTACATCCTCTTCAGGCCACTCGTTTGGAGAACGGTCACATACGCCTCTCGGCCTCCTTCGGAGCATTTTTTGCGGGACGTTTGATTGCGCATCTTTACAACGAACACGGAGTCGCTTCGGGAACGATGGCTCTGACTCAGGTGGATCCAGCGGAGCTCGTCGTGCTGGAGACAGAGTTAACGCCTCCTGCTAAGACCTCGCGTATCTCTCTTCATCTTGAAGACGCAAACGGGCTCGACCGTGGTTCTCTTCAAGAAGTTAAAGTCGAGGAGGTTCAAGTCGGCGCGACAGAACCCCACTGACATGAAATCATTCAGGAAAAAATTCGCCGGGGCCACGCTGGCCGGTTTGCTCTCGCTTTCAGCGGCAGGACAACAGGGGCAGGCTCCCATTGTTGCCGTTGTGAACGCGAGCGCGGACGACTTGCTGACGCAGCCTCCTGGCGCCAACTGGACTTCCTATAACGGCGACTACACCGGACGCCGCTACAGCGCCTTGCACGAAGTGACCGCGGCAAATGTCACGCAGCTCCGCGCCTCATGGATATTCCATCCCTCAAATTCCGAGAGGCTGGAAGTGACTCCCGTAGTCGTCAACGGCGTAATGTATGTCACCTCGGCCAACGATGCATTTGCCCTTGACGCTCGAACGGGCCGCGTTCTGTGGCATCACCAAAGGCCGTTGAGCGCAGGGTTGCTCGATGACGCTGCGGCTCATAAGAACCGTGGAGTGGGAGTCTGGCGAAACTTCGTCTACATGGAAACCGATGACGCCCACCTGCTTTGTCTCGACGCTCGCTCCGGACACCTGCTATGGGATGTGACCTACGCGGACAAGGCAAAACAATATGGTGCAACCAGCGCTCCGCTAATTGTGAAAGACGAGGTTATCGTGGGCACGTCCGGAGGTGACTCCGGCGTGCGCGGTTTCGTGGCCGCTTACGATGCCGTTACCGGCAACCTGAAGTGGCGTTTCTGGACGATTCCCGGGCCGGGTGAGTTCGGCTCTGCCAGTTGGCCCGGCGATTCCTACCTCCATGGCGGGGGAACGACGTGGATGCCCGGTACTTACGACGCGAAGCAGGATACTTTGTATTGGACAACCAGCAACGCTGCGCCCGATTTCGTAGGAGATTCCCGTCCTGGGGATGACCTGTACACCGCCTGTGTCGTGGCGCTGAACGCCACTACGGGCGCGTTGAAATGGTACTTCCAGTTCACTCCGCACGACCTGTACGACTACGACGCCAATGAAACACCAGTGCTGGTGAGTGCCGAAGTAAACGGACGAGTGCGTGACTTGATGGTGCAGGCCAACCGTAACGGGTTTCTTTATCTTCTCGACCGGACCGACGGAAAGTTCCTCAAGGCGACCCCGTTTGTCGAGAAGCTGAACTGGGCCAAAGGGATTGACGCTTCGGGCCGCCCCATACTGTCTGGAAAAATACCGGGCGCGGAGGGCACGCAGATTTGTCCCAGCATTGACGGAGCCACAAATTGGTTTTCGCCTTCCTACAATCCTGACACCGGGTTCCTTTACGTCATGGCGCTGGAGAGTTGTAGCATTTTTTTCGCTCACCCGCAATCATTTGCGCTAGGTCAGACCCTCTACGCTACGGGCACGAAGCTTGCGCCCGACGATTACGCTCAAAAGGTTCTGCTGGCGTACTCCGTGCCCGAGGGAGAAATCGTCTGGCGCTATCCCCAAGTCGGCCGCGGCAATTCCTGGGGCGGGACTCTGACAACGGCGGGTGAATTGGTGTTCTTCGCAAACGATACCGGAGCACTGGAAGCGGTCGAAGCACGGACCGGCCGCTCGCTCTGGCAATTCGCCACCGGCCAAAGCATTCATGCTTCACCGATGAGTTACGCAGTCGATGGGGTTCAGTACGTGGCCATCGCTGCGGGAGGGGATGTTATCAGCTTCTCCCTTCTTCATTGAGTGTGGCGAGGCAGTTGCACGATGGTTGGCTACGCAGACCAGCGGCTTTCACGGAATGAAACTCGGGATCAGCGTTGCGTCTGTTTGGCAACACTCCTTTGTATAATTGGGCGACTCTGAGAGCCGCAATCCTGCAGTGCAAACGGAGCATTCTTCGTGCTGCTTAGAGTATTCAACGATCGCGTCGTGCTGGGTCAGGCGGCAGCCGAACAGGCGGCGGCGGCCGTTCGGCGCGCCCTTGCAGAGCGTGGCTATGCGAGGATCATTGCTGCGACGGCTGCGTCGCAGCTCGAATTTCTGGATGCTTTGACCAAGGCGCCGGGCATCGACTGGTCCAAGGTGGAGGCTTTTCATCTCGACGAATACATCGGCTTGCCGGTCTCCCATCCGGGAAGTTTCCGCAGGATGCTGCTGGAGCAGTTGGTGCAGAAAACCGGAATTGTCAATTACCATCTGCTCGATGGTGACGCCGCCGACCCGATGGATACGGTGCGGTGCGTAGGCAAACAACTGGCATCCCTGCCGGTGGATATCGCGTTTCTTGGGATCGGCGAGAACGGGCACATCGCATTCAACGACCCACCCGCCGATTTTGAAACTGAAGAACCCTACATCATCGTGAACCTGGATGAGGCCTGCCGCCAACAGCAAGTAGGCGAAGCTTGGTTCGCCGATATTTCACAAGTGCCGAAGCGGGCTATCTCGATGTCGGCCCGGCAGATTCTCAAAGCCAAGGAGATATTGGCGGTTGTGCCCGGTCCGCGCAAGGCCCAAGCGGTGAAGGCTTGCTTTGAGGGCGCGGTCAGCCCCATGACTCCGGCTTCTATTCTGCGCACTCATCTGAGTGCCACCGTCTATCTCGACAAGCATTCGGCTTCACTCCTGGGCCCCGTCTTGCAGAATGAACTCAACCATAGTTCGCTAACTGACGAATCGCAGGTCACGGTTGGCCCGTAACGCGCGGTTTGACAATCACGCATGGTAACCGCCAGGAAGCCGATTCCTTTGTTGCGCTGGTGGATCGGCGGCCTTCTGTTTGCGTCCACGGTCATCAACTACATCGACCGACAGACTCTCTCGCTTTTGGCGCCTTGCCTCAAGATCGAGTACCGCTGGAGCAACTCAGACTACGCGAATATTGCCATCGCGTTCCGGGTGGCTTATTCAATCGGACAGCCAGTCTTTGGGAGGCTCATGGACCGCATCGGCACGCGCCGCGGCCTGACCCTCACGGTGATCTGGTATTCACTGGTCTCGATATTGACGTCGCTCGCCAGCGGCTTTTACAGCTTCGCAACGTTCCGCTTCCTGTTGGGTGCGGGGGAGTCCGCCAACTGGCCGGCCGCAACGAAGGCAGTCTCGGAGTGGTTCCCCAAACGCGAACGCGCACTTGCGACCGCACTCTTTGATAGTGGTTCTTCGATTGGGGGAGCCGTCGCTCCATTCATTGTTCTGTGGATTTATTTTCGTTGGGGATGGCGCCCGGCGTTCATGATCCCGGGCATTCTCGGATTTCTCTGGTTGATCGCCTGGCGCTGGCTGTACCATCCGCCGGAGACTCACTGTCGAATTGGCCAAGCTGAACTCGAAATGATCGTCGCGGACAAGCGGGAGTCGGATGCTCCTCAGCAAGGCAAAGCGCGGCCACTGTGGAGTGATCTGCTGAAGCTTCCGCAGACCTGGGGCGTCATCCTTGCGAAAGCAACTACGGATCCGGTCTACTTCTTTATCACAGAATGGTTTCCAATTTACCTCGTCGCGAAGGGCATTGAGCTGAACACCGGATTGTTCGCCGTATGGATCCCGTTCATCGCCGCCGATCTGGGTAGCTTCTTCGGGGGTGGACTTTCCGGCTATTTGGTCAAGACGGGATGGTCGCTGGGCGCGGCGCGCAAAACGCTGATCGTTTTCGGCGGAGTGGGAATGACGATGATTATTCCCACGATTTTCACGACCAACGTCTACTGGATTGCACTCCTGTTTGCGGTCGCGACGTTTACGTATGCGGGTTTCACCACAATGGCCAATGTGCTGCCCTCGGACCTGTATAGCAGCGAATGGGTGGCGTCAGTGAGCGGCCTAAGCGGAACGGGGGCTGGCATCGGAACTATCGTTGCCTTCAAGCTCATCGGCTATTTTTCCGATGCTCGCCAGGCAACGGGCACTCATTCTTTCGATCCGATCGTGATTATCGCGGGGCTGGTGCCTTTCGCCGGCATGATTCTGGTCTTGCTGTTGGTGCGCAACACGCAGGCGACAGATCAAGGGCTGGTGCGACGAATCTGATTTGGATACACCTCTGAGGAATTATGGGATATAAGCGCCTGGAACTCGATGGTAAGGTGGCGGTAGTGATCGGTGGCAGTTCTGGAATCGGTCGCACGCTGGTACGCGGACTGGAACGCCGTGGGATACGGACCTGGTGCGGAAACGCAAACTCTATCCCCTGCTCGCAAAGCTGGGCATTGAGCGCTGCGGCTTCCACGCCTTCAGACATGGCAATGAAAGCGTAATGGATCGGGAGAGTGTGCCGATGGCAGTGCGACAATCTCGCCTGGGACACTCCGACGCGCGCACGACCATGCTGTATACGCACGTTGCCAGCGAAGACGGCCGTAAGATCGCGGCTCGATTCGGAGAACTGCTGACATGCTCGCCCACCGCGGCGATCATGCCGGCGGGAAACGCATAATTTTGGTGTCAAATGGTGCCAAATTCGAGCGGCGAAGGCGGGTAAGTGCTTGAAGGAATTGGTTGCGGGGGCCCGATACGTACCGAATAGACAATTCCTGAGCATTCCTTTCCGCAGCGACTTGCTCCACTGCGCGGCGCAAGTCTAACAAACGGCGCGACTCTTAGACGTAGTTTCCGGTTAGCCAACCATCCACGAGTAGTCCCGCGCAGTGAATATCAAGAGGCTTCGTTGCGTTTTCCGTCTGGGCTCAGAATCCAACCTACGCTTCGCTGTTGACCGCTTGAATCAAAGCCTTGATGTATCCATAACTGAACGCATAGGCCTGGAAACCACTCGGATCATCCGGGTGACTGGGCATGTGATCCGGACAAATCGAGCCCGAGAACTGTGTGTCCCGCAAGATTCGCATAACTTTTGAGAAGTCCACCTCGCCCTCATCGGGGAAGACCTCGTAGAAGTTGTTGAGACTACCGCGAATGTTGCGCATGTGTATCTGATGAATCTTCCCCCGTTGGCCAAGGTATTGGACGATCGGCAGCACTTCGGTCGCCGGATTCTTTAATCCCGCCGCTGCGTTTCCCAGATCCAACTGGAAGCCGTTGTACGGACTTTCGACGATGGATTCGTAGCGCTTTATGGCTCCGAAAATCTCAGGAGAATCCCATTCGTCAACTCCTTGGTAGCCAAACGGGAGTCCGGGCGGATCGGCAGGGTGGCAGGCCATCCTGACGTCATGCTCTTTGGCGGCGGGAATGATCTTTTCCAAAAAGTACGTGATGCGCTCCCAATAGTCTTCATGGGTGACTCGACCTTCGTCCCCCTTAGGGACACTTTTCCAATCATCCTCCAGCTTGAAAGAATCGCAGGCGATGCCTCCGCGTCCAGCGGTCTTCCCGTTCCGGCGATATGGGATCACTTCACAGTGATAGGTAATAAGCTTCACGCCAATCTGAGCTGCCTTCCGAATATTCCCGACTATGATGTCAATTTCGCGCTCTCGTTCGGGCCCCTTGCGAAGCAAATTGATGTAACGGGAGTTCATGCGGATCGCTTCAAAAACGACACTGTGTGTGTCGCAGTTGTCCTTCATTCGCTGCAAGTCATCCGAATCCCAAGCCCCTTCTGGATTCTTGCTGACTTCCGCAGTGAGCTGCTTCACGCCGTGACGCAGGTTGTATTCGAGATTCTGTTTGGAGGTGATGTCGTCGCCGGCGATGATGTGGTAGTCGCCGCCTACGTGCATGAGGGCGTTCCTCTGGGGTTTTTGCTCCGCCGCGAGGGAGTTCGCGAGCGAGCTACTGGGGATGCCTTGGGCCGCAATCCCAACAAGGGCGCCGCCGAACTCTCTTCGATTGATCATGCTACCCCTTCACTCGCAACGTGTTGATCGGCTGCTGATCCTAGCACATTCGAAGTCATTGATCGGGCAGTTGTTCCAGGTAGGAGCGCCAAGCGCACCAGCGAAATGCACATGGATCGTTTCCACAGCCCTCGCGAAGGTAGCTGGACGATTCATGGCAAATGCGGAAATTATCGCCGTAAACCCGCACCGTTACTTCCAGATTGCCGAACACCCGCCAGCGATCAGTCCTTTGTCGGCGCTCGCGCTTTCCGTTGAAGGAGCAAGACAAGTACCGCTGATAGAAATAGCGGAACACCAGCAAGGGCCAGACCAGCGTAGAGGTTTCCGGTTCTCGTAGCGATTGCCCCGATTATATACGGCCCGGCAAGACCGCTGAGGTTCCCGACGGAGTTAATTAAGGCGATACCGGCTGCCGCCGAGAGTCCCGTCAGAAACTCGCTGGGCAGTGCCCAGAAAGGACCAAGAGAACTGAAAACGCCCGCAGCTAATAAACATAAAAGCGCCACGGAACAGAATGGGGACCGAGTTGTCCCCAGCAGCGCGAGGGATGTCCCAGCCACGATGGCCGGAATCGCCACATGGTATCGCCGCTCCAGCGAGCGGTCGGAGCTACGGGAAACAAATATCATCGTTGCCAGCGCAACGATATTGGGGATCGCAAGCAAGAGCCCGACCATGCTATTGGAATAGTGACTGGAGAGTGATTTCACCAGCTGTGGCCCCCAAGAGGTCAGCGCATACAGACCGATCATCATTCCGAAATAAATTAAGACCAGATGCCACACGCGGCCGCTTGCCAAAGCCTGGAGCGGTGAGTATTGACGCTGCCCCAACTTTTGCTGTTCTTCGTGTTCCAATTCCCCTCGAATCCACTCCTTTTCATCTGCGGTCAGAAACGTGGCTTCCTGGGGGCGGCTTGGCAGTAGAAAGTAAGTGAGTACGCCACAGACTAAGGCCGGCGTTCCCTCCAAAATCAGCAGCCACCGCCAACTGCTGAGACCGAGCCAGTGCACGTGATCTAGGATGAGACCCGAAACCGGAGATCCTAGGATTGGGGTAACAGTGTTGGCTGTCATGAACAACGCAAGCGCCCGCGCCTGTTCGCGTTGGGGAAACCAGTAGGTCAGATACAAGATCATACCGGGGAAATAACCTGCTTCAGCCAGCCCCAGCAGAAAACGCGCTACGTACAACTGAGAGACGTTCTGTGCTAAGCCGGTCAGCATCGCCACAATTCCCCAGCTAATCAGTATTCGGGCGATCCAGACTCGCGCTCCGATCTTGTGTAGCAGCAGATTGCTGGGGATTTCAAAGAAGAGGTAGCCGAAAAAGAAAATTCCAAAGATCAATCCGTACTGCTGGCTGGTGATGGCCAGTTCTTTGTTCATCGTCAACGCCGCAAACCCAATGTTGAGGCGGTCGAGAAGGGCAACCACGAAAAGCAGAAAGACAAACGGAAGAATCCTGATCCGTACTTTCCGAATCGTTCTGGCCTCGATGGGCAACTGCCTGCGTTTGCTGCGATGGTCATGAACACCTCTCCGCGAGTATTCCTGAACGAAAGATCTGATCAGCGGGATCGCTGATAAAGGCAGGGAAGCAATGCGGAGAAATATATGTCTCGACTGTCCAACCGTCAAGCGACTCGTTGATTTACTCCATCAGGCTGGTTTTGTCAATTCGGATGGTTGCGGGGTTCGCGGAAGTTGCTGACAGGAAAGATTTTTTGGTTGCGGGGGGTGGATTTGAACCACCGACCTTTGGGTTATGAGCCCGACGAGAATAGGCATTACAACAACTTACAAGACGCGGGTGGCTACCTAAACTCCTTGTAAGGAACGCTAGAGAATCCTTATTGGACAGTTAGAGGACAGTCGCGGTATAGCTTCTGTTTTCGCTCGATCGTCGAAGGGCGCGCTTGTTTTGCTGCGGATCAGCAGCTCTGAGTCTGAAAGCTTCGGTTTGTCTCTTCTGCGAAAAACTAAGACGGTTCGCTACCCATTGTTCGAAGCCCACGCGTTGGAGTGACGAACAATGTCCGTCACAGGGCAGCGTTCTAACCAACTGAACTACGTCCCCACTTTGTTTTGTTTCAGTTACTTACAGTTACATGCAAAACTCGCTTACAATTCGGGGACTGTCAATAGTGTCGCCTGAGTCCACTGTTTCAATGCGACCGAACTGGACCTCAGGTTAACCACCGAAAAACCGACAGGAAAATGAATCACCGAATACCGGTCGGCAGTGTTTTGTCTTTCAGATTCTAGCAGATCGCGGTGACTGCTGTAATGTAGCGTCTAAACAGATGCCCCTGTCACGGCATCGTAGGCAAAGGGCACGATAAATAAGGACTGGAGATCGTCACATTCCCGGGGCCCTAGTTCAGTTGGTTAGACCGCCTGCCTCTGACGCAGGGCTCAACGGTTCGAGACGCGTCGTTCCCCAAAATATCCCTTAATTGCAATGGATCGTTCTAGCTCTGGTGCCCGGAGGGGGGTTGTAACGTTGGTGAAATCGAACTGGATCTAAGGGCGAAGGACACAAAAAGGACACAGCGCAACGCGCCTCTAGTCCGGGACGGCAACTGATCCCTTTTCGCTGGGGAGGCGACCACCGTGAAAGCTGGATGACTGAACGGAACTTCAACAAACTAGAGGAACACGAACGCACTGGATAGCGTTCTAGGAACAGCAGGGAACAAATGAACAAATCAATGTGTCCCAGAGGTGTGTCCCCGGCAGATCTGCTGCCTGTACCGTTCGGGGTTGAGACCCACCGCCAGTAGCGATGCGTGTATGCTGGTGCTCAGATTGGAGCGCCGCTACTGCATCGCCGTTCGCCGATGCGAAGCGGAAAGGATAGAAAAAGATGGAATCGGAGTCATGCTGATTCATCAAGACCGTCTGTTTCCTGCCGAAGCCAGTACTCGAAAGATAGCGAAGACACTCTATGAGCATGTGCGGACGTTGCCCATCATCAGCCCGCACGGGCACACGCAGGCGGCATGGTTTGCAAAGAACGAGCCTTTCCCCGATCCGGCCAAGCTCTTCCTGCAGCCCGACCACTACATCTATCGAATGCTCTACAGCCAGGGAGTGTCCCTAGAGGATCTCGAGATTGGGCAGCCGGAGTTGAAGGATGCGCGAAAAGCCTGGCACATATTCGCCAGCCATTACCATCTGTTCCGCGCAACGCCGACGCGCCTGTGGCTGGACTTTGCCTTCCAGGAACTTTTTGGGATTGAAGAACGGCTGTCGGAAAAAACTGCTGATTTCTACTTCGATTCGATCTCGGAAAAGTTGCAGACACCGGAGTTCCTGCCGCGTGCTCTTTACCAGCGTTTTAATTTGGAAGTGCTGGCGACGACTGATTCTCCGCTCGATTCGCTGGCCGATCACAATGCAATCCGGGAATCGAACTGGAAAGCGAGGATTCTGCCGACCTTTCGGCCCGACCCGGTTGTCGATCCTGATTTTGTGGGATTTGCCGAAAATATCCTAAAGCTAGGCGAGAGGACCGGGGAAGACACCTCGACGTGGGCGGGCTATCTGGACGCGTTGCGAAAAACGCGCGGACGCTTTCGCCAACTCGGCTGCACGGCAACCGACCACGGGCACTCCACCGCGCAAACCGCCAGTCTTTCCAAAGCAGAGGCTGAAAATATCTTTTGTCGAGTGCTCGACGGCAAAGCAGACGCCCAGCAACAGGAACTCTTCCGCGCCCAGATGCTGACAGAAATGGCGCGGATGAGTCTTGAAGACGGGCTGGTCATGCAGATTCACCCTGGCAGCGCACGCAACCACAATCGCAAGCTCTATGAGCGATACGGCCGCGACGTGGGCGCTGACATTCCGATGCCAACGAATTATGTGGACGCGCTTCGCCCCCTGCTCGATCAGTTCGGCAATGAGGGTGCTCTGACGATCATTCTTTTTACGCTGGACGAGTCGACTTACAGCCGGGAACTGGCGCCGCTGGCCGGGCACTATCCGTGCCTGCGGCTGGGTCCCCCGTGGTGGTTTCACGACAGTCCGGAGGGAATGATGCGTTTCCGCGAGCGGGTAACGGAGACGGCGGGCTTCTACAATACGGTGGGATTCAACGACGATACTCGGGCCTTCCTATCTATTTCGGCCCGGCACGATGCGGCGCGGCGCATGGATTGCGCCTTCCTGGCGAAGCTGGTCGCCGAGCACCGGCTGGAGGAAGAGGAAGCACTGGAAGTAGCCCACGACCTCGCCTACAGGTTAGTGAAACAAGCATATAAATTGTAGCGATCCCGAAATGGCGGATAGGACAGCTTTCGACAGCGGAACGGAAAGCGGCGCGTCTCCCAGGTTATCTCCCGTCCCACGGCTAGGACGGGTGCGCTGGACGATCTGCGCCATGCTATTCGCCGCCACCTCGATCAACTACATGGACCGCCAAGTGATCGCGATCCTCAAGCCCACGCTCCAGCACAGCATTGGCTTGACGGAGGTGAGTTACGGCTACATTGTCGATGCCTTTCAGATCGCCTACGCGCTGGGCCTGCTGGCCGCCGGGCGGCTAATCGACAGGCTCGGCACGCGCATCGGCTACATGTTAGTGATGGCCGTCTGGAGCCTTTCCGCAATGGGCCACGCGCTGGCCGGAACTGCGCTGGAGTTTGGCTTTGCGCGCTTCTTCCTCGGACTCGGCGAATCCGGCAACTTCCCCGCCGCGATTAAAACGGTGGCCGAGTGGTTCCCGCAGAACGAACGCTCATTGGCTACGGGTATTTTCAACTCGGGAGCAAATGTCGGCGCGATTCTGGCTCCGATCATCGTGCCCTGGGTGACGCTGCGCTACGGCTGGCATGCGGCTTTTCTGACCACTGGCTTCTTCAGTGCGCTCTGGATTGTTTGGTGGTTCCGCAATTACCGCAAGCCTTCCGACCACCCTACTCCTACCAGCGCCGAACTGCGGCACATCTACCGGGAGTCGGCGATAGAGATGGGCTCCGCCTTGCCCTGGCGCCGGCTGCTGGGCTATCGCCAAACCTGGGCGTTTTCCATCGCAAAGTTCCTTACGGATCCGATTTGGTGGTTCTATCTGTTCTGGCTGCCGTCCTACTTTAGTTCGAAATTCAATCTGAATCTTGCGCACATTGGGCTGCCGCTCATTGTCGTCTACAACGTTTCGGCGGTTGGAAGCATTGGCGGAGGTTGGCTGCCCGCGCCCTTTCATCGCCTGGGACTCTCGTCCAACCATGCGCGTCTTGCGGCAATGCTGTTCTGCGCTTGCCTGGTCGTTCCCATTCTTGCCGTCACTAGCCTCAAGTCGGAGTGGGCAGCCATCGCGCTGCTCAGCCTGGCAGCGGGCGCGCATCAGGGATGGTCGGCCAATCTCTTCACCACATCGTCGGACATGTTTCCGCGCAGTGCGGTGGGCGCGGTGGTTGGCATCGGCGGCATGGCAGGATCGGTTGGCGGCGCGCTTTTTGCTTTCTTCGCAGGACACACCTTGGAACTGACGCATAGCTATGCCATGCTCTTCGCTATCGCGGCGAGCGCATATCTGCTAGCTCTGCTCATTTTGCATCTGCTCGCTCCCGGATTGACGAAAGTCGAATTCACCGCATGAGCCTATACTGCGCCACGGGCAGTGTCGAAGCCGATTTGTTTCCGCAGTTGAAACATCTGCTCGAGGAAAGCCTGGCGAAACTCGGAAAACGGCACCGTGTGCTGGCTGTACCGCCTGACCAAAGCCGCCTGCATTCCCGCGCCGGCGAGCTAACGCGCTATGCGTGGGAATACTACGGCGATCGGATGCAGGCCGTTTTGCCGGCGCTCGGCACACACACCGCCATGCAGCCCGGGCAGATCGCGCGAATGTTTGGAGCTATGCCGCAAGATCTTTTCCGCGTCCACAACTGGCGAACCGACGTCGAGACCCTTGGCGAGGTCCCGGCGGAGTTCATCCACGAGCTATCAGAAGGCAAACTGAACTACCCGTGGCGGGCACAGGTGAACCGGCTCATTGCACATGGTGGCTTCGACCTCATCCTCTCCATTGGCCAGGTCGTTCCCCATGAAGCGATCGGCATGGCCAATTACAACAAGAATATTCTCGTTGGCACCGGAGGCCGCGACGGGATCAATCGCAGCCACTATCTGGGCGCGGTGTATGGCATAGAGCGCCTCATGGGCCGCGCTGAAAACCCCGTGCGCAATGTTCTAAATTATGCCTCCGATCATTGTCTGCGGCATCTGCCTATCGTCTACGTGCTTACCGTAGTCGGGCGGATGGCGGACGGACGGCTGGCTCTGCGCGGCCTTTTCATCGGCGATGATGTCGAGTGCTTCTACCGCGCCGCCGAACTCAGCTTACGAGTGAACTTTGAAACCCTGGACACGCCCATCCAGAAGGCCGTTGTTTATCTCGATCCCCATGAGTTTCACAGCACCTGGTTGGGCAACAAGGCTGTCTACCGCACCCGCATGGCACTGGCCGACGGCGCCGAGCGTAAGGGAATTTGGCGAAGACAAGACGATCGACACGCTGATCCGCAAATACGGCTATCGTGGAACTCCGGCAACGCTCGCAGCCGTGAGGGCAAATGCGGATCTCGCCGGCGGTCTGGGCGCGGCTGCGCACCTCATCCACGGTTCCTCCGAAACACGCTTCACGATCCGGTGGTGCCCCGGGTTTCTCAGCAAAGAAGAAGTTGAGGGTGTTGGCTTTGAGTATGGCGATCTGAAGACAATGATCGCGCGCTACGATCCGGGGAAACTCCGCCACGGCATCAACCACGTTGCAGGGGAAGATGTGTTCTTTATTGCAAATCCAGGGTTAGGGCTTTGGGCCTGGCGAGGCAAATTGTGATGCGAGATCGAACGTGGAAAATAACGGCTTAAGGCTTAGCAAGTATTCCATCGGCACGGGTGACCGGTTCGCGCACCAAGCCAAAGCGCAGTTGCAGGCCTGCGTGCAGGGTCTGCAGAACGGCGTCGAGGTGATTCCGGTATGGAACAAGTCGAACCGCGAGCACACAATCATTGGCTCCGAGCCCTCCTCAGTACGGCGGGCGGCCGATGCGGCCGTGCGTGCGCTGCATTGGGACAAGCCGTACTATTGCGATGCTGACCACGTCACGCTGGTCACGGTCGACCGCTTCCTTTCGTCGTGCGATTTCTACACCATCGACGTGGCCGATTCAATCGGCCAACCGGCGACAGCAGGCGACGTGGGAAGCTTCGTGGATCGGCATCCGGAGTTGCGGGGACGCGTCCAACTGGAAGGGGCAGACGAGGCTTTCGTGATCACACACGAGCATCTGAAGCAAACCGCGCAGAAATTTCTCGCCGCCGTGAAGAAGGCGGGAGAAGTCTACCGCAAAATCGAGAACGCCAAAGGCGCTGGCAACTTCGTCCCCGAGGTTTCCATGGACGAGACCGACTGCGCGCAGAGCCCGATAGAACTGCTGATCATCCTGGCGGCCATCGCGGACGAAGGCATTTCCATCCAGACCATCGCTCCCAAGTTCAGCGGCCGATTCAACAAGGGTGTGGACTACGTAGGCGACGTGGCGCAATTCGAGCGAGAGATGGCGCTCGACGTCGCGGCCATCACCTACGCGGTCCGGCAATATGGCCTGCCTGAAAATCTCAAGCTGAGCGTGCACTCCGGCAGCGACAAGCTTTCGATCTACCCCGCCATGCACACCACGATGAAGCGATTCAACGCGGGGTTGCACCTCAAGACCGCCGGAACCTCATGGCTCGAAGAACTTATCGGCCTGGCAGAAGGCGGTGGCGACGGTCTGGCGCTGGCGAAGGAGATTTACTCCGAAGCCTTCGCGCATCGCGATGAACTTTGCGCGCCTTACGCCACAGTGATCGATATTGACCCGGCAAAGCTTCCGTCCCCCGGCGAAGTTCTCGACTGGTCTTCCGAGCAATACACTTCCGCGTTGCGCCACGTTCCCGGAGCAGCGTCCTACAACAGCAGCTTTCGCCAGTTGTTGCATGTTGGCTTCAAAGTCGCAGCGAAGATGGGGAGCCGCTATCTGGACCTGCTCGAACTCAATGAAGCTGTGATTGCGAAGAACGTGACAGAGAACCTTTACGGCCGCCACATCGCCCCGGTCTTTCTGGGGCGAACAGCTTCGGGACGAAACTCTGTGGGACGCAACGCATGATCCTGGTGTTGATGGGGGGTGACCGGCGTCGGGAAGACGACCATTGGCACGTTGCTCTCCGCTCGTATGGGATGGAAGTTCGAAGACGCCGACGATTATCACTCCGAGGAAAACCGCCGGAAGATGGCCGCGGGCATGCCACTCACTGACGCCGACCGCGGCGCGTGGCTTGATGCCCTGCATGAGCGCATGCTGCAGTACCGGCAAATCCGCCAGAGCGCGATTCTTGCTTGCTCGGCGCTAACGCAACAGTACCGCGAGTTGCTGGCCGGCGGATTCGCGACGAGCGAAATGCGTTTTGTTTATTTGCACGCGCCCACCGCTCTCATCAAGGAGCGCATCAAGTCGAGGCGCCATCCCTACATGAACCCCGTTCTGCTCGATAGCCAGATGGCAACGCTAGAGGTACCCGCCGAGTCGTGGCACATTAACGTTGCCGGAACTCCGGAGGAGTCTGCCGAAGAGATCCTTGCCCGGCTGCGCGAAGCGGGTCTGCTCGCAGCCGAAACGAAGAAATGATGACAACCCATATCTTCAAGCTTGAAGGCAAAACCGCCGTCGTGATCGGAGGCACCTCGGGGATCGGGCGCACCCTGAGCCTCGGTCTCGCAGATGCTGGAGCCGACGTCGTCGCCTCCGCCAGCCGCCTAGAACAAATCGAGGAAACCGCGCTTGAGATCGAGCGCCGCGGCCGGCGCACCCTGCGTTTCTGCTCAGATGTGTGCGACCGCGCCTCGCTCGAACAATTGCTGGCCGCCTCACTCCATGGTTTCGGCAAAATCGACATCCTTATCAACTGTGCTGGGAAAATTAAGCGCATGCCCACGCTCACCCTGCCGGAAGAAGAATGGGTCGATATCGTCGACACGAACCTCACCGGAACCCTGCGCGCTTGCCAGATCTTCGGCAAGCACATGCTGGAGCGTGGCTGCGGCCGCATTATTAACATCGCTTCGCTAACCACCTTCGTCGCTCTCAGCGAAGTCGCCGCCTACGCGGCCAGCAAGGCCGGCATAGTCTCGCTGACGCGCTCCCTTGCCGTGGAGTGGTCAAAGAAGGGCGTCACCGTGAACGCCATTGCTCCCGGCGTCTTTCGCACGGCTTTGAATGCAGACCTGCTCGACAAAACGCCACGGGGCCAGGAGTTGCGGCTACGGACGCCGATGGGCCGCTTCGGCGAGACCGAAGAACTCGTCGGAGCTGCGGTCTACCTCGCCTCCGAGGCCTCTTTTTTCGTTACCGGACAGACTCTGGTCGTCGACGGAGGCTTCCTGGCCAGCGGCGTCAACCAATAGGACGCAACAATGGCAGGCAATGATTGCTCGGTTAAGGGCTCACCTGTCTTCCACCGCACGCAGCCGTGCGGCAGCGGCTTCGGGAGTGAGGTCTCTCTGCGGAGTGCCCAGCATTTCAAAACCAACCATAAATTTGCGCACAGTTGCGGAGCGCAATAACGGCGGGTAAAAGTGAGCATGGAGGTGCCATTCGGAATGAGGCTCGCCATCGGTCGGACATTGATGGAACCCCATTGAGTAGGGGAAGGAGACATGAAATAAGGTGTCGTACCGCACCGTCAGGCGCTTCAGAATGTCCGCCAGAGAATTCCGCTCTTCCGTTGTGAGTGCCAGCATGGCCGCCAAATGACGTTTCGGAACCACCATGGTTTCGAATGGCCAGATCGCCCAGAACGGAACCAGCGCGGTGAAATGACTGTTTTCGAATATGATCCGATCGGCCTGCTTTCTCTCCAGCTCCAGGTAAGCGCAAACCATGCAGGTCTTGTGAGAAGCCTGGTATTCCTTTTGGGAGATTTGTTCCTTGGCGGGTTCATTTGGGACGCTGGCAGTCGCCCAAATCTGGCAGTGCGGATGAGGGTTACTCGCCCCCATGAGCGCGCCGTGATTTTCGAATATCTGCACATATTCGATGTCTGGGCGCGCCCCAAGCTCTTCACACTGCTGCGCCCACTCATCGACCACGCGGCGCAGCCCAGACAGCGGCATGCCGGAGATCGTCAAGTCATGCCGTGGAGAAAAGCAAAGGACGCGACAAACGCCAGATTCACTGCGCGCGATCATTAGTCCATCTCTATCAAGCTGGTGCTGCGGAGTATCCGCAAGCACAGCCGGGAAGTCATTTTCGAAGACGAACGTCGCTTTGTAATCAGGATTGCCTGCGCCTGCGGCTCGCGCATTCCCTGGACACATGTAACAGTTTGGATCGTATGCGGGGGGTGTGTTGGCAACCGATTTCTCAACCTGCCCCAGCCAGGGACGCTCAGTGCGGTTCGGTGACACCAGGATCCATTCCCGCGTAAGCGGGTTGAAACGACGGTGCGGGTTTTCCTTGAGGTCAAGCTCCAAGCCAGACCTCCCGGCCCCGCGCATGATGCCACATGAATCCGCATCTCAAGCTTCCACCTCGCCAACACCGTCGGCCGCAGACGTTACCAATATTTGGGGCGAAAGACCAGTCGCCTTCTCATAGGCAACCGACACCGATTGTTCAAACTCTGCGGCAGCGTCAGGTTTCACAAGATTCACCGTGCATCCGCCGAAACCACCGCCCGTCATCCGAGTTCCGTACACGCCTTCTTGCTTCTCCGCAAGTTCAACCATTAAGTCCAACTCAGGACAACTAACCTCGTAGTCATCGCGAAGACTGCTGTGTGATTCTTTCATGAGCCGGCCAAAAGTCGCGAGGTCTCCTCCTTGTAGCGCGGTCGCTGCCGCCGACACGCGCGCATTTTCAAGAACCACGTGGCGACAACGTTTGCGGATCGTTTCGGGTAGGTTGTGGCCGTGATGCTCTAAATCTTCTGCAGTCACGTCGCGCAGAGCACGGATGTGAGGAAGCGAACGGGAAAGCAGGCGTACCCCCTCTTCACACTGCGCTCGTCTGGAGTTGTACTCACCGCTGGCATGCCGATGCTTGACCATCGTGTTGCAGGTGATAAGGCTCACGTTGGGCGGCAGTGGAAGCAACCTGTAATCCAGCGAGCGGCAGTCCAGGAACAGCGCCCGCCCGGCTTGGGCGCAGCAGGAGACGAATTGGTCCATGATGCCGACTCGCGCACCGACGAACTCATTCTCGACGCTGCGGCATAACTTGGCTAATTCGACACGATCGGCTATCAGTTCGGAATTATCGAGCAGTGCCAAAGCCGTTGCTACTTCAATCGCAGCCGATGAACTCAGTCCCGCTCCGATCGGGACATCCCCGCGAATCAAAAGATTCGCACCTTGCAGACGGCATCCCGCCCGGGCTAGGATCACAGCTACCCCCTGGACGTAATCGCTCCAATGATTCCGGGCGCGCGCGTCCTTCGCTTCCAGATCGACCTGGACGGTATCGGGAAAATTGATGGAACGAACAAGCAGCTTCCGATCAACCCTGCGAGCAATCGCAACCCAAACGCACAGGTCGATAGCTACAGGCATGACAAAACCATCGTTGTAGTCCGTGTGCTCTCCAATCAGGTTAACCCGCCCTGGTGCGCGATACACCCGCGCCGGCTCACCGTAGAGTTCGCCAAAACTATTTCGCAGGTCAGATGCGATCGTCGCGTCCACGGCGCTTAGTTCCATAATGTAAAGCGTACTTATTCAGTGCCGAGTCTTTGCTGGAGGGTTGCAGTCTTCGAGCTTGGAGCCATGCGACACCCCACGTCGCCCGAGCAAGAGCATGACCAGCCCGAAAACCAGAAGCACCGTCCCCCATACCAGGTTCACGTTGATTCCCATGGACCTCTGGTAAATGGCGGCGTTGCTCACCAGGCCATAGCCGGCAAGCAAAACTCCCAATATCGTAAACAGGGCGCCGATAGGCAAGCGAATGTCGAGTCCCAATCCAGGCTCCTTACCGAAAGATGAGATTCAGTACCAGTGCAAATGCGATTACGCCAGCTCCCAGCGCTAGAGGCCGTTTATACCACGCCAGGTATTCTTCGCTTGGACGTTCTGTCAGGGAATAGACCAAGCCGGCCAATTCTCCTTCCGGCCGCGGACGCGTCGCCAGGCTGATAACGATGGTCATAACAAAGCAGGTCGTCCACGCCCAGATCGCCGTCCAGAAGTTTTGCGCCATTTCGCTGGGATAAACATGCAGCACACTACCCAACCACGCACCGTTGATTCCGGGCACGGCGCCAGAAGGCAACGTCAGACCATGATGCAAGGCGGCTGCTACAGTGCCAGAGATCAGCCCGAAGAACGCTCCATGCCCCGTCGCACGCTTCCAGAACATGCCCAGCAGGAAGGTCGCGAATAGCGGAGCGTTTACGAATGCGAACACCAGTTGCAACATGTCCATGATATTGTTGAAGCGTGTGGCGGCATACGCGGCTGCGATGGAGAGTGCAATGCCGAGAACTGTAGCCAGCCGTCCCATCGCCAGGTAGTGCTGGTCGCTGGCTTTTGGGCGAATGTAGGACTGGTAAATATCGTAGGTCCAGACGGTATTGAATGCAGTCACGTTGCCCGCCATTCCCGACATGAAGCTGGCGAGCAGTGCCGTTACACCCAGGCCGAGCAGTCCCGTCGGAAAATAGTGGAGCAGCATGTTAGGTATTGTCAGGTCGTAGTCAAGAACGGGATGTCCATTTTCGTCGAGCTTGGGAAGGCCCGTGCTCTCGTCGATCTTGGGCGGGATTAGTCCTCGCCCCAAGTATCGGTGTTGTAGCGAGTTCGAGGATGACACGACGGCGGCGGGAATCTCAGCCGGCACGGCGATCGCAATCAGTCCGGGCAGAATCACCAGAAACGGAAACAACATTTTAGGAACAGCGGCGATCAGCGGAGTGCGCCGTGCCGCATTCATCGAATCGGCTGCCATGGCCCGCTGTACGACCAGAAAGTCGGTACACCAGTATCCGAATGACAGCACGAAGCCGAGGCCCATCACCAATCCGAACCACTCAACGCCCATAGGGTTCGTCTGTGGGCTACCCATGCCCACCCATGAGTGGGTGTACGCAGCGGGGACTCTTTTGGTGAGTTCATGCCATCCGCCAACATTCTTCAGTCCTAACCACATCAGCGGAGAAAAACCAGCAACAATCAAGAAGAACTGCAAAACCTCGTTATAGATTGCGCTGGAAAGGCCGCCCAAGAGGATGTATGCGAGGACGATCAGCGCCGAAAAAGCAATGCTCACATGAAAAATCCATTGCGGGGAAACCGACAAGCGTTGAAAAGGCGCGTCCAGAATGTGCAGGGTCTGGATGAGCCGTGCCATGGCGTACATGGAAATGCCCGAGGAGAACACCGTCATGGTGGCGAAGGAGATGGCGTTCAGCCCGCGCGTTTTTTCGTCGAAGCGCAGGCGAAGATACTCGGGTACCGAGCGGGCCCGCGAGCCGTAGTAGAAGGGCATCATGAATATTCCGACAAACACCATGGCAGGGATAGCGCCGATCCAATAGAAATGGCTGGTCGCGATGCCGTATTTTGCGCCGGAGGCAGCCATCCCGATCACTTCCTGCGCGCCCAGGTTGGCCGACAGGAAGGCCAGCCCGCAAATCCAGGCTGGAAGGGCCCGACCCGCCAGAAAAAAATCTGTGCTGGTCTTCACCCTGCGTTTGAGCACGAATCCAATGCCCAGCACGAAAGCGAAATACACCAGCATGATGATCCAATCGATAAAGGTCAGGTTCACAGGTCGAGGCCTCAAGATTGCCGCAACTCACGCAGTTCCTCGCCTTGTGACGAAGGACGAGGAGCCGATCTTGACAAAGCATTAGTGCTGGACGATTCCCGCGCCTTCCTTGATTGACAGGATTTGGTTGGCCGGAACGTTTTCCAACTTCTCCACCAAACCGCTGGGCCATCGGATTTCCAACACGTCAATTTTCGTCGCGGGGCCGAGGCCGAAATGCAGCCGGAAATCACTCTGCGAGATGTAGCCGCCGCCGCTGCGGACTTCTTGCAACTGCTCATGGCCGCCCGCCCGCACCGTCACTTGGGCGCCGATCCCGTCGCGATTGGACTTTGTCCCGACGAGCTTGACCAGGATCCAATTTCCGTGTTTGCCGTAGTTCTTTAACAGGCTCGGCGGATCATGGCTGTTGTTCACCAAAAGCTCCACCATACCGTCGTTGTCGAAATCGGCGGCGGCAACACCGTGGCTGTTGAATGGCTTGGTGATCCCCGGACCGGCATCGAGAGAGATATCCTTGAACTTGCCATTGTGCCGATTCCAGTAGAGCAGTTTGCGCTCCCGGAAGGTGCTGCCCAGGGCGTTTTGGTCCAGTTCAGGGTAGACGTGGCCATTTGCCATGAAGAGGTCGGGCCATCCGTCGTTATCAACATCCACAAAGAGCGTACCCCAGCCCAGGAACTGCGTGTTGCCTCCAAGGCCCGCCTCGTAAGTAACGTCCGTGAATGTGCCGTCGTGATTGTTGCGGTACAAGGTGGCAGTTTGGTCGGAAAAGTTCGTCTTGATGATATCTAACCAGCCGTCGCCGTCGTAGTCCGCGGCATCGGCGCCCATGCCGGCTTGTTCATGGCCATCCTCGTTGTAGGCTACACCTGCGTGAACACCAATTTCGCTGAATGTCCCGTCGCGGTTGTTGTGGAACAGAATACTGGGGGTGGAATCGCAGGCCACATAGATGTCGGGCCACCCGTCGTTGTCGAAATCTCCCGTGAGGGCCGTGAAGCAGTAATACGGTCCCGCTCTTGCCACTCCTGATTTGTCGCTGACATCCGTAAACGTACCGTCCCCGTTGTTGTGGTAGAGCTCGTTTCTTGTGCCCTTTAAACCGCGGGGGCCGCACATGACAGGCATTCCCTTCCAACGGCAGAAACTGCTCTGCCCGGGGATGGGCGTCTTCGCGGGATCAAAATCTATGTACTGGGAGACGAACAGGTCCAGGCGGCCATCGCGGTCATAGTCGACGAAGGCGCATCCTGTACCCCAGCGCACATCATCGTGCCACAGTCCAGCTTTTTTGGTGACGTCGGTGAAAGTCCCGTCACCATTGTTATGCAGCAGCACGTTATGGCCCCAAAAAGTAACGTACAAGTCCACCCATCCGTCGTTGTCGTAATCGCCCGCGCACACCCCTTGGCCCCAGCCCGTCAGCCCGGCGTGAGCTTTTTGGGTCACATCGGTGAAGGTGCCATCGCGATTGTTGTGATACAGGTGGCTGGTGGGCTGCTTGTCCTTTGGGAAACCCTCCAGAGTAGAGCCGTTGACCAGAAAGATGTCTGGCCAGCCATCATTGTCGTAGTCGAAGAACGCCGCACCGCTGCCGGTGGTTTCGATGATATATTTCTTCGTCTTCTCGCCGCCATCCTCCGTCTTGGCCGTCAATCCGGCACGAGCGGCGATATCCACAAAATGGACACTTGGTGGGGTGGCAGAGACACCTGGGTGAGCTGCAATCGCGCTGGGCTGGGGAGCAGAGGTCGAAACAGCAAGCAGAAAGCATCCAAACATGAATCCCGTAATTAACAAATGTGTTGCCTTTGACATCATGGCATGTATCGACGGAAATGTATGATCATTGAGCGACCTGGGCAGCATCCAGAGTTTGCAGGAAGTTCTCGCGTAACATCTGAATCTCCCGCCCCTCCTTATCGGCCTTGAGTTTTTGGAACTGATCTTGCGCTCGCGCTGCGTCGGCGCTGCGGCCCACCCGGCGATACAGAGAAGCAAGGCGATACCAGGCCTCCGGAAAACTCGGATCCAGCCGAATGGCAGTTTCGAGATCAGCAATGGCCGCTTCAAAGTTCCCTTGCGCCTGATGCGCTTTGCTCTCAGCTAAATAACATAGGCTGCAGGAGGGAATCTCACGTTGGGCAATGCGAAGTTCTTCGAAGATCCGTTTGTATTGCTGCGATTGGAGCTTCACCAGAACAGAAGCGTCAAGGTAATACAAGTATGGGGAAGGATGAAGAGAACCGAGGCTTTGGCGCGCGACCTTTTCGGCATCCTCGAGCTTTCCCTCCACAGACAGAGCAAAGGTCAGGAGAAGCTGAGCAGGAGCGAAGTCCGGCTGTATGGAAAGAAGCTTCCGTAAGGTCTCTATCGACTGCTCATGTTGACCCGCAAGGAATCGGGAGAGGGAAAGCCCGAGAAGAAGAAAGGATGAGCGGGGACTAAACCCTGCAGCGCGTTCGAACACTGTGGCTGCCTGGAGGTACGCATGCTCGTGGACATAAAACAAGCCGAGGTCCATGCCATAGGTTGGATTCTGCGGAGCACCCTCAAATGCGTCCGAAAGATCGTGCTCAGCTTCCTTGGTCTTTCCCTGCGAATCTTCCACCTTGCCCCGTAGATACGAATATGCCAAGACTTCAGCTCTCAATTTCTGCGGTGCGTGCTGTAAGGTCGCAAGCGCCTCTTCCCACTTTTGCTCGGCGATGTCCGCCAATGCAAGGTTGTAATAGGCCTCAAACATCTCAGGATGCTCCTGAATACAGCGCTGGAAGGCGTCGGCTGCCTCTTCATACCGTTCCCGTTCGGCGAATTGTATTCCCACTCGCAACAGAAAGTCAGAAGTGAGATGAGGGCGCTTCAAGATCTGGATTAAGAGAACATGAGCTTTTTCGGCCTGCCCCTCGGATAAGGCTCTTTCTAGCGAATCAACCACCGCATCGGACGAGGATTCCGGCATTTGATGACTCTGTGCCGGAAGCAACGCTGGTGCCATTGCGGCGCTGGTTCTGATGCTTGCGCACGCAACGGTCGTCGCACAAACGAGAAGCGTTACCACCAAAATGGCCTGCCCCCAATCTTCGCACAGGATCATACGACACCTTCCGGCCTCTGGATCCATCCGGTGTACGCGCTTGTGGTTCACCGCTTCTTCGCAGCGCCGGAGTAGCACGTGCTGCCGCCACTATCAGGATTAAGTTCAGGATTAACCACAAGACTTGATTCATCGACCGCTTCCAACTCGGATGAGGGAACGGTTACTACCTCATTCACCAGGCTTTGTGACCAATTAGTATCAAGCGTTCCGTCTATTTGCCAGTCGTCTCCTATATCTGACATAAACATTCCGTACTTTTTGAGTGCAATTAAAATAGCCTGCGCTTGAGCAGAGTAACGGGAGATATCAAAACTCTTCTTAAGTCTCCAGCGTGATCCCATCCAGAGAACATTTCTACTAGGAGTATTAAGATAAGTCGGGGTGTAGGTACCAGGCCATAAGACACCGCCCGAGTATGCACGCGAGGCCTCAAACCGCAATGCATGATCAATGACACCCGCTTGTACTTCGTCAAAACGAACCAGTCCAGGAAAAAGTGGTAATCCTGCATCGTCTGCAGAAGCACTAGAAAATGAGGGATTAGAAATTAAGGCATTAGACTTTAAGTCATAGATCACTCCATTGGCGGCTTTCGGATTACCGTCGTTCCAGTGAGCGTCATACAGCTCATAAAGGATGCAGGTATCTTTGTTGATCATAAGCGCATGAGCATCGCCACCGTCAAAGGGTTCAATAGGTGTTTCTGGACCAAATGGGTAAGGGCCAGGATCAGATTCCTGACGATCGCTGATGGCAACGGATACCATAGAGGTACTGTTATCAACAACTTGGAAAGGAAAACCATAGTTCTTCCCGCCCGCCGGGCCAAAACCAAGGGTGAGATGCTTTCCCGGAAGGCTCGCCGCCCACGCCGCAGAACTCCGATTAACCGGCAGGTCGTCAATAGGCGTATTCCAAACGTTATTGGCTGGAAAAACCGAACATGTTGTACCGGGAACGGGTGATAACGCGGTAGTGCTTGCTGCGTCCTGACTAAAAATACTTCCGTAAAATAGCGCCGCTCCGAAAAGAAGACTTGTGAGGACTGCTCTGCGCTTCGTCATTGTCCTGCTCCTTGGATAACATGTTCGCGCCTTATGAAGAAAAGCCGTGACTTTGCGACCCTGGTGTAGTGACCTGTGACTTGTTACTTATTTAAGGCCTAATCGCGGCTGTCAAGGTATAAAGAATTCACTAACTGCGTCGACCTGCAAGGAGTAATTTGCCAAAGCCGGATGGGTCATGGAATACCTTGAGACCGCACCAGTCAAAATAGTCGTACACTCCAGTCTCTGGATCCTTTCCATTTACGCCGAACTCGATTCCAAGAACGGTATGCCCATTCCCCGGTTCAATGCCGATCTCCGCCCAAGGAATCGACACCTGTACGACATAGTGATAATCATCCAGGATTCGCACTATGTGTTGCGCAATACCATTCCACCGAAGGTCGGGCTGCCCTGAAGGTGTTCCCCGGTCGTCGTATACGGTATTGAGAATGTTGATGTGGTAGGAGAAATCGTCGGGCAGGAATTCTTTCGAGCGATGAGACTTTGCGTCAATCAGGAACTCCACGCCGTCGTCTTCCCAGAGTTTGTCGCCGTCGTGTTCACGGACGCTGGCCTGCAGTTTCGAGGAATAAACATCAAATGCCAGGTAAAGAGTTTCCTTGTTCCATAGAGCGTAGACGGTCGCATGCCGAGGATGGCCAGCAAGAGGCTTCCCGGCGAACGTCACCGTACCCGCCCCGCGCCATTTTGCAAGATCGCCATCCAGCGGAATGGGTATGTCGGTCTTGAATGCACGCATCTTGTGCTGTAAGTCGGGCGGTTCTGCCCCATCTGCCATACAAATACAAGCCGCAAGCAATGAAATAAGCAGAGCAAGAGACCAGTGGCAGGATAACGGAGGCATTCTTCTATCCTCCGCTCCGCCGTTGGAGAATGCGCTTCCGAGCTTCGCGTTGTTTGCCCATTCTCGCGAGCGCGCCGCCAACGGAACTCCTATCCTCTTCAGGATACTTTCGCGCCAGCGCCCGGACATCATAACTGAATTTCAGGAAACGCTTTTCCCATCTTTTCGCCTCCGCGGGAGTGTACTCGTAAAAGCCTTTGGCGTTGGCTACGCCTTGCGCCCCGGACTCGACCAGGCTCGTCATGAGTGCTGGAACCTGCCTGCTGCAATCGAGTTCTGGCAAAAGATCGCGCATGACCGCACAATAGGCAGGAATTCCAGTTAGGTCCATAAAGCGGAATGGCCCGGCAAAAGTGATCCAATACCCCAGATCGTTTCGCAATGAGCGGTCAACATCGGCGATGGAAGCCACTCCAGACTCGACCAGATGAAATGCCTCGCGCAGCATCGCATACATGACTCGATTGGTGATGAATCCGCGCACGTCTTTGCGCAGAAGAGATGGCTCTTTGCCTAATTGCCCCGCCAACGCGAAAGCGCGCTCAGCATACACCGGCAGCGTATCTTTTCCGCAAATGATTTCCATAAAGCGGGTTATGTGGGCCGGTTCCGCCCAATGAATTCCCAAAATGCGCTCTGGATAGAGTGCATCTTCTTGCAGCGCCGTGGGTGGAATCGCGGAAGTATTGCTTCCGATAATTGTGTCTGGAGAAACAGCCTGCTCGATTTTCCGGATCACCTCCCTTTTGATACTAAGGTCTTCCGTGACGCATTCGATGACAATCTGGCTTTGCTCCAGGACGGCATAGTCTTCAGAAACGGTCAGCCTTCTCAGAATCTTTCGCGGATCTGATGTTAGTAGCCCTTCCTTTCTTAGACCTTCAAGTAGAGATAGCACTTGACGAGGAGATTTCCTGAGCCGAGTTGGATCCGCCTCGACTCCCGCCACAATGCGGCCGGAGGCGAGCAGGCAAGCCGCGATACTGCTGCCCATCAGCCCCATTCCAACCACGCCGGCATTGCCACAAATAAGAGATCGCGGCGCTCTTTGGTTGCGTCCAAAACCGGATTTGCCCGGACGGCTGCCTTTTCGTTTCCCCGTCATCTTGTCCTGTCCGACGCGAGATCGTGATCCGCTCACTAAGGTGCTGGCACTGCGGCGTTTTCCCGTGAGGCCTGCCTGTTTTCCCAGACGGTAATCAGTAATGTGCTACCCAAAATCAAGACTCCGCCGATAATGGCCAGTGAAGTTAACTTCTCCTTTAGCCAGATGGCCGCGATTGGAATCCCAAAGAACGTAATCAAATAATTCGACAGCGCGGCCTGAATCGCATCGAGCTGTTTGAGAGCCTTAAGAAACAGAACCATTGACAGATAATTATGGAAGAAGGTGAGTAAGGCCAGTCCGATCCAGGTCTGGAGAGAAAAATGAGGAATGTTCGCGAATACCCCAGGTTCCTGGGCCAAAGTCAACGGAGTCATGACGACAAACATCGCCAGGTAGGTGAAAAATACCATTTCTGTCGGCGAGTAGCGTTCCAATATCTTTTTGCCGTAAGAGTTGTAAAAGGCGCTGCCCAGCGTGCCTAAGAAAATCAGGACATTCCCGTACAGATAGCCTTTGCCAAAGTTCAGAGTTCGAAAATCGATATCGGAGCACATTACAACGCCGATGATCGCCAGGCCGAAACTGATCCACCTTATAAATGTCATTTTTTCATGGAGAAAGAGAAACGCCAGAAACGCGGTCGATACTGGCAACGTCAACATGAGCAATGCGGCATTACTGGCTAGCGACATGCGGGTGCCCCAGGTTATGAGCACTTGTCCGGGAAACACTCCCACCACGGCAAGTAAAAGGAAAATCAGAATGTCGCTGCTTCGCCTCTCGCTGTTCTTGACACTTTTCGACTCCAATCTAACTAGAGGGTAAAGCATTACTGTGGCCAGAGTCATTGGACCCCAGACGGTAAACAGGGAACCAACCTGATTCTGAACCAATTTGATGCAGGTAAACTGCAGTGCCCACATGAAGTTGCAGCTGAATAGAAGCAGCCAGGACCGCATCGGGGTCCTCACCTCAACTTCTCACTTAGCTGGTCTTGGATTTGCTGCAAGGTGGTTTCAATGTCTTCTTTCGTGTGGGCAAAGGAAATAGAACATTGCTTGGCGGCAACGGGAAAGAAGTAAGTGCCAAGCTTGATCAACTTCCTGCGCAGCTGTTCGTCAAAACTGAAATCGTGATGGCCTGCCAGATCGTGCCAATCTTTCGGGCAATGGTCCATGAAATAGACACAGAAAGCAGAGCCTTGCCTGGCGACTACTGCCTCAAAACCCAAGTTGCCAATGATTCTTTCCAAGCCTTCCTGCATCTTTTGTCCCAACGATTCGACATGCCGATAGACTTCCCCATCATTCATAAGGAGGCGCTCGATTGTCGCAATGGCAGCTGCGGTTGGAACAGGGTGCGCATTGTAAGTGCCGGCTAAGAGTACCCGCTTCGAGGTGTCGGGATGGACGAACCAATCCATCAACTCCTTCTTGCCTCCGAGTGCGGCGATAGGGTAGCCGTTAGCCATGGCCTTGCCAAAAACGACTAGGTCAGGCGTCACGCCGGCAATCTTTGCATAGCCGCCGATCCCGTGGCGAAAGCCGGTTTTGACTTCGTCAAGAATGAGGATAAAGCCGCTCCGATCGGCCAATCGGCGGAGCCCTTCCAGATATCCAGCTTCAGGCTTGATGATCCCGATATTTTGGAGAATCGGCTCCGTGATGAGTGCCGCTATGGAATACTTCTGACACACGCACTCTACGGACTCGAGATCGTTGAAGTTAATGGGGTGAACGAGTTTCTGATGCTCGCGCGGAATGCCCGCGCTAATCGGAATGTAAGGGTATTCACCGGGAGAAACCCTTGGCCCGATCACATCAAGCGGCGTCATCAAATTACAGGAGACGTCGTCATGCCACCCATTGTAGCCACCCTGCATAACGACAACGTGATCCCTTTGAGTGACCGCCCGAGCCAAACGAATCGCCTCGTAAGTAGCTTCGCTGCCAGTGTTCAAGAATTGAACCGATTCTACAGCTGGTATATGCCGGCAGATGAGTTCCGCCAGATGTCCCTCCAGTTCGGTCGTTCCGGAGCCATAAAGGCTGGCCCCTTTTCGCAGCGCAGAGATGACGGCGTCGGTGACGTAGGGATCGTTGTGCCCTAAGAAGTGTGGAGCAAAAGCTGCATGATAGTCAATGTACTGATTTCCATCTGCGTCCCAGATGTGCGCGCCTTGACCTTTGACGAAGACGATCTCCGGTTGAACGGCTCGGTTCACTGAGACGACGCCCCCAGGTATGAAGCGCCGATTATGAGTGAAGATTTGTGCGGACCTGGTATAAACGAATGCACCCGTGCCCAGTACGGCCTCGGGACCAAGTTCGTCCGGAGGCTGTAGATCGGCGGAACCAGCTCGAGCGTTGACGACGACCTTCTTACTATTCTGTGCAGTCATAGGATACTTATCCCATACTCCGGCATGTATTGCAGTTCACAGGAACTCACCTCGCATCAGGGGAGCCTTACTTTGTCTGCATTGGCGTATGGTTATTACTCTCTATGATCTCTTGAAGCGGCGGCAGAGTATCTCCCTCATGCGAACTATCGTTAAATTCCCGTAATTTGTCGTGAACGCCTCGCCAATACTGATATTCCGCATCCCATCGCCCCAAAGCTGAACCCAACCGGTACGGTGTGTACTCTTCCAACCACTCGCTACGATATTCAGGTCGCAAATCTGTGATTCGATCCATAAGATCGACGATGAACGAATGATCGTAATGCGTAACCTGGGATTCCCACAGATTCCACCAGCGCTCCGCGTCGGGACGCCTGGCACCGAAGGTTAGCCATAGATCCGAGAGATCCAGAGCCGCCAGAAATTTTGCCCCGGCATAGTCCAGAAGCTGGCTTCCTATCATCAGGCTGTTCACGGTCGCGGGATCCGCACCGAGACTTTGGGCATGAAAGAGAGACGTCTCCGCCCGCTCCGCGTTGAGCCGAGTTTCATGCAGATCCTTCCGGTGCGCGGCCAACCCCTTGTAGTAGGGAGGGGAAAAAGGATCCCCCCACAAGGCAAACTGCGTTTGCTCATTTCCAACCACCTTTTGAAAGTCAGTTTCGGCCTTGGACATATTGCTAAGCGCCGAGGCGATATCTGGAGCGATGGTTGCGGGGTACATCACCTGGGTGTAGTCAGAGAAGAAATTGGCCCGGTCCATGGGGGCAGATTGCCATGGTGCCGCCACGCCATACGCCATACCGGGGAAGGACATGCGAAAGAGCAATTGCGCGTCGTCGGCCCAGACGGTGTTGACCAGGCCCAGCGCGCCGGAACGTCGGCCGGCAGCCAGAAACGTGTCGATATTTTCAAATGTCGTATCGAAATCGGGAGCAATATTGTCGTAGCTCATTACCCCCGGTTCTACGATGTGAGGAACATGGTTGGCGATTAATGGCGCAAGCCAGCGCTTGTAGGTTGGATCTTCTGAGGTGTAATACCAAGCGGCCGCAATCAGCCCCATAGGAAGATCGGGAATGATCTGGGGATATTTCACCATGATGTCGTCGTACGCTATGACGTGCTTGCCGCGTTCTTGAAATAGACGCGTGACAGCCGTGAGTTGCTTCACGAACAATGCCGTTGGAGTTGCGGCCGTGCCAGACGCCTGGGTAGCCCGCTCGATTTGAAACGTCTCATCGAGCCCGATATGGACGAACGGACTGGGAAATAAATCTGCCAACTGGTTAGCCCAGTCGGTGAGAAGAGACATCACCTTTGGATTACTGGGGTCGAATTCAGTTCCGTGCGGCTCATCGGACAACTCGGAATATTGTTCTATCCGAAACAGATCGTGCTGGTGACCGTATAGATCCAGATTAGGAACCACGTCAATGTGGCGTTCGCGTGCGTAGGCTACTATTCGCCGTACCTCATCTTGCGTCAGGCGGCCGTCTGGATTCAGGAGTGGGTAGCCCCGCAACTCTACGCTGTCTTCCGTGTAAAGGTAGTATTGGTTAGCCTTCCAGCGCGCCAGAAAGTCAAGCTGCCGCTTAATTTCATCCTCCTTGGGTAGGGGGCCGTGGCTCATGTCCACCATCGTTCCCCGGTATGCCAGCGATGGCCAGTCATGAATTTCCACTTCCGGGAGTACCGCCTCGGCTGCGTTCCCTTCAATCAACTGGCAGAGAGTTTGCACCGCATAGAACAACCCGGCTGAGGAGGTCGCTTGAACCTCACCTCCATCAGGCGTCACCTTGAGAGTGTAAGCCTCACGGGATGCCGGTCCGGGGTGCTCGCCAGGACGAGCTAACGCGGCGACCTCTCCTGTCCGTTTAAGCACAATCAACGTACCTGCAGCCTCGCCATGGGAAATGCGGACGGGTTCCTCTGCCACACCGGAAAGGCAGCTCGACAACTGCCCGGCAGCGAAGCGATCCTCAATGCTGGGATTTCCCACCAACCGGATGCCTAGGCCTCGTATCCGAAGTTGACGCGACCCATAGTGCGTCTGCTGCGGTTGAGGCAGGAGCGCGTTGTGTCCCGCGATTGCCCATGCGGTCACCAAGAAAGCCTGAAGCAAAACAAAAGTACAAACCGACCAGCGCACAAAGCTTCGCTTTCTCAAGCTCGAGCATGCCTTGCACCGTCCTATCACAACCCTTGCAGCCACAATTAAGTACCTCTCTTTATCTGCAGCATGACCACCCCATGCTGGGGAACGATCGCGGTGTACTTTTCCTGGATTGGCCCGAGATCTTTTTGCGCCCAGAGATCCCGCACCACTGCGGAATTTCCAAGGCCAACATCTCGAAAGTTAACGGTCACTGGCATCGCTCCCCATCCACGGTTAAACAGGCCCACCGCAGCGCTTCCATCCTTCATCGGCTTCATCCACACTTCTAAAGGTCCTTCTTGCTTGATCCGGTGACCCTGAATGCCGAGTGGGTCTTGGTCAATCGCAATGACCTCCGGGTTGGTGAGGAGATTCCGGGTTTCCGCATCCATGGCTGCGAGATTGTTGCCGGTAATAAGCGGAGCCGCCAGGATGCACCATAGACTCATGTGCGTCCGGTATTCATCAGTGGTCATCCCGCCGTTGCCGATTTCGAGCATGTCAGGGTCATTCCAGTGTCCGGGCCCAGCGAATTGCTCAAGGCCGTTCTGTCCGAATCCAAGTTCCGACATCACGTAGTAGTCGTCGCGAATGTCGTCGTCCGTGCGCCACAGGTTGCCACCCACGGAGGCGCCCCACTGCCAGCCTTCCTGCATTCCATATTGGCAAAGCGCGTAAACCATAGGCCGACCGGTCTTCTCGAGCGCACCACCCATTTTCTTGTACGCGGCAACTTGATCGCCCATTCCGTCATAGCTGCACAAATCGTATTTCAAATAATCCATTCCCCAGCCGGCATAAGTTTGGGCGTCCTGTTCTTCATGACCATAACTTCCCATATAACCCCCGCAGGTTTTCGGGCCAGGCGAAGAATAGATTCCAATCTTTAAGGCTTTGCTATGAACATAGTCGGCCAGCGCTTTCATGTCAGGAAACCTTGCATTGGGACGGATGTATCCTGCGGCGTCACGAGTTCCTTGCCAGCAGTCGTCGATCAGGATGTACACATAGCCGACGGACTTCATTCCGCTGGCAACGATCGCATCAGCCTGAGCCCGCACGACCGCATCGCTCACTTCACATGCAAAATGATTCCAACTGTTCCATCCCATCGGCGGTGTGCGCGCCAGCATCGAATCTTGTGCCCAGGCGCTCCCGCTCCAGGAGAGCAAGATCAGAACGCTCATCAGGATGCAAAAACAGCCATATGTAATTTTCATGCTCATTCCTCGTCCGAAGATAAGCGGTTTGCACGACACGGTTCGTATTCCTGCTCAGCCATTGGGTTGGACAGGCCTCTTCAAGCCTTAAGGAAAATTTTCCGTTTGTACATCCAGAACAGGATGAACCATTCGACCGCAAGAACCGCGACCTGTTGGAAGAGTAGTGCGGAGTTCGGCAAAACTCTCACGATCCCCTGAGTAAAGACGTCGACTATTGGATCAAGATGAATAAGGCTCGTAAACATGTAAATGAAAATGGCGTTCATCCCGATGACGGTCAGGGGAAACGCCCATTTCCGATACCCGAGGATGTCAATAAGCCAATAGAAAAACAAAAGCATGAGGCACGCACAACCAGCGGACATGAGACCGTACGAAGTCGTCCACATCTTCATGACTACTGGCACAACAAAGCTTGTTACATAACCAATCGCCAAGCACCCAAGTCCTATACCGCCGATCCACTTGGCCTTAGTTTGCTTCGCGCGCGCGCTCATGAGCAATTCGCCAATTAGCAAGCCGAGAAGCGTGGTTGAGATGGTTGGAATCGTGCTCAACACCGTCCCCCAGCCTTCGTCTGCAAAAGGCCAGTGGTCCCAGTGAGCTTGGCCGAGCAAAGCAATATCGACCCAGTGAACCAGGTTGTGATTGTAGACATAGCTCCCCGCCGCTATGCCCGGAGCTCGAATGAATGCTAAGACCAGGGCATAACCAGCAAGGATCCCGGCGCCAAGCCAAGCCTGGAAACGCCAGGACTTCCGAGCTACCAGAACAGCCACGAAATAGGCGATAGCGATGGGCTGCAAGGCGCTGCTCAATTCGATCAGGTACGGCGAACCAAGCAAAACCGATTCGCGCAGCGAGCCCAGCAAGAAAAGCACGAGAGCGCGCTTTGCGGCGTGAACCAACTGTTCTTGATAAGTTTGTGTAAGGGAGCGCTTTGCAAACGAAAGGGGCACTGAGACTCCGACCATCAGCATGAAGGATGGCCAGATGCAGTCGTAGAATCGCAGTCCCTGCCACGGACTGTGGTTTAGTTCGTAAACGACAGCGTCGATGACTCGGTCGTGTCCTAGGGTCGCTAACCCTCCCATCAACCCCTCGCCGCCGATAATCCAAAGCATCACGAAACCGCGGAAGGCGTCCAGCGATCCTAAACGCTCGGCGAGTGCAGGGACAGGTATTCGCTTAGTCTCAGGCGCAGCGGCCAGAGAGCTTTTGGCCTCTACAACGGGTGCTGAAACGAGATTAGCCATTTTTTTTCCGGTCAGGGGGCGCAATTGCTGGCGGCGATCCGGTTCCCCAGTCGCTCGCGAACCGATTCCAACAAACTTTCATCTCTCGTCCAATGGGTCCAGTCCGGGCCGACGTTTTCGGCCTCGGCCAATGCAAAGGCAGCCTGGCCACAATTCTTGAGCAACTGCACGTATTCATAATCCTCGACCCCGTCCCGCAGGTACTTGAGCCGCAAGGACGGGGCCACACCTTTGAGGCCTGCGGGCGCACCCGGATAGACCAGCACCCCTTCTCCGGGATAATCAGGGTTCTGATTGCCTTGAGGGTTTTCCCAAGGGTTAGCGGACCAATCGTCCACGCTCCAGTAAAGCAGTCCCGTCAATCCCAGGCTCTGGCTGATAAAGCCTGCCTGGATACGGTAGTTGATTGGCAGGAAATCCAGCTCCCACTTCGGGGAATAAGAGTCTTGCACCAGGTCGTTATACGACCATGCCTTGTCCCCCTTTTGCAGGACATAGGTCACTCGGGGCGGTGAAAAGGATTGAGCACCGTTATAGGCGAGCGGGAGCATCGTCCAGATATCGACGGCGGACCGGCCGGTCCCCAAGCCGTCATCGTAAAGTTGGGGCACTGGTTCCTGGGTTACCAGGTTATCGACGTCGGCTCGATGCAAGTTCTGTGCCCAAGCGATCACCGAACGGTAAAACGCGGGGCTGGTGCAGCTACTCTCCGGGTCTGCGGTTTCGTCATACAGGTACAAATCGGGTTGGTGGGTTGCCTTGGCGCTTTCTATCGCTTGAACGGAAGGAGGCTCAGACGCATCGCACTGGCCAAAGAAAACCCCATCGTAGAATCCGAGGTCCGTACCATTGAGGCCATATCGTTGGATGAAATTCTTTTCAGCCGCCGGATCCACGGCGTCGGGCATTAGCCTGTTCCTGAGGAGCTCTTCGTTAATGCCAGGTAGTGTTATATTACCGCCGTTGAAACTGGACTTGAGGGATGGCTCGAGCGGCAAAGTAAATCCCCACACCTGGATGCGAATCTGACCCTCAAACGCCCCCTGATCGCTGGTTACGGTATAGGTGCCCCTATAACAGTCCGCCGCCGTGCCCCGGGGCACAAAGACGTCGATCCAGATGACCGCGTTGTGCCCGGCTACGAGGTCGAAGGGAACTGCTCTGAATTCGGCTTCTACGGGCGGCTTGCCTGTGGCGGGATCAATAAACGGAAGGAGCGCATCAGGGAACGTCCGAACCTTGGTGATCGGAAGATTAGGCGGGCCGTTGTATGTGGGACTGTGATGCTTCACCGTTAGGTAAAACTCACGATAGAGGATCAAGTTTGCTGCAGAAATCACTGCGCCGTGTGAGCCCACCAACTTGGAACCGGAAAAGTTGACGTTAGTGAGCCCGCCACCTGGCGCCTGAATGGCGACTTGGAACGATTGGAATTCCCCTCGGGCCGCCTGGATCACTACGTTGGTTCGGCCACCCGGCGCATCACTTGGCCCGACCCGGTGCAGAGAGCTTGGAACGACCCACACGATGGGTCCCGCACCAAACGCCTTACAGCAAATCAGCACAATCCAAGCTATCGTTAAAGATGCTGCCTTTTTCATTTCTTTCATCGGGGCCAACGGAGATGGGTCGGGCCAGAGATTTCAGGCTTTGGCCACCTTCTTGCTTGTCACTTCCGTAGCTCCTTACCTGTGACGACCACCTGTTGAACCTTTTTGGGTACATTGAGGTCGTTGGTGGTGAACTTCACGGCCTCTGTTAACAGCCTCGATGACCCAGAGCTTAGAGTCGTCACGGGACTGAAGTCGATAAGCAGCGCGCAGATGCTTGCGGCTGCGAGCGATGTGCTTGAGGTGCATTCGTTGTCGCCGGAGGCCTCCGGGAAATCTGGGGGATAGGTCAAAGCGGAAAACTTCAGCGAAGCATTGCCAATGTTTTCGAGTTCCACTGTCTTAGGACTGTCCTTGCTCGTTGAGTTGATCTTCGTGGGATCGAACTTCAAGGACGGCGCATCTGCGCGGTCGATCTTCGTCACCTGTTCGTTGAAAGTATCAGCCACATAGAGGTTGCCGGATCCATCTAGGGTCACGCCGTTGGGAACGTCCAGTCCAGTGCTCACCGTGGTCTGGTTGCCGCTTGGCGTCACCTCGTACACGGCGTCGGTGGCTGAATCAGTGATGTACACGTCCTCGGCCGCATCCACGGCGACGGCTGCGGGACTGATGAGCCCGCTCCCAACCATGGTCTGGGTGCCGTTCGGCGTGATCTTGAACACCGTTGCGTTGAAGGTGTCGGCGACGTATACATTGCCGGCCGCATCTACGGCCACGCCGGCTGGCGTATTGTAGCCGCCGCCAACCATGGTCTGCGCGCCGGCCGGCGTTATCTCGAACACCGCGTCAACGAAGGGATCGCTAACGTAGACGTCGCCGGCTCCGTCCACAGCCACGCCAACAGGATAGGAGAATCCGCTGCCCACCGTGGTCTGCACGCCGCCAGGTGTCACCTTGAACACCGCGTCTGCTTGACTATCGGTGATATAGACATTGCCCGCTCCATCCACAGAAACATCTTCCGGCACCTGAAGTCCAGTACCTACCGTGGTCTGAGTTCCACGGGGCGTTATCTTGAACGCCTCTTGACGGCCAATGTCGGTGACGTACACATTGCCCGCCGCGTCCACAGCGACGCCTTGGGGACTGATAAACTTGCTGCCCACGCTGGTCTGCGCGCCACCCGGTCCAAAGACCACCTGCGGCCCAGTGCCGACCCCAAAAATGGGCACCGTGGCCAGTGCGGTGCTGGTTTTGCTGGCGCCGGCATAGAACACCACCGCACCCCGGCGCAAGCCGGTCACCAGAGGTGTGAAGTTCACGTTGACCATGCAGTTAGTGGCCGTGGCGTAGGTCATCGCCGTGCAGGTGCTCCCCGCTGCATTGACAAAGTCCTTGCTCGCAATGCCAGTGGTCAACACGGCGATGCTGCCCACTTTCGTGCCTGCATCGATCATGAAGGGCAGTGGAACCGTTGCACTGGGCGACCCCACTGCCTGGGAGCCAATGTTTACGCTCGGCTGGACCCCGTTGAAGGTCACCTGCGCCCGCGCCGCAATTGGCAGCAGCAGGCAGGCCAGGGCGAGAACAAACAAGCTAAGCGGAATCCGCCGGAACCGCCGCGGGCCGAAAGAAAAGGCAAAAGGTTGTATCATCGTGGCCTCCAAAGTTCGTCTAATTGGACCTCAACTGCCGACCTCGAGCTGCGACCCTATCGAGAGCCGAACGCAGCCAGCTCCTAACTGTCCTTCGGCTGAGATTCGAGCGGCTTTATTGGAACAGCCGCAGCCGCGCGCTGGACACGCTTCGGCTTACTCCTGACACGTTTCACTTAAACAAGTCACTCAGATCGTTCGTCTCAGGGTTAGCCGCGGCCCCCAAGAGTGGCCCGACGTGGAAGATTTCCTGGAACGTTTTCAGTGTCGAGCTGTGGTCGTAGTGAATGCTATTGCTGTAAGCCGTCTTACCCCCGCCCTTAGCAAATGGCGAGAGCAAGAAAAAGGGGATCGGGCCGTCGCTGAACTGGTCGGTGTCTTCGGCTTCATCCCAAACGATGATCAAGGCACCACCTTCCTTGTACTCAGAGGACTCGAGAATGAGCGGCACATTTTGTTTAAGCCAGGTATCTCCCCGAAGCGTATTGTCAGCAGGTTCCGTGGTATCGCAGGGAGAAACCCCCTCGTGACCGTCATGGCACACGTCGGGCACGATGAAGTTGTAGCGCGCCGAGGTATGATCGGCCAGATCCGTGGCTAACTGGTAATACGGCCGGACGTGCGATATACATTCGGCCGAGTTGGGGTTCGGGGGGTTACCAGCTACATCGGTGAAATACACAAATGCGAGATGTTCGACGTCGAGAAAGCTGAAGTCCACCGGGCAAGTATCGAACACGCCGCTTCCAAAATCAGGCTCAGCGTAGGCCATCCAGGAAATACCTGCATTCTGAAGGAGTCTCACCAAATGCTTAGCATCAATGTTAAAAGGAGACTGGCCGGGCTGAGTATCCGCGAAGACGCCGAAGTTGGTTCCTGCTTCCAGCCACAAATAATTGGGCTGGCTAGGATGGTTACCCGGGGGATTGAAATACTGCTCGGCGTGCGCCGAGGTATTGAGCAGCTCGCCGTTAGCGTACGGGGCCAATGGGTTGCCTTTGATATCTGGATCACCAAAGGAGGCACCGGCGTCGTTGCCCGTCCAATTGTGATTCTCCATGAGTATGATCCAGACAGTCTTTACCTTGCTCATTTGTGCATGCGTAACGACTGGCACCACGATAAGCAGCGACAGCATCGTTACGTTAAACGTCAAAGCCTTTCGCAAATGTTTCACAGCCCCTCCTTGTTGTTCTAACTGCGGCCTAAACCTTTGCATCACTGACTGAAAATGCGCGGAACCCGGTTTTTGCCTTGCTCCGGTTCCGGGTACAGCAGAACCGTGTCAATCACCAGAAGAACTTCAGCGCAAATGTCAAGTTCCTCGGGTCGGTCTGGACACCGGTAATCTTCCCGAAGGTGCAGCCGGCTTGATGTACCAAGTCGGTCGAGCCGTCCGGGTTGGGAGGTAAACAAAATGTAGTATTGGGAAGCGCCAAATTTTGATGGTTAAGAGCGTTGAACACTTCCCACTGGAATTCGACGTACCTCTGCTCCGTGAAATGGAAATCCTTCATCAGCGACGCATCGAGATTCCAGAAACCGGGACTACGAATGGCATCCGTCCGCGGTTTCATGTTTCCAAACGTCCACGCTCGAGGATCGAGATCCGTATAGTTCGCCCAGAAGGTTGGATCGTTTCCAAAGGCAGGCTCGAAGGCTGCGGGATTGATCCAATCCGCGATCTCTTCGGCTTTGGTGCGATGCCCTTTGAAGTGCGGGTCGCCGATCATGTTGCACCTGCCTCCAAACTCAGTGCCAGCGGTACCCGGGGTGCTTAGTTGTTGGAGCGTGCTGGCAGGGCACCCGATGGGCAGTGGCAGGCCCTCCTGGGTGTTGAAATTGCCACCCACCTTCCAGCCTCCAAGAATGCGACCTAGTGTGCCCCTGTAGTTCAGCAACGCTTTGCCGGTGCCTATGGGGAGTTCGTAGGTAGCGGCGACGTTGAACTGCTGCGGTATATCATCGACCGCTATGGCACGATCCGCATTTCTGTTGTCCGGATCTTGAAATGTCCACGGGCCACCGAAAGTGCTGTTCAATTGGCCGCCCCGTCCACCGATAATTCCTGTACGCGTGAAATGGATCGGATCTACTGCTTCCACTCCCGCTCCACCCACGGACCAGTTATCCATCTGCTTAGAGACAGTATAGGCAACGATGAAATCCAAACCATGGGCATACCGTTTTTGAATCCTCAAGTTCATGCCGTTATAAGTGGTTCCACCCTCGAACGTGCCGCTCGTCGGAATCGTGGGGAAGAAAGGATAAGGCTCTAACAGACTTGAAAGCTGCAGTTGCGTCACAGGTCCCGAAAGCGGATTTCCATACAGTGAGCCCAATTGAGTTGCTGTCTGACCTGAGAAGAACTGTGAGATGGGATAATTGTTGAAGAGTTGGGCTTGGTACTTGAGCTTATTCTGGGTTGAAACGTTGTTATACAAGTAGTTGTTCGGTCCGCTTCCCGACAAGTGAGTTCCGTGAGTGCCCACATAAGCTAGAGAGACGGACACACCGGCTGGAAACTCATGTTGCAGCTCCAGTGTGTAGCTTTGTACCATGGGATCATGAGTCGGTTTGACAAAGGCGTAGGTCCCGCCAAGGAGGTTTTCACGAGTCTGCGCCGGGAACGGTCCCGTTATTGATGGGAACAAGAGATTTGTCTTGTTGGTAGTGGTATTGCTAAGGGGAAAGGCTTCGCAAGGCCCGGCGAACGCCTGGCACTGTGGGTAAAAGCTCGTGTTCCAAGCTGCACTTTGGCCCCAGCCGGCTCCGTTCACGACAGATTGACCGGGTGCGTTAAGGCTTTCAATAGCGTCGGTATAGAAAATGTCATAACCACCACGGATGACCGTTTTGCGGAGCGCAGTCGGCGACCAGGAAAAATTGAAGCGAGGAGCGAAGTCGGTGTGGTTGGCGGGAAAGACGTCACCATTGGGGAATCCGGGACTTCCTTCATAGATGTTTTCACCCGGCAACCCGGTCAGGGGATTCAGGCAAGTGAAGCAGAAATTTCCCATCGGATAATAACGAGCCTTGAAATAACCGTTGAGATCGTAGCGCAGGCCCACGTTCAAGGTGAAATTGGGCTTGATGTGGAAGTCGTCCTGTACAAACGCTCCCCAGGACCGCCAGCGTATGTAGGGCGACCGTAGATGACCGGCGAAGCTGCCGCTGCCGCCACCGTCAGCAGGAACGGCTCCCATCATGAATTGCGCCAGACCATTGCCTCCAAGGCCAGAAATCGGATCCTGGGCCAATGAAGCGTTAAAGTCGAGAATGGTGGGATCGTCGCTCTCATAGCTTGCATGGTCCAACCGATAAATAAAGCCCATCCTCATCGTGTGCTTGCCCATGATCTTGGTCACGTTGTCGAGAATCGTATAAGCTTCCGATCCTGTTGCGATGTTGACCCAGGCTTCCGGACCGAAGTCGATGAATCCACCCCCGGGTGTGTTGTCGATCTGAAAATTCGGGGTGGGAAAGTAAGCATTACTGGGCAGAAGGCTGGGCGCCAACTCCTGCTCTACTGCTGGCAGAGCAGTAACGCTATTGGGATAAGGATGCGATAGGGTCGAAAGGAATTGGCGACTGAAGCTCACGCGAAAGTCGTTGATGAGATTTGGGCTGAAAGCGTAGGTATGGCCTAGCGCGATGACTTGGCTGCGAATGCCGAAATTATAAGGCGACCCAAAGCCTTGGAGTTCCTGAGGGAAAGTGGGGCCAGTCCAAGGCACTGCATAGTTGCGATACTGGGTGGGACTGAACAACCACTCAAAGAAATACTTACCCTTGCCGGTTTGATGATCAATCTTGATCGAAAGATTGATGGGATCCTGGCTGCTTCCACTATTGCCTTCAAAGTTGTTACAAATACTGTAGGTGCCGCTCGCGCCCAAGGGACAACCGCCTAACGTATCGATATGGTTGGGCAAGGGGAACGAATTCACGAAGAACATCGCCGTGCTGTCCAGCATCGCTGTCGGAATCTGGCTGCTGAAATTGCACGTGGTCACTCCTGCCGCTGCGCCTGCTTCCACCGATGTGTTCAAGCAGCCTGGCCCGAAAGTATTGTTGACGGGCGTTCCGAAGGCCGTGCGCAGAAAGGTGCCGTCCGGTTGTGGCCCCGCCGTGGTAACTGGATTCCAGATCCCGTTGCTGACGACGTTGGGATCTTCGCTGAAGTTTCCTTGACGCATCAGGGGGGTCGGAACGGTAAAAGCGCTGTTGCCGCGCTGGTGAAGAATCGTGGCATCTAGAGAAAAGAAAAAGAAAGTCTTGTTCCTACCGTCGTAAACATGAGGAATCCTGAGCGGCCCGCCTAACGTTCCACCAAAGTTGTTGAACTGCACCACGGGCTGGCCAAACCCACCCTTAACGTCAAAGGGATTGGTAGCATTGGTTGCGCTGTTGCGAAGATATTCGTAAACGTCTCCATGGAAAGCATTCGTGCCCGATTTTAGAACGACGTTAAAGACCCCGCCCCCGGTGTGTGAGTACTCGGCCGAGAACGCGTTGGTGATGGCCTGAAATTCGGAGACGGAGTCGGGAGAAGGATTGACCACTATGTTTTCGCCAAAGCTGGAAATGTTAAGGTTGCCGTCGAGGTACCAGGCATTGGTTCCACTCTGTCCGCCATTTACGGCAAGTGCTGAACCCAGCATGTGGGTCGGATCCGGGAAGGTGCCGAACGAACTGTCAAAACCGAAATTACTTCCCGGAGGGCCACCCACGTTGTTTACTCCCGGCAGCAAGAAGGTTAGTTGTTGTAAATCCCGGCCCGCCAGGGGAACATTCTGAATGATGTCCTTCTGTAGAGTGCTGCTGAAGTTGCTCGCGTCCGTCTCCAGCATTGGCAAATCGGCCTTGACTTCTACCTTTTCGTTGATCGACCCGACCTTCAACTTGGCGTCAACCCGAATCACTTGCGCAGCAGGCACCTCGATGGCGGTGATGTCCAGCGAAGTAAATCCGATTGTTGCGAAATGTGCATGGTAGACGCCGGGCACTAAAGCCTCCGCTCGATAGTAGCCGGCATTGTTGGTTTTGGTGGTTGTCACCACGTTTGTAGCAACGTTAGTAATAGTGACCGCCACTCCGGACATTGCCGCTCCTTGAGGATCAGCCACGCTGCCTTCGATTGTGCCTCGATTCAGCTGCGCTGACAGAACTGTTGCGCAAGCCAGGAGCAAACCGAACTGTACCGATAGGAAAGACAACCGCCGGAGAGCCATGCCAACCTCCGTTCATCCCAGCCCAGGGATCCCCAACTGTCTCTTCGAGTAGCCGGCTCAGGACACCCTGCCGACGATAGACCTTCAATTACTTAGTTCGCCCTAGGCAGAGCTGTCAACCGATTTCGCCCCTCAAGTGGCTTTTTCGTTCAATTGGCTGGACGGCGAATTCTCGGTCGCTCCGAATGTATGTGGTGGGACACGAGTCCATGGCGACGATCGAATTCGATGTTAGAATTCCGGCTTGGCTCACGTAAAGTCGAAGGCGTGCAAGAACAGGAAAACTTCTGTGTGCATGAATTTTCACGCGCGTCATGCTCCTCGAATCAGATCAAGAACTCTTTCGGCGGGTTCTCGTGCGCGGCTTTCTGTCAAGGTTCTCTGCTGGTCTTCTCTTCCAACTTCCAAGCGTGGGTTTCCCAGTCCGGGAGGGATGTCAATCGTCAGGGTTTCTTGATGAAAATCTGACGTTCTTACCTTGATAGGTTTGTCGTCTATAGGAACTTCCAGATGTGAAGCCGCCAACTGTTCCCGTAACGGGTCGGAAATAAAACCCGCAAAAGTATAGAAAGCAAGCACAAAGGGACAACGGCGAACAAACCGTTCAATCTATTGAACAGTCACATGCGAATATGTCATTTCGCGATTGACAGACCAATCCACTAACTTATATTCATTCCACCGTAGGCCGCGATTCAGGCGGAAAAGGGGGTCGCGACTGGATGAATTGGCCGGGGGATTCGGGACTCGTGGAGTCAGTTCGTCTAGAGCTGGGTAGCAAAATAGCGGCTCTGGGCTGTTCATGATTAAGAGGCCGCGCATCATCGGCATGGCCATCTTCGAGAATTTCATGACGAGCGCCGGTTGTGTCAGCTTGGACGACCGCTTCGATATCGTAGTAGATCGAGGAAGTGCGTTATCTGTCCGGCAAGATCAACACCTCATCTCTCTTAAGATGACTGCTTCTATGGTCCGCCAATTTGCGGCTTTTAGCCTATCTATTGTTATCTTGGCAGCCGTCCCAATCGCTGCCACCGCCGCCTCGCGGCAAGCGTCGCTCAACCGCGAAAAGTGGATTGCTGTAGCCGATCACCTCATACAGACCCCGCCTGAGGACTACCCATACGATTGGGGCGAAGCCACGTTGTTCATAGGCCTGCTGAAAGCCTATGAACGAACCCACAATGTTACGTACATCGACTACGTGGAGAAATGGGCTGCTCTCTACACGACGAAGAGCAGAGAAGAACTGCTCGAACTGGACGCATCCGGCTCCCATCGGGATGAGAGTGGGGAGGGGGCTGGACCGATACCGGGTGATTGCAACCGTTGGGTTCCTGGCGTGGTAATGCTTTCTCTTTTCCAACAGCGGAATAGGCAGGACTACTGGCGTATGGTGCAGATGATAACCGATTTCATCCGCGAAGGAGCCGAGCGCAGTCCCGAAGGCGGCCTCGACCACTGGACCGGAAGTCACGAGTACTGGGTGGACACGCTGTACATGGCCTGCCCGTTGCTGGCCCGGTTCGGCAAAATGGAAAACAAGCCAGTCTATGTCGACGACGCCGCGCAGCAGTTCATCTTGCATGCCCGCCACCTGCAAGACGAGAAGACGGGCCTATTCAACCACATGTGGGACTGGCAGACTGGCCAGTTGACCCCAGTGTTGTGGGGCCGTGGTAACGGCTGGGTGATCATGGCGCTCGCCGACACTATGGAAATGATGGACCGTAACCATGCTTCTTTTCCTGCGCTTCAGCAAATCGCGTTGCACCTGGCACGCGGCCTAAGAGTTGCACAGGATCGCGACGGACTTTGGCACACTGTGTTGAATGATCCTACTAGCTATACGGAATGCTCCGCTTCTTCCATGTACGTTTATGGGCTGTTGAAGCTGGTGCGGCTTAGGGTTCTCCCGCCGCCGTATAAGAAGATCGCGCTCCGGGGATGGGCCGCGATCAATGCTCACTATGTAAAGGATGGCGTGGTCACGGGGGTCTCCGGCAGCACGGATCCGCATCCTGTCGACGTTTACACGAAAATCGAGGTTGGCACTCAGACCTGGGGAACCGGGGCCTATCTTAGCGCGGGCAGTGAAGTGGATCGATTGCGCTAATCTTGGGCGTTACGCTTCTTGCAGAGCCGTTTAGCAGAGTCTAAGGACGGCCGGACGACCTCGATGCACCCTGGGATGCACCCCACAAAAACTGGGTAAAGGCTATCGCGCTTCGCGGAGATGTCTCGGGCGAAAACGTGTGCGTAGGGACGGCCAAGACCGCCGCGAATTGGGTTATACCTGCCTACATCTCTGTCGTTGTTTTCCCAGATGCTGAATCTCTAATTCGACAATATCGCCATGCCTAAGATAGCGAGGCGGCTTCATGCCCAAGCCAACTCCTGGTGGTGTGCCGGTTGAGATTAGGTCTCCTGGCTCGAGCGTCATGAATTGCGAGATGTAATGAACAATCTGCGCGGGCGAAAAAATCATCGTTTCCGTACTGCCATTCTGCATCAACCCACCATTCACCAGGAGCGTCATTCGCAGCTTTGACACATCCGTCAACTCATCGCTGGTTGTCAGCCAGGGTCCTAGCGGGTTGAATGTGTCACAACTCTTCCCCTTGCTCCACTGTCCACCTCGCTCCAGTTGAAATTCGCGTTCGGAGACATCGTGCGAAATGCAGTACCCGGCAATGCAGGGAGCGGCGTCGCCAACAGAATTGAGATACCGGGCTTCGCGTGCGATGATCAGGCCGAGTTCAACCTCCCAATCGGTCTTGTTGCTGTTTCGTGGGATAAGGATGTCGTCAAAGGGGCCTACGACAGTGTTAGTCGCCTTAAGAAACAGGACTGGTTCTGTCGGCACGGGCATGCCGGATTCCTTCGCATGATCCGAGAAATTTAGCCCCACGCACACGATTTTCCCAGGCCTGGCAACGGGAGAGCCCCAACGGTCGCCTTCACTCACCTCAGGAATCCTTCTTGTTTCATCCGTTTTCAGGAAAGCTAAAAGCTTCTCCAGTCCGGATTCGGCAAAGAAAGTCGAGTTCCAATCCCGGAAGTACGCTGACAAATCCTTGCGTTTCCCATCAAGTACCACTCCTGGTTTTTCTCCGCCTTGCCGCCCGAAACGGATCAGACGCATCTGCACTCTCCTCAAAAGTCAGTGGATGTTACACGGTGAGAAAACTGGGCGGCGCCCGGCGCCGCCGATTACTGTCCCGTCCTTGAAGCCAATAGTGCTCACGTAAATCTGACTCCGCTCCGAGACGATGTCAAGCATGCTCTAGTATTTGCTGAGATATTTGGTCAACAGGTTGGAATTCGCGTAATCTGTCACGAACCCAGTACGATATACTGCGTTCGATATCAACCGCTTTTACAACAGCCAAAAATGCGCAAAGTCGTTAAAACTTCCAAGGCACCAAAGCCCAGCGGTGTTTATTCGCAAGGGATCGTCTCGGGCGATTTCGTCTTCGTTGCAGGGCAGGGATCGATTCACCCTGAAAACAATCAACTGGAGCTGGGGGACATACGGTCTGAGACGCGAAGAGTGCTAATGAACATTCGGGCCATTTTGGAAGCTGCCGGCAGTTCCCTGCACAGCGTTGTCCGGGTAGGCGTCTTCCTGGCTGACTTGAAGGATTTTGACGGGATGAACGAAGTCTTCCAGGAGTTCTTTCCCGAGAATCCTCCCGCACGAACGACGGTTGGCTGTGCCCTGCCTGAAATTAAAGTGGAAATCGACTGCATCGCGCGGCTGGACTCGACAAGCCGGATGCGTGGCCGGAAGCATAAGAGCATTCGGTAGCGGAGGGCCTGTGGTTGAAGTGTGCGAACATCCCGGCGTGCTAAGAGCTTTAACCACAGAGCAGGGGTACGTCTCGACTCGCCCTCAACTTTCTCCGATGGCCACGCTGATCCTGAGTTGATGTGCCCCGTTACGCAATGCCAGACTCTTGCGCTAAGTAACCCAGACGTGACGAAATTCCTCGTGCTACCTGCATCACCATGCGTGCCAGAATCGGAACACGATCGATTGGAATCTGGTTTGTGGTCCCCGCCACGCTGATTGCTGCTACCGCTTTCCGGGTCTCGTCGAATATCGGAGCTCCAATGCAACGCAATCCTGGCTCGTCTTCTTCGTCGTCAAGAGCATAGCCTAATTGTCTAACCGACACAAGCTCCCGTTTTAGGGAGCTTCTCGAAACAATCGTGCGGCTATTGTGGCGGGCAAAGCTCCCGGTCCGAACCAGGTTATCGAGCTCGTCGTTAGGAAGAAAAGAGATAAGAGCCTTGCCGACTGCGGTACAGTTGACATCGAGTCTGCGCCCGATCCATGAAGCCAACCTCACCAGACCTGGCGCCTCAACCTTTTCAATGATCACGGCTTCGTTTCTTTCCAGCACTGCCATGTGGGCGGTGAGGCCGCTCTTTTGCACTAACGACTGCAGGAAAGGTGTGGCCTCTTCCCGGAGATCCAGATTCGCAAGTGCGCTCCTGCTCAGGCTAACCAACTGCAGACCAAAACAGTATCGGCCGTTTTGGGTGTGTTTCTGCAGGAATCCCCGCCTTTCGAGAGTTACTACAATCAGATGCGCTGAGCTTTTGGGGATGCCGAGCCTGCGACTAATTTCCGAAAGTGAGAACCCGTGTTTCGACTGGGCCAAACATTCAAGCAGCGAAAGAGCCCGCTCGATCGACGGCACGGAATATCTCTTAGACGAAACTGGCATAGCCCTACACCAGCGTTAAAAATCCGTCCAACCCAGTGGACGCAGTGGCAAAAATACCAGAAACCGCTGGACAGATCAATTGAATTGGCGCCTGCATCCATCTAACCGCCGCCAACATCGATAGTCCGTCGAAGCGTCCACTCCCGGTTGGGGGGCGTTATCTTTGCGAGGTAGTGGTCCGAAGAGGTGCAGCAGATCGCCGGAGGCCACGAGGAGCTGGCGATGTTGATCAGGGCTACACCTGAGAAGCGGCGCAGGATGCGGTCGCAGCGCAACCGTATCCAGCAGGCGTGCACGGGCCAAACGCGCCTTTGTGCTCTTGCGCGCCGCCGATGGGTTGTCGAGAGAAGCCTTGTCTAGGCAGCGCCCCCGGACGCCCGTAGTTGTATCCAGCCTATTGGACATTTTTGCTGATGCAGCCCAATTTAAGGTTGACATTCGCAGCAGTGTCGAAGCAGCCTTATCTCCGTCATCAGCCAAGGTGTGCGAGCGTGACGAACCTGTGATGGAGGTTACCTCGATGAGAACAACTGCGCTGCATGCGTTGGATATATTTCGTGGCGGTTGCTTCATCGGGCTGGTTCTGGCAGCGGGTTTGGGAACGCACGCCTGGGGGCAGTTTACGACGGCCCGGCTCGGTGGCACGGTCGTCGATCCTTCTGGCCTGGCTCTGGCGGGCGCCACGGTAACTGTACAGGATGAGCTTACGGCGTACAAACAGGACACAACGACGAGCAGTTCCGGCGAGTATTCATTTCCGGTTCTGCCGGTGGGCACCTACCAGGTGACTGTCACCGCGGCCGGCTTCGTTCCCTATACACAGAAGGGGATCACACTCCAGGTGGACAAGTCCGTGACCCTGCCGGTTCAGATGAAATTGGGCTCGATCAAGGAAAGTGTCACCGTCACTGCGGATGCTTCCATGGTGACGACCGATTCTGCGACTGTTGGTCAACTTATCACTCAGAAAGAAGTTGCTGAGTTACCTCTGAATGGCCGTTACGCGCAGCAGTTGGTATTCCTTGTCCCCGGAGCGGACAACGTTACAGCGAACTATTGCGCCGCGAACTGCGAAGGGGGAGTTTTTCCCAGCGAGCAATATGCCAAGATCAATGGCGCTGGTGCAAATGGTGTGAGTTATCAGGTAGACGGAGCTGATTTTAACGACACATACATCAACACCAATCTGCCTTTTCCCAATCCCGATGCCATCCAGGAGCTCAATCTCGTGACCGACAACATGAGCGCTATCTACGGCGATGCAATCGGCGGGGTGGCGAATGTGACCTTAAAGTCGGGGAGCAATTCCATCCACGGGGATGTCTTCGAGTTTATCCGGAACTCTGCACTCGATGCGGCGAACTACTTTTCGACCACCGGTGTAAGTCCGCTGAAACAGAATCAATTCGGGGGCGACATTGGCGGGCCGATCCTGAAGAACCGGTTGTTTGTTTTCGGAAGCTATGAGGGTACCAGGTTCAACCAGACCAACGCCGGGCAGAGCACGAATGTGCCGGACGCCGCCGAACGCCGCGGCGACTTTTCCGAGTTACTTTTGGGGCCAACTCCCATTCAGCTATACAATCCGTTCCCGGTGGTGAATTCAGGAACGGCCCCAGGAGCGGCTTATTTAGACAACCAGATTACGGTCAACCCTGTCGCGGCTTTCTTGCTCAACAAGATTCCGCTTCCCAATCCGACTCCGCTCCAAATAAGTCAGGGGTTTGCTGACACGTTGAACTTCAGCAGCCTGCCGACGGTTCAAAACACGAATGAGTACCTGGCGAAAGTCGATTACAATTTCAGCAAGCACCATCTCAGCGCCCACTATTTCCAGCAGAGTTACGTCCAGCCTGTCGTCCTGCCCCCCGCCACAAACATCCTGGAAATGTCGGGTAGCGCGGAAACCCTGGTTGACCACAACGTGAGCGTCGTCGATATCTATACGATCACGCCGCACGTCCTGCTGGGCAGTTATTACGGATACACCAAGATTGACGGCACGACGTTCTCGGGAGCTCCATTCAGCATGGTCGACGCTGGAGTGATGAACTTTGCCGTACCGCCGGACAAAGGGAACGGGAACCTCGCATCGCTGAATGTGGGCACGCCCTCTTTTGGTTTCTCCAGCGGCAATTATGGAGTCTGGAATCGGGGAGATCAATCTTTACGTGAAATTGCCACGCTGACCAGAGGCAAGCACGTAATTCAATTTGGCGGTGAAGCAGTGCGCCTTGCCCAACCCATGGGGAATCTCTTCCAGGAGGGGGGCACATTCAATTTCGCCAGTGCGACGAGCAACAATCCGGTGACGCAAGTGAACCCGGGGAACGATCCCTTCGGGGATTTCGAGGTTGGCTATGTCAACAACCTCACCCAGGGCGGGGGTCTATTTCTCAATTTTACCGGGATCAACTGGAGCGCTTTCGTGCAGGACGACTGGAAGGCCACTCGGCGACTCACACTCAGCGCGGGACTCCGCTGGGATCCGTGGATCCCTTCCAAGGACAGCCTGGGAAGAGTCGCCTGTTATGAGGGGACGGCGGTTAAGTCCCTGCGCTATCCCAATGCCCCTCCCGGTTTGCTCTATGGAGGGAAGAACCATGATCCCGGATGCCCGGAGGCTGGTATTTTCTCCGACTACATGAATTTCGGACCCAGACTTGGGTTCGCCTATCAGGCCACAAAGAATGGCGATACCAGCATACGAGGAGGAGCAGGCTATTATTACGAGCCGCCCAATTCCCTCATCTATCAGCAGATGGTCGGCGTCCCACCCTTCGCGCCGGTTTACACCCCCAGTTCAATCCCCTTCGGCACCCCGGGTACCCCCCCGCCCACGCCGATTGGCATAAGCCTCTCCGATCCCTATGGGAGCGCAGGACTGACCAACCCTTTCCCCGCAGGCTTTGGTCCGAACGATCCGGGTCCCGGCGCAACTTTCTTCCCTCAGCCCGGGTTTTCACAAATACAGGATCCCCATCTTCGCTTGCCGATGGTTCTATCCTATAACCTGACTGTCGAGCACAGTTTCAGGGCAAACTGGATGCTGCGTGCTGCCTATGTGGGCAATAACGGGCACCGGCTCTATGGCACGGGCGACCAGGAGAGCGGCCTGCTGCAGTTGAATCCCGGGATTAACGGGACGCGCGTGAATCCTAATTTTGGATCGGTCGCTTCGATTAATTCCGGAGTGGACAGCAATTACAATGCGCTGCAACTGACGCTCGAAAAGCGCTTCGGGCACGGCTTCTCCTTTCTATCCAGCTTCGCCTGGTCGAAGGCGTTGGATGATTTCGCCCCGCAACCACAAGGTTCCACCGGCTTTACTTTCACCAATAGCTGCCCCTGCGGCCGTCATTTCGATTACGGTCCGTCGGCGGATGACCTGAACAAGGTTTTCAAAATCAACGGGAATTACGAGACCCCGCATGTTCACGTGCTGAGAGGTGCCGATACGATCTTGAACGGCTGGCAGCTCACAACGATTACCAGTTGGCAAACCGGAACCCCCTTCACCGTCTACAGCGGTGCTAACAATTCCGGCAGTTTAATCGGATCGGAACGGGCTGACGTTGTGCCTGGAGTGAACCCCGTCCTCCCCGGCCGCTCGCATGCTTCGAGCATCTCAGAGTGGTTCAATACCGCTGCTTTCGGTCAGAACGCGAATGGCACTTTCGGCGATTCGGGAAAGAACGCAGTGCGCGGCCCAAGGTTCTTCGATACCGATCTGGCCGCCATTAAGAAATTCAAGGTGGGCGAGCGAGTCTCACTCATGTTCCGCGCCGAATTTTTCAATGCCTTCAACAATGTCAATTTGGGCTTGCCTGGCAACCAGGTAGCTGCTGGTGTCAGTGGCGGGTTTGGCCGTATCGGCAGCACGGCGGGAGGGGGCGCATACGGCGGCCCAACCTCCTATGGAGTGCCCCAGCCCAGAATCATCCAGTTTGGCCTAAAGGCAAGTTTTTGAGCACAGCCGCAAAGCGTTGGTTTCCGAGCGTCTGCTAGCGTTCCCGGATACCGAACGTATGGAACCACCAAGCGCAGAATTATTCAGCTTGCTCTATGATCAGCCACTTATATCCCGCTCGCAGTGTTTCGGCATACCTTGGATTGACGCTTGTAAGATACGTTCTTCTGATCGCGGCGTTCGCGGCTACAGCTGCGGCGCAGGCGCCCGGTCCGGTCGTGTGGACGGCAAGCGGCATGGAGCGGGTCGGCCAGGCAGCGGCGGCGCGGAAAAAAACGACAGCGGGGTTGTTCGCCGCGCGCGGGGAGTACGAGTCCTTTCAGGTTGTCGTGAGCGCGTCCGAAAGGGGACTCCGGAACGTGACCTTCTGGATCGGGGACCTGAAGGGGCCACACGGCCACGTAATTGCACGCTCGAACCTGGCGGTTTACCGTGAGCATTACGTTCACGTGGAACATGGCAGCCCCGTGCCGAAGAATATGGGACGCCCACCACTCGGCCCGGGCTGGTACGCGGATGCGCTCATTCCAGAGGTGAGCGACGCAGCAAACGGCCGCCTGCGTGCTTTTCCATTTGATTTGGAAGCAGGCAGGAACCAGCCGATCTGGGTCGATATATTCGTGCCGCGAGACACGGTCGCAGGAACGTACACCGGCGCCTTCGAAGTGCGCCGCCGGGTGCGGCTAACGGTCTGGAATTTCGAACTACCGGTTAAGCCGTCGCTCGTTTCGTCGTTCGGACTGCAGCGCGACCGCAGTGCCGCAACGTACGAGGTAATCCTTCGCCACAAGCTCATGCCCATTCCGGTTTCTACCGATGAAACCCCCATTCCTATTCCGGCCTCTGCTGAGGACGCCGGTCGCTTCGCCAGGGAGTTCGGCTTGGAATGGTTCGACGTAGGTTTTCCAAACGGTGCGTCTTATGATACGTCGAAGATGCGGGAGCCCCCTTCAGTGGGCACGATCGAGGCAAGAGTCAAGAATTTTCCGGCCGGAGCAAAGCTGTACAACTACACGGCGGATGAGATTGTGAGGTTCCCAGAGTTATACCCACAAATTCGCGAATGGGGCAGGAGGCTGCATGGCGCGGGTGTGTTGAACCTGATCACCATGCCCCCGTCCCCGCCTTGTTTGACGACGGCAAATGGCAGGTCGGCAGTGGATATCTGGGTGCTGCAACCGGAGTATTACGAAACCTCACCCGCCAACGTCCGGGCGGTTCAAGCCAAGGGCGATCTCGTGTGGTCCTATCTTGCGCTCGTGCAGGACAATCATTCGCCATGGTGGGAGATCGATTTCCCCCCCGGTAAATTACCGGGTAATGCAAGGGTTTATCAATCAAAGTCTGAGCTTCACCGGCCTCCTCTACTGGGTGGTCGATTTATGGACGGCCAAACCGTGGGAAGACGTGGACACTTATCCCCAACCCGATGCACATTATCCAGGTGAAGGCATGCTCGTGTATCCCGGCGATGCTGTGGGCGTGCCGGGAACGGTGCCGTCGATGCCGCTGAAATGGATCCGGAAGGGAGTGGAGGACTACGAATATGTCGAACTCCTCAAAAAGCGGGGGCGCGGCGAGTGGGCCCTCTCGATAGTTCGGGAGGTGGCGACCGACTTCCAGAACTGGTCTGATGATCCAGTTGCGATCGAACGTGCGCGCCGAAAGATGGGCGAAGCTTTGAACCGGCACTGATTGATCCTCGAAAGCAAGGAATATGAATTCGTTTCGACGAGACTTTTTGAAGCTTGCAGGGGCCGGGCTCGCCGCGGCTGGATCGACTATTAGGCCAGGCGCTCATGCAGAAATTACCTCTCTGCCAAACCCCGATCCAAATGTCACATTCGATGTGAAGTCCTACGGCGCAAAGGGCGATGGCGTGACGATTGATACCCCGGCCATTAACAAAGCTATCGCAGCCGCGAATGCCGGAGGCGGCGGTACCGTGAGATTTCCACCCGGTACCTATGCCTGCTACTCGATTCATCTTAAGAGCAATGTGGTGCTCTATCTCGAACCGGGAGTAACTATCCTCGCCGCGAGTGTGCCTGAAGGCGCAACTACCGGCGCCTACGACGCCGCTGAGTCGAATAAGCCCTGGGAAGACTATCAGGACTATGGCCACAACCACTGGCACAACAGCCTCATCTGGGGTGAAGATATCCACGACTTCGCGATTCTTGGCACAGGTCTGATTTGGGGTAAGGGATTGAGTCGTGGTGCCGATGACTTACCACTTGCCGAAACCCCAGGGATGGGAAATAAAGTGATCGGTCTCAAGAACTGCCATAACGTGATCCTGCGCAATGTCTCCATTCTGCAAGCTGGGCACTTCGCGATATTGGCAACAGGAGTCGATAATCTCACCATCGACAACCTGGTAATCGATACCAACCGGGACGGTATAGATATTGACTGTTGCCGAAATGTGCGTGTTTCGAACTGCAGTATTAACTCGCCGTGGGACGATGCCATCTGTCCCAAGAGTTCGTTTGCTCTTGGCTATGCCCGCCCAACCGAAAATGTCACGATTAGCAACTGCTATGTCACAGGCGCTTATGAAGTGGGCTCGATGCTGGATGGGACCTGGAAGCGCTGGTCGTCCGACCCGGCCCAACAGGCCAAAGTATTGCCCTATTTCCCGGAGGAATTTAACGGAAGCATCAAGCTCGGGACCGAGTCCAACGGTGGGTTCAAGAACATTGCCATCTCCAATTGCGTGTTCGACGGCAGCAAGGGTTTTGCCCTGGAAAGCGCCGATGGCGCAGTTGTGGAAGACATTACCCTTACCGGCATCACCATGCGGGATTGCACCAATACTCCTTTGTTTCTTCGTTTGAGCAGTCGCATGAGAGGGCCGAAAGGCGCCAGAGTGGGCACGATGAAGCGCGTCATCATGAGCGACATCGTATGTAGCAATTCTGCGTCCCGGCTGGGAGGAGGGGGAATTATTGCCGGGTTTCCCGGCCATCCAATCGAAGACATCAAGATCCATGACGTCTATCTGGAGCATCGTGGCTCTGGCACCACAGCAATGGCTGCACTCAATCCGCCGGATGCCGCGGACGTCTATCCCGATCCCGACATGTTCGGCGATATTCCCGCCAGCGGATTCTTTCTGCGCGACGTTAACAATGTCGAGTTCACCAATGTTGAGATTGCCCTCGGCCAGCCGGACGCCCGGCCGGTATTCTGGCTGAGTCAAGTGGATGGAGCCGATTTTTTCCGCATCAAGACTCCAAAATTACTAAGCCCTACTGTATTCGCGCTTCATAACGTCCAGGAGTTTCGTGTGATGGCTTCCCGCAATGTCAAGGACATGTACCTGGAGAGAGTAGATCAAAAACAGATTTGAGGGTACACGCGCTGCACACTTGGCGATGAAATGCTAGGCCCCTTGCGCAGGCAGTTTTATCGGCGAAGAGCAAAGGAGCACTTGCGAGCATGAAAAAGGTATGGCTGAGCGTTCTGTCCCTCACGTGGTGTTTGATCAGCAATTCCGTTCAAGCACAGACCACCAGCCTTTCATCGGTGGAGCAGGCGCTGGAGAAGCCCGTGCAGCCGTTGGCAGTCACGGAGTTTCAGCTGCAGCAATATCTGATGGCTCGCATTCCGCCGCTGCCCTCACCGGCAACGCCCGCCCTGTGGAGAACAGAGGTGCAGCGGCTGCGAAGGCACATTCTCGATGAGATTGCATATCATGGCTGGCCGCATGAATGGATTGATTCCGCTCCACGTTTCGAGCAGGTGGGAGTAATCGAAACCGACCATGGATACAGGATTCATAAATTACGCTATGAAATTGTGCCGGGGTTCATGTCTACCGCGTTGCTGTATGAACCGGAAAAGATTGCCGGACGAGCCCCTGGCATTCTCAACGTAACCGGTCATGAGCCGGAAGCTATCGCGGTTGAATATGAACAGAAGCGATGTATCAATTTTGCTAAGCGCGGCATAATTGCCCTGAACCTAGGATGGATGGGCTTCGGTGAACTCTCGCAACCGGAAAATGCTCACGATTATGGAGCGCATCTTAGCTTGGTTGGCTCCAATGCGCTGGGGTTGTTTTATCTTGCAATGCGGCGCGGCCTCGATTATCTGGCGGCTTTGCCCGAAGTGGATTCCACGCGTCTTGGAGTTACCGGACTCTCCGGGGGCGGTTGGCAGACAGTTCTGCTAAGCGCTCTCGATGAGCGTGTTGCCGTCTCCGTGGAGGTAGCTGGTGTCGGATCGCGCGAGTCTAACCTTACCCAACCACTGGATACGGATGAAATAGAAGAGAACGCTCCGAATCTTACTCAGGGTGAAGACTACCCTGAATTCATCGCCATGCGTGCGCCTCATCCAACGCTTCTGATACACAATGCTGTAGATAGCTGCTGCTTCCGAGCGTCGCTTGTGAAACCGTATTTATATGATCAGGTAAAGCCTTTTTTTCAGATGTTCGGTGCTTCCGATGCTCTTGCCTGGCATGAGAACTTCGATCCCGGTACGCATAACTACCAATTGGACAATCGGATCCAGGCTTACTGGTTTTTCACTGAGCATTTCCATTTGCCTGTCGCTGAAAACGAGATCTTCAGTGATGATGAGATCCGAACTCCGCAGGAACTCGCTATCGGTGTGCCGGCTGATAATTTGACCATCCTTGGTCTCGCGAGAAGGCTGGTCAGCCAGATCAAGCGGGAACCGATCCCGGCCGAGGGCGCGCAGCGTAGCTCCTGGATCGCGTCTGAGCAAGGGAAACTGAAATCGGTAATTCGCTATACCCCGGTTTCCGCACTGCGCGTCTTGAGAACGAGTAACGGCATAGGCACCGGGCTTGACGGCAGAGGCGTATCTTTCCAATTTTTGTCTTATCGTTTCGATCTCTCGAACGGACTCAGTGCCACCGGCAAATGGTTTAAAGAAAACGCCGCTCCGCAAAACGTCCCACTCACGATTGTGCTCAATGACAAGGGCTATAAGGCGGCCGGAGAAGCCGTATCCGCGCATGTTGATCATGGGGAACAAGTGCTCGCGCTAGATCTACTCTTCAACGGAGCCACGGTACCTGAGTCGCCCGATCCCAGCGATTGGGAAATGCTGGTAGACAGTAGTGGCGAGCGTCCATTAGGTCTGGAAGTAGCTCAGTTGATTACAACAGCAAACTGGCTTCGATCCACTAGCCGTAGTCAGGTTCAGGTGGAGACTGACGGTATTCGCAGTCAGGTAATTGCGCTTACGGCGGCTGCCATCGAGCCAGGTGCATTTTCTCGCATAGTGAGCCGGAACGCGATGCAAAGCCTGGCTTATCTGGTAGATACTCCCGTGCCCTATCGCTCTGCTCCGGAACTATTCTGCCTGGACCTATATAAAGACTTCGATCTCGACTCCCTCGGGGCGCTTGCTGCTCCCGTGAAGGTGACCATAGCAACTTTCGCAGACGTCCCTAGCTCATCGAGAGTGAAAACCTATTGACCGGCGGAAATCGTGGGCACAGCGAACCCAGTTTCTCCACCGCGGTTTTCAACGATCCAGGCGGTTCTCACAGGCCCCCGCCGAAGCCATGAAGGTATGTATAAGACCACTTCTATGTAACCATGCCGCGGGCTGCAACCTTCCATTGATCGATTACCTGATCTCCGGAAATGAGAAACACTTGATCCTGGAGATTGATAGAGGGGCATATGTGGTTAGGAATGACTCTGAGCCGGTCTCCTACCCGGAGCGGAGAATCATCCGGAATCACAAGATGACCGTGCTCCTCCGAAAGGCCCTCCAGGATAATGTCGGGATGATCCTGAACATATCCAAAATACTTTCGCTCTCCTGAAAGCAGAGCGTCGGACGTGAGCGTCTTGCTTCCCGCATCAATAATGGCTCGGCGGGCAACACTCGTGCTCACCACAGTAGTTAGCACGGTTGCGGCGCAATCGGCATAGCTGGCGGATTCCGCATCGACAGTATTTCGGTCATTGAAGACATATGTTCCAGGCCGGATCTCCGTGATCCCATGAAACCGGTGGCTCTGGAACGCGGCAGGCGTATTGCCTCCGCTGACTAGCGGATAAGGTATGCCGCCACTTTCCAGCAACGCGTAAAGGCGGTCAAGCTGGCCGTTCTCGAGAACAATATCCTGCTCTCGAATTTTCCGGTTGCCCATGATATGGCCCGGATAAACGGAGATACCTTCCCAGCGAAGGTTCGGCAGTGCGAAGACCCGCCGGGCAATATCGAGCGACTGGCCGTCCAGGGCAAGTCCGCAACGCCGGAACCCTGTATCGAATTCCAGGCGGATTCCGATCTCGACACCTGCCTGTTTCGCGGCCTGAGAGATGCCTTCAGCCACAGGCAACGAATCTATCGTCACGGAGATCCTGACGTGCTTTGCCAGCTCCGTCAGGCGCTTCCATTTGCTTTCCCCCCACAGCGGATAAACGACAACGATGTCAGCCATGCCTGCGTTTGCCATGACCTCAGCCTCTGCGAGCTTCGCCACAGTGATGCCGGGTGCGCCATATTGCATCTGCAGGCGCGCAATCTCCGGAATCTTGTGCGTCTTTGTATGCGGCCGCAGCGCAAGATTGTGTGTCTTGCAATAACTCGCCATGCGACGAAGATTGCGATCAAGCGTATCCGCATCGATCAGAACTGCAGGAGTTTCTATCTCGCATATGTTCATAGAAATTCTATGGCTGCCAACCTACACCACCACGCCTGCATCCACTACGGCCCTGCCATTTCTCAAGACTAACTTGATCCCCGCCGGCGGAACGGCAGGCATTTCATAACTTGCATCCGTACGGATGGTTTCTGGGTCGAACACGGTGATATCCGCCACATAACCTTCCGCAATCCTGCCTCGATTGTCCAAATGGAATGTCGCCGCCGGTTTGCCGGTGAACTTATGGACGGCTTCTTCAAGGCCTAACCATTTGCGCTCACGCACCACATCCCCAAGCAACAGAGGGAATGTTCCGTAGAGGCGGGGATGCGAACGCCCTCTGGTATAAACTCCGTCGGTAATGACAATCGCCAGCGGGTGGGTGAGCAATGCATGCAGATTCTCCATCGACTGGCAGTGCTCCACAATGTTCACATTTCCTTGTTGCTCCAGCAGAATGTCTAATACCAGGTTTTCTGGGTCACTTCCCCGTTCGTCTGCGATGTCCTGGATTGACCTGCCCACCAGCGAGGCTGCATTGTTTGCAACCGAGGTTATGACAACGCCATTCCAGTGTGCCTCGGGTTGAATCCGAGCCCGGATGGTTTCACGCTGCACAGGATCGCCGAGCCGTGAGAGGAGCTGAGTAATCCCCCCATCGAGGGCGGACTGCGGCAGCACCTGCGTAAGCACCGTGGATCCGGCCAGCCACGGATATGCGTCAAAAGCCACATCGACGCCCCGCGCGAACGCTTGCTCGATCGCTGCAATGGCGCGCTGCTGCAAGGGCCAGTGATCCGGGCCAGCAGCCTGCAGATGAGAGATCTGGAGGCGGCATCCGGAGGCTTCGGCAATGGAAATCTGCTCCTCAACGGCTTCCACCAGCCCGGCAGAATAGCTCCGCATGTGCGTTGCGTACACGCCGCCTCTCCGGGCGACTATGCGGCAAAGAGCCGTCAATTCCTGCGCCGATGCTCCTGATCCCGGAGCGTACATGAGCCCCGAGGAGAAGCCCGTGGCCCCTTCCTGCAACGCCTCATCCAGCAGAGCCGACATCGTGTCGAGTTCCCGGCTGGTGAGCGCTCTGCTGGTATTCCCAGCCACCTTGATTCTCAATGAACCATGCCCCACGAGCGACGCAACCGTCGCAACCTTCGATTTGCTCGCGCTCGAAAGATAATCGGAGGCGGAATTCCATCCCCAACGGTTATCTCCACATAAGATGCCGTTTGCGAAATCCCGTAATACCTGGGGGTTTTCCGGCAATGGATACGCGGAGAAACCACAGTTTCCAACAACTTCAGTAGTCACTCCCTGCAATAGCTTCTCGGTTCGATTTTCCAGTACCTGCAGGTCCGAGTGACTATGCACATCGATAAATCCTGGCGCAATGATGCAGCCCCCGCAGTCAATGACGTTGAATTCCGGATTACCCTTAACAACAGACCTGCTGCTCTGCGGGTTACCAACAGAAGCAATCCAGCCGTTCCGGATCACGACTTCCCCTGAAATCGAAGGAGTGCCCGTGCCATCAACGATGGTGCCTCCCGTCAGAATGGCACCCGTGGTTTGCGTCATGCTAACTCCTCTCAGGATGAACTGCAGTGTGGACACCGAGTTTTTGCCTGCTCACCAGATCGATGACCTTACGGTTCAAAAAGTCAATATGTGCTAGGTCTATCTCATGGATGGTGAGTGTGGCGTCTCGAACCTCGGCATGGGAAAGCACTCCACGTGCCACCAATAACGCCTTCTCTGCGTGATGGAAAAACTCGATGTTCTGCAGGCTGAATGTAATCTGTGGCAGGACGCCCCGGAATAACTCATATGCCACATCTTTATTCCCGGCGCGCGCGTTTTGCCATATGATCTGCAGCAGATCCGAAACCGCCAGCCCGGGCATCACTCCGCAAATGCCCGCGTCGATAAGTTCCAGCATGTAGGTGCCACCCCATCCATCGATAATGCCTACAGCACCATGGGTCGCTTCAAGGATGGACTGCACCTTTCCGGACATCATGGGCTCTTCAAGCTTCAGATATTGAAAGTTCGCATGCTGGTCGTGGAGAGACTTTACGAACTGCACGCTCACCGTTGCGCCTCCAGGGTTGAAGTCCTGGATGACCAGCGGAACAGTGATCGCCTGCAGAATCCGATCAAAATAGCGCAGCAGGTCGCGTTCCGGCAAGCCGAAAACCCGTGGAACGGCGACAGAAATTGCGGCGGCTCCGGCACGTTCGAGATCACGCGCCGTTTCCGCTACATAAGCGGTGGAAACATGATTTACCTGCGCGACGACGGGAAGGCGACCGTTCAGAATGCTAATCGCCTGAAATACGAGTTCGCTGCGCTCAGCATCTCGAAGTTTGTAGAATTCGCTGGCGTATGCAGGAAGGACGACTCCACAGACACCAGCACTGATTGCAAACTCCAGCAAACCGTCGAGGGCCGCCCAGTCCAGGCCCCCATCGCGAGTAAATGGCGTCGGAATGACAGGTAGAACGCCATCAATCTCAAATGTGGCCATCACTATCCGCTCTGCGCATGCGCTGTTTTTCCTCACATACCCGTCACTAGAAAATAGCTGACGAAGATGAGCACGCCGCCTGCCATGGGCTGAGAAGAGGCGATTTCCATCCAAGAAGCGATGCTACGGTTGCCCACAGAAGACGTCAATACACAAAGGCTTCGAGAGATGCGATGTTCATCCTGCTGGACAAATAATGCACTTCCTCGATCTGCTGTAGCAAAGGATATGGGCGCATCGATCGTACAAGCTGACACAACCGACGCTCGTCATGAGATTAAGGACGGCCGACTAGTTGTGCACGGCCTCTTATCGTGAACAGCCCCGCTATTTTTGGCCGATCGGTCGCTGGGGCTTGATCGGACATGTCTCGTGGCAGGACCGGACGCGAGGCAGAAAGACCATCGCCTGGATCACTTCCCGGCATTGGCAAGTGCCTGCCGTAGTCGCCGCAATGCGGAAGATGACGACGACGGCGGGAGCCTTGATCGTAATTCGACCCTGCTGCGGTAGACCAGGTTCGTCATTTAGCGCGGCAACAGCGGACTTTAGAGCTTCTCGATCAGCGCATTCGTCGCTTGATTACGCGATCGGATGCAGGTCGTCCAGTTCCCCATTTGATCTTCTCATGGTATCTTGCTCGCGATCTCCGCACCGTCCGGGCGGTTAGCCGGAGTGAAGCTGATTGGCATTGTGGTTCAGAGGGGTCACAAGCCTATTTATCGCACAGCTAGGGGCAGTAACGGGTCGAGAATGACGCCCGCGAGAGAAATCGAGGCATCGATATAATGCTCGGCAATTCCCTCCCTGGCCACCATGTTTTCAATTGCCCGTGCGAATCGGCGATGAGGGTATCATCATTTTTATCGTCTGCTAGTTTTTCGCCCTCGTTAGTCCGAGGCGTGATCCCACGCAATCGCTCTGGCCGTCGACGCGACGACGCAAGCGCGGGCACATTCGCACTGAACGTTAGCACGCCGACCGTACACGAACTGTGTCAAGACCCCTTCTGTTTTGGGACTCTGGATTTTTGTTTGAGCGAAAAGCAGATTTCCCAAGTTATTGTTTTTTCAGTAGAAGTCGTCAGAACGAGGAGAGCGTTTAGAGCGGCTGCTTGCGCGCCCAAGGCAGGCACCTCGAGTTCGAGTCGGTCGCTCTTTCATGAGGACCATTATCGCGCATATCGTAAGATGGTCCAGGACATTTTATGGGAGCCGCGAAAATGATACGGGTCCTCGAAATCTCGTTATTCTGTTCGAAGAATCACGAACACGAATGGTTCACACCCACGTATTCGGCCAACGCTCCCGCATTGATCTTTTCCAAGACATCCTTTGACTGCACTCCCTTCAAGTAGACCATCGTGGACTTGATATCCCGGTGCCCCATCCAGGTCTGCAGAGTGCGAATGTCTACTCCATGCCGCAAGTGCTCTGTGGCAAACGTGTGTCTACTATGCCGAATTGGGTATAGCCGGCACAATGAGAATGACGACGAGCGATCGTTCCCGCGTGACGGGCTAGCCGGCAGTAATCCGCCCTGGACGAACGGACGGAGACCGCCCGCCTGAGAATTTGCTGATCAAGTGGCGACGTCACGCTGGCTGCGGATTCAATCTGTCAACCTGTCAACCATGGGTTGGCTCTGACCCTTACGTAAGAGCAACGTTACTCGTACAGAATGTGGCAGGCAATTCGTTTGGTCCGAACAGACCTGTTTGATCCCATAAGCCTGCCGCAGTGACTGGCTCGGCGACTGGAATTCGGACTGCGGATCACCCTTTCTAGGCTCAGGCGTACGGGCTTCTGGACCGTCTTTGGGCCACTGACGAAAATTGGTTTTGTGACAGGCTCTTGTTAGCGGCGAGCAGCAGCAACCGCACCCATCGCGTTCACTTCCAAGGTCGGTGGTTTCCGGCTGGAATGGGGTCTGGGGGTGACCGTAATCTGCACGTCGTGGCCGAGTAAGAGCAGGAAGCCAACAAGCCGTTCGATGGAGAAATCAGTGAGCCGGCCCCGCTTCAAGGCGGAGACTTTGGGTTGGTCCACACCTAGAACTTTCCCGGCTTGTACCTGTGTCAGTTTGCGGGCTTCGATGATGTCCACGATCCGGTGAGCCAAATCAGCCTTCGCCCGTGCCTCTTGGGGATTGACAACACCCAGATCAGCGTAGACGTTTCCACTGCCTTCCACGTACCCATGCTTCTTCATTGTGATTCGCCCCTGTTTGGCGTAATTCATCTTGTTCCAACCTAAGTTCTTGCGTCTCGCTTCTCCAGTTCCACCACTTGCGCCAGGCGCCTTTCCACGAGTTCGATCTCATGCTTCGGTGTCGCGATGCCCCGTTTGGACTTCTTCTGGAACACATGCAAAATGTAAACGGCTTTTGGGAACCGCACGGTATAGACGGCCCTGAACGTATCGCCCCGGAAGTCGGAAACAATCTCCAGGACGCCCGGTGCAATACCTTTCAGTGGCTTGGCGTTCTCCGGCATCCTGCCCCTCTGGACGCGCTCCAACGCAAACCCAATCTCGTCTTTGACCTCTTCCGGCAGTTCGCGCAGCACCTTCAGCGAATCCCCTATGAAGCGTAGCGGCCTCATCGAAGTGGCTGTCATTATTCGCTTTCTAGAATATGCTAGTTCTGGCATACTGTCAAACTCGATAACCGGGGGGGACAGGACCGAAAAACCAAGGGTGGGCGACACTTAGCATTTGCTGGTTTCTCCTACCTGCCCGGAATGGTTGGATGATTCTTGCCCAGCCTAGACGTGTGTCAAGGCTGCCGAAGGCACCGCGCTAGCGGCTGCGGCCTTGACACACGTCTAGGAGTGTGTCCGAGTATTCAACCGTGAACCGCTGATTTCGATTGCAACTCACAGGTTCGATATGCCAAGTTTCAGAGCATGGGAAAAACCTACCGCGCGTATCTGCCAGAGCAAGATTTTCTGTTACCGCCGAGCCTGGGCGACTGGCTGCCGGAAGATCACTTGGCGTATTT
>Ga0185299_10000877_pt1 | contig 69874 bp, 61 predicted proteins | sample PaiPotPPA55metaG_FD_128002 | JGI IMG/M metagenome (GOLD analysis project Ga0185299, IMG submission 128002) | Iron sulfur acid spring bacterial and archeal communities from Banff, Canada, to study Microbial Dark Matter (Phase II) - Paint Pots PPA... ... | reverse complement strand
ACGATCGCGCTCATGAAGCTCTCAAACTCCTCTCCACTCCGCTTCAAATCTCGATTGGTCCACCGCACTCAGCTTCGGTTTTACCAAATCCTTCGCGTTCTGCAAGCATTTACTTAACAAAGTAATACTAGATTCTAGGTCCTATCTCCTGTCTGATTACTGTCTTACTGATTACTGATTACTGATTACTTTCCGCGAACCAGCCGGGCTACTGCGCGCAGGTAATCCTTTTGCCAGCGCCGATGGCCTCTCTCCTTGATCAGGAACACCGCCGCTACCCAGAGAACAAAGAGAATGTAGCTGGCGTGGAATAGACAGAATAGCTGCGGAGAGCCGAGGAGCAGAAAAGGGGTGTGAGCCATTGCTCCAACCCCTAACAGTACGCCGTAAGCCAGAACGTTCATCCCGCGCGGACGCCGCCGCCAAAGCCACCAGGCGCGTTGTCTTTCTTCTTCGGTCACCAAGGCGTTGTTACCAGGCTGTTGCCGGAGAATCGCATCTGGATCGAGCTCCGGAAAGCCGTGAAACATCCAGGAATGTGAATCTGAGAACTTCGCCATATCACAAATCCAACCTAAGAGAAATCTCACGCAAAAGCCGCAAAGACGCCAAGGAAAGACAATATATTCACAACAAGCTCGCAAAGGCCACAAAGACGAATCAGTTCAAAACCAGATTACCATGGTCACGGGCCTCGCAACTTGTTGCGCCGTCTGATCCGCCATAGTTCCGGGAATGAGAGAGGAAGGACATTCGGCGAGCTCAGCCGAGTCGCTTGGCGAGGGCGGAAGCAAGGCAGGCTTCACGGCTTGCGCTTAGCGCCTCACGACTCTCGATGCTGGCGAGCGAAGGTTCTGCTTTTGGCCCGATTCCCGCAAAAGTTCATCGAACACCATCGACGCTTACCAGGGCGAGACTCATCCACGAACAACCCTCGACACGTCGGATCGGCACACAGTTTAATCCGGTTTGGATCAGTCTTCGTCAGCAGATCGATCGCATCCCTGGCAATAGTTGCAAGCACTGGAGATAGCGTTTGCTCGGTCTTCCAATCAGTCGAACGGCCATCAAAAGCCAACTGGGGCACTAGGGTGGTACGCGCGGCCCACACGTTGATCGTGGCGATATCTTCTGGCGACGGTTTCCGGGATTGGCGCGCGGCACAAGCTGCCCGATAAATTGCTTCTCGAAGCAGGCGCAGGGAGGCTAATTCTTGGGCGAAGATCTTAGGCGATTCCGGCAAGAACCTGCCTTCCGCACACCAACGAGCGAGGCTTTCCGGATTAGGAATCCGTTCCAGTGGCTTGCTGGTTCCTCGGTCCCCCAAAGTAGCAACCAAGGCGATTGCGGGTCTGCGGTTGCCCAATCGGAATTGCGTTGAGCGGGGCCGGCCGGGCCCGTTTTTGGGCTGACTCATAAAAACCAGTATAACCGGTTGACTAAAAAAAGCGAATGAATTAACCGTTATAACAGGTTGTAATTCATATGAACTCGTCATCCATTTCCATCGACCATCCCGAACCAAAAACTGTTTCCGGAGCTTTCCAGCACGCTGATGCGGTTGCCGCTGGCCTGCGCTTCCATTACTTGCATCAGGGCGCCGGCTTCCCTGTCATTCTGCTCTCGGGCTTCCCAGAGAGCGGTTACGCTTGGCGCAAAGTAATCCCCGATCTGGCCAGAGATTATCGCGTAATCGCCCCCGATCCACCTGGACAGGGAGATTCCGATCGGCCCATCGACGGTTATGATACTTCTACGGTCTCGCAACGACTCGATCTCTTCCTTACCGAGCTGGGACTTGATCGGTTTCATCTCGTTGGACACGATGTTGGCGCCTGGGTAGCGTTTACTTACGCTGCCACGTTCAGGTCCAAAATTGAGACGCTCACCCTAATCGATGCCGGTATTCCCGGAATCAGTCTTCGGCCCGAGATCCGGCTACAAGAGGCGCGTAACCGGTGGCACTTCCTGTTTCAGCAAGTGCCGGAGTTAGCGGAGTCCGTGGTTGCTGGGCGCGAGGAAGCGTATATCACCTGGTTCTTCCGCAACAAAGCGGCGCGGCCGGATGTCTTCAGCGACGCTGATATCAGAGAGTACTCCCGCGTCTATTCCGCTCCGGGCGCCATGGCAGCCAGCTTCAAATTCTATCAAGCGGTTCCTGAATCGATGGAACAGAATCGAGCACTCGCCGCAAAGAAGTTCTCTTTCCCGGTTCTGGCCATCGGAGGTGAACACGGTTCGACTCCAAATATCGGCAACGATCTATTGCCGATCGCACCCAATACTCTCGGCCTTGTGTTCCCCTGTGGCCACTATGTCCCAGAGGAGGAACCGGAACGATTGGTGACAGAGTTGAGAACGTTCTTCAAAGCAGCACGGCGGTAGCGAAGCAACGAAGCGAAGGGAGTATTGGAGTATTGGAGTATTGGAGTATTGGAGTATTGGAGTGTTGGAGTGTTGGAGTATTGGAGTGTTGGAGTGTTGGAGTATTGGAGTGTTGGAGTGTTGGAGTGGCGGGGTGTTGGAGAGAACACCGGATCGCGAGGACGCGATCCCTCCCCGATTTTGTGCAACTATAGCGAGATGAACGCTCGTCCTATCCCGCACACGAATCTCAATGCGTCGGTGCTTTGCCTTGGCACCGCTGAGTTTGGGTCTGCCGTCGACGAATCGGCCTCTGAAAACACCCTCGAGACCTATCTCGATGCCGGTGGAAATGTGCTGGACACTGCCGAAATTTACGCCGCATGGCTCCCCAACGGGGAGCATCGGAGCGAGACCTTTCTTGGGAATTGGTTACGAAAAAACAAATATCGGGATCAACTGATCATTTCGACAAAAGGCGCTCATCCGCGGCTCGATAGCATGGAAAAACCTCGCATGTCTAAGGCAGTCGTCGAATCCGATCTCAATTCAAGTCTGCAGCGGCTGGGGATCGATTGCACCGACATTTACTGGCTGCACCGCGATGATCCCAGCACTCCGGTCGAGGAGATCATACTGATGTTGGAAGACTTTCGCAAAGCAGGAAAGATCCGGTACAGCGGTTTGTCGAATTGGACGCAAGCTCGCGCGGAAGCGGCCAGAGTGGCGGCGGAGAAACTAGGTGTCGAGTCGTTCATCGGGGTCCAGAATCAGTGGAGTCTAGCCAAAGCGGATGCCTCGAAAGGGGATCCAACCTGGGCCTATACCGACGATGCTTTTGCCCAGTGGCATACACACAATAACATCGCCGCGTTTCCGTATACGACTCAAGCAAATGGATATTTCCGCCGATTGGAAACGGTACACTCGATAAGGCTCCCGAACTGGTGAGGGCGCTGTTCGACGGTCCGGAAAATCGGGAGCGTTATCAGCGAATCAAAACGATCCAGTCGGAGACCGGGCTAAGCAATGGGGCAATCGTACTGAGCTATTTGCTCAGCCAACCGTTCCCCGTCTTTCCGATCATTGGGCCAAAGAAGAGCGCTGATCTCATCGAATCGATCGAAGCGACAAAAGCAGCATTGAGTGCGGAGAACATCGCGTTCCTAACAGGGCGGAACGGAGGTGAGAGGTGAAGTAGTGGAGTGACGGAGTATTGGAGCGATGGATTAATGGTGCGGAGCCTAGTGGAGGCGCGAAGCGCTGAAAAGAAGTTAGTCCGGCAGCCGCCGGATTGGAGCGAAGCGGAGGCCTAGGGAGAAGTGAGAGGCCTGCCCTGAGCTTCTCGACGAGCTCGAAACAGGCAAGCGTTGAGCGCGTCGAACAGGTGATTAGTGATTGGTGGGCGCGCAGCTGTGCGACGGCCAAACGGCGATCTGGTCAAGCCGCCCCTTTTATCTGCGGCCATCTGCGGTTAGATTGACTTCGTCCTCAGCGTTGGCTGAACCCGCATTACGGGCAGAAGTGTTAAAGATGCGTAAAAAAGTGAGATAGATACGGCTAGTCCTAACCATGGGCGCGAAACGATCGTGAGCCACGGAGGATTAAACGGCTAACCAGTGAAATTACGATTACAGTTCAACTCAATTCGCTTCCGCCTGAAGCAAAGCGAAGTGGAACAGTTGGCCCACACCGGACGAGTGGAAGAGAAAATCATTTCCGGAAGTGGCGATGAGGGAACATTTAGTTACGTGCTTGAGTCAGTCGACTCGGTTTCTTCACCAAGAGCGACGTTGAAGCCGCGGGCTGTCATCGTCCAGGTTCCGCCAGACGCCGTGATGAGATGGGCTTCCACCGATCAAATTGGCATCGAAGGCGAACAGCCAGTCGATGATCAGACAAGCTTGCGCATCCTGATCGAAAAGGACTTTGCGTGTATCGATGGTAACGATGAGGAAAACACTGATACCTTTCCTAATCCGTTAGCAGAAGAGCGCCAGCTTTCTGAAGTCTCACCCGAGCGCCGGTTCTCTGCTTAGGTTTCGAAATAGCGTGGCCGATCGATATCGGGAATTAGCCCGGGCTCCTTCGGCTGCCATCCCATCAGTTCACGAGTTCGTTGGCTCGAGGTCAGGTTGTCGAGCGCGGCGAAATGTGCGAACCAACCAAAGTGGTTAGTTGCTTCCTCGGGGGTTAGGCTGACGACCGGCACGTTCAGGCGACGACCGATCACGCCAGCGATGTCTCGGAACGGCACACCTTCTTCGGCGACCGCATGGTACCGGGCGCCTGCAGCCCCCGTCTCAACGACGAGCCTGTAGAGATGGGCCGCGTCGAGCCGGTGCACTGCGGCCCAACGGTTGAGCCCCTCGCCCACATACGCTGAAACGCCTTTCCGACGTGCGATGCCGATGAGGAACGGGACAAAGGCATGATCACCATCGCCATGGACCGATGGAGGAAGGCGCAGCACCGCCGCATGCAACCCCCGCTTCGCCAGCGAAACCGTCGCCTCTTCCGACGCTACGCGAGGAATGATGGACGCCGGCGCGTCTTCTTCGATCCCGAGGCGACCCGGTGCGAGTAGCCCGGTCGCGGAGGTAACAATCAAAGGGCGATCAGAACCTTCCAGCTCGGAGCCGAGGGCCTCAATGGCGAGTCTGTCTATCTCGCAGTTCTCCGCAAGTTTCGAGAAGTCATGGATAAAGGCGGTGTGAATCACACCGTCTGACTTAGCCGCTCCACTGCGCAAACTTTCCAGGTCGTTAAGATCACCTCGGTGCACCTCAGCACCTGCGGCGATGAGTGCCTTAGCACCGGCATCCGAGCGCGACAATCCGATTACTTGATGGCCAGCGTTAATTAGCTCCTCAACCACGGCGGAACCGACGAAGCCGGTGGCGCCAGTAACAAAAATACGCATACGTTGAACTCCTTTAGTAAGTTAATGATTGCGGAGTCACTATGCGATCAGCGTCTCTTTCTGTAAATTCACGGAAGTCCAAACCTATTGCCTAATCCTCCATGCTATGCTTTTTTAGTTTTCGGCAATTCGCTCTTATCAGGACAAAGACATATGAATGATTTTGGATCCAGCCTGGTGAGAACCATCAATTTTTTCTCTCCGGTGGAGGGATTAAATACGACGCCGATTCCGGGCGTTTATTGCATAAAATTCTCTGATGTCGATCGTCGTACCAAGCGCCGCTGGCACGCGTGTTTGGGTATTGTGGCCCAAGGTTGCAAGGAAATCGTCTTAGAGCGCGACATTTATCAGTGCGACGAAGGTCACTACACCGCTACTCCGGTTGACTTGCCGGTCGTTAGTAGAATTGCAGAGGCCTCGCATTCTAAACCTTTTCTAGCGTTACTGATCCAATTGGATCCGATAATCTTGAGCGAAGTCTCGGCTCAATTGAGCGAGGATATCAACGGGGGCTCGGCAAATTCTTTGCGCGCTATTTTCGTCGGAGAAGCGAGTGACGAAATGCTGGAAGCCGCCGTTCGGCTGGGAAACCTGTTTCATACGCCCGAAGGCGCCCGCGTGCTGGGACCGTTAGTCGTCAGGGAAATGATTTATCATCTCCTGAAAGGGCCAGACGGAAATGCGATCCGGCATTTTGTTCGTTCCGGAAGCAAAACGCACATTATCTCGAAGTGCGTCCATGGGCTGCAATCGGAACTTAATAATGACGTCGATGTTCCCGCTTTAGCGAAGGCGGCGAATATGAGCCGCTCCGCTTTCTTTAAACATTTCAAAGAAGTTACGGCAATGAGCCCAATTCAGTATCAGAAACGTCCCCGCCTTTTGGAGGCCAGGCGGCTGATGGTCAACGAAGGTCAAACCGCGGAGGGTTCAGCCTTTAAAGTCGGCTACAAGAGCGCAGCCCAGTTTAGTCGGGAGTATTCACGGATGTTTGGAAATTCTCCCTTACGGGATGCGATGAAATTAAAACTAACGGTAACTTCGGAATTGTAGCGCCAGGCGCTGGCTCAAGTGCCTGGCTTCATCCGTTGGGCTCTGTGACGTTCGGCCGCCGACCCCACTATTGCGCTGCCCCCCCTCAAAGTCGGCCTCGCGACTTGTCCTCCGTAGCCACACCCTCGACCCTGGCAGGCCCTCAATGTCGGCCTCGCAAGCGAGGCGCGCTCCAGGGCTGGCACGCCTGGCGAAGGAGGAAGCGAGGCGACGCTCCACGGTCACGGACTCGTAGAGGGAACAATCTGTATAATATTTCCCTTAGCGGACTGGCTCAGCCAATGAATGTACATGGTGGCTGGGCCGGTTGCGTTGTGGGTGTATTGAACCGTAATCGGAACCGGCCGATTCGGAGTTAACTTGACGGAAGCGCTGACGGTTGAGAGCCCGGACGACTCTTTATTGATGATTTCCTGCGAACCAATCCAGAGGCGGCCGATACTATCAGAAGTCAGATAGAACTCGAAGGAATCCGCTGACTGAACGGCGACAGCATTCTGCAAGGAAACGTTTTCAATGTAACCGTTCCAGCTGATACCGTAACCGCTGGAGAGAACGCCGGCGGATGCGTCAGGAGAGCCGGTCCCCTGGTAGGTGTTCAAATCGAATCCGACTACAGGAGTAATCGACGTCTTCACCGGCGTCCCCGAGAACGCCGTGTTATTGTAGTAATTTACATTCAGTATAGGCAGACTGTTGTAGCCGCTACCGGTAAGCGCTTGGATTTCGTCAGTCTGCCAAGGATGTCCGTCTGGATAGATGGTCCCTTGGAACGGAGTAGTGGGTTCGACGGTAGCCGGATCGGAAGCGGTTTGTCCCCAATGAAACCGGGTGTTGGTGTCTCCTATCATTAACTCCCAAACCAAAAATCCGGTTTTACCACCATAATTGCTTACCACGCCAGCCATGGTCATGGGAAAAGCATATCCCCAGGCGTCGTTAAATCCTCTTTCTAGAGTTTCCGAATTTAGCGCATTAACATCGCTACCATTGATTGGACCGGCGTAGCCCCCATAAGGATGGAAGGCGTAGAAATCGGAGAAATAGGTTCCTTCGTCTTCCTGAACCTGGGGAGAGTTGATCGGTTGGGTGGCGCCGGCGGCAAGAATGGCCATGCGACCATCGTTCATCAATTGCGCCCGTCGCTCTTGCATTGAACCGTCGCCGCTGCAGCCCGGCTCATTCATAATCTCCCAATAAAGTATTCTCGGATCGTTCCGATGGACCGAAGCGAAGTCAGTAATGTAGTTTTGTAAGCTGGTCTTATAGGTCGTGTTGTCGGAGCTCGAGATCGGATTGAAATAATTCTGTTCGACCGGGTGACCCAGGGACTCCACCCACTGACTATTGTGTACCCCCCAAATTGGCGGGGGTTGGGGACCGGGAGCTGGATCGTAGTTCCAGCAGTCGTCGTAGAAAATCGGGGCAACTTTCAAGCCGTGGTTAGCGGCGATCCGGAGCAGATTCTCGAATTTGCTCAACAGACCGACTCGATCCGCCAGCCAGCTGAAATAGTGGAGATACACGGTAATCGTGTTCATCCCGTAGGCTTCTGCATATCGCAACTCGCGATCGACCTCCGCGGGATCGTAATTGTTCCAGAAATCAATGGCGTTATCTGCGCTATAAGGATTGTAGACAGCGCCGACGATGTTGGCGAAATCGTAAACCGGGGACGTTATCTTCGAATACGTATGGATCGTGATGTTACTGGCACTCATACTAGGGCCAAACCGGCGGAGGCCAAAGCAGCCAGCCAGGAAGGCAGGCTTCAAATTGTTCGTCGCATCGTTGATGCTAATGATCTGCACATTATCGAGATAAGCCAGAAGGGCGTTTCCCGCGGTCGCGACTTTCAAGTGGTGGGTGCTTCCGGGAGTGATGCTGGCTACCGGATACGCGATGAAGTTGGTCCAGCTATAATCTTCGCGCCCGACCACGAGTTGGTTTCCGCTAACGTCGAGTCCGATGTAATAACCTGTCAGAGTATCAAAACCACCGGCCGATGGGTTGGTTACGTGCACGATGAAACCTGCATTGCCGGTATCTCCCGGGGTCGATGAACCCACCGTTACGTCCGCCTCATAAGAGGCAGTATCATAGGAGTTCGCCAGGGCGACGGCTTTGTCCCCCTGCCCAGTGCTACCGTTTGGCTGCGGCGGAATCATAATCGTTAAGGGCGAAGAACCTTGCTCCCAACCTTGGGTGGTACCGGAGGACACATAGGGAGTGAAATCCTTAAACACCAACGTGGTTTTGCTCAAAGGCTTTGGCGGCGCCGGCGGGACGTATGGTGAAACACCCTTAGTGGGATCCGAAATATGTAATGAAGGTGGCGGCGCTTTGAGGCCGAGCAGAACCGCGGACGAAGGAACACCAGGCGAGCTGGTGCCGGCAGATAGCGTAGGACTGATCGCGACGCTTCCCATCGCCAAAGTGAGCAGAAGGCAACGGGATGCGATAACAGTTGGCATCTTCATAGGAGGGAGGTCTTTTTCGCTTCGCGTTCCGTTTAGGGGAAACGACGTCGCCTGGAAGAAAGGATCGCCTTGCCCGGCGACACCAGCGGCAACGCCTTTTCACTCGCAGCAGAAGCCAAACCTGAGCTGAGGACAGCTCCGGCGTACGCGCGGCGGAGTTGGTTCATTCTCTGGGGGAACGAGGTACTGAGAAGAGCAGAAAACCGGTTTCGCCCCTCCATGGACCGGGTTAGTTTAGGAACGTTCGTCGTGAACGTTCACAAATCCATCTTCCTATTTTGCCATGTTCGCAAATGAATTTTACGAAGGTCATGAATTTCGTGGAAGTTATCGCTTCGTCTGGTTACCGGAACGGTGGCGACAGCTTCGCAACCAGCCTCGGCGAAGCTTCGCGCACCATGATAGACTCCAAATAGATGGGCAGAAGGCCCTCACCTAAACAGCTGTTAGATGTTCGAAGCCAGTCTGTTCGTTCTGTCGCTCCCCAATATTTGCTCGAAGAAAGAAAGCGATATTCGGTTTTGTTCCTCCAGATTCGCTTCATTAGAATCGCCTCGAGCAGCCGAGGTTTCGATTTGCTTTAGGTGCTGTTTGTAAATTTCCTGGCGCACCCGGTATTCTTTCCAACGTACTAGTTCACTCATAATCACGTCCGTTTGTACATTCCTGCCCGTCTACCAGTCGTCTTCGTTGGATTTTCCCCGAAAACCGGATCGACGGGAGTATCACTTGCAAGCAAGTACTTGCACGCTATTTCGGGGATTGCAAGCGATTACTTGCAATTGCGGGTGTTTTCCCTCCCCTGTTTGTGATGACATGTGCCATGAAACCCTAATCGCCGAGCTTGTCACAAACCCTTCCCCAGGTTTGTCTATCCTGCCTGGGTCCGAAGAGAAAGCCTGGGTGATTTCCGACCCGCTTCCCGAAAGAAGAAAAATCTCACGCAAGCAGACTTCCTCCTCCGTCCCGTACGCCCACACTATGGCGGACAGGTCGCCCCATCGCCCCCTTAGCTACGTCGGCCAAGGGCCGGAAAGACGCAAAGGTTAAACCGGGAAAACGATGAACCAATGCATTTTCAGCTCGGACCGCGTATACCGGTATGTTTTACGGTGTCAATGCGATGATGGCGCCCCGGAAAGCAGCTCCAACCCCGCGGTCGAGGGGTGCAATTCGGAGAGGGTGCTGGGATTCTGGCACAATGCCGGAGAAAAACCGCTGTCGAGGACGAGGACGACGACGAGAACGAGGACGAAGCGCCTCACGAGTCCTAGGAGGATCGTTTGGATCGGGCTAAACCCCAGCACCGCGGACGAAGTTACTCTGGATCAAACGTTGGCGGCGGTATGCCGCTACTCGAGAAACTGGGGGTTCTCACAGGTAGTGATGCTCAACCTGTTCGCGTTTCGCGCCACCGATCCGCGCGATCTGAAACGGGCCATGGATCCGATCGGACCCGACAACGACAAACACCTGGTAGCCGAGGTTTCACACGCTGACCGGGTCATCGCTTGTTGGGGCGACCACGGCAGACTTCTCGGGCGCGACAGGCAAGTATCGGAGCTACTCGCCGTTTCGTTTGAATGTCTGCTCAAAAACAGAACCGGAGCACCCCATCATCCCTTGTATCTAAAGTCGAGGATCAAACCCAAACCATTCGGGTTGGATCAAATTCGAAACTGAGCAACCAACCCGATTCCTAGGGCACAAAACAGGATCGTTGCCACCAAACCATATAACAGCGCCAGAAGCCGAATCATTCTTACCTCCTTGCCAAAAGGAAGCTGCGGCCACCTGCCAGGATTTGCAAGGAGGAAGAGGAATAGCTGGTGCGATAAGGAGTTCAAGGAGTGGAGCCGGAGGAGGGTGCTGCGGCAAGGCGCTTGCGCAGCGGATGCTTCGCCAGCCAATCGCGCATCGCTTTAAGCCCGGCAGCCACATAAGACTTCACTTCTCACTTTCCGGAATACTCGGTATCACGAGACGCAGGTGCCAACCTTCAGGATCATGCTGGTAGACCGAGACGATTCTGCCATGCTCCTCGCGAAGCTCGCCATTTGCCCGCGGCGCGGTGACAGAGAATTCAGCGAGACCATAGCCACCATTTCCCTGCACATGGACCTCCAGCACTTTGATGGAGTGACCTTTAGCGCCGGACGCGAACCGCTTAGTATAATAAGCCGTGAGAGCTTCCCGGCCCCGAACGATCGGGCCTGCCGGCGATACCAGCACGCCATCCGCGGCGTACAGGGCCGCCACGCCGGCCGGGTCCTTGGCGGTGTAACCAGCGTCGTATTGCCGCGCTAGCGTGGTTGCCACCTGCATCAGTTCCGATTCGGTGACATCTGCGGTGTCAGCCGTGGCGAAGGCAGAGCCAAACAGTTGAGCCATTAGGGCAATGGTAAACCAGGATCTCATCGTGGAGGGTGCGAGCATTGGAGTGTTGGAGTGTTGGAGTGCTTTGGAGTATATCGCATCTCCTAATTTCTAATCCAACAGCTCGCGGATCCGCTGTACAAAAACCTCGTATACAATTGAACGAGCAACTCCAGAGATTGGCCGACAGGCGGAAAAATGGCTCGCAAGACGACAACACTCCCGGGCGATACGGCGCGAACAATGACCATTCTGGAAATACGCCTCTCTATCCCCGATATTAGATCACTAATTTTTTGCGTTGTAACCTGTCTTAGACGAGAGTGCGTGGCATCGATTTGGAGCTCGGTTGCCATGATCAGTCAAATCAAGGAATTCAAATACGCGCAGCCATTCGAGGCTTTTTTTATCGAGCTTAGCAGCGGGCGCATACTCAACGTTCCAACACCGGACCATGTCATTCTTACGGAGAGAGGGACAGGACGCGCGGTCGTCCTAAATGATGACGGAACATTTTCAACTGTATCCGGCTTGCACGTCACCAGGGTCGGAGTTTCACAGGCATCCGCCTAAGCCTATCCCCTTTTCTTCTGGTTGTTCTCCGCCACCCGCGCTTTCACTATTCGCTTAACCAATGGAGCCGGCAAAGGCTTATCGATCGGGAAATGGATGGTTCCTTTGGAGGTAGAGTAGTTTTTCAGTTCATCCTTGAACGCTTCAATGATCGAGGCGGTAGGAAACAAACTGCAATGGTCCGAGAACGCAGCAAACCAGACCAGCACTCCGTTGTGTTTGAAGGCAGGAATCCGGTAGCTGATTGTTTCTGTCGCCTCAGGCGGTACCGCGGAGCGAATCGCCGCGCGAATCTTGTTTAAGGTACTACGCGCAGGTTCCGGAACCCCCGCCAGATATTCATCAATATCTTTCGGAGCGTCACTGACTTTTGCAGTGGAGCGGGGTTTAGCCGGTTTCGCTCCTTTCATGAATCGCAATACTACGGAAAATTTGAAAGACAACCGCGAATGGACGCGAATACACACGAATAAGAATCAGGTGGGTCGGCGTGCAATCCCGCTACCTTCTGTTTAAATTGTTCTTTTGCTCACTTCTGTCCGGATATCTTGCCTGCGCCCGCGGAATTGACACCGGTAGGGACAGCCCTAGTCTTTTGCGAAAAGCAAACCAGGTCCGATGAACGAAGAGACCGCCAATACAAATCCTCAGCCAAAGATCGTGCGTGCTCGTCCTTTTACAGAAGGCCATCTGTCGGGAGGTACTGGTAATTGGCTTCTGTGCGGACCCGATACCGCCGGGCGGATTCGCACTACACCACGGCACGCTTGCGCCAGGAGCGGGACCGCCGCTTCACGTTCATTGTCACGAAGATGAAACCTTCTATATTCTCGCGGGCGAGGTCGAAGTCACGATCGGCGATCAACGAGATACTTTGCGAGCCGGTGATTGCGTTTTTCTTCCGCGCAGCATTCCGCACCGGCTTCAAAATTTCGGTCCGGACACGGCCCAACTTCTGCTGCTGATTCATCCACCGGGATTGGAGCGTTTTTTCGAAGAGATAGCGCAGCTTCCTACCCCTCCATCCGTTGAAGCTATTCGTAGCATCTCCGCCCGATATGGGATAACGCCGGTTGGGTAGATCCAAAACGTCCTGACATGATGCACTAGGGACGAGCTCCTGTTCGTGCGAGAAATTCCGCGGGAGAATAAAAATCAGGGGTCAAGCGCGGAGGAGCCGGAGCTCGTCCCTATTGCTTTCGCGGGGCGCGCAGGTTCTGGCCGTTCTGATGCAGAACTAGAGCGACGACTTTACCGCCGGCATCGCGTTCGAAATCCAATTGGGCGTCCACAATCTTATAGAAGAACCTGTCCGCCGCACTGGCGTAGATCGGGAAAACAGCCTGCCCTGTGAGCTGCGCTTGAAGCTGCGTGTCCTTTAGCGTCACCTCGAGTACGCCGCCGAAGTCAAATTGATATTGACCGACGTAGTCCTGGAGGGTTGTGGGGTCCAGCGCAGTTTCTTTCGGGGCTGGCGGTGCTTCAGCAGCGCTTAGTTTTGGTGCGGGATGATCGCCGTTCTGATGCAACACCAACCCGTCAACCTTCCCTTTCTCGTCGCGCGTAAAGCTGATCCTGATTCCCACGATCTTGGCGAAGAATTCGTTAGCGGCTGATGGAAAAATCTGGATTGGCCCCTGACCTGTACCCTGCCCATAGACCTGATCGCCCTCTCGAAATATCTTCAGCAGGAAATTGTCAGCGAGTTTATAGGTCCCCACATAATCATCTAGCGAAGCGAGGGGCAAAGTAACTACCTTATTGGCCGGAGCCAGCGGAGCGGTTTCCAATAGCGTCGCGACTCCAAGGTCATCCAGATCGTTCATTGTGTTAGTGAGGATAACAACGCCTTTGTGCCCGTCGGTGGTGAAGCCGATAAAGCTTCGATAACCGCCCGTCCCCCCACTATGCCAGACGATGCCTTGCCCGGTCGTCATCCAGGCCAGGCCGATCCGCAGGTTCGCTTCAAATTCTCGGCGTGGCTCCTGCGCATATTTCATCGCGTCCGCCAATGGAGCCTCGCCCGCATCGCTACGCGAAGCGTTGCGGGCTTGGGTCTGATCGATCCCCATATTCGCCCTCAAGTATCGCAACATATCGTTAGCCGTGCTACGGATTGCCCCTGCTCCGCTCAACACGCCGAGATCCCAATTCGCAGCCGAGTTCCCAGCCTGGTCATGTCCGGGAGCAAGGTGAGCCCGCATTGCGTCGGTGAACCCGGTCCCGCTCATCTTCATGCCAAGCGGATGCAGAATCTTCGTGTCCACTAGTTCCTGGTAAGAGGTTTGGGTTGATGCGCCCATAGCGTACCCGAGCAAGCCAAAAGCCAGGTTGGAATATTCATACGATGCGCCTGGATCGCGTGGCAGCTGATAACTCCCAAGAAACGCCTTCAATTTATCGATATCGTAGTCTCCGTAAGGGTTCGCGGCGTCTTTCGGTAATAAATTCGAAGGCAACCGCGGCAGACCGGAATAGTGCATACCGATCTCTCCCAAAGTGATCTTCTTTGCACTCCGTTCCGGAATTTTGAAATCGGGCAAGAGTTCCCCAACCGGGGTATCCAGCGTAAAACGCCCCGAAAGCACCGCGTCAGCTAGCAGGGTAGCGGTGAACGTCTTGGTGATCGAACCGATTTCATACACGGTATCGCCGTCAGGCGGTTTACCATCGCTGAACTTGCCAAAAGCGATGACTTCGCTTTTCCCGTCCGCTACTACCCCGAAAACCAGCGTTTGATAGGCGCCGGCATCAACCCGTTCCTGCGCCGTTTTCGCGACTCGTTCCGGAAGTAAAGCCGAATCCGCGCAAGAAATGTTGGCCATGAGATGTAGAACTAGTAACCCCAACCCGAAACGAGTCAGCACCGAAAACAGACGCTGTTGCGCGCGCATAGAACGTTTAAAGCTTAACTCAACCCAAGCGGGTCAAATCGTGAACTGGTTTGGGGCGTTGACGTTCCCGCACCTCTGTGATAGGCGCATCCCATGAGGAAATGGACGTCTTTCAGCAGAACCATCGGCGTAGGTTTGTTTGCTTTGTTTGCCTTGACGGTGGCCGACAGGATGTTGGCCGAGGATATCCCGAGCTTCAGCGAACCGGAAGTAAATACTTTTGTGAAATCTTATGCCGAGTTTGCTGATGAGTATGTGGTTGCTTGCAAAGCGATGAAAGCCGGCGACAGCTCCAAAATCCAGGCACTCCAATCGAAGTCGACCGAACTGGAAACCGAAGTCGCTAAGTTGAGTGGGAAACTCAAGCCCGGCGAGACCGACAAATTCAACACATTTGTTAGCTCCTGCGCCCAAAAGATTTCGGCAGCGGCGCAATCTCAGTAGGGGTGGGATATCCCGAAGGGATAACAGGACTAAGTGCGAGGTATTTAGCCCGGGTACTAACGCAATAACACGAACCGCCTTGACAAGGCTCCTCGTTTTTCGTCCTGGTAACGCAGCCAGACCGGCGCCCGGGAGGGATCGCGTCCTCGCGATCCGTCTTGCCGGAGCCCAGGACAGACCAGATCCAGAGTTTAACTAGGTTTATAACGTAGACCTGTTCGCGGCGCGCGGGGATCCGACTTCGCCGAGCCGAAGAAGAAATGAACGTAAGACCACAGGCTACGTCGGACAGGCAGCGCGCCCTCCCTGAATTGCACCTCGCGGCCGCCGGGTTGGCGAAGCTGAATGGGCGGCAGATCATCGGTTGTGTGTTCCATTCGTTCTGCAATCGCCTGAGCCGCGTCAACCGTACCGCCCCGTTGGGGCGGGGCGATTTTGGGTCATTACCTGGGGTTAAAACCCCAGGTTGAGTCCTTGAATCCCTTCCTCCTTCGTCATCCTGCACTACGGCGGACAGGTCGGGATAAGTCCCGGAGGCCTCGGCGCCACCTGGCTCCTGGATTCTAGCTCCTGAATCCTGACTCTTGATCTTGACTGTCATTCTCATATATGAGAATATTTTCCATATATGGAACCGCCCGCGGTCGAGCATTCTAATACCGATACCCGCCTGGCACAGCGCTTACACCAGCTCCGGATGGAACGTTCCTGGTCGCTGGAAGAGTTGGCGACAAAAAGTGGCGTCAGTCGGGCGACGCTTTCCCGGATCGAGAACAACGAAGTCAGCCCGACCGCTTCTGTGCTCGGCAGACTGTGCGCCGCCTTTGAGCTGACCATGTCCCGGCTGCTGGCCTATGTTGAATCTGATCTCCCCGCGTTAGTTCCGCGAGACGCGCAACCTGTCTGGATAGATCCCGAGACAGGTTTTCGCCGGCGTTCGATCTCCCCGCCTTCACCGGATTTCGAGTGTGAGCTTCTTCAGTGTGAACTGCCGGCCGGTGTTCAAATCGATTATCCGCTTCCGCCCCGGCAAGGGTTGGAACACCACTTATATCTAGACTCAGGCACGCTAGAACTGCGTATCGACGGATCGACGCATCGATTGTCCGAAGGCGATTGTCTCCGTTACCGACTACATGGAGCCAGCTCATTCAGAGTACTGCACCGGCGTCCGGCCCGATATTTCCTGGTCATCCGATGAACACGAAACCCACGAATCCGTTTCGGCTCCCTGAACAAGGCGCGCTGCCCAGCATCGAAATTTTCAGGCTCGACCATGACGGGCTTGGGCAACATCTGGACCCGATCGCCGAAATCCTTCATGCCTGCGTTCATGATGGCGCCAATGTCGGTTTCGTTCTCCCATTCGATATAGATGAAGCCCGTGCGTTTTGGCTACAAAAGATCGGGCCCGCCTTGGGTGCCAACACCCGCATTGTACTGTTGGCGAAACTGGACAATCAAGTAGCGGGCACCGTTCAGCTGAACCTCGACACGCCGCCGAACCAACCCCATCGGGCAGATGTCTCCAAGCTTCTGGTTCATCCAAAATATCGAATGTTTGGTGTCGGACGCGCGCTCATGCGACAGATCGAATCTTATGCTGCCAATGCAGGACGCCGGCTTTTGACTCTGGATACGGCTACTGGTATCGCTGAAACTCTCTACCTGTCCCTGGGATATGAACGCGCTGGCCACATTCCCGGTTATGCGCGCGAGCCGAACGAGGACCGGTTTGTTGGTACCACCATCATGTATAAGGTATTGGGAGGCAGGAACGGAGCGGAGTGATGGAGTGATGGAGTGTTGGAGTGTTGGAGTGTTGGAGTGTTGGAGTGTTGGAGCAGTGGAAAAAAGGGCTTATCGGCGTTAGTAGAGTTATTTGTCGAAATGGGCTTAAATGCTAGAAGCAGCCCGTGAGACGCGGAGACGCGAATACCCGAACACTCCGTTGCTCCATTACTCCATCACTCCGGTTTCGACGGTATGTTTAAAGATCATTTCTCGCAATCCGCGGCCGGCTATGCCGCTTATCGTCCGACGTATCCAATCGAATTGGTGAGATTCCTCGCCGATACTGCGCTCCGAAACGAATTTGCGTGGGACTGCGGCTGCGGTTCCGGCCAGTTGTCGACGTTACTGGCCGACCGGTTTGCTGCGGTGTATGCAACGGACGCCAGTGCTAAACAAATCGAAAATGCTGTCGATCATCCGCAGGTCCGGTATGCGTGCGCCCCGGCAGAAGCAAGCGGGCTGGGCGATCACGTTGCCGACCTGATCGTAGCCGCCCAGGCAGCGCATTGGTTCGATCTCGCTGCTTTTTATCGTGAGGTACGTCGCGTGGGGCGCCCAGGATCAGTCATCGCGTTGGTGTCTTACGGAATGGTCAAAATCGATGAACGTTTGGATGCCATCATCGGACGATTTTATTTGGATGTGACCGAGCCCTATTGGCCACCCGAACGCAAGCAGGTTGAGGCTGGGTACCGCTCACTTGATTTTCCATTCACCGAAATTCAAGCACCGGATCTGCCAATGAGCGCCTGGTGGACGCTTCCGGATTTTATTGGGTTCGTGAACACCTGGTCGGCAGTCGGCGCGATGGAACGCGCGATCGGCCCGGAACCGCGCGAGCGATTCAGCCAAGAGTTGGGCGAAGCCTGGGGCCCGGCAGAACAGACGCGTACAATCCGCTGGCCTCTTTCGTTGAGAGTGGGTTTTATTGAGCCATGAGCGAAGCGTACGTACACGGGTATCACTCTCGTGAGAACCAGCGCTTACAGGACCAAGCCGGAACCCTGGTCGATCTGTTGCACTCCGACACGGCGTATCCTCGCGGGAGTACGGTGCTCGAGGTCGGGTGCGGCGTCGGTTCTCAAACCGTCACTCTAGCGCAACGGAGCCCGGATGCTCGATTCATATCAATTGACGTCTCCGCGGATTCGCTTGATGAAGCTAAGCGCAAGACCGGCGAGGCTGGGATCACCAACGTTGAGTTTCGGCAGGCTGACATCTTTCAGTTGCCATTCAAAACTGCGTCGTTCGATCACGTTTTCGTGTGTTTTGTGTTAGAGCATCTCTCACGCCCGGCTGAGGCCTTAGCGATACTGAAACAGTTACTCAGAGGCGATGGTACCATCACCTTGATCGAGGGCGATCATGGATCGGCCTATTTCTATCCCGATAGCGCTGCGGCCCATGCGGCGATCCAATGCCTGATCGAGTTGCAGCGAGAGATGGGCGGAAACGGATTGATCGGGCGGCAGCTCTATCCATTGATGGTTGAGGCGGGTTTCAACGGGATCCGAGTCTCTCCACGAATGGTCTATGTGGATTCCAGCCGGCCGGGCTTAGTCGACGGTTTCACCAAGAAAACGTTCACCGCAATGGTCGAGGGCATTCGCGACACCGCGATTGCGCGAGGTCTAATCGATCCAAAAAGTTTCGACGCCGGTATCCGTGATCTTTACCGAACGGCGGAAGCGGACGGCGTGTTCAGTTATACGTTCTTCAAAGGGGTCGGGGAAAGATCTAACCGCGAATGAACGCGAATGGACACGAAAATTTTAACCGCAGATAGACAGATTTGGCGCAGATAAGTTACTGGGAGGAACTGACTGCGTGGAATTGGGGGCCGTGGTGGGGGGTGTGACGAGCCGCGCAGCGATAAGAAAAGACGTTGGAGAAGGATCAATAGTTGTAACTGGTACGTGCCGGTAGTCACTAGTATCCGCAGCTCTGGCTAACCGACCGCCGGCGTCATTCAACCAGATGACCCGTTGGCGCCCACATCTATCTGTGTCAATCTCCATCCATCTGTGGTTAAAAAATCTTCGCATTCATTGGTGTCCATTCGCGGTTAAAAATCGTCGTGCCTAAACCCATTAACATCCTTTCAATCCAATCCAGCGTCGTTTATGGGCACGTCGGAAATAGCGCTGCGGTATTTCCGTTGCAGCGATTGGGCGTAGAAGTCTGGCCGATCAACACGGTCCATTTTTCGAACCACACCGGATACGGGAGTTGGCGCGGCGCAGTCCTGCCGACACCAGTGGTTGAAGATCTTGTTCTAGGGCTGACCGAGCGCGGAGTATTACCGCTTTGCGACGGGGTGCTGAGCGGGTACATGGGAGACGCTGCGCTAGGGCGAATCATTCTCGATTTGGTGCAGCGAGTCCGGACTGTAAATCCGTCAGCAGTCTATTGTCTGGATCCGGTAATGGGTGATGTCGGTCGCGGTTTTTATGTACGCCCAGGGATTAGCGAGTTGATGCGGGACGAGGCCCTGCCGTTAGCGACGGTCATCACGCCGAACCAATTCGAGCTGGAGTTTTTGGCGGGTCATCCAGTAGTCGATCTTGAGTCTACAATCGCCGCCATTCAACATCTTCGCGATCGTGGTCCTTCGGTCGTTTTGGTGACCAGTTTATCGCGAGCCGATAGCGATCCTAACACGATCGAGGTAATGGCCGTGGACGAGCAATCAGCCTGTCTGATTGCTACTCCGCGGCTTCCGATCTCTGTCAACGGGGCGGGTGACGCAACCGCCGCGATTTTCCTTGCCCATTGGCTGATGGGCAACCCACTCGGGGTGGCTCTTGAAAAAACGGTCAACTCCATTTTCGCTGTGCTTGCGCTTACTGCAGAGAAAAACGCCAGGGAGATCCAGCTCGTCGCAGCGCAGGATCAGATCGCCAATCCGCCGGCAAGGTTTAAGGCCCGGAAAATCCGGTGAGCGATCTACAGAAAGATAGAAATATCCGCAGATTACACAGATTACGCAGATTACGATTTTGCGGCGTCTTCACGTTAAGGGGAACCGGCCAATGGTGTGACTCCGGATTAGGCGTTGGACCGGTTCTTAATATCCGCAGATTTTGCTTGAGGATTTGGTTCTCTCAACTATAGGTGATAACACTATATTTAAGAGTTGTTTATGTATGGACGGACAGACCTATCAGATCATTGGGGCAGCGATCGAGGTTCATAAAGAACTTGGTCGCGGCTTTCTCGAGGCGGTTTATCAGGAAGCTCTAGAGGTTGAGTTTAGCGATCGCGAGATACCTTTTCAGCCACAGATGGAACTCCCGGTATTCTACAAGGGCCGAAAGCTCAAGACGCATTACCGGTCCGACTTCTTGTGCTACAACGACATCATCGTCGAGCTAAAAGCGTTGACGCGGCTCGGGGACGGAGAGTCGGCACAGGTGCTCAATTACCTGAAGGCGGCCCGGCGGGAACGTGCTTTGTTGATCAATTTCGGATCCAGAAGTCTGCAACACGAGCGATTTGTCTGGTCGAACAGTTCCCAACCTCCCGTACCGAAATCTGCGTAATCTGTGTAATCTGCGGATATTCCTTTTTCTCTCATGTCCGAGCAATCGAAGCTTTCCATTGTTATCACCGGCGTTTCTACCGGTATCGGCTACGCCACAGCCAAGCTGCTGGCAGAGCGCGGCTTTCAAGTGTTTGGTAGCGTGCGATCCAAAGCCGACGCTGATCGCACGGGTCGGGACCTTGGTCCCAATTTCTGCCCGTTGCTGTTTGACGTAACGGATCAACCGTCGGTCAACAAAGCAGCCGATCTGGTCCGAGAGAGACTCGGTCAAAATCGGTTGTTCGCGTTGATTAATAATGCCGGTATCGAAATGACCGGTCCGCTCGCCTATTTGCCGGTGGAACGGTTCCGGACTCAACTAGAAGTGAACCTGATCGGCGTGCTTTCGGTCACGCAAGCATTTTTGCCGCTGTTAGGCACTGAGCCCAATCGGATCGGCAGCCCGGGCCGGATCATCAACATCAGTTCCGCGATGGGCCGGCTAGCCGTTCCTTTCATTGGGGGCTATTGCGCATCGAAGTTTGGCCTTGAAGGTTTCTCCGATAGTCTTCGCCGGGAAATGATGTTGTTCGGTATCGACGTCATTGTGGTGGAGCCAGGAGCGGTGGTAACGCCGATCTGGGAGAAGGCGGAGGGCAAGATGCTAAACGATTATCCCAACACACCGTACCAGCGCTCACTGAGTAAGTTTGTGGAAACAGCCATGAAATCCGGACGGGAAGGTTTCCCAGCCAGCAGAGTGGCGGAATTGATCGAGCGCATCCTATCAACAAAAAAGCCAAAGGCCCGCTACACGCTGATACCGAAACACTTCGTTGAATACACGATCCCGCGCCTTTTACCGGCCCGGTTGCTGGATTATCTCATGGGGAAATATCTGGGTATCGATGGCGATAGCGGAGAAGTGAAAGGTGATAGGTGAGAGGTGATTAGTGAGACGTTCAGAGGCGCGAAGCGCTTGTGAGATTTTAGCGTCGCGGCCGCGGGGCTGAGTCCGCGAGGCCTAGGTATGGATCCAAAAAAGCGACCAGCGCTGAAGGCGCGAAAGAGATTGGGGCCTCGGTACAAACGATTGTGCGCCGCAAATTCGACAGACGCCTTTCCATACAGACGGACCCCGCATTTGATAACGGCGTTCTGTCGCGCTTTCAGCGCTAAACGCTCTTTTTACAACGTACCTAGGGCTCGCGGACTCACCCTAGGCTTTAATCTGGCCAGCGCTTCGCGCCTCCACTAGGCTCCGCACCAATACTCCATCACTCCAATACTCCGCCACTCCACTACTTCACTTCTCACTTCTCACTTCTCACTTCCCGCTCTATTCTCCGATACTTTAATCAATGATCCCCCGCCCTTTTTTACCTCTCTTATTCACCGGTCTGATAATCCTCTTTCTAAATGGATGCGCTTCGTCGGGGAAAACGGACACCCGCGATTACACTGTGGCCCTGGCAACAGCCTATCCCAATGAAGCCAACATCGCGCAAGAGCGGGTGACCAAATACCTAGCGCGGCTGAAACCTGAAAAGAGAGAACAAATCGCTCAGAACGAATATCTCGCGGTGGAATCAACCGAAGTGCAGGCCAGCGAGGTACCTGGCTTAGCCGGCCGAATCACCGGTCAAACCGGCGGCTACACCGATCGTGGTACTCAAATGACTAAGTTCATCATGATTTTCGACGCGAAGACCGGCAAGCCTGTCAGCAATGAGGGTTACATTATTCTCGACACGCCCCAAAGAGGAGCGCTTGGCATTTTTGGTGGTTATACGGCAGTCTACATTGGAAACGGCAAATGAAGCGTCTGGCGATTTTTCTGGCACTTGGTTCTTGGGCTCTGTCCGCTCTAGCTGCGAGCCCGCCCCAACCAGAAGAGAGAGACTACTCTGTCATGACGGCCAAACCGTACCGGGCTGAAGTTCAGCGGGGCCAACAACGCTTGGCGAAGTTTTTGTCTCGCCTCAACCCGAAACGCAGGGCGCTATTAGATCAGACGCCCTACGTCGCGGTTCAAGTCTACACCCTGACGGCGGGAGCAGTTCCGGGTCTAACCTGGCGCCTAGGGAAAGGGAGTGTAGCATCGAGCCAGTTCGCCCAGGATATTCAAAGCGGCGCCCATGTTGAGGTTAAATTTCTTCTCATTTTCGACTCGCGAACCCAACAGTTAGTGAACGAGGAGGGTGTCTTGGTTACGGATACCCCCTCCCTCAATTCGGTCGGCGTGTTTGAAGGAAAACGTGCAGTCTACGTCGGGATCGGCTGGTGAAACGGTTGGCAGTTAGCCGTTAGCGGTTTGCAGTTGGCGGTTCGCGGTTCTTAGCGGCGAAGCCGTGACTCAGGAAAGCCTAGGGTGAGGCTTTGCGAGCCCTAGGTGTGCGCCAATCAAGAGCGATCAGCCCTGAAGGGGCGATGGAAAGGGTATTAAATTATGGCTCCCGTCCAAATGGAGCCGCACGAGGCCCAATTTGTTCGGTCAGACTATTCTCTAGAACCTCAGACCCGATTTCTTGCGCGCTTTCAGCGCTAGCCGCTTTTTTGCACGTATACCTAGGGCTCGCAAAGCCTCACCCTAGGCTAACTTCTTTTCAGCGCTTCGCGCCTCTTTACTCGCAGCTTCGCCGCTAAGAACCGCCAACCGCTAACCGCAAACGGCCAACTGCAAACCGCCAACTATCAACGCAGAGTCCCGCCGGCGGCTTGGATTGGTATCAATGAACGGGCACGGGTGACCCACACGGCGAGAGCATCCGCCTTCGCAGTCGAACAGGAAATGTCGGCGGCGAAACTTTCTCCTGATTGGCTGAGATCTGCCCTGACCAGATTCATAGCAATAAATTGATGGTTCAGGGTTCGACCCTGGTTTTCTCCGGCGGTAACCCGCGAAGTCGCGTTCATCTTCAGAGGAACGATCTCCGCTGAATAAGGTCCACCGGATCGCGAAGGCAAAAAGGTGATCTTAATTTGGCTGCCGGTTGCCAGAACGACCAACCTGCCTGTCTCATTATTTTCGTTGCCTGGAACGGCGCGCCCCCACGCTTGCCACTCGGCGCCGTTCAAAACAAAGGCCGGCGTATAGACAGACCCTGACCCCCAGCTGGCCGCATAACGGCGTTGGCGTTGCGTAAATTCTCGGCTCGAAAACCAGTCCTTCCAACCCAGGTTATCCCAATAGTCTACGTGGAAAGCCACCGGAACGACCGCCTTCCATAGTTCCGGCTTTTGAGACAGGGTGCTCAGCCAAGCTTCAGCCGGCGGACAACTGCTGCATCCTTCCGAAGTGTAAAGCTCCAGCAGCGAAACCTGAGACGGCCCGCTTTCGAACCGGGTAGTGGTCTGTGCCTGCAAGTTCATTCCAAGGCCAAACATAGAAGCGGTCAGGAAAAGAAGCGTTCTCACTGATCTAGATGAGGCGTGGGGACAAAACGTTATTCCGGGAACCATGGAGCGCTGCCTCGCTTCCGCCTTCGCCAAGCCTTCGGCGCGACAGGTAGCAAGGCCGATCCTCAATTGGCGCACTAGAGAGCTAGACAAAAAAGACGTACATAACGAACTCGGTTCTTCTCACAACGGCCTTGCTAGCAAGGCAGCGCTATACAGTTCCGGCCGAGTCGGCCTCGCAAGCGAGGCAGCGCTCCAGGCTGTACTCCTTTTCTCATCTGCGGTAAAATTCAGCGAAGTTGTGGAAACCTTGCTGCTTTCACCTATCACGATCGCTTTGGCCGCTGTTTTCGTGCTGGGCTGCGCGATTGTTCTGATCTGGGTATTCCGCGGTTCGCGTGGTCCGGCAGTCTATCTGTCCGTTGTGGACAGTCTGGTGACACCGGCGGAGAAGCTTTTCTACGAACAACTAGACCTGGTTATCGACGGCCGGCTCCAAATTCTTTGCAAGGTTAGATTGGCAGACTTGATCGAAGTCGAAAGCCGGCAGCCAGAAGAACGAAACCGCGTTTTTCGCCGGATCGCTTCGAAGCATATCGATTTCGTCTTAGCCGAACCCGGCACTCTGGCACCTGTGCTCGCCATTGAACTCGATGACAGCTCTCATGAGCGAGCTGACCGAAGAGAGCGCGATGAATACCTCCAGGAATTGTTCGAGACCGTCCGGTTCCCTTTATTGCGGATCAAAGCTTCCGCTTCTTATAACCGAAGAGCGTTAGTGGATGCTCTCGAACAAGCGCTAAAGCGACGGTTTCAGCCGTACTAGGTTAGCGGTTAGCAGTTGGCAGTTGGCAGTTGATACTCACAAGGCGCTTCGTACTCGTTCTCGTCGTCGTCCTCGTCCTCGATAGCGATTTGTTCCCACGAGGTTGTGCTGCAATTCTGCTTTGAGCGTCCTATCGGAATCGTCCCGGGGGCTAGGCTGTCTCGGACCGAATCTCCTGCCCTTACAGGGCAGACCACATTGGAACGGTATACCCAGGGTTAAAACCCTGGGCTCAGTCCTTTTGCCCCTTCGGGGCATCAACCACCAACCGCAAACGGCTAACCGTTAAACAGCAAACCGCTAACCCTTAAACCGTTGCCGGTTCGGCGTGTGCGCCGTTCCTGCTATCGGCCCGTTTCGCGCTCTTGGATTTGGCGGTGTTTAGCGCTAGCTCCAACATCGGGCCGGGGAATTGCCGGCACGCTTTCAGCGTCTCGTCGAATGCGTTTACAAAATAATCGACCTCTTTTTCACCGATCATGAGGGGCGGAAGTATTTTGATCACATCCATGTTATGGCCCGCCACCTGAGTAAGCACTCGATGTTTGCTGACTAACGGCACCACAACCATCTGGGGGAAAAGCGCTCGATCAATCCTATGCAACAAGCGCCAAGCCAGCTTTAAGCTCAGCTCCGGAGGTTCGGCGAATTCGATCGCGATCATGAGGCCTTTACCGCGAACCTCCTTTAGAAACGTATGTTTACGCCGAAGCGCATCCAAACGTTCAACCAGCAAGTCTCCCATCCGCGCGGAGTTCTCAATCAGGTTTTCCGATTCTAACACGGCTAAACTCGCCAGGCCGCAAGCCATGGCGAGGTTATTACGTCCGAACGTGCTAGAATGGACAACGCAACGATCAAGCCGGCTAAACACTTTTTGGTAGATTGCTCTCCTGGTAATGATCGCGCCGCACGGCACATAGCCCCCGCTTAAACTCTTTGCCACCGTAACAATGTCTGGCTCTAAGCCCCAGTGCTCGAAGGCCCACCATTTTCCGGTACGTCCTAGGCCGCTCTGAATCTCGTCACAGATAAACAATGTGCCGTACTTCCGGCAAAGGATCTGCGCTTGAATAAGAAAATCGTCTTTAGGGAATTTGACTCCTTTACCCTGAACCGGTTCGACCAAAAAAGCGGCCACGTTCTTTCTACGCAGAAGCCGATCGAGGGTCGCCAGATCTCCAATCCTGACGCGCTCAACGTTGGGCATCAATGGACCAAATCCCTCCTGAAAATTGGTGATCCCGGTTACGGAGAGTGAGCCATAACTCAAGCCATGGTAACCTCCATGGAGAGCGACCAGACCGGCACGACCAGTCGCGGCACGCGCGAATTTCAATGCCCCCTCAATGGCTTCGGTCCCGGAGTTACAGAAAAAGATGGCTTCAAGATGGGGCGGAGTTTTCTTTAGCAGCGCTTCCGCCAACAGGCCGCTTAATAGCGAGCAATCCATTTGGACCATATTGGGCAGGTCCAGATCCAAAGCGTCCCGGATGGCTTGCTTAATAACCGGATGATTGCGCCCCATATTGAAGACGCTATAACCGCTTAAAAAATCGAGGTAAGCGTTGCCGGCTGCATCATAGAGGTACGCTCCCTCTGCTCGCGCATAAACTCGGTCAAACCCGGTGATACGCAGAACTTCAACCAGCGTGGGATTCAGGTGCTTGGCATGAAGTTGATAATTCTCACCCCTGCGCGATGACACCAGGTTCTTAAGGTCAAAGGACATTGTTGCTTATAAAACTGAACAACCGTAGGCAAGTTCCTCGCAATCGCAAGGTGAGAGGCGTATCGGCGAAAGGGTGAATGGGCGAAAGGCGATCGGAAGCGCGAAGCGCTGGCGAGATTTTAGCCTAGGGTGAGTCCTCGAGCCCTAGGTACGTTGTAAAAAGAGCGACAAGCACTGAAAGCGCGACAGAACGCCATTATCGAAATGCGGTGGTCAGTGTGTATGGAAAGGCGTCTGTCGAATTCGCGGCCATAATCGTTTGTACCGAGGCCCCAATTCTGTCGCGCCTTCAGCGCTGGTCGCTTTTTTGGATCATACCTAGGCCTCGCGGACTCAGCCTAGGCTAAAATCTTGCCAGCGCTTCGCGCCTCCATTCGCCTATTCGCCCATTCGCCCATTAGCCCATTCGCCCATTAGCCGTTTCGCCGGTTCGCACATTCGCCGCATCGCCCTTCTGGCGCGATTATGGCTATTGTCGGCTCAAACCATTATGCAATTTCTTCCTTGGATAGCGTTCGGCCTGGCGGCGATTTTTGAGGTGGGCGGCGACGCCGTGATTCGGATGGGGATAAAGAGCAACAACCTCGTCCTGATCTTGCTTGGCGCGGTCACGCTGGGGGGCTACGGGCTAGTCGTAAACTCGGTTGATTGGAACTTCTCAAAGATTTTCGGCGTCTACGTCGGTGCGTTTGCACTGGTTGCGGTCCTGTTCGGAAAATTCCTATTCCGAGAACAAATTCCCGTAACCACCTGGATCGGGCTCGCGATCATTGTTGTTGGAGGACTGGTCATTCAGTTCGGGCGCTAAATGCCAGCCACCCGAAAGTAATCAGTAATCAGTAATCAGTGTATCAGTAATCAGTTCAGAAGTCGTGCTGAGCACGAATCATCACTGATTACTGATTACTTCCTGTTCGCAGGGCGACAGACAGAACAAAACCCGAGCGCGAATTAGTCCCTAATGATGGCAGCGCGCCACGATCAGCGCCACGATGAACGCTGCGATGGGGATAACCGCTGAGATGACGATCAGACGGACGCCTTGCCAGCGTGTCTTCCACATTTTGGGTGAACGCAGGCGATGGCTCCGGCCGGTCAACCGAACCGAGTCCGGCTCATCCAGCTCGGCTTTCATGTCGGCTACTGTCTGATACCGCTTCGACGGTTCGCGCTCCATCGCATGGAGAATAATTTCCTCGAGCTGCTCGCTAATTTGCGGATTCCGTTTACGGGGTGCGACCGGATCGCCGGCGATCCGCGAGTTCATGACAATAAACGGGTTCGGTCCCTCGAAAGGCACGCGTCCGGTTGTCATTTCATACAGCATGGCGCCAAGGCTATAAATGTCCGTTCGTTCGTCTCCTCTACGACCTTTCACCTGTTCGGGAGCCATATAATCCGGTGTCCCCATGGCCGGGCTCAACCCAGCGAAGGTGATGCGCCGCATCTCCGTCGCTTTAGCAATGCCGAAGTCCATGATCCGAATTGAACCGCCATCACAGACCATCACGTTTTGCGGTTTTAGGTCGCGATGCACCACCTTTTGCTGATGCATATGAGAAAGCGCGTCACAGAGCGCGCTGGCAATCTGAACCGCATCCGAGATCGGAAGCGGGCGAATCTCGTTCATGACTTCGCTCAGGGTTCGCCCCTGCAAATACTCCATCACGATATACGGGCGACTCTGATCCGGTACCGTGACAAATCGCAGGATATTGGGATGGTTCAGTCGTTTGCCGATCTCTGCCTCTCTCTGGAAACGGGCAAATGATCCAGGATCGGATTCGTACTGCATGTAGGGAACTTTGACGGCAACGGTATCTCCATTCGTGAGGTCGGTGGCCTTATAAATCGATGCCATCCCGCTTCGATTAATCACGCTTTCGATGCGAAAACGGCTGTCTAGAACATCCCCGACCTGGACTTCATGTGGCATGTGGTTTTCCAGTTCCCCCTGGGAGTTTTTCAGAAACGAGATCGGAGAGTCATACTTTGGGTCAATCAGACGGTCAATCTGGATAACTTGGGCCGTGAGGTTGTCATCCGTAATCCGTCTTTCCGCCAAGGAAATCAGATAAGGACAGATCTCGTCCATATTTAATCGATCGACACCCTCGGAGATTTCTCCGTCGTTAACGAAGCAATACAGGCCGTCGGTACATAGGAGAACGCGGTCGCGCGATATCAATTTGACCCGCTTGAAATCGCAACGAACGATCGGCTCATGTCCGACGGTGCGGGTTAACATCGAACGCAGATGACTGGCGCGGGCTTCGTGCTCGGTGATCAACCTCAATTTTAATTGTAGCCCGGTGTAAGAATGATCATCGGTCAACCTTTTAATCTGCTCGTTTCGCACCAGATAAACGCGTGAATCGCCGACGTGACCGATCGACAGTTCTTTGTCGCGAAAGATGCAGACTGTTAAGGTTGTCGCCATACGCCCGCCCTTCGGGTTTTCCATGCCGGACTCGTAGATCGCCAGATTCGCCCGATTGAAAATCTCCCTTAGAATCTGTTTGGTAGTGAGAGCCGGGCTCGCGTCCCGGAAAACCTCTAGGGCAATATTCAGGGCCAGTTGGCTGGCGACATCGCCGTCACTCTGGCCGCCAACACCGTCGGCAATAATCGCCACCGACCCTTGTTGGCGGCGAACCTGGTCGTCGGCAGGTTCCCAGAACTCGACCGCGTCTTCATTGCGATCACGCTTCGGACCGGGGGAAGAGAGCGAGAATTGACTCAGTCGCATTGGACAATGAGATAGCCTGGATCGCCCTCAAATCGCCAACGATTTATGCACGATCCAGGCTAAGCAGGCTTCTAGGACCGGGGCACCCCAGTTGCAGGCAGTGCCCCGGTCCTAACCAAAACCTCTCGTGGGGTGGAGAGAGCACGTGGCGTGCCAGGGGGGCGTATGGGCGTATGGGCGCCTAGAGGCGCGAAGCGCTGAAAAGACTTTAGCCTAGGCTGAGTCTGCGAGGCCTAGGTACCCGATTAAAAAAGCGCCAGCGCTGAAGGCGCGGCAGAGTGGGGTGCTCCAGGCATTGCACATAGTCGAGCCTCTAGAAACATGCCACCCCATGACTTGACGCTCCGCTTCTTGCGCGTTTTCAGCGCTGAGTCGTTTTTGCTCCCTTACCTAGGCCTCGCGGACTCAGCCTAGGCTAAAGTCTTCCAGCGCTTCGCGCCTGCGATCGCCGATTCGCCGCTCTCGCCCCCCATCGGCCATGGGACCTGTCGCGTCATCATCGTGTGCGTAGTACTGCTTAACCGTCGAATTGATCTGCGCGGGATGAGGCATAAGATGAAGTATGAGTACGATCGACACGTCTTTCCCGGAATCATTGCTCCAGGAGCACGACTCCTGGGCTAGACCGGATCTGGATTGGGTCAAGGCGATCGCCGTCAACAAAAGCGCGGTCGAACGTCGGGTCACAACATTAGCCGGCAGACGTACGGTCAAGAAGGAATGGCAAGCAGCTTGGTTGTTAAAGGCAATTACCTGTATCGATCTTACTACTCTGTCTGGAGATGACACAGAAGGCAAAGTGCATCGACTGTGCGCCAAGGCCAAATCCCCGGTCAGAGCAGATCTTCTAGAGGCTTTGGGAGTCACTGACATTACGGTCGGTGCGGTCTGCGTTTATCCGACGATGGTCGGGCATGCAGTACGAGCCTTGAACGGCAGCAACATCCGGGTTGCGTCGGTTGCCACCGGTTTCCCAACCGGGCTAATGCCGATGACTCAACGGTTGGAAGAAATCCGGTATGCAGTGGATCAGGGCGCTGCCGAGATCGATATGGTGATCACTCGGGAACTCGTGTTAACCGGGAGATGGGAGGAGCTTTTTGATGAAGTTGCCGCCTGTAAAGAAGCCTGCGGCCGGGCTCACCTGAAGGTCATTCTGGCGACGGGAGAGCTGGCTACTCTGCGCAACGTGGCCCGAGCTAGCATGGTCGCCCAACTAGCCGGCGCCGATTTCATTAAAACCTCCACCGGGAAGGAGACAGAAAACGCGACTTTGCCGGTTACATTAACCATGGTTCGTTACATCCGGCGCTATTATCAATCGAGCGGGCGCAAGGTCGGTTTTAAGCCGGCCGGCGGGATCCGTTCCGCCAAAGATGCTCTCGCTTGGCAGGTCTTAATGAAAGAGGAGCTAGGCCGCGATTGGCTTGAACCCGAGCTGTTCCGTTTTGGAGCTTCCGGCCTGCTAACCGACATTGAACGCCAGCTAGAACATTTCGTCACCGGGCGGTACTCCGCCAACTACCGGCATCCTGCGGCGTAAGCGGCAAAGCAAAAAAACACCGATAGAGGTGGCGCGAAAGTAATCAGTAATCAGTAATCAGTGAAACAGTAATCAGTGAAACCCAAACAGCTGTGGAGAAGTGAGAAGATCCGCCTACTTCGTCGGCGGCTGGGCCAGCCCCGTCGCAGTCCAACAGTCTCGTCATAAAATTACTGATTACTGACCTACTGATTACTGTTTACTGTTTACTGTTTACTTTCGTGCCACCCTTAACCGCGCACCACTCTGAACAATGCCAACAGTAAAAGAGATCTTCCAAACGATGGAATATGGCCCAGCGCCGGAGAGCTCGGAATATGTCGATGCTTGGCTAGAAAAACATAGCCGCCGCTTTGGGCATTTTATTAATGGGCGATTCGTCGAAGGAAGCAACACCTTTGAGGTGATCAATCCGGCGACCAAAGCTACGATCGCCACAGTCAGCCAAGGCAGCAGCGCCGAGATCGATCAAGCAGTTCAAGCCGCTGCCGGGGCTTTTGAGCACTGGCGGACTCTCTCCGGTCATCAACGAGCGCGTTATCTGTACGCAATTGCCCGCCAGGTACAAAAACATTCCCGCCTTTTCGCCGTGCTCGAGACCATCGATAACGGTAAACCCATCCGTGAGACCCGGGACATCGACATTCCTTTGGTGGCACGGCATTTCTATCATCACGCAGGTTGGGCCCAACTAGCGAGTGAGGTTTTTGAGCATTGCGGTCCTTTGGGCGTTTGCGGTCAGATCATTCCTTGGAACTTTCCCGTGCTGATGTTGGCGTGGAAAGTCGCGCCCGCGTTAGCGGCCGGGAACACCGTCGTGCTGAAACCCGCCGAGTTCACTCCTCTTAGCGCACTGTTTTTTGCAGAAATAATCCAGCAGATCGGTTTGCCTCCCGGGGTATTCAATCTGGTCACCGGAGACGGCCGCACCGGAGAAGCTCTGGTGGAACACCCTGGCGTTGCCAAAATCGCGTTCACCGGGTCCACAGAAGTCGGCCGCATCATCCGTCAGAAAACCGCCGGTTCCGGCAAAAAATTGTCACTCGAGCTCGGCGGCAAATCCCCGTTTGTGGTGTTCGACGATGCCGATCTGGATAGCGTGGTTGAAGGTGTTGTCGACGCAATCTGGTTCAACCAGGGGCAAGTCTGTTGCGCGGGTAGCCGGTTATTGATTCAAGAAAGCGTCGCGGAAGTCATGTATGAGAAGCTCCGGAACCGGATGGAAAATCTGCGTGTCGGTAATCCTCTCGACAAAGCCATCGATATCGGCGCAATCGTCGCGCCCATTCAACTCCAAAAGATTCAGTCGCTGGTGCAGCAAGGGATTAAAGAAGGCGCCAGCTGTTGGCAGCCAGGTTGGGCGGTTCCGACCGAGGGATTGTTTTATCCTCCGACCCTTTTTACCAATGTCGAACCGGCGGGCACCCTGGCTCAAGTCGAGATTTTTGGGCCTGTCCTCGTCGCAATGACCTTCCGAACCCCGGGCGAAGCGGTCGAGCTCGCCAACAACACACCTTACGGGCTGGCGGCTTCTATCTGGACCGAGAATGTCAATTTGGCGCTCGATATCGCGCCCAAGATCAAAGCCGGAGTTGTGTGGGTGAATTGCACAAACGTTTTCGACGCTGCTTCCGGTTTCGGCGGCTACCGGGAGAGCGGTTTCGGCCGAGAAGGCGGAGCCGAAGGAATGTACGAATATCTGCGGCCGACCTGGGAACAGAATCTCGCGGATGCGGAAGACGCGGGGTTTCAACCTCGAGCCGAACCGGCGCTCGACCAGGAGCCGAACAACGCCGGCTACGCGACGATCGATCGGACACCGAAGCTTTATATCGGAGGAAAACAGGCTCGACCGGACAGCGGTTATAGTTATCCGGTGTTTGATCCGGCCGGGAAACATCGAGGTGAGGCCGGGTTAGGCAACCGCAAAGATATTCGTAACGCGGTCGAAGCGGCGGCGAAAGCGACCAGCTGGCCTAAATCCGCCGCGCATTTGCGGGCTCAAATTCTCTTTTATATCGGCGAAAACCTTCAGGTCCGCGCCCGCGAGTTCACCGACAGATTGGTCGGAGACTGCGGCTATTCGGCCGAACTGGCCGAACGCGAAGTAACTGCCGCCATCGAACGGATATTCTACTACGCAGCGTGGGCCGATAAATACGATGGCCGGATACACCAGACACCATTCCGTAACGTGACTTTAGCCATGCCGGAGCCGTGGGGAGTCCTGGGGATTGTCTGTCCGGAAACTAACCCCCTGCTCGGGTTCCTGTCCTTGGTTCTACCCGCCATCGCGATGGGAAATACCGTTGTGGCTGTCCCTTCTGCCAGATATCCGTTGGCAGCCACCGATCTTTACCAGGTCTTCGACACCAGCGACTTACCTGGGGGAGTCATCAACATCGTTACCGGCAACCAGCTCGAGCTCGCCAAGGTCCTCGCCCAGCACCTCGAAGTCGCAGCCCTCTGGTTCTTCGGGTCAAAGTCGGGGAGCGAGATGGTAGAACGCGAGTCAGCCGGTAACCTCAAAGCGACCTGGGTTACCCACGGTAAAGCGCGCGACTGGTTCAAGCCCGAACAAAGCCAAGGGGAAGAATTTTTGCGACATGCCACCCAGATAAAGAACATCTGGGTACCGTATGGCGAATAGGCGTATCCGCGTGTGGGCGACGCGGCGAATAGAGGCGCGAAGCCGCTGGCAAGAGTTTAGCCTAGGCTGAGTCCGCGAGGCCTAGGTATCTACCAAAAAAAGGCATCAAACGCTGAAGGCGCGAGAGAATGGGGTTGGCCGATTCAGCCTACGAACCAAGCCACAATTCTACCTCGCTTTCAGCGCTGGCCGGCTATTGCAACAATTCCTGGGCCTCGCAGACTCAGCCCAGGCTAAAGTCTTTCCAGCGCTTCGCGCCTCTATTCGCCCATTCGCCCACGCGCCGTATCGCCCATTCGCCCGTTAGCTTCGCGCTACCGCACCAATCTGCTATCTGCTATTTGCTATTTGCTATTCGGAAACGAGCTTCAGGCGAGTTTCCGCAGTTGCGCTGCCGTGTGTCTGCGCAACAATGAATATCAGATCACTGTGAACCCGAAATCTGCTCCTGTTTCTGTTGCCGAACACTACCAGAGCCTCCTGGCCGATCGTTACAGCTGGATGTTTGGTTCGTTTGAGCAAAAAGCGGCCGAACAAGAGGCCTTGTTCAAGAGATTAAGCCTCCACCATGATCCTACGGGTCCGGCGCTCGACCTGGGCTGCGGCTCCGGCTTTCAATCCGTGGCCTTGGCTAGGCTCGGGTTCGAGGTAACCGCCGTCGACTTCAGCGAGCGGTTACTAGAAGAGCTGGCTCAACACCGGGGATCTCTTCCTATCACCACCGTGCAAGCGGACCTCCGAGATCTGGGGAGATTTCCCGACGAATCAAGCCAAGTCGTGGTTTGCATGGGAGATACCCTCACCCATCTGCCGGCTAAGGCTGATATCCCGGGGCTTTTCCGAGAAATTAAGCGGATCCTGAAACCGGGCGGTAAAGTGATCATCAGCTTTCGCGATCTAAACGAGGAACTAAAGGGCTTGGACCGGTTCATCCCAGTTAAGTCCGATCCGGACCGGATCATGACTTGCGTCTTGGAATATGAACCCGAGACCGTCCTGGTGACCGACCTTTTCTACGAACGCACCCAATCCGGCTGGTCTTTCCACAAAAGCTCTTATCGCAAAATTCGCATCGCTCCGAGCGCCGTCGCCGAAGAACTGCGTGGCGCCGGCCTGACGGTGACATTCCGCGATATCATCGCCGGGTTTCAGATTCTGGCTGCCGTGAAAGCGGCCTAGATGGAGCGTGGACGGCGTAAGTGGACCTAGTGGACCGAGTAGACGCAGTGGACAAAGTGCACGTTGCCAACGCGGCGTCCGCCGACCGTAAGGATGTCCACTACGTCTACTCAGTCCACTAGGTCCACTTACGCCGTCCACGCGCCCAAAGTCGGCCTCGCAAGCGAGGCACGCTCCAGGGCTCTCGCCTACTTCTCCATCCAGCCGTCCTTCAGCCGGACGATACGCTTACCGTAAGAGGCGTTCTGCTCCGAATGTGTCACTTGTATTATCGTTGTACCCTCGGCGTTAAGTCGCTTGAAGAGCTCCATAATTTCTCGGGCTTGGTCGGAATGCAGGTTGCCGGTCGGCTCATCCGCCAGGATCAGCTCCGGCTTGGCGACAATTGCGCGGACGATGGCCACGAGTTGTTGTTGGCCGCCGGACAACTGGCTCGGAAAAAGATCGCGTTTACCCACGATACTGAACCGGTCCAACGCATCACAAACAATCGACTCCCGCTGCGACGGCGGCACATCCCGATACGACAACGGTAACTCGATATTCTCGTAAACCGTTAGATCGTCGAGCAGATGATAAGACTGAAACACGAAACCCGTGTGCTTCTTGCGCAGGTTTACCCGTTCTTTCTGTTTCAGTTTATGGACCGGTTGATCCAGCAGATAAAACTCACCTTCCCATTCCGCGTCATGTAGACCGAGGATATGCAGAAGCGTGGATTTGCCCGCTCCGGACGGTCCCATGATCGATACAAAGTCTCCGGATTCAACGGTTAGGTTGATCTGGCGAAGAACATAATAAAATCCGTTCTTCAGCTTATAACTTTTCTCAACGTTCTTAAGCGAAATCATTTTCGGATAATTCACCACAAGGACACTAAGGGCACGAAGGTCAATCCACAGAAGGGAATCATCCGCAGATTACACAGATTACGCAGATTTCTCGTGCTGAAAATTTTCATTCGCGCAGTGATCTGATTGGGTCAATCCGGGTCGCACGCAACGCCGGCACCAAACAAGCCGCCAAGGCGGCTCCAACCAAAACGAGCACACTTGTGCCAATTGAAACCGGGTCGGCCGCCGAGACCCCAAACAACGTCCCTTCAATGAGGCGATTGAGGAGGAGCGCGGCGATAAGCCCAACCGTCAAACCGATGCCGGCGATTTTCAGACCCTGTCCGACAACTAGTCCGAGAATATTAGACGCTTGTGCTCCCAAGGCGATTCTAACGCTGAGCTCACGCTTTCGAAGGCTAACTGAATACGAAAGCACGCCATATAAGCCGACAACGGCGAGAACTAGAGCTGCAGCCGAAAAGGCGCCAACTAGGGTCATCTGAAGCCGGCGCGACGCAAACGATTCATAAATTACCTGATCGAACGGATAAATGGTGGTTAAGGGCAAGTTAGGGTCGATTCCGGCAACGGTTTGTCGCAACGCGTTGACTAACGCAAGTGGATCATCCCGGGTATGTAGCAACAAGGTAAAATCATTCGTTATCCGGGGCGCATAAGGGGATTGAGAATAAAGAAAGTAAACCTGATGCGGTGCGCGCGGAAAATCGGGGCGATCGTGCTGAATCACCGGCACAATGCCGATGATTGTGTAGACGTTCGGCTCAAGCCCAATGCTGTTCACATCATGGATCTGTTTGCCGATCGGATCCTGTCCGGGAAAAAAGCGGGCGGCAAACTCGTCACTAACAACGATCACTTTCTCTTTATCCGGGCCATCCGGCTCGTCAAACAGCCGCCCGCGTAGCAAAGGTATCCCCAGCGTATGAAAATAATCGATCGACACGATCTGGCTTCTCAAGATCGGCATATCTTTCAGGGGGGGATCAGGCTGACCAACGATGCCAAAAGCGTTCATGCCAAACCCGCCGCTAAAGGGCAAAATCATCGACGATTGCTGCTGATATGACTCCGGCTAGTTGCTGGACTTTCTCCAAGAGCTTATCAAAGAAAAGATTGCACGCGGCTTGGGTCGGATACTTGGCATCAATAAGATAAACTTCCGCGGTCAAAACACGATCTGTTCTAAAGCCGAGCGACACGCTCTGGATCGCTTGCAGGCTCCGCATCAACAAACCTGCACCGGTCAAGAGGAGGCAACTGAGAGCTACCTGCACCGCGACCAAAATCGCCTGGCTTCGTTGCCGGTGGCTTGAGGTTCCAGCCCGCTCGCCGTCCCGGTTCAACGTATAAGCAAGATTAACCCTCGAGCCAGTCCAAGCCGGGAAAAGGCCGGACGCTAGCGCCGTTGCTAACATGACCAATAAAACAAACGCGAGTGAGGCATTATCAACCGTTACTTCCTGTACCCGGGGGATGTCGGATGAATCCGCACTCTTAATGGCTTGTAATGACCAGACCGCAATTCCAATACCGAGAATGGCTCCACCAACAGAGAGCACAAGGCTTTCCGTTAGCAGCTGGGCCACCAATCGGGAACGACTGGCGCCAAGGGCCGCTCGGATACTGACTTCTCTGAGCCGTTCTTGAGCCCGTGCCAAAAGCAGATTCGCGACATTGGCGCAAGTCACGAGCAGCAGACAAGCGACTGCCGCTTCTAAGAGCCAGACTGTCGTCGAGTAATCGCTCACCACACCCTCCAGATAGGGCGCAATCCGAATCCCGAAACCAGCATCCGTGGCCGGATATAGAGCGATCAAATTTTGCTGAATCACATCCAGGTCTGCCTGCGCCAGCTGCAGCGTGACGCCGTCTCTCAGACGGCCAACGCAATCGAAATAGAACGCTCCCCGGCGGATCTCTTTGTTCGGAGCAAAATCCGGATCTTGGTTCGTCGCGATGTAAAGCTCGACATTAAAGCCCTCGTCTGCTTGCCCTGGCGTAATACCCACCACTTGAAAGCTTCGGGAGTTCAAAACGATGCTGGTACCAATTATGTTTGGGTCCGAGTTGAAATGGGTCCGCCATAAGTGTTCGCTAAGAACAACTGCCGCGGCTGATCCAGGCCTATCATCAGCCTCATCCAACGTGCGTCCCAGAATTAAGGGCCTCCCCATTACCCTAAAAAATGCCCCCGTCACATAAAGACCCGGAATTTGCTCGATGGGCCCTCGACCCGCTAGATGGAACCAATCAGAGCCAAATGCTGCTAACCCGCTGAATGAGTGTTGTGCGGCGCAATAATCGGCAAAATCAGGGTAATCGAACGGGTTTGTGTTACTCGTTCTGTGAGTATGATACAGATGGAACAACCGATCCGCATTTGGATAAGGTAAGGGCTTTAATAGTACCCCGTTAACCAAGCTAAAGATCGCTGTGTTCGCGCCGATCCCCAGTCCGAGAATCAGAACCGCGGTGATGGTAAATCCCGGCGACTTGAGCAAAAGCCGCATCGTGTAGCGGAGATGTGAGACCAGGCCGCGCATCTAGGCGACGAGTGCTGCAGCATTTATGCCATCCGTGTCCAAACAAACCCAGCAATATTCTCACACCAAGACACGACGGCACAAAGGAAGGTAATCGCCCACGTAGTGATCCGATTCTTTGTGTCTTGGTGGCTTTGTGTGAGATTTCGATTTCGGTCTGCTGTTTCAATTTGAGAAGCCGGCGTCTCAGTTTGAGACAAGCTCTCCCCCCGCTCTCAGGCCTCGCCGAGGTGGTACAGGCACCTTATTTCCATAAGCGAAGGGTAGATTTCGCGGCGATACCCGCAAAATCCCGGTCCGTGGTTAGCATCGTCAGAGCGTGCCGGATACACAGCTGAGCAAGCAGGATATCAATGGTGCCGATTTGCAAACCAGCTCGCCGACATCGGTTGCGCAAATCGGCGGCCTCAATGTGGTCTTGCCGATCCGGACTGATAAATGGCAAAGCTGCGAACCGATCGATTAGATCTTTGCGAGCTCGCGGCCCGGCAAACCCTTGCAAAAGCTCTTGCAGAACGAGTCCAGTCGTCACCACGATCGCACCGCTGTCCAGGGCGTACCGCAAGGCCGCGATTTCCGGGGCCGACGAAACCGGGTCGCGGCGAAACGCCAAGGACCACACACTCGTGTCGACAAAGAGAATCACAAACGCGTGCGTGCCCGTTTATAATCGAAAGATGCATCCCACTCCAACTTTCCCATCAGCTCGAGCAATTGCTTCTGTTCACGCCGGGCGACGAATTCCTCCAGCGCCCGAGTTACTGCCGCCTTTTTGGTTTTTTCGCCACTTACCGCCAGTGCCCGCTCAATCAACTCGGGATCGATAGAAAGATTGGTCGCCATGTGTAGATGATAACACATTGCACCACACAGTCAACCTCTCCGGATCTTAAAATCCGATTTTGGGTTCAGCGGGTCAACGTCTTCGGATGGATAGTGATCTGAACATTCCAACTCTCGTTTACGTTCGTTCCCGCGATCGTCGGTTCCTGTTGCGAGTATCCGGCGCTTCCTAGTACAAGGGCAGCATCTATGCCACGCACTTGGCGGAGATATACTCACCCAAAGGCACTAAGACACTAAGAGGAGAGATAACCTCCGTGGCTTAGCGACTTGGTGTGAGATTTTTTCGCTCCTTGGTTACAAATTGAGAACCTGGTGTCCCAATTTAGGACGAGCGCGTGATAGCCAAAAAAACTGGAGGCCAGCCGCTTTGGTGCGCTGCATACAATCTCGCGGTATTCCCTTCAGCGCGGATGCCACCGAAGAATATGAAAACAGGCGGCTCCCGCGAATTACCCGCGTTTTGTTCTACCCAGAGATGTCTGCTGAACCAAGCTTAATGAAAATCGGCACGTTACAGATTTGCCTAGCCCTGGGTCGTTCCCGGGAGCCGCCTGCTTTCACATTTTCCAGACCCACTCGCGCCGAAAGGAACGTCGCAAGGTCCTAAGGCACACGCCAAAGCGGCTCCCCTCCAATCATCTTTCTGCGCCTTTAACGGCTATTCGCGTAGCACGATGATGGGATCAATTTTCGTGGCCCGCAAAGCAGGAAAAAGGCACGCCAGGCATCCGGTAAAACCGAGGACAATGATAGCGGCGGCTAATGTAAGTAGATCAGCCGGGGAAACCCCATAAAGAACACTTTGGATGTACTGGCCCACAAGGAGGGCGCCGCCGATTCCAATCAAAAGGCCGATTCCGATCAGTCGCAACCCTTCAAAAACAACCAGGCTCAGAATTTGGCCGCGATCGGCGCCTAACGCAGCGCGGATACCGATGTCGCGTGCTCTGTGTGTCACTGAATACGCGAGAATGCCGTACAATCCGATCGCAGACAGCAGAAGCGCGGCCGCCGAAAATAGGGAGACTAACAGGACGGCCAGGCTGCGAGTAGCGAATTTCTTAGAAATTACTTCGTTATAACTCATCACTGCGGCCGGCTGCACAGACGGATCAATTGATGCCACAGCCGCTCTGATCCCACCCGTCAATCCGGCAGGATCGGAGACTGCGCGTACTAAGAGGAGTCCGTACCTCTCCGTTTGCTGGCTAAACGGGTAATAGGCATCGAAGGGTGAGGGGTGATGGTCCGGTCCTGCGTGTACGATGTTATCCACCACTCCGACGATCGTGCTGACCCGGGAAGTGACGGTTGAGCCGAGATTTTCAATCTGTTTGCCGAGCGGATTCTCAGAGGGAAAGAAACGCTGGGCAAATGATTTGCTGATAATCACCACAGACTGACGATCAATCTGATCCTCTGCATTGAAATCCCGACCCGCCAACAATGGGATATGCAGAGTTTGGAAATATTGGGGTGAAACGATCTGCATATCCAATCTTGGTTCTTGCCCCTGCTTGGGTGGTGGCCGGTTTGGAATTACAAATGGAGTGCTAAAACCATCTTCCCAGGAAAACGGCGCGTTATCGCTTAGGGCAGCATCCGCTACACCGGGGAGCCGGCGGACCCGATCAAGCACTGACTCGAAAAACGCTCGTGTCCGGACCGGATCCTCATGGTTCTTATCTGTGAGATAAATCTGGGCGGTTAGAACATTAGTCGGCTTGAAACCCAGAGGAACACTTTGGGCGGCCTGAAGGCTGCGCACTAGTAACCCGGCAGCGATTAACATGACACATGCCAGAGCAACCTGGCCGATCATCAGGGCAGACTGGGTCCTCTGGCGATGCGGACCGGCCGTAGCACTGCGACTGCTCCCGGTTTTAAGGCTCAATGCCAGATTCGCTTTCGACGTCAAAAGAGCTGGCAGCAAACCCGAAAGAACCGCGGTTATCATTGAGACTACAAAAAAGAATAGCAAGGCTTCAGCGTCCAGGCCGATCGCGAAGACGCGCGGCATATCGACAGGCGCAATCAATTTGATCAATGCGATGACCCAGAGAGCAATGACCACACCGATCATCCCGCCAAAGGACGAAAGCACCACGCTCTCAGCCATAAGCTCGCAAGCCAAGCGGAAACGGGATGCACCCAGAGTCGCGCGGATGGTGATCTCCGGTTTACGATCGAACGCTCGGACCAGAAGTAGTGTAGCGACGTTAGCACTCGAAATAATTAAAAGGCAACCAACCGCGGCGCCGAGGATCCAGACGGTCGCCGCGTAATCTTTCACCTCAACCTCCAGCAGCGGCATAACCCGAATCGTATACCCTTGATCCTCTGGATACTTGGCGATGAGATTGCGAAGGATCACTTCCAGTTCGGCTTGTGCCTGCGTTATGCTGACGCCGGGCTTCAATCGTCCGAAGCAGTACAGAATATGAGCGTCCCGGGTACGCCAACCGTTCCATTGGCCCCAGGCGCCAACGATGTCCGCTGAATTTAAAGGCACGTAAACTTTCGGCGGGTCCCGATTTTCGGCTTCGGCAGGGATTACCCCGATGATCTGAAAGCTTTGCCCATTGAGAACCAGCGTCTTACCGATGATCGCCGGATCAGAATGATAATGCGTCCTCCAGAACGGCTCACTCAGGACAGCCACCAATGCTCCACCCGGTTTATCTTCATCCGGCGTGAAAGGGCGGCCAAGAACACAGTGCAAGCTGTTCACCTCAAAGGCGCTGGCAGACGCAAACGCGGAGTTAACGCGCTCGGTAGATCCGTTTTCGGTGAGATCAAAATGCTCGAAATTCTCGAGACCGATGCTGGTGAAGCTGTGCTGTGCTGCCGTGAAATCGAGGTAATCCGGATAATCGACCGGGGCGTCCTCCATACCACCAACTGGCATGCTGATCATCACCAGGCGATTAGATTCAGGATACGGCAAAGGTTTGAGCAGAACGGTGTCGATGAGGCTAAAGACCGCTGTGTTAACCCCGATCCCGAAGCCCAGCACAAGGACAGCGATGATGGTGAACCCCGGCGACTTTAACAGCCGCCGGATCATACGGCGAAAATTAGTTTCCGGAGCGTGCATCGCAGTAAGTCACCGATAACAAAACTAATAGAGAACGCACGCAAGAAAAAGGAGTTCGAGGAGTTGCAGGAGTTCAAGGAGTTCAGAATTGGAGCGCAAAGAACGCAAAAACAATCTGGAGGAGAGCCAATTATCTTTTGGTTTTGGCGTTTTTTGCGCCTCTTTGCGACTATTCCGTTCGTTCCGTCCGGACCACCGTCTCAGTGACTTGACCATTTGCGAGAGTCACGCGATAAGCGAGCGCGCCCGGCCGTGACACCACCACGTTAACTCGCTTGGTTCCCTCAAAATGCAGAGCCGCGCTGTTATCAATGCCATAGCCCGCGCTCACCTCACCGGACACCAAACAACGATGAAACGTTTCGCGTCGACCAGGTTCATCGTAATGAGGGCAAGCGGTTCCCGGGAGAAAGCCCAGACATTTTAGCGGGTGTAGTTCTCCTTCCACCACCGAATCGCTAATCGCCTGTTCAAACCAGCAAATGGCGCCGGCACTAATCCCACAGAGGAGTTTACCATCTTGCCAAGCATCCCTCAGCGCCCGATCCAAGCCTCGTTCCCGCCAGACCGCCAGCATCTCCCGCGTATTTCCTCCGCCGACGTAAAAGATATCGTTTCCCAAAACCGCTTCCTCAACAACGGATCGCGAAAGGGACAAATGCGTCGGACGACAAGGCAATTTCTCGAACGCCAAGTAGAACCGGTTGATATAATCGGCGCTATCCCCAGTGGCGGTTGGAATAAAGCAGACCCTTGGTTCCCGGTCCGAGCCGTGCCACGAAGAAAGGATATAGCGATCGAGAGCCAGATTATCCGGCTCCATCGAGAACCCGCCTCCGCCCAACGCGATGATCTGCCCAGTCATAAAGGAATAGCCGCAAAAAGGCGCAAAAAACGCAAAAGAAAAAGCCACACCTGGAGGGGAGCCGCTTTGGTGCGTTCCACACTACCCCGCTGCATCTTGATCTATCGGCCGGCGCGACCGCAAAGCTTGCCAGGCAGGCGGCTCCCGGGAACGACCCAGCGCTCGGCAGCTCTGTAGCGTCGCCGATATTCATTCATCCCGGTGCAACGGACATCGCTCGGTAAAAGCAAAACGCTGGGTAGTTCGCGGGAGCCGCCTGTTTTCACATTCTTCGGTTGCACTCACTCTGAAGGGAATGCAGCGAGGTGGTGTGGGACGCACCAAAGCGGCTCCCCTCCATTTTTTTTGCGTTTTTTGCGCCTTTTCGCGGCTATTCCAATTTATTCCCGTAGGGCGATGATTGGATTAATTCGGATCGCACGCAAAGCGGGTACGAGACAGGCCAGAAACGCGGCCGATCCCAGCACACCAACAGAAGTCAGAAGGGCAACCGGATCGGTACCGGATACACCATAAAGAAGGCTCCGGATCAGGTGCGTTAAGATTATTGAGCTAAGGATGCCGGCAGCCAATCCAATCCCAACAATCGTTAATCCTTGCCGAACGACCAAACTGAGGATGCTTTGGGATTCTGCCCCCAGCGCAATTCTGATCCCAATTTCCCGGGTACGCTGCGCAATCGAATAAGCTAATACGCCGTACAGTCCGACCGCAGCGAGGAGCAGGGCGAGAACCGAGAAAAGGCCTACTAAGATGACGGAAAGTCTTTGCGTCACAACCTCATTGCTGAGTTGACCATCCATGGTTCTAATATTGAAGAGGGGTAGATTAGGGTCGACCGATTGAACCGCCTCCCGGGTCGCCGATACGAGTTGCAGTGGTTCGCCTTTCGCTCGGAGCAAGATCGTCATCCCTAGCTCCGGTCTTTGTGATATGGGAAAATATAGTTCGGCAAGTTTTGGCGCATCTACCAGGTCATTATGGCGCACAGTTCGTACCATTCCGACGATCGTATATTTTGCTGAGTCGGCCTTGTGAGGATCCTCGGTGATCTGTTGGCCAATTGGATCCCGGCCAGGGAAACAACGATCGGCCAGTTTTTCATCAATGATAACGACGGGAGGTTTACCGATGCTGTCTTCTGCGTCGAAAGCGCGCCCGCGCACGATTTGAATTCGAAGGGTTTTGAAATAGTCCGGCGACACAGATTCGAATTCGGCAGTCGGTTCTTCCCCGCGTCTGGGTTCCGCCTGGCCAACCACCCCGAAATCCATCGAGTAATTATCACCATTAAATGGGATGTTACTCCCCATGGCGAATGCCTCGACGCCTGGAATGCTCCGAACCTGTTCCAGGAGTGAATCATAAAAGCCCGCCATTTCTGCGGTCTTCGGAGAGTGATCTGACGCAGTTTGATATTTGGAAGTTGGCAGTTTAATTCCGACGGTCAGCAAATTATGCGGGTCAAAACCGAGAGGCACTCTTTGCAGACTCTGGAAACTCTGAATTAGTAAGGTGGCACCGACCAAAGGAAGACTAGCCAATGCGACCTGACCGATAACCAAGAGTGCTTGGCTTCGTTGCCGGGCGGCGCCGGCGGTGCTCCCGCGGCCGCCAGCGGCTTCGAGCGTGGCGCGGAGGTTGACTCGAGATGTCTTCAACGCCGGCCACAAACCGAATACCAAACCACTGCCTAATGTCACAACCATGGTAAATACCAACACGATCCCGTTGATATGAACCTGCCGAAACCGGGCTACATCTTGAGGGGCCAACGCAATAATCGCGTCAAGACTAGCCTGCGCTAAAAGTAAACCGAGCCCACCGCCAAACACCGCTAATACTAGACTCTCGAATAACAACTGGTTGACTAGCCGCCCTCGGCTGGCGCCTAGCGCCGCCCGCAACGCCACTTCTCGTTGACGCGCTATGGCTCGACCCAACAACAGGTTGGCAACATTTGCGCAACCAATCAAAAGGACGAGACTCACGACAGCCAACAACAAATAGAGCGTCGTCCGATATTGGCCGATAGCGTCCTCCAAAAGCGGCGTTACTTTTGTGAAAATACCCGAGTTCGTGTCGGGGTAACGCGATTCAAGATTCCGAGCAATCACCTGGAACTCGGCAGACGCAGTCTCCACAGAAACATTCGGTTTAAGCCGGGCCAAACAATACAGCCCTGGGTGGATACCACGGTCCGTGAACGCCGCTTGCCTCTCGAAATGACTGAACGGTAGAAACACATCCATGTTCTCCGGGTTCATGATCTGGGGCGGAGTAATACCGATGACTTCGTAGCTAATATCATTCAGTACCAGGGTCCGCCCGATTATCTTTGGATCCGCCCCAAATCGGGCTCGCCAGAACTTGTCGCTTAACAGAACAACGCCCGCGGCTCCCGGATGATCATCGCTTTCGGTAAACCCACGGCCCATCGTCGGGCCGAATCCAAGCACTCGAAAATAGCTGGAAGTAACGAATGCGCCATGAACCCAGGCGGGATCACCATTCCCGGTTAAGTTGAAGTTGTCCCGACGAAACACGGCCATGTCGGCAAATGAATGTTGATTGGCGCACCAATCGACGTAGTCCGGATAGCTCACCGACATTTTCGGATACGCCGCGCTCGCCTCAGTGATCGTGAATAGTCTTTCCGGTTCCGGATAAGGCAACGATTCCAGCAGAACCGCATCGACCAAACTGAAAATCGCGGTATTCGCTCCAATAGCGAGCCCCATGATCAGGACGGTGGTAATAGTAAACCCGGGCGATTTTAACAACAGCCGGACAGTGTAACGCAGATGGGATATTAGGCTTCGCATGCTACGCAATAGCCAATAGCCGATAGCCAATAGCCAATGGGTTGTCAGTTAAACTGCTTTTGCCTGGCTGAATCTGTTTTCGATTCTTCGGTTCAATGCTCATTCTTCCATTCTCCTACTCTTCAACATTGGCTATCGGCTATTGTTCATTCGCGAAGCGCGGTGATGGGATCGATCCGGCTAGCGCGGAATGCAGGCAGGGAACAGGCGATCAAAGACGTTAGGCCAAGAGCGAGGACGCTCATTACAATCGCCCATGGATCCGTCGCGGAGACCCCAAACAAGATGCCGGTGATTGCCCCGGACAAGGCCAAAGCAATGGTCAATCCGATCAATAAGCCCAACCCAACGATCCGAAGCCCTTGGCGAATGACAAGCTGGAGTATAGTTGTGGACTGTGCGCCCAGGGCGATTCTTATTCCGATCTCGCGTTTCTTCTGACTAACGGTATAGGAAAGAACGCCGTATAAACCGATCGCGGCTAATAGCAGGGCGACGGCCGAAAATGCACTGACGACCACTGACGCTAACTGGCGGATCGCAAACGATCTTGCCACCAAGTCTTCCAATCGCCCGATATTCGATACCGCCAGGTTCGGATCAAGCTCCGCGACCACCTTCCGCAGAGGCTCGATCGCTATGCCCGGATTGTTTTCGGTATGTATCACCAATGTCGCGAAATTAATCCGATTCAATTCAGTATTTTGGGCGTAGGGATAATAACATTGGTACGGGGTCGGTTGGGATTCCGGATTTTCATACTGCACGCTGCCAACCACGCCCACCACCGTATAGAAGTTCCGTTGTAGACCGACCCGATCATGAAAATCGTAGATCTGTTTTCCAATCGGATCCTGACCAGGGAAAAATGCTTGGGCTACGCTCTGGCTAATGATCACGACTTTCTCTTTTTCCGGGCCGTCCTGGTTAGTAAAAGTTCTGCCGCGTATCAGCGGAACGCCCATGCTGCGGAAGTAATCCGGCGAGATAAACTGGATCTGCCAAGCCGGTATTTGGTTTTGGGGTGGTTCCGGGCGTCCTGTGATCCAGAACCCGTCAAGATTGCTGGCCGGCGAAGCTGGCATGAACGGCAACGCACTGTTCAGGCCGACGGAGATAACGCCGGGCAACGTTTTTGCCCGATCCAGCAACTTGTCAAAGAATTGGCGGTACTCGGTTTGATCCGAATAATTGGCATTGGTCAGATAAAGATCCGCGGTTAACCGGTTAACCGCGTCGAACCCGAGCGGGGTATGCTGCAGCGCCTGGAAACTTCGGGTCACGAGACCGGCGCTGACCAACAGGATAACGGTTAGCGCAACCTGACCTGCGACGAGCACAGCTTGACTCAGATTTCGTGCCCGGCCGGCAGTACCGCCGCGTTCTCCACCCTGTTTGAGCGCTGAGGCTAGGTTGGTTCGAGAATTGACCAGAGCGGGGAACAGCCCGGAGAGTACCGCGGTCACAAGCGTAATGACCAGGACAAAGATCAAAGCGCCGATATCGAGCCGGACCTCCTGAAAACGGGCGAACTCGTCCGGAGCCAAAGTCCTGATTGCCTGAAGCGACCAAGCAGCGGCGGTTAGTCCAATGACGGCGGCGGCAACGGCCAGGATTGAATTCTCGATCAGGAGTTGAGCGATCAGTTTTCTCCGGTTCGCTCCGAGGGCGGCTCGCACACTCATTTCCCGGGCTCGTTGTTGCGCCCGAACGAGCAACAGCGTTGCCACATTTGCGCACGTGATCAGCAGTAAACACGCGACCGCTGCTTCCACCAGCCACAACGATCCGGAATAGCCGCCAATCACCGTATCAAGGTAAGGGACCGCCCGGACGCCGAATCCGAGATCTTCAGGGTAAAGCTTTACCAGATTATGTTGAATGACCTCTAAATCCGCTTTGGCCGCTGCCAACGTGGCGTTATCTTTAAGGCGACCAAAGCAGGCATAATCATGGCTGAGCCGCTGGGTCATATCCACTGTCCCATAAAAACGGCTTTGGTTCAGTGGCACATACAGATCAACTCTTGCCGACTCGCTGGCCACCGATGGCGTCACGCCGATCACCTGAAAACTTCTCCCATTTAAAGATAAGCTGGCGCCGATCAGATTCGGGTCGGCGTGGAAAAGGGTTCGCCAGAAATGTTCACTCACTATGACCACGCCCGGTGCATCCCTTCGATCGTCGCTGACCTCAATCGGGCGACCAAGCAACATCGGACGCCCAAACAGTCGGAAGAAGGTTCCCGTCACATAAGCGCCGCTGATTAATTCCGGATTGCCGTGGCCGGTGAGCGTGAAATCGTCATTGAGCGAAAGCGCCATTTCCTGGAACGAATGTTGGCCGCTCTTGAGATCGACGTAATCGGGGTAATCGAGCGGCAATCGATCGAAACTCTGAAAAGACTGGTATACCTGTACTAGCCGTTCCGGGTGTGGGTAAGGAAGCGGCTTAAGCAGAACCGCCTCAATCACACTATAGATAGCGGTGTTCCCCCCAATCCCTAATCCAAGGATCAGGATCGCCGTGATCGTGAATCCAGGCGATTTGACCAGTAACCGGATAGTGTGCCGAAAATGGGAAATTAGGCTGCGCATACTGCGTAATAGCCAATAGCCGATAGCCAATAGCCAAATGGGTTCTGAGTTAAACGTCCGCTGCAAGGTGTGGTCTGATTGCTGCTTGTGGGTTCTATCTTCATTCTACGGTCTCCCATCTGTTTTATCGGCTATTGGCTATTGTTCATTCGCGCAGCGCCGTGATTGGATCGATCCGGGTAGCCCGGAGCGCTGGGAGCAAGCAGGCAATCAAGGCGACAAAACCAAGGATCAATATGCTCAGACCGATAGACACAAAGTCGGTCGCGGACACGCCGTAGAGAATGCCGGCGATTAGGTGGGATAGCACCAGGGCGGTGACGAGCCCGATCGTTAATCCGATACCAACCACGATGAGCCCCTTTTTGATCACTAACCGCAAGATACTATTCGATTGCGCTCCTAACGCCATCCTCACGCCGATTTCGCGCTTTCGCTGAGACACCGAATACGAAAGCACGCCATATAGTCCAACTGCCGCTAATAGCAGAGCCGCACCGGAAAACAGACTAACCACGACCGTGGCCAGCCGCTTCGTCGCGAACGCTTTGGCTACCAGATCATCTAGAAGACCAACGTCGTAGACCGGAATGTTGGGATCGATGTCCGCCACTATCTTCTTTAAGGGCACAATCAGTGACTGTGGGTCGTTCCCCGCGCGAATTACGATGGTCCCCCCATTGATGGGAGACGATGGCACGGGGTACTGCCCAACAGGATAATAAGCCTCATACGGCGTTTGTTGCGACTCGGGGTTACTGTACTGGACGTCTCCAACCACGCCGACAATGGTGTAAAGATTTCGCTTCAACCCGGCTAGATCGAAGTAGTCGTGAAGTTGCTTCCCGATGGGATTTTGGCCTGGGAAATAGCGCTGGGCTAGGCTCTCGCTGATGACTACCACTCTCTCCTTATCCGCGCTGTCCTGATCGGAAAAGAACCGCCCGCTCAAGACGGGAACGCCGGCCGTTCGGAAGTAGTTGGGCGAGATGTACTGTGCATACAATAACGGGCATTGACTCAGTTCTGGGTCGGGTTCGCCCGCGATTCCGAAAGCGGTCGTGCTGCCACCCCCAGTGAACGGTAAGCCAGCGTCGAAGCTCGCATCGGTTACTCCTGGTAGACGATTGATCCTAGAGACCAACTGGTCGAAGAATTCCTGGCAATCGGCTTGGGTGGAATACTTCTTATCGGCAAGATAGATATCGGCCCTAAGGATATGTTCGGGATTGAACCCAAGCGGCGTGTTTTGCAGAGCCTGAAAACTTCGCAGGAGCAGACCGGCGCCAATTAATAGAATCGAGGTCAAGGCGACCTGCCCGCCAACCAAGAAAGCCTGAGTTCGATGCCGCTCACGCCCGGCGGTTCCAGATCGATCGCCTTCCTGTTTAAGTGCGGAAGCGAGATTGATTTCGGAGTTGGTTAACGCCGGAACCAGCCCAGAGAGAAGCGCGGTCAGCAGCGTGACCGCCAAAACAAATAGCAGCGTCCCCGCGTCCAGGCTGATCTCCTGAAACCGAGCAATATCGGGAGGCGCCAGACTCTTGATAAGGGTTAACGCCCAGGCAGAGAGTAACAAGCCAATCATTCCCCCGAGGACCGCTAGAACTGTGCTTTCAACTAGGAGTTGGACAATCAGCCGTAGCCGGCTCGCCCCGAGTGCGGAGCGGATGCTAATTTCTCTTCGGCGTTCGCGGGCCCGGGCCAAAAGTAAATTGGCAACGTTCGCGCAGGTAATTAACAACAAACAGGCAACCGCGCCCTCCAACAGCCAGAGCGTCAGTGAATAGCCGGTCATCGCGCTATCCAGGTACGGAACCAAACGGATCCCGAATGCCTTTTCGGTCTCGGGATAGCGTACAGCAAGATTCTGGCGGATCACCTCCAAATCAGCCTGCGCGGAGGGAAGTTCCACCCCTTCCCTTAAGCGAGCGATGCAGACAAAGTTATGGTTGCCTCGGTTGGTTGTCAGGAGCGTGCTGAACCGCGGGTTTTGTCCGAGAGGCACATAAAGTTCCACCTGGGCGGCCTCATTCGCTTGCGCCGGCGTCACTCCAATCACTTGAAACCGTTTTCCGTTCAGAGACAGATCTTCTCCGATCAGACTTCGATCCGAATGAAAACGCGTCCGCCATAGATGTTCGCTAATCACTACAACGCCCGAGGAGTCCGGCTTCTCCTCAGCCTCACCGAAGGGACGGCCTATCAGGAAGGGACGCCCCAACATTCGGAAGAACTCTCCGGTGACACACAGCCCGCTGATGCGTTCCGCTTCACCCCGGCCGGAGAGGTTGAAGTCGTCTCGCAGAATAGCGGTCATGCTATCAAAAGAACGCTGGTTCGCGCTGAAATCGACATAGTCCGGATAACTCAGATCGACCTGATCAAAATTCCGGAATGGCTGAAAAATCTGTACGAGGCGCTCCGGATGGGGGTAAGGCAGCGGCTTCAACAGGACCCCATTTACCAGGCTAAAGATCGCGGTATTAGCGCCAATCCCCAATCCGAAGATCAGGATTGCCATGATGGTAAACCCCGGCGACTTAAGCAGCAGTCGGATAGTGTGCCGAAAATGGGAAATTAGGCTGCGCATAGTGCGTAATAGCCAATAGCCGATAGCCAATAGCCAAATGGGTTCTGAGTTAAACGTCCGCTGCAAGGGCTGGTCTGATTGCTGCTTGTGGGTTCCATCTTCATTCTACGGTCTCCCATCTGTTTTATCGGCTATTGGCTATTGTTCATTCGCGCAGCGCCGTGATGGGATCGATGCGGGTCGCTCGGAAGGCGGGCAGTAGACAAGCGAGGAGCGCGGCTACAGCGAGAACCACAGTACCGGTTAACAGCGCGGTGGGATCAGTGGCCGATACGCCGTAAAGGACGTTTCCTATTACTTGTCCCACTATGATCCCGGCGCCGATGCCAATGATTAGGCCGACGCCAATAATGCGAAGTCCCTGGTAAGTAACCAATTTAATAATGTTGGTTGCTTCGGCTCCTAGAGCCATTCTGACGCCGATCTCGCGGACTCGTAGGCTCACGGAGTAGGAAAGCACCGCGTACAATCCGATCGAAGCTAATAGCAATGCTACACCGGAGAACAAACTGACGATGATGAGCGAAAGCCGTTTTGTCGTGAAACTCTTGGCGATCTGGTCGTCATAGGCTCCAACGTGGGCTAGCGGAAGGTCCGGATCAATCGTGTCGATCGTTTTCCGCAACGCAGCGACCAAGGACCGAGGGTCAACCTTCGTGCGTACAACTAACGTTTCAAATTTGGCATATTCTCCAAACCCGCCCGCGGTCTGGGTGTACGGGAAATAGGCTTGAAATGGGGTCTGCTGAATCTCCGGGTCATTGTGCTGCACGTTAGCCACCACGCCAATGATGGTAGTAACATGATGTGGCCGGTTGATAAAATTCCCGGCGTCATCGAGTTGTTTGCCGATGGGATCCTGGCCGCCAAAAAAGCGTTGCGCGATACTCTCATTAATAATAACAACGTTCTCGGCGTTAGGCTGATCTCGTTCGTCAAAGAAACGGCCTTCTAACAAATGGATCCCCAACGCTCGAAAATAGCCCGGAGATACAATCTGGTGAATCATCCAAGGTAATCGGCTGACATCGGTTACCGGCTGGCCCGCTACGATCAGAGTCTCGTGATCATTATTTTCCCCAAAAGGAACCCCATCGTTCAGGCCGGCATCGATCACGCCGGGTAAGCGACCAACCTTGTCTAACAAAGAATCAAAGAACGCCTTCCGCTTTTCGCCATCGGCGTACTTCGTATTAGCCAAATAGACATCGGCGACCAGAACCTGACGGCTGTTGAATCCCAAGGGAACGCTTTGTAGAGCCAAAAAACTGCGCAAGAGTAATCCTGCTCCGATCAAAAGCACAGATGCGAGAGCCACCTGTCCGATCACCAAGATATTCTGGCTGCGGTGACGTTCCCGACCCGCAGTGCCGGTCCTTCCTCCCTCATCGCGAAGCGCAGAAGCTAGATTTGCCCGCGACAACACCAAGGCAGGCAGCAGTCCAAAAAGCAGAGCTGTTACCAGCGTCAGACCAAAAACAAAAAGCAGAGCCGTTCCATCAATCGCGATCGCCTGTAGGCGAGTGATTTCGCCGGGATCAAGGGCTTTGATTAAGGAGACACCCCAGCAAGCCGTTAGTAAGCCAACTCCGCCCCCCAAGAACGCTAGTATTAAACTCTCGCTCAAGAGCTGAATTACCAAGCGTTCGCGACTCGCACCGAGCGCGGCGCGAACCGTTATCTCTTTGATTCGTTCACGCGCCCTAGCCAGCAATAGGTTTGCGGTGTTTGCACAGGTAATTAACAGGAGACAAAGCACCGCTCCGCCCAGCAACCAGAGTGTCGCCGAATAGTCGCTGACTACGCTATTTAGCAAAGGCACCAGTTTGACGTCGAACAAGGAGTTCGTATCCGGATACTGAGTACTTAAATTCCGGCTGATGACCTCAAAGTCTGTCTGCGCTTCGTCCAAGGTGACCCCGTCTTTGAGTCGCCCGATGCAGTCAAACATATGACCGCTGCGGCGCGAACTCACGTCCTTATAGCGCGGGTCAAGAGTGAAGGGAATGTACAGGTCGATTCTTTCAATTTCGTTGGCCTGCCCCGGCGTAATTCCGATGATTACAAAGCTGCGCCCATTCAAAGTGATATTCCTACCGATCACCTTCGGATCCGCATTAAAGCGTTTCCGCCAGAGCACATCGGTCAGCACCACAACATTGGCCACTGCTTTCTCTTCCTTCTCTCCAAAGGGCCGGCCCAGAACGAACGACCGACCCATGACGGCGAAGAAATTGCCGGTGACATAAGCACCGTCTATGCGCTCGGGCTCAGCATCTCCGGTGACCTGAAAGTCGTCGGTATGAATCAGCGTTAAGTCCTGAAGACTATGCTGGCTAGCCTTGAAATCGACATAGTCGCTATAGGCCACATTCATCCGCGGAACGTCTTGGGTCGGCTGAAAAATCCTTACCAACCGATCCCCGTGCGGATACGGTAACGGCTTCAGCAATACGCCATTAATCAGGCTGAAGATCGCCGTGTTGGCGCCGATGCCTAACCCCAGGATCAAAATCGCCGTAATGGCAAATCCCGGCGACTTAAGCAACAGCCGAATGGTATGCCGAAGATAAGAAATTAGGCTCCGCATGGGAATTAGGAATTATCACCACAGATCCTTAAAACGTCTTTAGCTGGCAGGACTGGGGTTTGATCGCCGCGAGGTTGCCTGACAGTTCTTGGAGTCTGAATCCCAAACATAGATTTCTCTTAACTTTGTGTTCTCTGTGTCTCTGTGGTGAAATTTGCCTTTACCGGCGGCCAATAGCCGGTAGCCAATGGGTAGGAGTCAGGTCTGCGCGCTTGAGTAGAACTCGGTGGCTGGAGACCGAGGTTCTGGCTGCGTACGCTTTGCGGTTAAGGTTCATCCTGAATCCTCCTAACGAAGTTCCCTTGGCTACCGGCTGTTGACCGTCGAGGCCTTACAGCAAGTCCTCGAAGATCCTTTTTCACAACAAGGCCACAAAGGCCGCAAAGAAGAGAGATGCGAATAATAATGATCCTTTCTCGGTAGTCTTCACTCGGTGCCCTCTGTGTCTTTGTGGTGACGTCATCTTTGTGATCTTTGCGATCAGTTTCTAAAAACTCGCTGATCACGATCAGTACACACAGGTCGCGAAGTTGGGTTTTTTCCTCCGGGGTAAGACCGTCGTCGTTGGCTGCAGGTTCTTCTCGTTTGATAACCGACGAAGTTATATCTTCTAACAAGGGCCTCATCCTAATGTCTCCGATGCCTTGTGCGCATTGGGTCTTGGTGGTGAAATTATTGTCCACTAACTACACGCGGGGTGGTTTCTCCCTCGTTTTCGCTGTTCTCAGCCACAATCTGGCCATCGAAAAGATGCACGGTCCGGTCGGCATAACCGGCAAACCGGGAATCATGCGTGACCATACAAATGGTGGCTCCCCCTTGATGTAGTTCCGATAATAGATCCATGACGGCATCGCCGTTTTTGCTGTCCAAGTTACCGGTCGGCTCGTCCGCTAACAGAATTGATGGTGAACCCACCAAGGCTCGGGCTACGGCCACGCGCTGCTGTTGTCCACCACTCAGCTGATTCGGATAATGCCGTTGCCGGTGGCTCATCCCCACTCGATCCAAGGATTCAAGAACCCGCTGTTTACGTTCGCTCCTGGGCATTTCCCCGCGATAGGTCAACGGTAGCTCGACATTCTCGTACACCGTCAGGTCGCCGATGAGGTTGAAACTCTGAAAGATAAACCCGATCTCCCGATTACGGATCCTCGCTCGTTCAGACAACTTAAGTTGTTCGACTTGTCTACTGTTCAGCCGGTAGGCTCCTTCCGACGGCGAGTCTAACAGGCCCAAAATCGATAGTAGGGTGGATTTACCGCAACCGCTGGGTCCGGCGATCGCCACATATTCGCCTTGTAGTATCTCGAGATAAATCCCGGCCAGCGCATGGGTCTCAATCTCGTCGGTGAGAAATACTTTCTTTATTCCGTCTAGGTGGATCAGGGCTTCGGACATGGGTTCGGGTTTGCGGTTGGTGGTTGGCAGTTTGCGGTACGTGGTGGCGGACATTGGGGAAGTAATCAGTAATCAGTAATCAGTGTTGAGCGGCGGCCTTCGAGATACATTCCAGGTAAGTGAGCGCCGAACCATCTTGACTACACCTGCGCAGTCTAAAAAGTTTCGGGGTTGTTTGATTTTTGCGAAAAATTTCATCTCTTCGACTGATTACTGATTACTGATTACTGATTACTGATTACTGATTATTGGTTACGGGCGAACCTATCCTTCCCTTAGCGCAGCCGTCGGGCTTATACGCATTGCGCGCTGAGCCGGGAAATAATTTGCGAGAAGACCGATAGACAACAGCAGGAGGCTTACCCCGATAAAGGTTTCGGGATCAACCGGGGTAACACCGTAGAGAAGGCTTTGTAAGAGGCCACATACACAAAAGGAGGCGCAGAGGCCGATCATGATGCCAAGCGCGATTAGGCGGGTCGCCCGCAGTAAAATGAGACGAAAGATCTCAAGACGGCTGGCTCCTAATGCGGAGCGCACGGCAATCTCTCGGCTACGTTGAGTCACACCATACGAGATAACGCTGTAGAGCCCAATGGCGGAGAGCATCATCGTCGCCAGGGCAAATGCGCCCACCAACCAAAGGTCAAGCCGCCGGTCACCGATCGAGTCAGCAATAAGCTGAGACCAAACGCTGACCCTGGAAAGCGCCACGCTTGAATCAGTCTGAGCAACGATCTGATGCAAGATTGGAACCAACGTTCCGGGATTAACGCCAGCTTTGACGTGGAGCACTAAAACCATTTCGAGGGCATCGCTGGTCCCGCCCACTCCGTAGCGAGGAGATTGGCTCAGGGGATAGTAATATTCGTCCCGAACTGGTGCTCCCAAACCGAAGTGATGTACATCGCCGATGACGCCAATGATGGTCGCTGACCAACCATCTTCGTTTTCGATCCGGTTACCCAGCGCTGCCTCTGGCGTCTTCCAGAAACGAAGCGCCAAGGATCGGTTGATTAAGATCCGATGGGGACTATCAGGACCGTCTTGCCGATCGAAAAATCGGCCTGCTAGTAGGGGGATACCGGCTGCCTGAAAATAATCGCCGCTCACCACGCGATACTGCGCGACCGGTTCTTGACCTTGGGCAAAAGGCGGATGACCGACAATTTGGAACGAGATATCACAGTCGCCCGGAGTCAGGGGCAACAAGGTGACGGCACCGGCTGTTTTTATTTCCGGGGATTCGGTTAGTTTTTCCTGGATAGCGCGATAGAAGGTTCTGATCGCGGCATCGTCTTGATACCGCACTGGTGGCAACGCAATCGATGCGGTTAGTGTCTGCTCTGAATGTTGAATACCGGGATCGCTTGCCTGCAGATTGAGGAAGGATCTGAGTAGCAACCCAGCGCAACTCAGCACCACCAGCGCGCCACCAATCTGGGTGACAACCAATATATTGCGAAGCAAACCCTGACCAACACTTCCGATGGAGCCACGTAAACTTTCGCGCAGCCCGGTTTGCGGGTGCTTCGGAGCCGCCAAGCTCGGTACCAACCCACAAAGGATTCCCACTACGATGGAAAGACCAATGGCAAACGCGACTACTCCCGGATCAATACTGATCTCCGTCACCCGCGGCAAAAGCGATTTGGCGATGAGTTTGAAGGAAGCAACACCCAGAATCGCTAGACCGATACCAAGGGTACCGCCGAGAGCTCCTAGCAATAAACTTTCGACCAACGATTGTCGAACCAACCGCCAACGGCTTGCTCCCAGAGACGCACGGATGGCTAACTCCCGCCAACGGTTCAGGCTGCGAGAAAGTAATAGATTCGCCAGGTTGATGGAAGCGATCAGCAGCAAACAACCAACCGCTGCCTGTAATAGCAACAATCCCGGTCGCTCATTCCCGACCATATCCTCTTGCAACGAAACCAGGCGAATCCCGAATCCGGTTTGTTCCTTTGGGTATTCACGAGCGAGCTGGTCGGCGATCATCGACATTTCCTGACTCGCCTGCGCTGTGGTCACGTCCGGCTTCAACCGCCCATAGACCGACAACCAACGGTTGCCGCGGTTGGCGAGCTCGCTTTCCTTGAACGCCAGCGGAATCCATAGTTGAATGGTTTCATCGGGAAAATGAAAGCCGGCCGGCATCACTCCTACGACCTGATAGGATTCGGCATTCAACCGGATAAATCGGCCGGCTACGTTCTCAGTCGAGCCGAACAGTTCGCGGCAAATCCCTTCGCCAAGGATGACGACCCGTGAACTACCTATTTGATCCTCACTCGCTAAGAAACTCCGGCCGACGGTTGGATTTACTCCCAACAAACGAAAGTAATTTGATGACACGACCGCGGCTTTGATTCGTTCTGGTCCCGCGGTTCGCTCTAGGGTTAAGTCTCTGGGACGACAGGCTGCGAATTCGCTAAACGCATGGCTTCTTTTCTGCCAATCTACGAAGTTTGGCGCCGAGGCTAACGAATAGGGCCAAGCCGGTTCCCATTCTTCGTAAACCCGGACCAAGCGTTCAGCATGAGGAGCTGGCAGCCCCCGCAGCAACACTGCGTCCAGCACGCTAAACACCATCACGTTAGCGCCGATCCCGACTCCGAGCGCTAAGAGCGCAAAGAGCGTGAACCCGGGCGACCTCAACAGAAGTCGAACGGCGTAGCGCAGGTCTTGGAACATAGCGGGTGGCGGTTAGCGGTTAGGGGCGGCGGTATAGTAATCAGTAATCAGTAAATCAGTAAATCAGTAATCAGTGTTCGATAGGAACGACTGGTGCAATGGGTAACGACCAGTGCGGAATCTGCGACTTCCAGAACTGCAGCCCGCGAGCAAAAACATGCTCCAGATGTTCCCGATTTGTTTTGAAATTTTGTACTCTTCATCTAGGTCTCCGGCTGATTACTGATTACTGATTACTGCCTCGGCCTCGCAAGCGAGGCAGCGCTCCATGGTTACCTGAGTTGTATGCGTTCGTGGCTATCAAAGGCGCTGGTATCGGACAGAACCACCCGGTCGCCAGGGTTCAGGCCATTCAGTATCACTACCTTGGTGGCGGAACCGCGACCTAGTTGGACTTTGGTTCTGGTAGCAGTGACGCCATCTGCGCTTAACCTGAACAAACCGATAGTAGAATCATCCTGACCAAATGCGGGCCGACCGACATAGACAGCATCCGCTAACCGTTCTAATTCGATGGTTCCTTCTACACTCAGGTCCGGTCTGGCGCCTCTAGGCAATTCCATCCCGTGGAAAGTAACATCAACTAATACAGTTCCTTCTCTCACCGCCGGATCGATGCGGGAAACCGTCCCGGTCACGATACTACCGTTGCGCATATCAACTTGAGCAGTCTGCCCGATCGCGATGTCCCGGGCTTGCGTCTCCGGAATTTTGATCTGCGCCTTTAGCTTGGTGTTGTCCGCTACCCGGGCAAGATTAGTGCCGGCAGGTACGCGTTGCCCAACATCGACCGCGATCTGTTGGAGAACTCCATTCATCCCGGCACGCACTTGCAGCGCATCGACCTGGCTATGCCGCAATTCGGTCTGGGCTTTGGCTTGGTCGAGATCTGTCTGAGCAACCGCCCTTCGCGGTTCCATCGATCGTTTGGCGAATTCGTAACGCTGTTGTTCTACCTCAAAGTTTGCGGATAGTTCCGTTGCTGCGATCTTCGCTTTCTGAAAGTCGAGGGTGGAAATCAGGCCGCCTTTCGACAAGCGTTCATCTGCTTGCAGCTCTGCCTGAGCGGTGTCACGATCGGCCTGCGCCTTGGTCAGCGCCGCCTGTCGCTCTAATAGATCTCCTTCCAGCTCCGCTTGAAGTTGGGTTAGTTTCGCTTGGGCGCTCTTAACACCCGCGTCGGAATCACGCGCCTCTTGCTCCAACTCGGCGCTACTCAAAACCAAGATGACTGAATCCGTCTTCACTTCTGTTCCCGGCCAGATCACGATTTGTTCAACTCGTCCATCGGTTCGGGCGGGGATCCAACGAAAGTCTTCCGGAACTAGCGTTCCGATTCCGCGTACATCCCGAATCAGCGGTCCGCGCGACACAGTGTCGATCCAGACCGAGCTTCGATCGACCGCGGGCAGAGCCGGTTCGAGCCGGGCGACGAAAATACTGACTCCCGTCACCAGCGCTGCCCCCAACAAAAGCAACAACACATTTCTGCGCCATTTCTTTTGGCGGTAACCGATTCGGGGAATATCCATCCGGGAACCGTCCGCCGGGACGGAGAAACCTGGTACTACTTTCTTTTTTTGCAGCACGCGGATCGTCACGGGTTAGGTCGTTTGAACTGCGTAGATCGGTTGGATATTCTGTTGATCACAGACCACTGAGGAAGCTTTCGGGGCGTCCGATCGCACAGAAGTCGGGGTGATCTGGGACAGACTCAAGAGAATGCTGATTGCGGTGCTCGCAGCGAAGACCGCCCACACGGCTGACTCCGCAACGCCAGTACCACGAACTGCTCGTTGAGATTCTCGTTGAAATTCCATGATCGGAGAGAATGGGATGATTTTCATAATAACAGCCTTCGTCCATACCATAGGCATTTGCCGTGCCAACAGAAATCCATTGCCGTAAGATGCTTATTGTGAACAATTTGCGAGGATTCGTCGTTTTTACGCCTTCGGTGGAAGCATCTCAAAATAGGATTCGGATTCTCAATTTGAGACGGGCGCGTGGGGGCGAATGGGCGAATGGGCGAATGCGGCGATACGGCGTAAGTGGACGGAGTGGACGAGGTGGACGAAGTGGACCCCCGCCGCCTCGCCCCACCCAACCTCCCCAACCCATTGAGCTTCTTCCTCTTGCGTTCTTTGCGCCGACGCCCGCAACGCTTCGCGTAGCGATGCGGGCGGCTCCTTTGCGGCTATTCTTTTTCGTTTGTCGCTAAGACGGGCAGGCGCAGTTCGGCGATGCCGCCGACGATTCCGTCGGCGCGATTTTCGAGGGTCAGGTTGCCGCCATGTGCTTCAGCGATTTGACGGCAAAGGACTAAGCCGATACCGGAGCCACTCGATTTGGTAGTGAAGAATGGGACGAACAGGTTTGTCGGGTTGGCGATCCCGCTGCCTTCGTCGATGACCTGCACCAACCATTCGTTTTGCGATCGGCTCCAGGCGATTTCCACGTCTCGACCTTTCTCTAAACTGGCGTCAACCGCGTTCTTGACCAGATTGATTAAGAGTTGCTCTATCTGATCCCGATCAATGTTGACCACGGCTTTTTCCGTCGAAGTCGTTTTCACGTTGAGACGGGTCTCCAAGGCAGCTACTTGGCGGATAATCGGACCAAGCTCAACCGGACGTAAGGTTGGCGGCGGGAGCCGGGCCAGGCGGGCATAGGCGGTCATAAAACGGCCCAACGCTGAGGCTCGATCTCGAATGATCTCCATCCCACTTTGAAGATCAGTTTTCCACGAGCTCGGCCGCGTCTCCTGGGTTTGCGTGAGCAGGTCGCTTAAGCTCTCGGCAATTGACTGGATCGGAGCTAACGAATTGTTAATTTCATGGCCAAGGACCCGGATCAATCTTTGCCAGGCAATCCGCTCCTCCTCGCGCAAGGCGCGACCGAGATCGGTTAACACTAACAATTGATGCGGGCGGCCACCTTCGCGGAAAGTTGTGCGGCGCAAGCCCCAGCGAGTACCGGATCGACCGGGAAAATCTCGATCAATGAGCCGGACAGGGTCGCCAACCAGACAATCATCCAGGCCTAATTCAACCGCATCATGTCCAAGGGCGTGTTCCTCCCGGCGCATCAACAGATTGGCGCTCGCCGGGTTCATGAGTCGCAACTTTCCTTTCTCGTCGAAGGTAAATACGGCAATTTCGACGGCGTTGATCACCGCTTTCAACAAGGCGCTAGCTTCGGTGGCTTGTCGTCTTTCGACTAACAATTGATCGCCCAGCGCATTGACTTCCCGCATTACCTCACCCAAAGAATCGGCTTTGCGAGCCGCCCGCGCTCGCAACGAATAATCACCTTCGCGGAGTGCTGCCAGTAAATTGGTCAGCGTGCGGATGGGAAAAAGCACCTGCTGCCGGACGGCGAAGACCGCGGCGATCCAAATTCCTACGGCCAGAACGGCAATGGTAACCCGGACTGACCAAGGCCAAGCCGAATGCCAGAGCATGAATAATGTTGCCGCGACTGCAGGCACGCCCGCTACGAAGGTAAGAACCTGGACGGCGCTCTCAAATGGCAGATTCCGCCATCGGAGCAAGGGACGTCGCGAGGAGTCGTGCATTCGGAGTGAGATAATCTCACGCAAAGGTGGGAGATGAGAAGTGATTAGTGATTAGTGATTAGTGATTGGTGATTGGTGATTGGTGATTGGTGATTGGTGGGACGCTCATAGGCGCGAAGCGCTGGCAGATTGAAGCCTAGGGTGAGTCCGCGAGCCCTAGGAAGGTCAAAAAAGAGGGGTTTAGCGCTGAAAGCGCGGCAGAATCGTGATCTCGGAATGCATCTCGGCGCTATGAAAGGGTTGCCGAAGAGTCCAGCGTCTGGTGTCCGGACATGTACTACTATTCGGCGGCGGCGCTGCTTGTCTGCCGCGCTTTCAGCGCTGGACGTTTTTCTACGACCTACCCAGGGCTCGCGGACTCACCCTAGGCTTTGATCTTGCCAGCGCTCCGCGCCTCAAATCGTCGTATCACCACCAACCGCCAACGGCCAATCACCAATCACTTCTCACCTCTCGCGCCCTCGGTGGCCCACGATAGACCACGGCTCGGCGCATCTCACGGTACAATAGCGCTGTCCGGCCAGGTGAGTAGCAGCGACTTCGATGTCGCGACTAGATCTTTCGGGAGCCTCGCCCTACCACGCCCTCGGTCACAGCCCATACTGCTGCAACCGCCGATAGAACGTGCTGCGACTCAAACCGAGGGCTTCTGCAGCGCGTCGAGCGTTACCGCCGTACCGGTTGAGTGCTTTCGTAATCAGTAACTTCTCGATGTCCTCCAAGGTCATTTCATCAAGGCGCGATGCCTCTGAAGCAACTCGACCTCCGACATCGGCCAAGCCGAGATCCGGAGGCCGGATCTGAGAACTGTCCGCCATTAGAACGGCGCGCTCAATGGTGTGATCGAGCTCCCGGACGTTCCCCGGCCACCGATGATACACGAGCGCCTTCTCAGCAGCAGGGTCAATCCCCGTAATCCGCTTAGCGTAGCGGCTAGCATGGCGGTTCAGAAAATATTGGGCCATCGGTACGATGTCTTCAGGACGATCACGCAACGGCGGAATCTGAATCTCGACGGTTCGCAGCCGAAAATAGAGATCCCGCCTGAACCGCCCGGCTTCAACCTCAGCGGGTAGATCGGCGTTCGTCGCCGATAAAAGTCTGACACTGGCGTGCCGGGTTTTCGAGGAACCAAGCCGCTCAAACTCACCAGTCTCAACCGTGCGCAACAGTTTGGCCTGTTGGGAGAGTGGAATATTCCCAATCTCGTCGAGAAATAAGGTTCCTCCGTCTGCAATCTCGAAACGTCCGGCCCGCTCAGTCTTGGCGTCCGTAAAGGCTCCCTTCATGTGGCCGAACAATTCGCTCTCAAACAGATTTTCATTCAGGCCGCCCATATTGACCGTCACAAAAGCCTTATCAGCTCTCTGACTGGCGGCATGAATCGCGCGCGCTACCAGGCCCTTTCCTGTCCCGTTTTCGCCGGTCACCAAGACATTAGCATCAGAGGGCGCAATCCGTTGAATGGTCTCGACCACGGCTCGCATTCCCGGTGAATGAGCAATGAGACCGGTGGTTGCCAACGCCGATTTTTGGCTGGGAATAAGGCCGGCATCTCCGCGAAGAACCTGGTTTTCCGACTCTAATCGCTGCCCGCGCTGTTCGGCTGCGGAAAAATCAAGCTGTGTCCGGGCGATCGCCAAGACGCGCGCATTTTCCCAAGGCTTTTGAAAGAAGTCCCTGGCGCCGGCTCGCATCGCGGCAACTGCGAGATCGACGGTTGCCCATGCCGTCATCACCACGATAGGTGGCGCCCCTTCAATCTTTTTGATCTGTGCGATGAGGTCCAGACCTTCCTGACCGCTCGTGGTATCGCGAGCGTAGTTAAGGTCCAACAGTATCAGTGAGACCTCGCTGGTTTCGAGTGTCTGTAACACCTCTTTAGGAGAAGTCGCCGACACCACTTCGTATCCTTCTTTCACGAGAAGAATCCGGAGCGCCTCCCGGACAGCGGGTTGATCATCGGCGACTAGGATGCGGGTTTGTCGGTTCACGGTTGGCGGTTTACGGTTAGCGGTTGGCAGTTTGCCGTTGGCAGTTGGCGGTTAGCCGTGGGCGATTCGTCCTCGTCCTCGAAAGTGCTGTTCCATGGTCCAGCGCCAACGTCCGCTCGATGTCGATTTGAGAAATAACGCTCATTCAGAAAGGGCTACAAGATACGCGTGACCAGTAGAAAGATCCATCCGCGACGAAAGCGCAACAACTTCTCGTTGGTTACGTGAGGATAAGCGAGGAGCTTTGCCGGCCGCTTTTTTCGAGCACGAGGACGATTGGAACCGCCATCTGCAAGCTCCTGACCGCGACCCGCCCAACTTCGAGGACGATTGGAACCGCGAACTGTGAACTGCGAACCGTGAACTATATCGTACATGGTACAACAGGTGCTATGATTTGTAGGCCTATGGTAAAGTCCGGGACTAACGAGGAATCCCCCAACGCTGAGGCAGGGGCGGAAAATAAAGCGCTGAAATCGCCAAACGCGATCCCCCTCTATCGAGTGGGGGTGCCGTTTTTTGGATCCACGCAGCAATTCCGGAGGAGTCCTTTCCAGTTCCATCTCGATGGATATCGGCTGTACGGCTCGATCTATCGTACCCGGATCGAGGGAAAAAACTGGATTGTATTATCGGGCCTGGAAGCAAACGATTTGGTTTGGCGTAACACCGACATGTGGAGTTACCGGGAAGCGAATGCAGCCTTTGCGGAACAACTCGGCACAGGTCATGTAACGCAATTGGACGGAGATCCTCACAAGAAGAGGCGGCAGCAGCTCAAGCCCGGGTTCAAAATGGAAGCCGTGATGCGCTATTTGCCTCAAATGAATCAGGTCGCCGCGGAACTTTTGCCGGCCATGTGTGATCGGCCAATTAATATCACCGACGCTTTCGCGGAATTGATTCTAATTATCACCTCGCGGACTACTTTCCGTTGCGAGTTATCACCTGCAATGGTCGCGACCATGAGCCATTGGGAACATGACTTTATCTATGGGACCAGTCTCAGATGGCGACGTCATTTCTATTATGGACGGCCGATCTATCGCCGGATGAAGAAAGAGGTCTTCGCCGAGTTGGAAAGAATCTTGGACGAACGACTGGGATCAAAAGAAGAGCCGGATGACAACCTAACCGCGATTATCAAAGCGAGCAAAGAGGCGGGCCAGACGGTAAACCGCTGGGAGTTAATCAATACGATCTATTTGATCCTGCTCGCCGGCATTCATAATACTTCGAATCTGATCCATTGGTGCCTGCTCTATTTATCCAGTGACCCTGTCTGGGCACAAGAACTGCACGACGAGCTCAGCCAATGGGATACTGCTAATTTCAAAGGGATGGGCCAATTCCCGAAGTTGAAGGCTACTATTCAAGAGGTTCAACGGTTACGTCCCGGCGCGATTATTCATCGGTTGACGGCGGCGCGGGATTTTGAATTTGGTGGTTATTTAGTGCCCCAAGGCGCAGAAATCATCCACGTGAACACGCTGGTTCATTTTCTAGATTCGGTGTACGAGGAACCCTTCAAATTCAACCCAAGGCGTTATCTGGGTGGACGCACCTATCCGCCGAAGGCGAACGGGTTTTTCGGGGGTGGAACGCATATTTGTCTAGGCATGAACCTGGCCCTGGTGCATACGCCCCTCATTTTGGCTAACGTGCTTCGCGACTATCGGTATCGTTTCGTGTCGGATCCGACAATGCAGGTGCGAATCGGCATGGGCCAGAATCAGATCCGGAACCAGATACCAGCTGTCTTAACGCGGAAGGGCCTGGCGAGTGATGTGGCTCCGGATTAAGCGCCTATGACAACCGCGAATGGACACGAATGGGCGCGAAGAAAAACGCGAACCGCAGATTAACGCAGATGTACGCAGATTCGGTTTGGAGGGTATTTGTGCGCAGTGGTCCGGCCAATGATGCGGCTCCGGATTAAGGGCCCGGTTTAAAGAATAATATCCGCAGATTACACAGATTACGCAGATTTCGGTTTGGAGGCGTATTCGTGTCGAGCGGTCCGGTCAATGATGTGGCTCCGGATTCGGATCCAGAAGCCTAGAACACGAGCGATTTGTCTGGTCGAACAATTCCCAAACTCCCATACCGAAATCTGCGTAATCTGTGTAATCTGCGGATATCAAATCTGTGGTCCCTCATTCGGGCGATGGAAAGCGGTTTACGTCTTTGTAATAGAGATAACGGGCCGGAGACTTGCCCATGGCGACAAACCATTGGGGACAATAGGGCGCCATCCAAATACAGTCGCCGGCCATCACCGGATACCAATTGTCTTCCAAGTGGTAAACGCCCGTCCCGGCCAACATCAGCAAACCGTGCTCCATAATGTGCGTTTCGACGAAGGGCAGATGCGCACCCGCTTGATAGTTGAAGATATTTACAGCCAGGTCAAAGGATGGGTTGTCCGGCAATAGCACCTGCAACCGGGCGGATTCGTCGCCGAGGAAAGGCTGACCAACTATATCTTGTTCGCGGCCGAAGAGAATTCCGGGTTCCGAGACTCCGGGCAACGCGACATATTTCTTTAGGAAGAGATGAACTTGGGTCTCCGCCTCGGGTTGCGTTAACGACCACGGAGTTACCGCCGGAACGAACATGAATTCGCCAGACTTCAGCGTTCGCATTTCGCTCTTGGTTTGTCCGATCACGGAACCGCGCAAAATATAGACGAATGCTTCGATCTGGCTATCCGGAAATTCTGCGTGCCCACCCTCGGCAAACGTGATGGTTAGCTCAGTGAAGCCTGCTCCCATTTCCGGAGAGATCAACACCACACTGGTGGCACCGGTTATTCCTGGAAGACTACTCACCACGTGACCATCCGGTGCAATGATCGCGTGGCGGTTTCCGACAAAGGTACGAGTTGTGCCAAACAGGAGGTTCTGGGTCATAGGAACATAATAGCAAATAGCAAATGCTGGGTTCCTCCCCAGATGGAGCGGCGCTGCCATTCTGGTCCGGTTCCGGATGCTTCGCACGAAGTGAGTCCGAGGGCAACAGCCCGAATTTGCTATCTGCGATTTGCTATTTGCTATTCAGTCTGTACCGCCTCGAACAGCGGCACAATGGTCATCGCGGGACACAGCACCAATCCCTTGTCCGTCAGCCTGATTTCTGGAATGACCGACAACGGTAACAGGTTAAAGCCCATGTAAGGCAATCGGCAACCGACTTCGTTCCACACTTTCTTCAGCGCGGTGGTTTCAGCGGCGACCTGGCCGGCTCGAGCATCCGAAAGCAGACCGGCAATCGGCAACCGAACCGATGCCAGGATCTGGCCCCCACGGACGATACAAATACCGCCTTGCGATTCCTGCATGAAATCCAGAGCAAGCCTCATGTCGGCCTCATTTGTCCCAGCTAAGACGATATTGTGAGCGTCATGCCCAACCGAACTACCAACAGCGGCATTGGTTAACCCGAAGTTCTTCAATAGGCCGAACGCAGCCGAGCCAGTTTTCCCATGACGTTCGACCACGGTCAGGAAGCAGGCATTTTCTCGACCCAGGAAAGAAGCCCAATCTTGAGCAGGATCTACCACGAGGCGCTCATGCCTGGTTGGAATGCTCGCTCCTTCTAGTGTAATAAAATTAACTTGGACCTTATCCGTGGGTAGAAGAGGAACCAGCGGCTGCGCCGGGTTAACCGTTACGGTTTGATAAGCTCGCTTCGGGTACTGATAGGGACGGTCCAGAGCTCGTTCGAGCTGCGGGGTCGGTTTCTTATCTTGGACCACCAGTTGTCCACCATACCAGGTATGCTTTGGCTCGAGTTTGTCATCCAGCAGAACTACATCCGCTCTTCGGGCAGCGCCCAGACCGCCCAGTTCACCATCCATCGAGTAGCGAGTCGCCGGATGCAGAGAGCCGCAACTCCAGGCAGTGACTGGCGGCATCCCGCAGCGGACCGCCTGCCTAACCACCCAATCCAGCCCGAAAACAAAGAGGTCATCCGCGTCCCGGTCATCCGTGCAAACGCAGACCCGTTTCGGGTTTGCGCCCAGTTCGGTCACAGCCTTGATCGCATTCGGTAAACTGTGCCAAGGCGTAGTCGGTGGGCCGCCACGCAAAAACACCCACACCCCGGCCTCCAAGAGATCGTCGGCGATATCGCGGTCGATCGCTTCGTGGGTGTCGGTGACTCCCGAAGCGGCGTAAGCTGCGACAAAGGGTCGTCCATAGATGTGGCCACAGACCGGCAAGCCGCGGCGAAGCGCCTCCGCTATTATAGCGTGACTCCGTTCATCGCCTTCTACCACCTGGATGAAATCCATCTTTTCACCCAGCGCGACTGCTTCGGGCCATTGATCAAAGATGGCGCCAACTTTCGCCGGGGTTAGATCTCCCCCGGCGGTCTCGAGTCCGGGATGGGTTGCTGGAATCGTGCTTGGTACCGTTAGGAAAATGTTGAGAGGAGCTTGCCGGGCATCTTCCAACATCCAGATCAAACCGTCGGAGTCGCACACATTCCCGATCTCGTGACTATCGCAGAAGATAGTGGTAGTACCGTTGATCAGCGCGGCTTCAGCATACGCGCACGCCGTCATCATGCTGCTCTCGATGTGGATATGCGGATCCACCAAACCAGGAGCCAAGATTCCGCCTTGGACGTCGTAGCGATCCACTTCAGAAAATTGGCAGCTACCAGCGGGTTTCACGGCCGCGATTCGGCCCCGGCTAATCCAGAGCTCTCGCTCCGGCAACAACCGTTCAGTATAAACGGAAAGAACTCGCCCGCCAGAAATCACCAAATCAGGGGCGGTCCTCCTGAGCTGACGTTTGCTAAATGGCGGGTTACTTGCGCCAAAGGTGGAACATCGAAACGGGTCATGGAGAAGTAATCAGTAATCAGTAATCAGTAATCAGTAATCAGTGTCAACGGCTTGACAGCGCGGCCAATACGATCCCTTTCTACAGCATGCGGCCGGGTGGGAGCAGCTTCGATACCATAGTCGCATTTTCTGGAGCGTGCCTTGTTCACGGCGTTGACGGCGTTCCCGCCGTCGCTAAAGTCGGCACCCAATGGAAGTTATCAATCGCAACGCGGTCCCGGCTTTTGTGGGACCGGATGGCGGCATTATCCGCGAACTCGCTGCAAGTCGTAACTCGTCCGCTCGGAAACAGAGCCTAGCCGAGGCAACCATTCCGGTCGGTGAAACTGTCACCGAGCATTATCATAAAATCACGGAAGAATTTTATTATATCCTCGATGGAACCGGACTCATGAAAATCGAGGTTGAGGAGAGAGAGGTGGGACCGGGAGATACGGTTATTATCGTGCCGGGCCAACGCCATAAGATCACGAATAACGGCAAAACTCCGCTGGTTCTCCTAGCGTGCTGTTCACCCGAATGGACGGCCGAAGATCAAGTGCTGGTGGGCGGAACGCCGTAGAAACGCTGTGGACGCCGACATCCGCGGGTGGCACGGTTTGACCCACGGCTCCGACTACGCTCATCGTGACCCTCCAAACGAACGAAAAATGCTAAAGCTACGTCGGACAAGTCGGCAGCGAAAAGGCGCAGCTCGCCCAATTGAAGGGCGACGTCTTTTCCTTTGCTAATAGCTTCAGGTTATTCAGGAGCCTAGCCCCACCAAGTTACTGCCACCTCTCACTTCTCACCTTCCAGAAAGCCATGCCAGCACCTGCCACTTACTACGCAAGCCCAGATCAGGCTCCTAAAGCCAGTATCTGTATCGTTGGAGGAACGAACGTTGCACACGCTCTGGCGTTGTCAGAGCATGTGTCCGCAAGTTTTACCATCGAGACACCATTCGGGGTTTCCCCGATCATCTATTTTGGTGAAACGGACGGAGTCCCTTTTTATCATATCACGCTTCACGGTTCGCCGGAGCTATCCGGCGTAGCCGAACAAGACGTGTTGCTGGGGGTTTGGAGCGCCTTACATCAGCTCCAAGTGAGTGATGTTCTCGGAGGCGCCACCGCGGGGAGCATCAACGAAAAATACAAGCTAGGAGATTGGGTTATCGCGGACGATTTCGTCGATTTTAACATCGATCGGCAGCGTTCCATCGCTGCAGCCGTACTTGGCGCAAAAACGGCAGCGAGAATCTTACCGAGATATGTACCGGCGGACGATCCAGTTCTTCGAAAGATTTTGGTCGAAGAGACGGCGAAGGTGGCAGACGCGGAGAACGTGCATGCAGGTGGCGTCATTGTTCAAGCCGCCGGTGGCCGCTTTGAAACAGCTGCCGAGATAACGATGTTCAAGCGGCTGGGTGGAGATTTGGTTACCATGAACGTGCCGACTGAAATGGCATACGCTCGCCAAGTTAATATAAACTATGCGAGCTTGATCGCCATTTCTAATCCGGCTGAAGGATTAGGGACTTGGGAATGGACGACGCTGAGCGATCTTTATCCAAAGTTTCACGCGCAGAGTATTGAGATCTATCTTGCCGCGGTGAGGCGGATCAACGAACTGCCAGATCGGCGCCGAATCGGAGATAGCCTCCGGGTTCATCCTGAGTTTGATTGAAATTTCACCGCGGACTCATAGAGGACACAGGAATTATTTAACAAATCCTCTTAGCCCGATTTTCAGCTCACATCCCGAAGGGATGACAGGACTCAGCCCGGGGTTTTAACCCCGGGTAAGGACAAAAACCAACCCGCCCTGTAGGGGCGGAGGATCGACGTGCGCGGCAGCAGAAGCGACGCAATTCTGGCCAACCATCCTTACGCCCTTTCAGGGCGATCTACGATATGAATTTGACCCGGGGTTAAAGATGACATGAGCCGACAACTAGCAGCACCCGCTGCTAAATTGTCGGCTCTATGAAACAAAATACAGTATCAGAATCAGTATGGGACAATGGCCAGCACCAAGCAAGTGGAGAGCGGAG
>Ga0185299_10000876_pt1 | contig 69910 bp, 68 predicted proteins | sample PaiPotPPA55metaG_FD_128002 | JGI IMG/M metagenome (GOLD analysis project Ga0185299, IMG submission 128002) | Iron sulfur acid spring bacterial and archeal communities from Banff, Canada, to study Microbial Dark Matter (Phase II) - Paint Pots PPA... ... | reverse complement strand
CGGCCCCGGCTTCACGACGGTGGATAACACTTCCATCGGCGATAATGTTGAGCATCAGATAACGTCGGCAACTGGCAGTTGTGAGGCAACGACTGTATTGCAGGGTGGAAACTGGGTGATCCAGTCAGTTTCCTTCAAGTCTGCAGCGGCGGCGGCGCCAGGCTTCACCCTGACCGCCAACGCGCCGACCAGTGCGACTGTGACCGCTGGCAGCAACGCCTCCTATTCTCTCACCGTAGCCGACCAGGGCGGATTTAGCGGCACTGTCGCTCTTGCCTGCTCCGGTCTGCCAAGCGGCGCCACCTGCGGGTTTACTCCTGCCAGCCCGGTGACAGCTGGCCCGGTCACTCTCACGATCTCTACGGCTGCGAGCACCCCGGCGGCAACCTCAACCGTGACGATCACAGGCACCGCATCGGGCTTGACGAACCAGACGGCTAAGGTCACCTTGATAGTCACGGCGAGTACGACTCCCGGCTTCACACTCACCGCAACTCCGACGTCCGCCACTATAGCCACGCCCGGCGGATCTGCCACTTCCGTGATAAGCGTCAACGCTACGAATGGCTTCAATGCCGCTGTAAGCCTTGCGTGCGCCGTGACCGGAGGCGGGACCCCTGCGCCGACCTGTTCGCTGAGTTCCAGTTCGATCACAGGTAGTGCCACTTCCACTCTGACGGTCAACACCACGGCGAACTCGGCGGCAAATTCGCCGCGGGCGACGGGACTCTTCTATGCCTTGTTGCTCCCGATCGGCGGAATAACGCTGCTCGGAGCGGGTTTTAGCTCGCGCCGGAAGATGCTGGTCGGAATGCTGCTGGTCTGCATGATGATTGCGGGCTTCATCTTCATGGCGGCGTGCGGTGGCGGGAGCAGTAAGACCACGCCGCCGCCCGGAGGAGGAACGCCGCCTGGAACGTACACCGTAACGGTCACCGGAACGTCTGGATCGCTTACAGCCCCGGCCACCTTTACGGTGACTGTCCAATAATCCTGACGCGGATGCCTGCCCTCAGGGGCAGGCATCCGCGACTTTTTACCTTCCTCAAGTTTTGATCGGATCGTACTCCCCCCCAGGTGCGACAATTCGACGCTGGCTGGTTTATTTCATTGCCGCCGCTGCGTCAGATTGCGGTTACGGCCAAGTCGAGCTATCTCGACAGAGCCTATCGAGGAAGATGCGCCAGGTACTATAATGACTGTGTATTTGTAACTGAAGTGAGGATCCCAATGCGTCCTGAAGTGCTGTTTAGGAAGCTTTCAACTGTCGTCGTGGTCATAATCGTGGCTACTGCCGCGCTCGGGCAGGCAGCGGCCCCGCCCAGCATGAGCTTGCCCCAGAAGCCCGCTGAAACCAATGTCAGCCCCGCCCCCGCCGGGAGCGCACCCGCAGATTCCACTGATGTCAGTGGGCCAGGTCGCGAACTCATGATCGGAATCGGCGATCTGCTGAAAATTAGCGTTCTGGGGGCTCAAGATTACGACCAGGATGTGCGGGTCGCGGGAAGCGGCGATATCGTAATAGGACTCGTGGGTCGAGTGCATGTCGCCGGACTAACCACCGAACAGGCTCAGGCGCTCATCCGTAAACGACTCGTGGACGGAGGATACTTTGCCGATCCTCAGGTAGCGGTTTTCGAAAAGGAGTTTGCCACGCAAGGCGTGTCCGTCCTGGGTGAGGTGCAAAAGCCCGGAGTTTATCCGGTGACAGGCCCACGTCGTTTGTTCGATGTGCTCTCATTGGCGGGAGGAACCACCCCCAAAGCCGGACCAGTGGTTACCATCTCCAGTCGCGACAAGATCAAGACTTTGCAGTTGGTGAACTTCTCGAGCGATCCGCAAAAGAACATGGCTGCCAACGTCGATATCGTTCCCGGTGACACCGTGGTTGTCTCGAAGGCAGGGGTTATTTACGTGGTGGGCGACGTGAAACACCCTATGGGAGTGATCATGGAGAATGGCGGGCACATTACCATATTGCAGGCGTTGGCTACCGCAGAAGGACCGAATTCAACCGCCGCCCTGCGGAATGCCAAGATTGTTCGCAAGGGCGAAAATGGCCCGACCGAAGTTCCCGTAGATCTTAAGAAAATCATGCAGGCAAAGGCTCCGGACGTGACGCTGCAGGCTGAGGATGTCGTTTTCATTCCCAGTAGTACAGCGAAAAATGTGGGGGTTCGCACTTTGCAGTCGATTGTGAACATCGCTACCGGTGTTGCCACATACCGAGCTGTTTATTAGGCGATTCCACAGAGAACGATACAACTCAACGAACGGTCTCCCTTCTGGTGTCGATTGCAGATCAGTGCTATCTCGTTTACTTTCCCTCATCCTCAGCTTGCTTGGCCCTGTTCGCAAATCCTGAGTCTCGGCATGTTTATTGACTGGATCGAAGGCGGCAGCAAGTCCCCGAGCCTTGCGTAAATGCCGGCGTGGGTGACGTCACATGCTTCGGACAATCTTCATCGCTACGGAAAATGATTTCAGTCAGATGTTAGTGCACTGGCTGGCGCAGAGGACTGATTTGGCGGGAGTGGTGTGGAGTTCTGCTGCCAGTTGGCATCGTAGTTGGGCGGGAAGAATAGAGTTTGCCAGGAAACGGTTTAAACGGCATGGCGCCGTCAAGGCGTTAGACGAGGCTCTTTTCTACATCGTCTATCATACCTTTTTCGATCATCGGAATAGAGCTGAGCTGGAAGAGAGCCTGACGCGGCCATACAAAAACTTGCACGACATTCGGTGGCATGGAGACAAAATCAGAGCGGCTGATGTCAATAGCCCTGCCGTACTCGATTTCATTCGACAGCGTAATCCCGACCTTATTTTGGCCCAGTGCATCAATGAATACTTTGGCAGGATGTTGCGGCAGGCGTCTCAGCACGGGCTGTTCCTCTTGCACGACGGAATCACACCGGAATACAAGGGGTTGTACTCACCGTTCTGGGCAGTGCACAACTTGGATTTTGCGAAGATCGGCTGCACGCTTTTGCGGGTCAACGAAGAGTACGACGGCGGCGAAATCTTCGAGCAGGCCTTGGTTTCAGACCTCGATCATTACGCGGATCACTGCTACGTGGGGCATAAGGCAACTGCTGAAATTCTGCCAAAAGTTGAGAGTTTCTTAATCCGTCTGGAGCGCGGCACCGCAAGCCCGATTGATCGTGCGGATAGGGCTAGTCGTAGCTATACATATCCGGGTTGCACTGATTTGCTGCGACAGCGTATTCGGCTTTGGCGATGGAATGCGCAACAAGCTGCGCTCAAGAAAAGGAACCTGCAGAATCCTGGCTCCAGAGAACTGTCTCAGGACTAGGAGCGCAGGCTGCGGGACGCCACATAATCACACGGTGTCGTCATCTCGCCAACTTGAGATGGATTTCTCGCAGACAGTGCAGAGTAGAAATCAACAAAAAATCGAAGCAGAACGGAGGTAGTTAGTGAAACACGCTCTGGTATCCGGCAGCGCAGGTTTTGTGGGGAGGCACCTGGTCCCCAAGCTAGGGGCTGCAGGCTACGAAGTTGTGGGTGTAGACCCCAGGCACAAAGCGGATTTGGAGCGCGGGAGAATCTCCGCGACGATTGACCAGTATGTGCGGGACCATCCCGAAGGGCGATTCGATGTGATCGTTCATCTGGCAGCCAATATTCCTGACATTCACGAGCGCATTCACTCCGGCCACATTGCCTACTCAGATATCCCTCTCGATTACGCGATGGCCGATTACGTTTCCCATCACCCTCCGCGGGAAGCGTTCGTGTGGCCGACTTCGTGCGCAGTCGACTACCCGGATGATCCTTATGCCTGGGTCAAACTTACGGGCGAGCGAGTTTTTGGGGCGCTCAAGGAAGTGCCCTTGAAGGTGCTCCGGCCGTTCTCGGGCTATGGGGGCGACCAGGCGTTATCCTATCCGTTTCCAGCCATTTTGCAGAGAGTCAAGAAGCGCGAAAATCCGCTCACGGTCTGGGGCAGCGGAACCCAGGTTCGTGACTTCATCCACATCGACGACCTGACGGATGCTTTCATGTGGGCCATCGATCAATTTCCCGCGCATACTCCCATTGACATCGGGACAGGGATCGGAACCGACTTCATCACCCTGGCCCGGATGATGGCGGATGCGGTCGGTTATAGCCCGGAAATCAAGGCCTTGTCGGAGAAGGCCGAGAGCAGTCGTCGTCGTGTGGCCAATCCTGCCACGGCTGAGTCCTTCGGATTTAAGCCCAAAATTAGCCTGGGCGAAGGAATCAGAAGAGCTCTCGACCATTCTTAGTGCGGTACCGAAGGAACTTGCTGCGGCAATGAGCGCCGCCGACCCGGCTGGCTACCGTTTGCTGTGGCCCCACCGCGCCCCGATTTTCGTACTACAAACAACCTCCAGCGCGATTGGCAAACCCGTTAGCGATGCACACATCGGCAACATGAAGGTGACCGCTGGGATAGCATCCCTTGCCGCTCGTACAAGAATTGCCTTCGGTATCGCTGCCTTCCGGTCCAATTGTGCGAGGAATGTTGGCGAGAATGGCGCCAATGCAGCGATATTGGCTCGGGTTCGACCCCGGCGAACTTGCCGCGCACCCGGTATGAGTCAGGTTCAGGCTTCCGTCCAAGCCGTTTTGCTTGGTGATCCACGGCCAAAATGGATTCGAGCTGAAGTCGTTCTTGTATTTCCACGCTTCGCTGGACTCGAGGTTTTCGTCGCCGACCAAGTTGAGGCCGGTGTTTTGCCCCTGCGTCTCGGATATGTAGGCTCCGTACTTTGAGAACGCCGTCAGCAAGGTGGTCTGCCACGCCGGAAGGTTAAAGCTGGCGATCTGCGCGGTAGTGTAATCAAGGAACAGGAGAGTTCCGGCAGAAGGACGCGTTGAGGTCTGTTGCCCAAATACTCCAGCACCGCACACGCCAGGGTTAGTAGTAGCGGGGAATACGAACGGCTGAGCCGCATTAATGCAGTCCACGGTAAGCATCAGCGCGTGGTTGATGCTGCCATTCTGCAGTTCGTGCTCCCACACCATTCCCGCCGCAGGAGCAAAGCCATTCGACGCATTGGGATGGGCATGATACCCGAAATCCTGCGCCGAAAACAGGTCCGATGAAACCGACTGGAAGGTGTTTGAAATCGGACAAGCCGTAGCTTGTGTATCGCCGCAACCTGACGCTGCCGGCAGACTTATTACGCCAAACGGGGTTACGCCGCTATAGAGTTCCACGACCCACCCTGTAGTTTGATCCAAAACTGTCAGTTCGTGTTCGTCACCTTCGGAGAAAGTGGCGGCGTTGGGCGCGTGGAAGGTTATTGCCTGCGAACCTGTCGGGGTGGCCGCGGTTATCGAATACCACGGATCGGCAGAAGTCGAGTAATAGACCGGGTTGCCGAAGTCATCCCGGCCTGGGCTGGCTTTGACAAAGAGTCCCATATAGGTTGGGTTATTCAACTCCGACAGGCCGCCGCAATCTGTCATCGCACACTTGGCGATGGCGTCTCCCGCAGAACAGTCCGACGTATTGCCGTAGCAATGGGAGAGTACATCGCTCGGAAGCGGTTTAGTCGTTACCGAGTTAGGGTTTTGCGAGTATGCCACACCAGATGACGGTGGGGTTGTGACTGTGACGGTCACCGGGACCGACACATACTTCGTTGAATCGGCAACGCTGACGGCAGAGACCGTATCCACGGTCTGACTAGAGACCGTCGGCGCGGTATAGAGGCCGGATGAGCTAACCGACCCGAGTTGCGCAGTCCAGGTAACGGCGGTGTTGGAGGTGCCTCTCACGGTAGAAGAGAACTGCTTCGATTGGCCAGATTGCAGCGACAAGGAAGTTGGAGAAACGGAGACTCCCACTGTCGGTGGCGGACTATTTTCCGCGCTTGCCACCCCGATCACCGGGATCTCGACATGGCCCAGGGGGCGCGGCGGCCCAGAGGGTCTGTAAGTATCCACAGGCTTGCCGAACTCAACTGTTGCTGTACCCACGGTTACCAGAGTGAGTGTCCCGGAATAGTTCCCAGCGCTCGTAGGAGCAAAGGTCGTTCGTAGTTGGATGGTTTGGCCAGGCTTAAGGGTGACTGCTCCGGTCCAACCCTGGAGGGAGAAGACGGGAGTGGGAACAATAGTCGCCGACTCAATAATTTCGGCGGATTTTCCCACATTGGTCAGGTTAATGACGCTGGTGACTGCCTTTGAATTCGATTGGACAGTTCCGAAATTGATCGTCGCAGGCGAGGGGGACAGGGGGGCTTTTTCCGTTGGGGCTGTCGTGGCGCCCGTCTGTGACGGCGCACTGGCGCTGACTCCACTGCATGCCGTAAAGATTAACGAAAGAGCGAGAATCGCTAAGACGGGCAGGAGAACGAAACGACCGGATGGTTGTTTCGTTAACCTGTTCTCAGGAGAGGATTTCATTTCGGGCCTCCGAAGCCTTTGGGATCGCGGGTCAAGCTGTCGAAGACAAGTTTGCGAGAATGAGCTAAGAATCAATAGATAACCCCTGTCGTACTCCTTTCGTGAACAGCCAGGCCATGGCCTTTCGGGGACTTGCCGTTCGCCGGCGGCACGTCAGGAGCGGTTTTCGCACGGATGTCGTGGACAAGCGGTGCTGCCGGGGGTTGGTGCACGCCGGTGTCCAGTAGGACGGATTAGACGGCACTCATGGCCCGGTTTCGCGCCCATCCGTAGCAGTGAAACGAAGCTCACGAATTTGACCGCCCGACTCGAAGCCGTGGTGCGGCGTTTTCTCGCAGCGCTCTATGATTGGCTGGACTGCGGCGGTGAATTCTGCGATTCCGATCTCGTTTTTGTCCATGCCGGACCTAAGCAGCGAAAGGTGGTCGCCTTAGAGCTGTATTCGCAAGGAAACGTCCGATGCCTTTTGTTGAGCATGACTCCTGGCGAGGCGCGTAACTTTGCTGCGTTGAAGTGGCCGGTGCCTTTGCAAGAGGTGGACGCGGCGTTGTCGAAGCTTGCGGTTGAGCAACACGCTTTCGTCTGGCTGGAGTCGGGCAAGGTTACCGCGGATGGTGCACCACTGGGGACTTTTGGTACGCTGAGCGAGGTTTGTCAGCTCAACCGATGGTTGCACAAACATGGCGGATTCAGATCGGTGTTGATAATCAGCACCGCGCCACACCTCAGACGGGTACGGATGTGCTGTCTTGCAATCCTGCCCAGCAGCATCGGCGTCCGGCTGTTCGCCATCCCCGCTTACGGCTATTGGGATCGAAACAAGTGGTGGTCGTTGGCCCGGACTAGGGTTTCCGTGCTGTTGGAGTTGCCAAAACTGCTGTTTTACTTCCCGCTCACGCAATTCGCGCGTTGGCGCGGATGGCCCGGGCGGTCCTGTGGGCGCAATTTGGACGGCCCCAAAGCTCAATGCTGACGGGATGCGTAGCGGAACTTCTTAGACTGTTGAACTGGCGGTCGAAGCCTGAAGGGGTTGGTCGGTTGTTCGCCGCTGACCCATTATTGCGAATGCCAGGAACATGCCTGCAAGCCAAAATGACTTATCCCAAATCAAGTCCACGAAGAAACCATAGACGAGCAGGCTGTAAAGAGCAGCTTCACCTGCAACTACCCACACTCTAGAAACCGGGCTGTATTTTTCGGATTTCGATACATCCCTGATCTGCGTCACAATTGCGATCAAGAACAGGCCGAACCCCAAAACCCCCAGTTCTACCAAAACATCGAGATAGGTATTATGCGGGCTTCGCGTGAAACCGTGGAACTTGGGAGAGTATCCTGCGTACTGCCGGTACACAATTACGAAGTTGCCTAAACCCGTTCCGACCAACGGGTAGTGCTTAAGCATTTCAAGACTTGCTCTCCAAATGTCCGTTCTGCCGGCCCCTCCTGTCTCTGTGGCCTCCTGAATGCGGCGGAAGAACGATGCAGGCATCGCCGCCAGAAGGATCGATCCCAGCAAAACCACCGGCAGGAGTCGACGATAAAGGCGCAATCGGACAAGAAAAACAATAATGAGGACCAACAGAGAAAGCAAAGCCGAGCGTGACATGGTTAACAGCAGGGCCAGCACAGTGATCGCCAACGCGCAGAAACTGAGGAGTCTTCCCCACCAACTGCGCGCGGCGAGAAACGCCGCCACCGCCAGCGAGATGGGGATTATCAGTTTCAGCGCAAAAAAATCGGGATTGACCTCGGTCTCGCCTACGATCAGAGACCCTCTTTCCACCAGCGAAGCCCCCGACCCCTGTGCCCAATTGATTCCGGCCGAATACTCGTACACCGCAAACGTGGCCGCGAGAAAACCACCGAGAATGGCCAACCTCACTACCCACTTGAACTCTTCTTCCGTTATGCGGAACGAGACCGCCACCAAGTAAAAGATAATCAGCGCCGTGGAGGTTGCCAGTTGGCGGAGAGCGTCGCTTGGCTCTACCGCCCATAAAACGGATATGCTGCCCCAGAACAAGAACAACGCCCAGTAGATAGCGCTACGAGGAGGCTTGACGATCCGATTATCCAAGAGGCCAACTGCCACCAGAGTTCCACCTGCGAGTAAGCCCACGATCCAGATGACGGTGGTTCCGCCGGGAAGCTGGGTTACGCCTTCAAAAGGAACCAACAATGCAAACAAACCCACAGTTGTTTGAATAGGAAAATACCAAAGCAAGGGAGCGAGAACGACTGCCAGAAGGTACGGCCAGCGCTCCTCTGCAATCGCCACCCCCGCAATAAGCGCGGCGCCGGTTAAAACAAAAAAAAACGGGGCAGAGGGGAAACGCTGCAAGACAATTTTAATATTCTGTTGCATTCGCCTGTCAGTTCGAGCCGGCTGGTGAGCCGATTATAGCAAGGATCGCACGCAACGATGCCACGGTCGCAAGACTAGTCGATCCGGGGGAAGCTGAATGTCAATTTGCGGTATCGCAGTAGAAAATGGTGGAAAGCCCGTAACCCTGAGGGACCTCGAGGTCATGGCCTCCTCCCTGCAAATCGGTGTCAGCCGGGAACACAATCTTCGCACCTGTCGGGGAGCTGGCTTGGCCACGATATCTGCGGCTCAAAGAGAGTCCGCGCTGTCCGATGACACCCTGCTGGTGGCTTTTGATGGAGATTTGTATAACCAGCCAGAGCTTTGGAAGAGTTTAGGGCAAGAGTCGCCGAGGGCAACCGGAGAGCTCATCAGCGAACTCTATTTGCGCCATGGCCATTCTTTTCTGGAGCTTCTCCGCGGCGCGTTCTCGCTGGCGATTTGGGACAAGAATGCGAGCACGCTGGTTCTGGCACGAGACCGTTTTGGCATTCGCCCCCTGTGTTACTCCGTAGGATCTTCGGAAATCGTGTTTGCGTCCGAGCCTCGAGGAATCCTGGCCAGTGGGCGGGTCAGCGTGGACGCCGATGTCGAGGCGATATTTGAATACCTCAACTGCTATGTCGTCCCGTCGCCGAGAACCGCTTTCCGGCACATCACAAAGATTAACCCGGGTGAATATCTAATCTGGAAAGATGGGCACGCACGAACCGCTAGCTACTGGGAAATGACCTATCCCGAGAACGCTGTCGGGTCGCCTAGGCAACTGGCGGAAGAATTACTTCACCAGTTGGAAGACTCCGTGCGGGTCACTTCGCTGGAACTTGACCCCAGCACGACAGGTTGCTACCTCAGCGGCGGTACTGACAGCAGTTCGATCGTGGGGCTGCTCACTAAAATTAATGGTGGGCCGACTAATACTTTTTCCATAGGATTCACGGAAGATCACTTCAACGAGCTTGGTTTCGCCCGAATTGCGGCGACGCAGTTCAAGTCCAGCCATCATGAACTCACAGTGCGGCCCGAGGACGCACTGAAGGCCATTCCGAAGATCGCGGAGATCTACGATGAACCGTTCGGCAACTCCTCGGCCATACCCGCCTACTGTTGTGCCAGGTTTGCGCGCGAATGGGGCATGAAGGTGCTCCTCGGCGGCGACGGCGGCGACGAATTGTTTGGCGGCAACGAAAGGTACCGCACCAGCGAAATGTATGCCTTGTACTTTAAGCTGCCCGCAGTTGTTCGCCGCTTCGCCATAGAGCCGGTCGCGGCTGCCCTGCAAGGGATCAAAGTCATGGGCAAGGTGCAGCGCCAGATTCAGATGGCGCACTTGCCGAATCCCGATCGCTACGGCATCGGCCGTTTCATTCAAGAGTTTCCGCTGGGTGAAATCGTGGGTCCGGCGTTACCGCCCAACGGCGATCGCCTTGCGACCACAAGACGGCATTATGCCGCCGCTCCGGCCTCATCCGAACTCAACCGCTTGCTGTACATCGACATGAAGATGACGATCGGCGATGAAGATGTTCCAAAAGTGGTGCGTACGGCCGAGTTGGCCGGCATCAACGCGAGGTTCCCATATCTGGACCACATACTGGCCGAGCTTTCGGGCCGCATTCCTGCAAATCTTAAGGTATACGGATTAAAGCAGAGATATATCTTCAAGATGGCAACGAAAGACCTTTTGCCGGCCGCCATCCTCGGAAAGAGGAAGCACGGCTTTGGCATCCCCATCGGACTCTGGCTCAAAACCGAACCGGCTCTAAGAGCCATGTCTCGGGATGTGCTGCTGGATCCCAGGACTTACCAGCGAGGCTATTTCCGCAGGCAATTTGTAGAGAAGCTGATAGAGTCTAGCGATCAGGATAATACGCTGTTCAGCCGCTACTATGGGGAACTTCTTTATGTACTGCTGATGCTCGAGTTGTGGCACCGGCAGCATGTGGACGCCAGCAAGCTGGTTTGCACTTAAGAGTTGAAAAGCCCTATTCGGTTGCCCGTTCGTTCTGGTCTGGTGTGAAGTGATGGCTGCTGAAGCAAGTACGCCCCCGTGGCATCGCGGAGCTGGATACCTCCAAAGTCTGGCCTGGGTGTTATTAATCTTGTTCTTATGTATTCGTCTTCCGTTTTTATTTCTCACCCGTAATTCTAACGTAGGAGATGCGTGGATGAGGTATCAGACCGCACTTAATTGGTCCCTTCATCCTACCCAGATACCGTCTCTTGTGTGGCTGCCCATGCACTTCTGGCTCCTGGGATTAGCTTTGGAGCTATCGAGGTCAGAATGGTCCGCCCGTCTTGTTTCAATAGTTTTCGGTGTTCTTACGATTTTGCCTTTTTGGGGGATCGTCAGTAGATTGTTTGATTTTCGTGTCGCACTGTATTCCGCTCTTTCGTTCGCAGTGTTAGGGATTCACGTCGGGTACAGCGTCGTCAGCAGTTCAGAAGCTTCCACGCTGTTTTTCCTGGTATTCGGAGTCTACTCCTGGGTTCGATACAGGCTCAGCGATGGTCAATGGTGGGCCGTTCTCTGCGGTCTGGCACTAAGCACCGCATGTCTTTGCCGTTACGAACCGTGGGTTGCGGTGGTAACGATAATTGTATTGACTCTACCCGACGTCGACTCCGGGCGCCTCACTGATCGTCGATGGTTTCCTCGCGTCGCGTTGTTTCTCCTGGCCTCGGCCGGGGCGATCGGATGGTGTGTATTCAGCTACCGGGAATGGCACGATCCATTTTTCTCGGCACATCAGACGATTCTTCTAAATCAGGGCGATATAAATAAGGGAGGAGGCCTGTACCGATTTGTTGTCGTACCGGGCGCCATCGTCGCTTCGTTGGGTCCACTTGCGTTCCTGAGCTTGCTCGGCATCGCAGGCACAATAACACAGCCTCGCTCACTCAAAGGGAGCCTTTCTGTGTTGGTAGCGGTTTTGCTCTTGACTCATTGGGCAAATTCGGTGGCGCACTACGTCACGCTGGCCCGGTACATCCTGATGTACATCTGGCTACTAATTCCATTCGCCTTCGAGGGAATGCGATCCTCGGTGGGACGACAGTTCTTCAAATGGAGTCGTAACGGCCTTGTTATTTTGTTCATTGTTTTCCTCTTCTGGCAGCTCGGGGTTACTGCTGTTGGTCAGTTCGGGCCATGCTCTATGGATCGGCTCGGTACCGTATCTCCCATCCTGCCCTTCAGATGTGGGCTTCGGCATATGATTGCCTGGATAGATAATCATCCCATCAATGGCCGCTCTATTATCCTTGACAATGTCGATTATGAGCCGAGCGAAATTGTGCGATTCGCCCATCTAGAGCCGAGTGCCGTGTTTATTGTCCCTGCTGGGCCAGTAAACCTTGAAAGTCTTGCCCAATTCGTCAAGCAGCAACATCCACAGTTGCTTATTTACACTCCCCGGGGTCACCTTGGAAGGATGTTGCCGTTACCCGACAGCGGTGAAGCTGTGCTGGAAACGACTCAGCTGGACTTGCGGCTGCATCGTTTGTGGAGCGCCGGACCGGCTGATTATCGCATTTACGAAGTCGTCCCAATTTCCATCCGTCCTTCAGGCGCCATGTCCATGAATTCGAAGCCGGTACCCAAAGTGAACGAATACTACGTCTCGCCTTCGGGGAATGATGGAACTGGAAATGGCTCGCAGCACCGGCCTTGGAAGACCCTGTGCAAGGCCGATGCGTCTGCGCAGCTTGGCCCAAACGGAACCATCATCCATATCGGGGTTGGTCAGTATACCGATGACCAGCAGGGACGTTGCTGGAATTCTTCCGCCGGCATAATGATGACGACTCAGAATGGCACGGCGACCCAGCGAATCATTTGGCACTCGGACACTCTTTACGGCGCTCAGTTTAATGGCGAATGGTTAGTGGACAGTAACTACGTTGACATTACCGGATTTGAGTTCAATGGCAGTGTGAAGGATGTCACCGGTCTAATTATCGGGTGCTGCGGCGGCGCAGATAATCCAAACGTCGGCAACTTCGTGCATGTCTACAAGAACCGGTTTGAGAATCTCGCAAAGGGTTGCCACCCCTCTGGTACCGGCCCTGCCGCAGTGCAGCTCAACACGCGCAGCCATGACTTCCTGTTTGATTCCAATGTTGTGAACAATGTGGGACACTGGGCTGGGGGATGCAGCGGCAGTATCAACGCCGGTGCTCATGGGGTTTACATAGCTGGGTGGCGAGCGACGGTCACCAACAATTTGATATCGGGCGCGGCGGCTTACGGCATTCACGCCTACCATAACTCCTGCCAGCAGAACATCTCCAATAATACGGTGGTGCACAACTATGTGGGCGGCATCCTGCTGAGCGCCGGTCCGCAATCGGGAGAAAATTGCAACGGCGCTGCCGACTACAGCGCAGTGAACAATAATTTAGTCATCCGTAATGGCTTCGGTTGCGGGGTAAAACTCCCGCCCGGACATGGGGGAATCCCGGATGGAATCGTGATCTATAACACCGGTTCCATTCCCCACACCAAAGTCTCCAACAACTATCTGGCAGGGAACTTCAGCTCTGGCTGCAGCGATCAGAACAACAACCGAATCTTGCTGCAGTGCGGTTCGTTGGCCTGTACGGTGCCTAATCCTATTCTCAGCGGCAATATTGCGCGAAACGGTAACGACACTTCGGGTCTAGTTAACAACTACAACGATGACGTGACGCTGGGCGACTATCATCCAGTCCCCAGAAGTCCACTGATTGGCGCGGGTACAGCCGGAGACTGTCCGGTCTCACCCGGTATTTCGTCCTGCATTCCGGCTCTCGACTTCGATGGTGTCGCGCGTCGTGGCCCTACGGTTGACATCGGAGCCCACCAATTCTCCCGATCGCGTATTACGGGCAAATAAACCCAGGGTCGCTCTAATACGACTCAGCGTAATTTTACGGTCAGTGGGAAGTTGGATATCTATGTCGCCAGCGGGTGCGAACCGCATCCCGCGCGTGGGCTAGCCGGTGGAGGCGTGCCTTGCTCACTAAAATTAATGGTGGGCCGACTAATACTTTCTCCATAGGCTTCACAGATGCGTTCTAGGAGCCTGGCCCGAACGGAACGATCATCCACGTCGGGGCTGGCCAGTATACCGATGATCAGGGACGTTGCTGGAATTCGTCTGGCGGCATCAATGACCACGACCCAGAATGGAACGGCCACCCAGCGAATCGTATGGAATTTCGGACACTCTGTACGGCGCGGCAGTTTAACGGCGAATGGTTAGTGGAGAGCTCCGCGATCCGGACTTTCCGGAATAGAGCGATCGCCTAATCGGGGCTTCCTTGCGATTCTGGCCGGCCGTTTACAGAGACTCCGATTTCATTCAGCCAGCGGGTTACGATCACTGACCAGCTGTATTCCTTCTCTACGAAGGCTCGACCCGCAAGGCCCATCCTGTCGGTCAGCACTGGGTCAGCCGCCAACCGCGATATGGCATCCGCAAATAGCTTTGGGTTTTCGGGCTCTACTACGAGGCCGCACTGGTTGTCTTGCAGAAGCTCTGCGGCTTCGCCGACACCTGAGTAGATGACGGGCTTGCCACAGCTAAGGGAAGGGAACACCTTCGACAACCGCATATCTTTGGCCACGCCGATCTTGCGCAAGGTAGCAATCGAGGCGTACGCGATGGAGTACAGTTCGTCCATCTCTTCGTAAGGGGACTGCCCGAAGACCACGTTGTTGAGCCCCTTCTCTAGAACTAGTTTCCGCAGCCTGGCTCTCTCAGGACCGTCTCCAACCATGAGCACGGAGATTGAGGGATCACTCAACAAGCCGGCGGCCTCAATCAAAGTATCGAGACCGTGATAATAGGCATGTGTTCCAACGTAGAGAAAAACCTTCTTGCCGTGGAGATTCCAGCGGTCCAATAAGCGTTGACTGGGCTGTTGTGGGCGCAAGAAATCGGTATCCGCACCATTCGGAAGAAAGCTCAACTGAGCTCGGGGCAGGCCGCGTTGCTCAAAGTGGTCGATGAAACCGTGGGTCACGGTAGAGACTGTCTGTGACTCGCGGAGAAAGAAATCCTCCAAGCCCTTGGCGATTCGTAATAGCGTTCGATTGCTGAGGAACCCCATCTGCTCCGCCACTGAGACTTGAAGGTCCGGCACGTTATACACGTACGGCACCCCCCGGAGCCACTTCATCAGGATTCCGACGACGCCTAGCGACAAAGGTTGCGATTCGACGAATACAATATCGGGCCGTGGTCCGGTGAGCGCCGCCAGAAGAGAGGTGGCCGTGAAACTGCAGTAATTCGCGAGCCTCACCAGTGCAGATCTGCCCGTGGCGGCGTAAACCCAGGTGCGCAACACAGGCACGCCGTCGATTTCTTCACGAACCCGCCATCGCCCCACGTAGTTTGGGAAGATTTTGCCGGCAGGATAGTTCGGTAATGCCGTGAGAACACTCACGTTGAGACCAACGCTACGCAACACTCGAGCCAACGAGCGAAGACGAATCTGAGGAGCCCCGATCTCCGGAGGATAGTATTGCGTCAGAATAAGCCACTGTTTCGAGGCGGAATGATTACTGTCCCACGGCATCATAGTCGGCAAAAGGCGAAGTACTACTCACGAACGGAAGGAACCCTACGAAATTTGTCGTGCCTTGACTGATATCGGACAGAGAAATCTTTGGACTGAGGGGGGAGCGATCACCGGGTTGCAGCCACAATAATGATTTGCCCGGGCATATCGTTAAACTGCCAATCGGCGCCCCGAACAGCCAAATAAGACAACGGAAAGAGTGGCAGCCATACCTTTGGCCTCCGCGTAACTACCTGGCGCACCCATGCGGCCACGCGCGAGCGAAAGATATGCACCGTGCGTTTCGGTTCGCAGCGCAGACCTGCACGCTCGATCATTCCGCAAAGTTCATCCTGACGGAAGTATCGCGTCACGTAATGCCGCTGCTTGTGCCACTCTCGAAAGCCGCTATCGGAGTTTTCCGGCAGTAGGCTGTCAACCGATATCGCCAAGCGGCCTCCCGCCTTCAGCACCCGGGCCATTTGCCGCAGCCCTTGTTCGGGATCCCGAAAGTGCTCGAGACAGCTCACGCTGATTACCTTGTCAAAACTAGAGTCCTCGAAGGGGAGACTTTCGGCCGTCGCGCGCACATATCTTAGGTTGTGGCCGGCATGGATAGTCCGGGCGTAGTCCAGCAAGTTCCGGTCAGGCTCCACTCCTACGATACTGGCGCAGTGTTTAGCCATGCGGGCGGTCCAGAAACCGTCGCCCGTACCCACATCCAAGACCTTGTCTGTGGGCTTGAAACCCAACATCTGAGACAGGACTGTGAATTCCTGTTTTCGATTCAGTGTGAGTATGCTTCGAGAGGCGCGATCGACACTCAACCATCCGATCGCTGCTCGTTCACGAATCCCCATGCGATAACGACTGCAATTCCAATGCCTTTCCCGAGTGGACGTTATCACTATAACACGCAAATGCGCTAGTGTTTTCAGGGGGATACGTAATCATCTCGGTTCCGGGGAGGTGAAAAACGTTGCGTAAAAGAGGTGTCAAGTTCTCCTCGGTGTGCGTGTCTCACCAGCAAATCCCGTCATAGGTGTTTGGTCCATTTAGGCGGCGGGACTTCTCGAGATTAACCAGATCGATGACGACCTGACCCGGACGCAGATGTTTCGCCAGAATTTGCTTGTCCACGCCACGAGTGCCGACGATCACCACCTCGGCGTTTTGAATCACTTGCTCGATAGTGGAGCAGAGAAGCGAGCCAATGTGAGGAATGACTTCCTCGATGTACTGCCGGTTAGAGCCGATGAGATGACCCAGGGAGACGTTGTCGTCCCAGATCTGGATCTGGCGGCCCTCACCGAGCAACCGTTTCACCAACTGTACCTGCGGACTCTCGCGCAGGTCGTCGGTCGCGGCTTTGAAGCTCAGGCCCAGCACTCCGACATTTTTCTTGCCCGTCGCGAGGACCATTTCGACCGCTCGCTCCAGATGCTGCTGGTTGCTCGGCATCAATGACTCGAGCAGCGGCAAGTTCAGATCGAGTTCTTTCGCACGATAGTTCAGTGCCCGCACATCCTTGGGCAGGCACGAACCGCCGAAGGCGAAGCCGGGTTTCAGATAAGAAGGGGAGATGTTCAATTTGGTATCCGCGGTGAAAATTTCAACTATGGATTCCGCGTCTACACTCAGCTGCTTGGCCAAGGTTCCGATTTCGTTCGCGAAAGCAACCTTGACGGCGTGCCAGGTATTGCAGACATACTTGACCATTTCCGCGGAGCGGAAGGAAGTTTCAAACACTTGACCGGGGACCCACCCGTAAACCTCACGCAATCGGCGGCCGTGGGCGGCATCTGACGATCCGATGATGGTGATCGCCGGTTCCAAAAAATCAGAGACCGCCGTTCCTTCCCGCATGAATTCTGGATTCACGCAGACGCCGAAGCCCTCCCCCAACCGCTTCCCGCTGGTTTTCTCCAAGGTTGGGATGACGATGGTTTCTGCGGTTCCCGGCAGCACGGTGCTGCGCAGCACGACCAGGTGGAATTCTTTCTTTTTCTTGAGGACTTCACCTATCTCCTGGCACACAGGTTCGATGTGGCCCAGATCGAGTTTGCCATTTCGGAGACTCGGTGTGCCGACGCACAGAAAAGAAATTTCGCTGTTCAGGACCGCATATTCAGGGTCCGAGGTTGCGTGTAAGCGACCTGCCGAGTGCTGCTCTGAGATCAGTTCCGCTACGTGCGGCTCTACAATGGGACTGCGGCCGGAAGCCATTGCCTCCACTTTGCCCGGGCTCGAGTCAACCCCGATAACATTGCACGCCTTATGCGCCAGGCAAGCTGCGGTAACTGTACCCACGTAGCCCAGACCAAAAATACTGATCGACCGGCTCATGCGAGTTGTTTGCCCGATGGATTCATCCTCACCAAGATTATTCTCTCCAGATGCCGCTGCCATATTGTGGCCCGGTGGCAAAATCGGTTTATCACGCGGCGTCCAATCGGTCCATCACCAGGCCAAGCGTGAGGACGGTTCCGAGGTATTCGTTTTTCAATCCATCCGTGTTCACATCACGGTTCAAGATACCTGCATCCTTGAGCCGCGCGACAGCTCTGTTGACGGGTTCATAGCGTCTTAGCATTGAGAACAGCTTTGGGGGCTCGAGCGCAACGTCAAGTTTTCCGCGTGATCTGTAATAGCGTTTGAGGTATTTCTGTTCCAGCGATCTTTTGACACGAGTCAGCTTATCGTCACAATATTTGTAGAAATCCTTGGTCATCATCGGCCATTCCGCGGACATCGAAACGTGACCCCGCGTCGTCGGAAGGCGAGCAGCCCGCGGCGCGCATTTGGTAGCCGTCTCACGAAAATAATAGTCAAAAAAGCGTCGGGTACGCGGTAAATTGTATCCGAAAATCAGGGCATCTCGCTCCACAAATGGCACGTAGCATCGCAGGAGATGTGTGTGGTTTGTCACTAAACGGCCAATCAGATCCCTTATACGAAAATGAATAACGAGCCGATCGTAGCTCTGGGTGTTTCCCCTCACCTCATATCGCGTCAGGTCTTGCATGAGTCGTTGGCGGTACCCTTGGCTTATTTGGCGATAATTTCCGGCGAGAAAGGAGTGATCAGGGTCTTTGTGTGACAGGCGGTAGGCACAGAAGCGTTCTATATTCGCCTTTTTGCGGGCGTAGAAGGGAAAATCTTGCAGCCACCAGTCATCGCGGTACAACTCGCCGCCGTTACCGCTGAGCATCAGGGTGATGCCGCGCTGAACTCGTTCACGCTGCACCTGTAGCGCACTGTGCGCCTTGGTCACGTCCAGCAACCCATCGCAAATATTCAGCACCGTCGGCAGTTGGCTTTCCAGATCGTCGACGCTGGTATGGCAAACATGCAGGGGCTTTCCTATAGCATCAGCGACCGCCCTCGCAATCTGCACATCCGGGTTGGCATCTTCACCCCGCACGGCTACGTCAAAATTCAAACCCACGTAGTGCAGGATACAGACAAGCGCTCTGGTGTCCATCCCTCCCGTGAGATCTACACTGACACGTTCTGCCGCAACCGACGATGTGAAATCGCGGAGTACGTCCTCGAGAGATTGTGTGGGCAGCGACTCAAAACTCGGAAGTGCCTTTTGGATAAAGGAAATTCCAGCTCGTGAGACGCACGCGATTTCCTCGCCGGGCAACTTGACGATGTTCTTCAGAAGGGTGCGCCCGAAAGCCGTATATCCGAAGTGAAGAAACTCCACCACTGCATCGGGGTCCAGATCATATGACCGTGACCCTTGCAACGCCGCTAACTCGAGAAAGGATGTTGCGATTCCGCTGCCGGAGCAGAAGACATGAAACATTCCGGTATTGTCGACGAGCACATAACGCGTTGAGGAGCGCTTGTCCTCGACCAGCAGCATGAATACGCCTCTGAAGCGCGCCGCAAGTTGCTGTAGACTGTTCGACCGCAGATCGGTCGCCAGCTTAGTGATGGATGCCAGACCGGCTGGGGAACCCGCTGTATAGAAAAGACCGCACCAGTAGATTTTGTGAGCCTCATCCTCAAACCAAAGCAGGTGATCCGTGCCTCGGCAGTTCGACTCGGCATCAACGAGCAAGAAGTCCTCCGGGGGCGAGGCCGACCAAGGCATGCTCTCGCGGGTTGAACCGAAAGAAGGACCTTCCCCTCGCCAAAACTCACCAGAGTATATCCTAACCCAGACTTGCCCCCCCAAGTTTAGTCCAGAGGAACTCTGGAACCCGATCTCATTCTGCATCAAGACTGCATCAAGACTTCGGGGCCGGTCAGTACGATTATCTGTCTTCCACCGATCTCATCAGGTACCGAAAACGAACGACAAAACCTTATCGGCAAACCTCACTCGCGAGTGCACCGAATGGGGCAAGGGCAGGGAACACCGAGGTCGAGAGCCGGAATGCGTCGTGAAAACCGGGCGACTGGTTCTCTGCTTCAGCGGTGCTCCCTCAATCGATGGATCCTGCGATGGATCCTGGCCTAGCAGATAAATCACCGCGCTCGCCTTCATCATTGTATCGCCGAAGGTGGTATCTTCAGATACCACCTTCGTAAACAACGAAAAACTCTAAGCCCGAGCCCGCGTTAAAAACAGCCTCCAGAACTATTGGCAAAACCTTTAGCAATGCAGGCATCGGCGACATGAATGTGACCACTAGGATAGCATCCGCTTCCGCTCGTGCAAGAGTGGCCCTCTGTGTCGCTCCCTTCCTTCCCAAGAGTGCGCGGAACGTTGGCGAGAATGGCGCCAATGCAGCGGTATTGGCTCTGGTTTGATCCCGGCGAGCCTGGTGCGCACCCGGTATGAGACAGGTTCAGGGTTCCGTCCAGCCCTTTTTGCGCCGTGATCCACGGCCAAAATGGATTCGAGCTGAAGTCGTTCTTGTATTTCCACGCTTCGCTGGACTCGAGGTTTTCGTCGCCGACTAAGTTGAGGCCTGTGTCTAGCCCCTGAGTCTCGGAAACGTAGGCTCCATACCTTGAAAACGCCGTCAGCAAAGTGGTCTGCCAGGCTGGAAGGTTAAAGCTGGCGATCTGGGCGGTAGTGTAGTCAAGGAACAAGAGGGTTCCGGCAGAAGGACGGGTTGACACCTGTGAGCCGAAGTTGCGGTTGCTGCCGCACAATCCGGGATGGGTGGTGGCGGGAAAAACAACCGGCGTGACGCTGTTCACGCAGTCCACGGTGAACAGGAGCGCGTGGTTAACGCTGCCGTTCTCCAGTTCGCTCTCCCACACCATTGCCGCCGCAGGACCAAAACCATTTGACGCATTGGGCTGTGCAGAATACGCAAAATCCGGTGCCGAGACGACCGATGCTGCCGATTGGTAGATGTTTGATATGCGGCAAGCCGTAGCTTTCGTGCCGCCGCAACCTGATGCCTTCGGTAGACTCATTGTGCTATAGGGGCTGGCACTGCTGTAGAGTTCCACCACCCACCCTGTAGCTTGATCCCAAACTGTAAGTTCGTGCTCGTTGCCTTCGGAGAACGTGGCGGCGTTTGGCGCGTGGAATGATATTGTCTGCGAGCCTGTCGAGGTGGCCGCCGTAATCGTGTACCACGGGTCGCTGGAAGCCGAGTAATAGACCGGGTTGCCGAAATCATCCCGGCCTGGGCTGGCCTTGACAAACAGCCCCATGTAGGTTGGGTTATTCAGCTCCGAGAGGCCGCCGCAATCAGTCATCGCACACTTGGCGATAGCATCTCCCGAAGAGCAGTTTGACGTATTGCCGTAGCAATGGGACATCACATCGCTCGGAAGCGGTTTGGTCGTGACCGAGTTAGGGTTTTGTGAGTATTGCCCAGATGACAGCCCGGACGTCACCAAGATCGACAAGAAAGTGATTGCTAACGTCAGCTTGCGAAGAGCCATGACAACGTTCTCCTAAGGATGGAAGATTTGGAATTACTGAACTGCAAGATGAAAGCGGCACTAGCAGCAGCTAACGACCGCCTGCAACAACGATGAAGCGCTTACTGAGTGGCGTGCCCACATACTGCATGGCGAGCGCTTTCCGCGTCAAACGCGGAAGTACATTAGCGAAATAAGGAGTGGGCATTTTGAACTGGCAAGCTCAGAAGTGGGAAGATGCTGCGCGTGCATGCGGGCTGCTCGTCGAAATTCCGAGATCGAGTGTTCGAATGTTGCCCGGCGCAGCGACGAAGCACCGATCTCCCCTTGCCGGTCGTCGCATAACTCTGGGCTAAGAGAGCGCATGGCGATTGCAGCGATCCCTTCCCGGCCTAACTGCACGTCGTTGCACACGAGATGCAACACTCTGCATGATTGACATCATCAAGAATCGTGCGACAATTAATGATGTTGCCGCCACTCGCATCCCCTGGCCCCTCTAGAGCACTTAGCGTGTGTCCAGCGTTTCTGTAGCTTCCGACGACAGGGAGAGCTAATTGGTCTGCGAACTGTTACGAGGGATTTTGGGACGCGATGGTCCGGAGAGTTTAGTTTGCCGATGGGAGAGATAGTGAAGGACCTTTTTCTAATGAAACGCATCGCGGCATTTCTCGGCAAGAGCGGTTTCCTTGGTTTACTCGCTGTCAGTCTGTGCGGTGTCACCCTGAGCCAGGTTTCTGTCCCTACGCAACACAACGACAACAGCCGAACCGGCCAGAACACCAGTGAAACGATCCTGACCACGTCGAACGTAAACGTGAGCAATTTTGGAAAATTGTTTGCCTTGACGGTGGACGGCTACATCTATGCGCAACCGTTGTACTTGCCGAACGTGACCATCGGCGGCAGCCTGCACAACGTAGTCTACGTGGCCACCGAGCACAACATCGTGTATGCATTTGACGCAGACGATAGGAACGGAACTACCTTGTGGCAAGCCAAGCTCGGCCCATCAGTTCCCAGCGACGACATTTGTGCAGCCTCGGGTCAACCTTCGGGTTGCTACACTGATCTGACGCCAGAGATCGGCATCACCGGCACTCCGGTGATTGACCCGCAGGCCGGCGTTCTCTACGTAGCGGTCAAGAACAAGGACTCGGACGGCTCTTACCACTACCGGCTGCACGCATTGAATGTCAGTTCAGGCGCGGAAATGTTCGGCGGCCCGGCAGAAATCTCTGCCGCCAACTTCGCACCATTGTTCGAGTTGAATCGCCCTGCGCTTTTGTTGGCGGGTGGAAATGTCTATGTCGCCTTCGGTTCTGAGGGTGATAACCCTCCGTGGTACGGCTTTGTCATAGCTTATGACGCCGGCACTTTGGCGCAAGTGGCGGTTCGGAACATCTCCCCTTCATTGATTGCCGGCGGAAGCATCTGGGCAGCCGGCCAGGGCCCAGTAGCTGACGGTGCAGGGAACATTTACGTCATCACCGCCAACGGTAATTTCAGTGCAAATACTGGAGGCCAGGATTACGGTACCAGTTTTTTGAAGCTGAACGGATCCAATTTGTCGGTTATGGACTACTTCACGCCCGACAATCAATCCTACCTGGGTGATGCGGGTTGGGACGTTGACCTGGGCGCAGGCGGACCTTTGCTCATTCCCGGCACCGCGCTGCTCTTAGGCGGCGGCAAGGACGGATTCCTACGCTTGGTTGACACCGCTAACATGGGAAAATTCAATATGAATCACAACTCTGATGTGCAGGAGTGGGCTGCCATTTCCGGAAGGATCATGGGCGCGCCGGTGTATGCGGACAGCCCAGTCTTGGGTCCGGTCGTTTACATGTGGGGCGACGGACTGCCTCTGCGAGCATGGAGCTTCAATGGTCAGACCTTTCAGACATCTCCTGTTTCGCAGAGCACGATGCTAAATACGGCCGGGTATTCAAACATGGCTCCCTTATCGATCTCGTCCAATGGGAGCAGCGCAGGAACCGGGATTGTCTGGGCGGCGTCATCGCTGAGTGGAAACGCCAATTCGAACACTGTACCGGGCCGGTTGTGGGCCTTTGACGCCGACAATCTGACCAACGAACTTTGGGACAGCCAGCAAAACATCGCCCGTGACGGCGTTGGCAACTACGCAAAGTTCGTTCCTCCTACCGTGGCCAACGGAAAAGTCTACCTCGCCACGTTTTCCAATCAGTTGTTGGTTTATGGACTCCTCGCTCCACCGGATTTTTCCATCACCGCCGCCCCGTCTAGCCAGTCTGTTGTGGCGGGTAGTTCTGCTTCCTACATCGTCTACGTGAATCCGCAGACCGGATTTAGTGGGACTACCGCTTTTACTTGCACGGGACTACCTTCTGGAGCCTCTTGTTCTCCGGCCTCAGTCTCCGTGCCATCAGGCAGCGGACAAGTGAGTGCGTCGCTTTCCGTAAATACTACCGCATCCGCTCCCGGTGGGATCTCCAGCTTTACAATCACTGGGACCTCCGGAACCTTAGTCCACACCACGACGGCCAGCCTGACTGTGACAACGTTCGCCGTGACGGCCACGACGCTGTCGCCGGGAACCATCACGGCAGGTGGCTCTGCCACATCTACCGTGACAGTTACGCCCTCGAGTGGTTTCAACTCAACTGTGAATCTCACCTGCGCCATAACTCCAGCCACGGCCACGCCGCCCAGGTGCAGTTTCAGCTCCCCAACTGTGACTGGCGGGAGTGGGACGCCGACGCTGACGGTGAGTACGACAGCAGCGGCGGCCTCGGTGCGGCCGAGCCGGGCACCGGTTCTGTACTACGCCATGCTGTTGCCGTTGTGTGGGCTGACGCTGGTGGGCGCGAGCTTCCGGTCGCGGAGCGGAAAACCGCTGAGTTGGCTGCTGGTCTCCCTCCTGCTGACGGGACTAGTCTGGCTCGCGGCCTGCAGCAGCACCTCATCATCTGGTGGTCATGGCGGAGGGGGCGGCGGTACGACCCCAGGAAGCTACACCGTTACCGTCACCGGCACGGCGGGAGCTCTGACCCAGACTCAAACCCTCACCGTGACTGTACAATAGCTCCTTGGCAGACCATTGAGCGGACGATCACTCCAACTGTTTGTTCTGCATACGCCAAACTGGACATTGTGATCCTGTGATTTGAATCACAGACTCGTGAGTCACAAGAGCGCACTCTCACTTTGGTCGAGCCCTCCCCAGTACTAGGTGTCGAACGTTCGGAACTACAGACATGGTAAAGCATTCCGGCTGGATCCGCAGTATCCATCGTAGAATCAGTGCTCAAGCTGTTACGAACCAGCAAGGGCTTGCGCGCAGCTGTGGCGACAGCACACTGAAGTGGCGCGGGCACAAAAACAGGAGGCGGGGCTTGCATGGCAGCTTTATCCAACCAGTTTGCAGTCGTTACAGGCGCGGGGAGTGGGATTGGGAAGGCGATCGCACTGGCGCTCGGCGCACACGGTGCGACCGTTGGCCTGGTGGGGCGGACCAAAACAAAATTGGATGCAACCGCCGCCGCTTTCGATAACAATTGGCCAAGCCCAGTGGTGCTACAAACTGACCTGAGCGGGGACGAACAACTGGATGCGCTGAAGTCCGAAGTGGAGCGGCGTTTCAAACAGGTGGATGTGCTGGCGTTGTGCGCCGGAGAGATTGCGCATGGCCCGGTAGAATCCGCTCCCGTCGCAGATTTCGACAGGCTCTATCGCGCGAACGTGCGGGCAAACTATCGACTGGTTCAGAACCTGCTTCCCATGCTGAGGAAGCGTCCTGGTCAAATTGTATTCATTAATTCCAGTGCCGGGATCTCAGCCCGTCCCAACGTCGGTCAGTTCTCCGCGACCCAGCACGCGTTGCGGGCGCTTACCGATGCGCTGCGTGCTGAGATCAATCCCGATGGCATCCGCGTGTTGAGCGTGTACCCGGGCCGCGTGGCCACTCCACGGCAGGAGAAAATCTATACGAAACAAGGATCCAATTACCGGCCTGAGCTCCTGGTTCAGCCCGAAGATATCGCTTCGGTGGTACTCAACGCCCTGGTTCTGCCGCGTCGCGCCGAGGTCACCGAAATCAGCATAAGACCGCTGGCCAAATCGTATTGATCCGTAGCCGCAAGCTCTCGCGTAAACACCGCTCGTTTGATCGAATGGGCGAGGAGCCTGGGACGAAGGACCGTGGGACAGAGGAGCCTGGGACAGAGAACTACCGCGGACTCCCTGTAGGTCAGGGTTAGGCAGGGATCGCACTCCAACTACTTTGACCAACTGGGTTGTCGGCCAGTTCGCGGTGGCTCAGAGCGTACAGCATCAGCTCGACACGGCCTGAGCGCCCTACCTTGTCACAAAGGCGGAACAAGTAATTCTTAACCGTGTGTTCGCTCAGACAGAGCTGCTCGGCGATCTGGCGGTTGTTAAGTCCAGCGGCAACGCAGGCCAGAACTTCCTTTTCACGTTTACGTAGTTGACTGTTGTTTTTGGGGTTCGCCGCAGTCAGCGACGACGGTGATTCGACAGCCTCGAGAATCACCTGCATTTGGGCAGTATCGGCCCACACCTGCCCTTGATGAACCGCCAGGAGGCATTTGCGCAACATCTTTACCGATGCGGATCGGCAAAACAGTCCCCGAGCCCCGCTGCGGAATGCATTCAAGACCAGATGATCCTCAATTGAATCCACCAGAACAACGGTCCTCGTGCCCGGATAGGCGGTTCGCAGGTGTCGCAGAAGGGAAAACCCACTCAGAGGACCATCCTTCAGATTCGCGGCAATCAGCACAACATCCGCGCGCTCGCGGCTGAACATCTGCAGAGCTTGCTCCGAGTCCACCGCTGTGCCTACGATCTTGAACCTACCCTTGCCTGCCAGCGAACCACCCAACAACTGGCTCGCCATAAGGTTCTGGTCCACTACCAGAACCGATACAAGGCTTGGCGCCCGTGTTTCGGAAGGCTCAATCATGTCCAATTTCCTGTTCCGGAACTCCAACTTGACCCACAGAATACAAAGCGAATCGAAATGCCAGTCTGGGGGCAGCTATCCCATTTAGAACCCTGATAGAACAGACTTTACAGGACGTTGTTACTTTCGTATATCGCCCAATGGTGCGCCCTATATGGCCCAAAAGTGCCACTTCCTTGGACGCAGCGGGGTGGATTCTTTGGTGGATGTGGAGCCTGGGTGCGGTGGGAGTCGGTTTAGAATAGTTTGCTTTCCGTGGCAAGACTGATAGAACCGAAGCCAAAGTCGAAACAACTTGATTGAAGGACACCGCATCGTGTGGCATAATACGGTCGACTTTTCACAAGAGTAATTCGCTCCAGTTGAGAATCCACGTCCGCTGGGGCGAATGATTTGAATTCCGCGCGGGGTGGGTCGTGAAGTTAGGATGCTACCTTGAGTCCCTCCTAGGAATCCACCGTCCAGACTGCGAACGTTGCCATCCTCATGAAACCTGGGGGCCTGAAGTCCGAAAGCGCCTGGAAGAATTGAACTTACGGACGGAGCCGCATTCAACGAACAATGGGGATCAGGAAGAAGTGGAGCAGGTGCTTGATCCCAAGCCCAACGAAGGGATAGCAAGTCCGATTTCGTTGGCCCAGCAGAAGAAGATTGTGTAGAGCGGAACGGACCTGCTGCGTGTCGCCGCCTTTGTTAGAATCCTTGCTGTGGAAACTTCCATCAGACAAAGTCGCTTCTTCAGCGTGGGCGGTTAGCTCAGTTGGTTAGAGCGCCTGCCCAACAACCGTATTCCTCGGGATTGCCCTGATGTAGGTTTCTCTAGTACTTAGCGCGAGTCGGGCGCCGATGAATTGCCCCCAATTACCCACGTTTACCCCGGCCTAGGCACCAGTTAGGCACCAAAAGCAGCGACGCCCCCACAAAGAGAAAATCAAAATTGTCAACGGTCTGGCGTCACTCGATACCGCCTGTCCAAAGTCGAGTTCTCCATCCCGCCCCAGAAGCGTATGCGCGTTGACTCCGAGCGCCTGTACGGCATCGGCTTGACTCCGGCCATCCGCATCACAGTGTTCTCGAATAGCCCCGCATCCCCCCCGCCGATCACTTCTTCACACCCCCGACGGTCTCGCGTCTTTTTGTGTTCGCGGTAGAGGTAAGCACTGGGGGCTGCGCAGATTCCCGTTTTTCTGTTTGGGTTGGTTCCTCTTGCGGACTCGTCCATCCATGCTTAGTACCCACGCCGATTAAACTGAGAAGGGCAGCGCCCGCGTCTTCCTGAGAACTTCCATAGTGGAACGTCGGTAGGAGCGCGGTCATGATGGCGTCCCAAACCGCACTAGAGTTTTCGTCTCTACCAGTGGAATCTGTACACAATTTACTTTGCAATTCCTTACTCTCTTCCAGGACCCTACAGACCCATTCGAGAACCTCTTCTGGCACATCTCCGCTCGATAAAATGTTGTAGTACATTTCCTTCGCCAATTTCAAGGCCGCGTAGCACTCGCTTGGTGGAATGACCCGCCCCTGGGGCGGACCAAAATTCCCTTGAACGTTTTCGTTTGCTGTATCTGTCATTGTGTTCCCTCCGACACCCAGCATACAACAGGCCCCAAGCACTTAGTCAATAGGATCGTAGCACTTTAGGCGCACTTACACGGCAAACTTACAGACTATACTAACGAGTACTAACACTGTATGTAGGTAACGCTGACTATGTATATCAGTACCACAATGAAACATAGGTCAGTTACTTATTAGCGGTACTTGGGCTGCGCTCACAAAGCGACGCCCCCACAAAGAGAAAATCAAAATTGTCAACGGTCTGGCGTCACTCGATACCGCCTGTCCAAAGTCGAGTTCTCCATCCCGCCCGAGGCAGCCGTGCAGCGCGATAGCACACAGTTCGATTGTCGGACAGAGGACAGGAATACCTGGAGGCGCGTATCCGTGACCCAAAGGGCCGTCTGTTGGTGGGCACCCGCTAGCTTTTCGGGCTGCGCCGGTCATGGCGGCGCGGGTGCGCTAGATGTCCTATACTCAGGTCGTCCTATGGACCAAGTGATTTTCAAATATCCGGGTCAGAAGTTCGTTGGAATAGCCACGCGAAAAGCAGACGGCACTCTCAACCATCAGGGATTCATCTTGATTGATGCCGTCCCCAAGGAAGGCGCTACATTGTTTGAAAGGCCGGTTGTAGTAGTGCTGACAGAGGAAGAGTTGCTAAAAGAACAGTCTCGGTGTGCCCTCAATGAGATTGTCGCGGTTGCTGTGTTGGGTAGGAAAACCTAGCTAGGGTGTTCGCGCTTACATTCCTCACAGGATTCGCGGTGCCAGCGCATTTGTTTGTGCTCATTTAGCGCGCCCCCTTCGCGTCTTCGTCCTGAAACTGTTTGTTGAGGCCGTGACGTGAGAGGAAATGTGTCTCCCGTATAAGGAGTTCGCCCCCAAATTCCTTGAACATATAAATATAACTCTTTACATTGTCCTGTTGGGTATCGACTGTCTCGCAGTCGAGCATTTCTTTTGTGCGTAGACCAAGTTCCTTAAGGGTAAGGTCCGTAAACGAAACGCCGTCTTGTTTATCTTGAGAAACCCACAAGCGGTAATCGGCGCGACATTGTTCGACGGTTGGTGCATGTTGAATATCTTGGCCCCACGCAACACTCCCCGTCAGTAGCCCGATGGTGATGATTAGCTTTTTCATAATGCCCCTCCGCCTGGCAGTAGGTATTTTACGGACAACGCGCTCCAGTCTGGGTAGAGATGACCCGGATGCTTGGTTACAGGGGTAACGTTCGGATTCGCGTTCGTGTTGGCATAGCGCGGTGAATATTAGCATGGAATCTTCCCGGCACGGGCCGGTGGGGGAAGGGCGTCAAGCCGACCAGGAAGGCACGATCCTCCCCCGATGGGGAACCAATGGCAACCATTGACTTCGGTGCTAGAATTTTCTTATCGGAAATTCCGGGTGTCTTGAACCGTACAACCGAGAGGGGACGTTCCCGCTCCGGCGGTGTCGAAAGATGAACCCTTCGACCGAAAGCCCGCGCCCTCCACTAACTCCAGTGTGCCCGATCTGCGGCAAGCCTTGCCCATTGGAAGAATGCGTAACAGACGCAAAGGGTCGCGCTGTCCACAAAGAGTGTTACCGCACTGCTCTTATTGAAGGCCAGGTACATCTCTAGCATGGGGGACTTGCTTTCAAGGGGAGAGGTGGCGATCATCAGGGCTGAGATTGAGCGGCTCGAAAAGCTCCGCGAGGAATGCACCGATAGCGGCATTAGGACTAGGATCGAGGACCTGGATCGAGGAAGAAAAGAAGAAGTTGATCGCCATTGGCCAGGACTTCTTCGGTATGTGTTTCAGGCGTCCTCATGGTAGCGAGATTGTGCCCGAAGTCGTCTGCGGAGACTGATCAATTGTGCACATCTTTGAAGCCTGCTTGTGATGGCCCGTCCCGCGCTATAATTGCCGTCGCCAATCCGGGGGATGCCGGAGCGCGAGGGGTGAAGTGAAGTGCGGTCCCCGGTCCGGTGTTCCCGGTTGGCGCTTATCCCTTGGGCTTCTTAGCCGGGCGGTTGCTCGTCACGGCGAGATTAGTTAATCACTAGACGCACAGGCGGGACTTGTGGGACACTCCGCCATATGACGGCATATTTTATGAACTGGACGCGCCGCAACCAATTCGAATCCACTTTTCTGTTTGCCCATACGCCCGAGTATGCGCGTCATTGCGGCTATGATCGTGCGATAGCTGAGACTTACTGCCAGACGCTCAACCGCGCCAGAATTGAAGTCCTGCTGGCGGATGGTCGGAGGCATGTCTGTAGCAACTTCCGGGTTGAGAATCTTCACTCCGGTTTAGTTGTCTACTGCGATGTTCCTTCCGCCATCCAGGCCGCTTCTTAGTCCACGTGCGCACGTAACGAGGCTGTCTATAGCCTTTCGCGCCCTTCGATGACAGCGAGGCGGTAGCACTCTTTGTGGACGACGCGGCCTTGCGCATCCGTTACGCAATCTTCCAGTGGGCAGGGCTTACCGCAGTGTGGGCAGATGGGGAGCGTTATGGGATGTGGCTCGCATGGCATGACGCCCAACGAATATACCGCGCCGAGTTCGGCAGAGAAGGGGGCATAGTCTCCGCTTTTCTTCGGACGGCACATGCGCAGTCCGGTTTGAAGGAGGGGCATCACGCGAATGCAATGCGGTCAATTAGTCGGAAACTCGGCCGGAGCGAGTTGACGTTTGACAGCAGGTTGGAAACGCGTTCGGGTCCGCTGCCCATCCACCCCTTCTCAATGAGTCCTAAAGCCTGGTTACGTAAACCATCGGGAGCCACTAAGCGACGAGGCAGGACCACTGCTATTGCAACTTCGCGTACTCGGCCTTGGCTTGTTTCAGGATGGGGATGTCGGTCGGCGTCTTTCCAGAGGGTGAAGAAGTCTTCGAACGAGACTCGTCAGCCCTTGCAGTAGCCGCCTTGCGGGCGATTAGCAGAAAGCCCTTAGATCGGGCGTCTTTCTCCAGTGCTGTGAGGCGAGCGCGACCAGTTTTGGTGTCACCGGACTTCACTTCGATTTCGCCTAGCGCCAACCGAATCCGATATTCTTGCCTCACCGACCCAGTCTTCACGGCTAATTTAAGCAGTTCGTTCAGGCTTTTCTCGGCACTGTCGAACCTTCCTGAAACCGCATCGAGGCGAGCGGCAAGGATGCCGTTGTCGAAATCAGGAAGGCCGGGGCTCAGTTTGTGACGTATTTGCTGCGCGTTTTCGAGTTCCTTGGCCGCTTCCGGGTATTTACCTTGTTCAAAGAGTCCGCGGGACAGCACTTGGTTCGCTTCGCTCTCAAGGTCATTATCAGCATTCTTGTGTCCAAGCTCCTTTGCATTCACCGCTGTAGACACAGCGAATTCAGCGTTCCCTTGCTCTAGGGCGATGCGACCTAACTGTAGACGAGCCAACGCAACGGCGTCCTCCCGACCCCATGCCGAGAAGTTCGAAAGCCGTTCGTTGTAATCCTTACGAGCTTCCTCCAACTGGTTTTCCTCCATTAGCAGGTCGCCCGAGACCCTAAGAACCTGGTTTCTCAGCATTTTCTCTGTGCTTTCCTTAGCGATACTTGCCGCTTCATCAATTAATCTGAGGGATCCCGGGAGATTGCCATTATCTAGTTCTCGCTCGGCAGCACCAAGAAGATTCGGCGCCAATCGGTCTTTATCCGAAAGTTGTCGACTAACGGCCAGCGACTGGGCAAAGTACATCCGGGCACCCGAAAGATCGCCCTGTTGCCGCAGCGCTTCGCCTAGACTTTCGAGAGTCTGAGCTTGCGAATCCTTTTCATTCAATTTCCGTTCGATTGAAAGCTCCTCTTTGAAGCCTTCTGCCGCGTCACGGAACTTTCCCTGGTGCATAGACAAGTCCGAAAGGTTATATAGGTCGAAAGCGACGAAATCTTGATTCCCGATCTCACGGTGGATAGATAGTGACTCCGCCAGTAGTTTTCGAGCACCTTCAAGATCACCCGTTTCTCGGAGATCGTTGGACATATTCCCGTTCACCATTGCAACGTGATTGCGATCACCGAGCGCGGCATAAATGTCCTTTGACTTTAGATAGTAAGCAATTGCATCGGCTTCCCGATGAGCGTCCGAAGCGACAAAGCCCATCGTGTTTAGGGCCATTGCCACCACGTTGCGGTCGCCCCGAGCCTGCGCTTTGGTCATCGCCCGCTCAGCCGCAGCTAGAGCTTTGGCAGGTGTTTCTTGAATTAAGAGAACTGCTGCCTCCCTTTCGTCGATGCGCGGGTCATTGCCGGCGGGAGTGGGCAAAGCGCGCAGCGAATTCAGGGTTACCAGAGCCTCTTTTTTCTGCCCTTGAGCGCCGACTAAACGCAGCCCATATTCCAAATTGTCAGGGTGCTGGGCGAAAAGAGTTTTGTAGGCTTGCAGGGCTTTGTCGTCGTTGTTACTGACGTCGTCATACTTTGCCTCGATCCAAAGGCGGTCTTCCGCGGAAAGCCGCGATGAAAGGTCAACCGCTTTCTTAGCCTCCTCCTGCATGGCCTTCGTGTTCCCGACAAACCTCCAAGCATCGGACAATGCCGAATGAGCCAGCGCATAGTCCGGTTCGGCAGAGACGGCCTTTTGCAGTAGATCGAGTGCCCCGCGTCCATCATAAACGCGCAACCTAGCCAGACCTTCGGAGTAGAGCCGCAATGCGTCGGTAGTTGAGGGCAGTGCCGCGCTGATGGCTGCTGCTTCCTGACTGGTGACCTGTCCCGCCCCGAGCTTTTCCCGCAGTCGCGCTCCAAGATCCCTCACTAACAGGCTAAGCTCTGCTTCGGTGCCCTCTTCCGCAATAGCCGCGACGGTTTCTCCATTCTCGGAATCCTGCAGCTTCAGGTCGACTCGCAGTTTCCGACCGCCTTGTTCGCCCAGAGCAATATAGGAACCCAATATGACGTCGTCTGCGCTGGTTTGTCCCCGGATTTTGTCCAAGGTCTCACGGGCGTAGCCATCCGAATCTGGCAAGGATAGATTCAACTTCACCTTGGCAACGGTTTCTCCCGGTACAGTGCGCAATTCCTCTCCGGCCCCGAGTTCTGTGGTTAAGGTCTCCGACAGAGCCGTGGAAAGCCATGCTTCATCGGGACGGCCGGTAAGATTTTTGAATCCCAGCACGGCAACCGATCGACGGGCTTTCACAGTCGACGGTTTGGGATTTGAAACGGTATTAGGGGATTTGAGACGCGAAAATACATAGAAGCTCAAGGCAAGTGCGGCCAACAAAACGCCACCAGCAATTGCCACGGCATACCGCCGCCGTGGGCTCGGTATATCTACCTTGGTTCGGGCTGTGCGGAGTTTCTGCGGGAGTTCAGGATTCCCAGCTTCATCGGTGTAAAGGTTGTAAACATGGATGACGAGTCCATGCTTAACCTCGGCCTCTCCCAGATCATGCAGCGCCGTCTTCCATGTGCTTACCTGATCGAGCACATCGGCCACGGAATTAGAGATCAGGATGTGCCCGCCATCCCCGCAGTCCATCACCCGTTGCGCGATGTTGATGCCACCCCCGGCCACATTGCTAGCGGCATTGATGTCCTGCACTCGATACACCGGGCCCGTATGAATTCCCATGCGCAAATGTATCTCTGGCCACCGCCGCAGGATGCGGTGCAACTCTAGAGCGCAGCGCACTGGAGCTTCCACATCGCCCAGAAAGACCAGAGCCATGCCGTCGCCGGTGGGCAGTCGAATGAGTTGATCGCTGGCCTGAGCCCGAGCGAATTCCTGCGTTTCCCGAACCGCTTGCTGCAAATGAAGCAGTGCCTGCTCTTGTTGATCCATCGGAAGGCGGGAGTACGCTACGATGTCCGTGAATAGGATGTGCGCCATCTCCAGAGTGTGTTTGGAGCCTGAATCTGGGGGCGAAGGAAGCGATGGTGCAGGACTCGAAATCGCGCTTCCCTCGCTAGTAAGGGAGGATTCGAAGGGTGTCGCCGTTGGCCGACCGCCTGATTCAGTATCCCGCTTCAGCCGTTGCAAGTCGCCTCGCATCTCGCCTGCGCTCTGGTAACGCAGATTCCGGTCCTTCTCCAGCGCCTTGTGGATGATGTTTTCTAACTGTAGCGGCAGATTGGGGTTGAGGCGGACTGGAGCCACTGGTTCCCGGTTCAGGATGCCATCCTGCACCACGCCTGAGGTTTCCCCCCGAAAGGGCAGATTGCCGGTCACCATTTCATAGAGCACGATTCCAAAGGAAAACAGATCGGTCCGGGAATCGAGTTTTTGACCCCGTATTTGTTCGGGCGACATGTAGGCTACGGTACCGATGATCGCTCCCGTGCCCGTGAGATGTTCCTCAGAATCGATGGTGGTTGCGTTCGGTTCGCCTCCAGCGCCAGATAGGGCGACGACTTTCGCCAGCCCAAAATCCAGAATCTTGGCGTGGCCCCGGTCCGTGACAAAGATGTTCGGAGGTTTGATGTCACGGTGCATGATTCCTTTGGCATGCGCGGCGTCAAGCGCATCGGCGATCTCGATGCCCAGCGATAACACGGTTTCAATCTCTAAGGGCTTACCGCCGATGCGGTGCTTCAGTGTCATGCCATCCAGAAACTCCATTGCGATAAACGCTTCGCCATGCTGGTCGTCAATTTCGTAAATCGTGCAGATATTCGGATGGTTAAGGGCAGAAGCCGCGCGGGCTTCGCGCCGGAAGCGTTCCAAGGACTGCGGGTTCTGGGCCAGGTCTTCGGGAAGAAATTTCAGGGCTACGAAGCGGCCCAGTTCGAGGTCTTCGGCTTTGTAGACCACACCCATGCCACCACCGCCTAGTCTCTCGACGATGCGGTAGTGCGAGATGGTTTGGTCGATCATGGAGTCGTCCAATAGTAGGCCGGACGCAAGGGCGGGTCAATGAAAGCGGGGGGTTGGCAGTGTTAAGGCTGATGGTTGGTGAAACATCGCGATAGCACTCAAAATGGCTGGAACAGGGATTCTGAGTGTAACGGCCTGATTGTCTAGATGATACGCTAACTTGTGTCCAACTGTGCCCAACCGTGCACATGTGAGTTTTCACTTTCCAAAATTTTTCCGTTTTTTCTATTAGTTCGATGGGGGGCGGGGTTTATAGGAACGGGGTCGTTGTTTTGTGCACAAGTGTGCACTAATTCTCTAGGGCCGGCAAGACGCGCGGACAATCCGCTTAGGAAAGCCAGCCCCTAGCTGTCTCTCCTCCCTAGTAGCTCAAGCTGGCCCGCCCTGGGCCCGCGGGGAATCCATGGCGCGCGGCCGGGAGTTAAAGCGGGGAAGGCCAAGGCCGCGAGGACGCTTCCGCTGTTGCCTCATCCGCGCTTGTCCGGAAAGATGTCGCTCGCGTCTTGAAGCTGACGTATGGCACTACCGTGCCATTGACGGATGTCAAGTGATGCAAGATACTCATAACATCAAAGGGAGGCGGTAATGAAACTAATTTATGTAGGACGAGTAGAAGATGCAGTCACACCTTCACCACGCTACGCTGAGCAAGCCGCGGCGTGCCGTGCGATCGGCATGAATATTGCGGATGACGACTACGAGAGAATCGACACGCTACATGAAAGCAATTCAGTGTGGACGGCCACTCTCTCGAATTCGCTAGCCAATTAGGGCAATCCAACCGTAGCCCCTCCCCTTTTCTTTTGCTCTGAGGATTTCACAAAAATTCAACTGGAGGAAGACGCCGTGAAAACGAAACGCACCCAAGTGACACCGATCATCAACCGACTCTGGGCAGAAATGCAGGAGTTCATCAACGCTGCTTACCGTGACGGGAGCGGCACGAATCGCCCGGAACCACTGCTCAAAGATTACGCCTCGAACCAGTCTTGGACGGACGCCCTGGGCAGACTGCTCGACGCTGAGAAAGCCAACGAACGCCGACACCGTAACGGACGCCCGCAAGGGTGGAAAGCCCCTATGAGCAATGTGACCGCTGCGAAGCTCATCCTGCTCGGCAATTTCGCAGACGGTTCTGAGGCGCAAGAGATGTATCCCGCAACGATTTTCCTGCAATGGCGCCCAACCGCTGCTGAGATGCACGTTGTGGGTTGTCTCTGCCGCGGTAAGGCGAAGATCTCAGACGACTGGCGTGCTGAGGTTCGGGCGATCGACTACGCCAAGCTGATGGCGGTGTCTTATGTCTAAATTCATGCAGCGTCAAATCACGGGCTTGCAGAACTGGTTACGCGTCGAAACGACGCACGGCACAGAGTTTGTCAGCATCGCGGACACAAGCCTTTTCGTGCGGGACTGTCAAACTGTCACGCACCCGATGTCAGACGAAGACAGGGACGCGACGGTTGAGAAGATTCGCCCTTATGTCGAAGGCAAGCCTCAGGCGTGGGAAAACATCAAGGGGTATGGCGCGAGGCTGTCTGCTCCGGGCTATCTCGATTGCACGGAGTGGACGGTGTTCGAGACAGCGGAAGAGGCGAAGGCTTACCTCGACGAGAACTATTCCGACGAGGAAGAGCAGGGCGATGAAGAGTAGTTAGGACGTGTACAGCATTCAGGCGCTCTGCGTGCTGTGCGAGTACCTAATCAGCACGCGGGCTTAAACCGCAGGGGAAAAGACGCGCTATGAAAAACAGCAAACGCATTCACGCGGTCACTATCAAACGGATGACGGACACTGATCCTCACACTTCTTATATGGGCGAGTACTCCGACCGGGCGAAGACAGATTACGCGATTGACCGCAAGCACGATCTAGATTGCTCATCCCAGACATACAACGTTCATGTGCAAGAAATCCGCACGTTGAAACATGCTATTACCTATCTGAACGACAATTACCTGCACGGAAAATGGCCGTCAGATTCCGAGTACGTGGACGACTGCACAGACGCAGACGAGATTTTAGGCGAAGCATTAGACTCAATCGGCGAGTGTGACTGTGGCGAACGCGGGGATGCTGAACGCAACGAGTACCGATACTTTAACGGCGTTGTCGAGAACTACAAAGGCGAGACGCCCGAGAAAATTCGGGAGTACATCCTCCGCGATTACGAGCGGATGGAACGTCTTCAGCGTGGTGACTGGTGTTTCGTCGGCATCCGAGCAGAGGCGGAGATTCTCGTTCCCTCGGGAGCTGGCAGCATCGTGCAAGAGATTACGTCCGGCGGGCTGTGGGGCGTTGAGTCTGATTCCGACCGCGAGTATCTTGCGGAAATTGAGACGGAGGAGTTGTCGTCCCTCCGTGAGCAATTGCAGGCAGTGGGGTTCAGCAAGCGAGCGATTAGCGCCGCGGTGAAGAACGCCACGTACGAAAACGCGTAAGCCGAAACGGGCAGCGATGCCCGTCCGTCCGTTATGCGGACGCTGAAGAGGCTCAATTACAATGCCGGCATGTCAGAGAACCGGATTCACAGAGTCACAGTCAAACGGATCGCAGACTCCGTCCAGGCGGAGGCGGAGGTCACGTTGTCAGGAGCCCAGCAGACCATCGCTACGGTAGTTCAGGGTATCGGCGCGGATGCCGACCTCGCTCATCTGAAGGCGGTCGAAGACGCGCAACTATCGGAACTCCGCAAGCGATTGTATGCTGCGGGATTTTCAAAACGCGCCATTGCGACGGCGATCAAGAGTGTCGTCCGCGTCGCGACACGCGGGGATTGAGGAGGGACCATTTGCCCGAGCGATCGACAGAAAGTAAAGCACCTAAAACACGGAAACACGGGAAGACGTGGCACGAACGCGGGCCAACATGGGGGCACGCGCGCCGTCTGTACCTAAAGCATCCGCTCCTGCCGCCCGTAGATCTCGCCGAGATCCTCGGGGTGTCGCGGCAGGCAGTCGATCAATATGTCAAAGATCTGAAGGATGAGCGGGAGAAGCGCCGCGAGGAAGCGATCGCTAGTCTGAAGAGGAGGGAAGGACTGTGACGGCCCGACCGATTCGAAAAACACTCAGAATGTACCTGTCGTCTGTCGAGGTCTTATCTGTGTTGCGCACGGCGCGAACAGTTCTGGTGTTCGCAGGGGTTCTGCTATCAACCAGTTTGAGTCAGGGGCAGGATCAAACGCCGGAAATTCTCTCCGTCAATGAGGTGGTGGCGGGGGCGCAGAGAACCGAAACCTGGTATGTCCACGCCATGGGTAAATGGTCGGACTCAGGTGACCACTTGGCCGTGTGGTCTACCGAAATTAACTGCTATGAGCGTTTCGGCTTTTGCGAAGAGGCTGACGCTACGTACGTCGGCGGGCAGGCCGGGGCGACTCTCGATAGTTTTGACATTCTCCGATGGGACAAACGGGAACTGATCGCCGTTGACAGTTCCCCGATATGTGTCGTGAACACCTTGCGGTTTGACTTTGCGGCGAAGAAGGTGACCCTCACGATGGCATTGAAGGGTGAGACAGAAGACCCCTTCTGTGCAGACATTAAAGCAACGACCAGATTTTTAGGCGGTAGAAGAAAAGAGACCAAAAAGGAAATCAAGAAAGAGAAAAGCAAATGAGGAACCCCTCGATTGCGTTACTGGTAGTTCTGCCCTGCACTCTAGTTCTCGCACAGCGAACACCCGCCTCCGACAGCAGTAGTTCTTTGGTTCAGGACAGAGCAATCTCATCGTCGGCGGTTGACAAGAAGCCTCCGGTGTTCGTGTTCGGGGGGAGGCCGTTGCACGCTGGCATGTCCCAGCGCGAAGCTGTGGCGTCACTCTCAGCTTGCTGCAAACTCTCTCCGCCCGCGGAGTCAGAAGTCGAAGGACAGCCCGCTCCGGCAGGCACGGCGGTTGGCCACTTTATTTTGCCAAAGGAAGAATTGCCCCGGCGCATTCTCGGCACTGTCTATTTCTCTGGCGGGAAGGTCGCGCGCGTCACACGCCCGCTGGACGATGAAGTTGATAGCTACAGCGACGACGTAGTGGCTTTCGCAAGAGCCCTCAAACGCTCCATCTCGGCTGAGACGGGCGATTCTGATACTACCGTCCTCATCTCTCTGCGACACGAGCGAGTGAGCAACGGAGAATCCGATGTCGTTTCTTTCGTCTTCCTCGATGGACGGGGAATTGAACTCCACGTTGGTACGCTCGACAAACCCGAGGAACTGACCAACAAAAGGGACTTCGCCACTCTAGACGAAGACTTAGAACCACCCAGATAGTGCGGGAGAATGGATCGGCTGCACGGTGCCCTCAGCGGCCCCATAGACCTGCACCGGGAACATGGCCGACCGGAGGATCGCCGCTGCGAAGGTGGTGATCACACACGACGCAAAATGTTCTGAATTGTTTGCGTTGTGAATTCTTTGCCGTACCGTGTGCGCACGCCTTCGGCGTTCAGCGTTCGCGCGATCGCATAGCTACTGATGCCGCTCGCCTTCAGCTTGCGCATCCGGGCAACAACAGTCTGCTCCGCGTCGTAATCGTGTGACGGATGTTGACCGTACGGATGGCGGCCTTCCACACGCTTCATTCCTCGCCAATGCTTCTTACCGGCTTGGAGCCTGGCAACGGTGGCGTCTCTGTCCATCTCGGCGAGCATGCCGTTCACCCCGCCCATAACGCTTCCACCAAGGTCTGTGCCCGTGGCGTCAAGGACAGTGATGCCGTTGTCCCGGCACAATCCGATGAAGCTCCAGTACGCGGGCTGCGTCCTGCCGATGCGTTTCGCGTCGTAGCACAGGACCGTTCTCACCCCGTCTCCCAGCAGCGCCGCGATGAGCAGTCGCCCTTGCGGTCTCGCGTGCATCGGTAGCTTGCCAGTCACGCCATCGTCGACAAATTCCGCGGCGATGGCCCGCGCGGTCTTCTCCGCGAACGCGGCGCAGGCTTCGCGCTGAACCGGCAGACCGGCCTTGTCGCGGCCGTCATCTCCCGAGGTTCTGAGGTAGCAGTAGGCTGTCTCCATCGGCGATTCTCCTCGTTTGTATGGTCTAATAATAACCTTATGATTAGACTAATGTCAAGAAATACGCGAACCCCTTTTGAATCAGTAATGCCGCTCAGGAAATCCCACTTTTGCGCGCCGGGAGAAGGCGTGGCGCATCACGAGCCCCGAAGCACACTCCAGATGTTCTCGACGATCCTGGAGCGCCAGCATGGGCTGTACAGGCTAATTTCTGACTGAATTTCGGAGGTCGGCTTCGCGCGGCGAGTATTGACCCGTCACTCGTACGGGTTGAAGGTTACCGCCGGCACTTCGGAGCAAAGTCACCTTGTTCTTTGTGCCATCGCACCCGCGTATTCATTGACCGAATCCCATAACGTCACGTACTTAATTCCGGCCCGATTCCCTCGCGAAAAGCGGGCCCATCTCCCTGGCCGTCTGAAAACCCGGAAACTCGCCGCTCTCCCGACATCCAGCGCCCTAAAACGGGGATGCGCCCCGAGCAAGTGCTTAATCTTGAGATGTTTATTCCACTTTTGCGGTCCAGGAACCTATGATTTCCCACTTTTGTAAATTCCTGGAGAGCCGCGCGGAGGGCGCGGACTATCGGGTTTGTCACACATGTCACCTTACTAATCCACTCTCTGCGGTGTCATCCCGCCGGAGGGTTACTAAAGTGCAGGCATTTCAGGCACACTCCCGGCACTCCCGTGTCTGCAAGTAAACCACTTGTAATCATATGGATGGGTAGCTTCGGACAAACAGGCACGATTTTTTCAAAAAGTATTTTAGTATTAGAAAATAGAGAAAGAAAGCCGTATACGGCAACTCACCGACCGTGGAACGGTTCCCGAAAAACTGTGCCTGTTTGTCCGAAGCTCACCTAAAAGCTTACCCTCCTTAGGTTTACGGGAGGCCGCCGTCGTGCCTGGACTGTGTCTGGAGTGTCTGAACTTTCAGTAGCCAACACACACATGCTCAGTCGCTCGTCCCTTCACCCAGATCGCTAGCGTTTGAGAGTTTTCTGACTACCGAAACCGTTGGTGACGGATGGAGGCCGTCACCTGATGGACCTGGAAACGTTTCTCGTAAGCCTGGCTCAGCTGGTCGTGGACATCATCGCCCTCACCATCCTGATTCGGCGCAAGTAAAAATCCGGACTGCGGAAGAGGGTCGGCAGCTAAGGAAGGGAAACTCCTTCCTGCCCTGACCCCTTCACCCGCTCGCTTCGATGTCCCTCTTCCATCGCCACCTGATAGCCGCTGAAAAGCTTCTGCTATCTCTGTTGCGCCCTTGGGCGGATCCAAGCGTTCGAAGGTGCACATGGACCACAAGATCCCGCTGAGTCGAGGAGGGACGACCGGCCTGGATAACCTCGACCGGGCTCGCTTGTGCCGTTTGCGATCAGGCAGAAGACCGTCGCTCGTCGCGGGAGCGGCCCGCAAAAATGGGACAATCTACGCAGATTATCTCATTTTCGCCCGAAGGGGCACGAGAGCCCGTCCGCGGAGTTTCTAGCGATCCTGGCGCTTGCCCAGCCCCGCCATCCGTTCTGGTTTATTTAGTAGCGCCGGCAATGCGGAGTTGCGGCCGCACCGCAAAGCCGGGGGAATGACGAAGCGGCAAATTGCAGCGGAAGATTCGTGCAAACGGCGGCCCGCTTCGTCGAACAGACGCAGAGAAAAAAGTTACGAGAAGCCGCGCGGGGCTTCGCCTTCTGTTTGCCAATTAGTAGGGTGACTTTTCAAAAACGATCATTTCTATTGTGGTTTTTGTCACCTCACATTTTTCGAAACCACAACCTGTTGTGGTTACACACCCGAAAACAAAGAAAAACTTGACATGTCATTATAAAATTGCGCCCCGCGAAGGGCCTCTTGCATGGGTTGGCTAGCTCAACTCGGCAGATCGCCGGCGAATGACTCCGGCCTTCAAATGTTTTGAGGAGAAAAATATGAGCACCGCAAATAGCGTCCTCGTCGCGGAACAAGAAGCCGAGGCCGCAGTCTCTGAATTCCTCGATATGCGCGCCGCAATTCTCGGGAGGTTGTCTCCCGAGGCGCTGCGATGCGTAGCGGACATCTTCGAGCGGCGTATGGAAGAGAGAAACGAACAGAAAAGCTCGCGTTTCTGATGTGTCTGTCACGACAGAAATGTCAGAAGCGCCCAGTGGAAAACTTGACATGCTACTCTAAAATTGGGTGCCGCGAGTGGCGCACGACGGTAGCAAAGAAGGAGCAGAACAGACTGTGGTTATCGACAAAACCCCTCAACCCAACAAAGAGCAGTCCGAGCGAGCGGTGGCTGACGCCATCCGCGGCATTGTGTCCCTGCGCAAGCTGACGAAGGAAACTCACTTTCAGACCGGACGTTCGCAAAGCGCGATATTGAAGACCTTGAATGAGGAGCAATTGGCAAAGGTCGCTATTGCCCTGGCCGCGCTCGAAGAGGCGGCCCTATGAACGCTCCCCCGTCAACTTCCGCCGATCGCGCGCTGCCCGTGAACTTCTTGGACATCGCCCTGCTCGCCGTGAAAAAGCACGGCTTCAGCATTATTCCGCGGGCAAAAGCCGCGGGCTCGGACGAAGGCAAACAGCCCCTCGTCATCGGCACAGCATTTACGATCCCCTGTTCTGGAAACGACAAAACCGCGAACGACGGAGTTCCCCGCAAGCCAACGGCCGGCTTCAATGTGTTTTGGTCTTCAGAGACAGAAAAGACTTTTCTTGGCGGGAAGCCGGGTGCGTTTTCTCGCACCGATACCGAAGACGGCGTTCGGGCTTTTGCTGCACAGGTCCCCGAGGACACAAACTATTCCATTTGCTCGGACAATAACACCTCGATCCTTGAATCCGATGACGAACAGAAGTTCCGCCAGTCGGTTCGTGAGGCGAGCCTGCGTCTGTATGGGGAATCCCGCGAACTCCCACCCACGCTAACTTCTTACGGACGCCCCAACCGGCCGCATTGGTTTTACCGTCGAACGTGCGAGGTGAATCCGGCACCCCGCGCCTTTGGCATTTTCGAGTGGCGGCACAACAATCAGTACGTTGCGGGATTTGGATCCACACATCATTCTGGTTCGGTTTATACTCTTGCGGATCCTGACTGCCCCATCGCGGACTTTCCGAAGTGGCTTCCGCCAGTCCTGGCGGAGATAGCGAAAACCGCCAAAGTCCACCGCGGAAAAACAGGTGTCAAGGGCGCGCCGGATCGTAATGGCTATGAAATGCTGAAGCGGGCCTATCTCGATGGCGATGAAGACCCGGAAAAAATGTTCGGGTTGGACCTAGCTATAGACGAAGGCCAACACTACACCATAAATTCAGTCCTCGGATTTTTACACAACGGCAAACGCGATCGCGATTGTCTCATCGACCTGGCGGTTCGCCTTTGGGACGAATATTGCGTCGGGAGAAGTCCGCGCCGCAATCACGCCGGCGATGACATTGAAATCGAGGGCCTGGTGGATTACGTCCGAAAGCGGGCGCCCTTCGTTCCAGCGCCCCAGGTTCGTATTTCCAGGGACAACTCTGCCGAGATGCAGAAGTGGCTCGACGAGATCAACGCCGAGAACAACACGAGTGCCCCGAACGCCGAGAACAACACGAGTGCCCCGAACGCCGAGAACAACACAGGCGCCCCCAACGCGGAAGCCCAAGGAAACACCGCTAACCAGACTCAGGCCCTACCTAAAATTACGTTGCCTTTTTTCTCGGATCAGTCACTAGCAGAGGGTTTTACCAGAACCCACAAAGATCAAATCGCATATCTCGACTGCGGCAAGTGGGCCACGTATCAAGACGGGCTCTGGTACAGGGACGAAAAGGAATTGGTAGCGAGTCATCGCGCGGGCCAATTTCTCATGGGGTCTATTCTTCCAGAAGTGGACAAGCGCCTCCCGGAACCCAAACAGGCCAACGCTTTGAAAATCCGACTGTGCTCGGCAAACACTCAAGCCAACGTAGTGAAGTTGGCGAGGCAGCGACCGGGAATTTATCATCGGCTGGAAGAATTCGATCGCGATGAGTTCATACTCGGCGCCCCCAATGGCAAGGTAATAGACCTCCGCACCGGCGAAACGCGAACAGCAGCACCCACCGATCGGATAATGAAATCGGTGTCGGTTGAACCTTCAAATGCGCCCTGTCCACGTTGGGAGAAGTTCGTGAAAGAGATTACGGATGGCAATGATGAGCTGGCAAAATACCTTCAGCGCATGGCCGGATCGTGGCTTACTGCATCTCCGAAAGATCACGCTCTAACGATTTGGCACGGCGCCGGCGGCAACGGCAAAGGCACGTTCATTAGTGTCGCGCAGCAAATACTTGGGCCGTACTCCACCACTATTCCTGTTGATTCCCTCGTAACAAAAAAGTCAGGGGATACAGACCTTGGCGGCGTCGCGATGCTATGCGGGGCGCGGTTAGCCGTAGCCCAAGAAGGCGAAACGACGCGCCGGTTCAACACGGGCTTACTTAAAACCCTCACGGGTGGCGACAGGCTCACCGGCAAGGTTCTGTATGAGAACAAATTTGAGTTCAAACCGACCCATAAGCTCGTGATCCTCACCAACAATAAACCTCGTATTGATCTCGACGGTGGTATTCGGCGGCGGCTCCATTTGGTGCCGTTTACGCGAAGTTTCGAAGCCGTTAAGAACGTGAACTTGAAAGAGGAATTGCTGGAAGAGGCAGGAAGTATTCTCCAGTGGATGATTGAAGGTTGTATGGCTTGGCAGCGCGATGGCCTGGCACCTCCCTCCTCTGTGACGGACTACACAAACGAATATTTCGAGGAAGCGGATGATCTCAAGAATTGGCTAGAGCAAAACTGGATCCTGGATAAGGGCGCCTGGACGGCTAACAGCGACCTCTTCGCGGATTGGAAGATGTTTTGCCAAGGGGCTCGAATCTCCGTTGGCAATCAGAAAGACCTTGTGGAGAACCTGGTACGCGAAGGTTTTCAAAAAAAGAAAAATCCCAGAGGCGACAAGCGGGGGATAGCGGGTCTGAAAATTCGCAACTCCGGGATGATCCAATGAATCTTTCGACGCCACCAAGTGAGCGCGGTCGTCTGAGATTATATTGAACGGTGACTATATCAAACCGGAATGATATTTAACTTGGATGATATAGAACCGAGATATTCATATATCGTTAGCTTTCATGCTAGTTATTACCTTGACGGCTATGGTAGGAAGATGGTGAAATGAACAAGCAAGACATTTCGAAACTCTTCAGTGATCTCGGCAGGAAGGGCGGAAAGGCGAGAGCAAAGTCTCTCACTCCCGCGCGCAGAAAAGAGATTGCAACCAAAGCTTCAAAGGCGGCGGCGGAGAAGAGGATCAAAAAGAAACGTTCTGCGCGGTAAGAACGTGAAACTTCGGAGGGCACCATGCACACGATGACGATCAAATTAACCGATCTTGGGTACAAGTCAATCACCAGAGAGGCCACGAAGCGGCAAGTGTCTCCGGAAGAGGCCATCGACGATTGGCTAACGGAGGGGGAGGAGGCCTCCACCCCGGTCATAGACGGTAGCGGGAACGTCGTACCGTTCGAAGACGAAGAGGTTGCTACGGAACACGACTTCACCGAGAGACGGACGTTGCGCAAGTGGCACGAATCTTTGGCGAAGCGAATTCGTTCGCGCCGGCCAGCTTGAGGATCTTTATGCAACAGGAGACTTTAATGCTAACCGAAGCAACCTACATACTGTCGAAGGCCGCGATGGAGCGAATTTTCGACGGTTCCTCCCTCTTCCGTTCGCTGTTGACGATAGAAGAGGCCGCCGACTATTTGGGAATGAGCGCCAAGTGGCTGTACCGCAATTACCAGGATCTGCCCCACGTCAAAATCGGCGGGGGCACGAAGCCGCGGATTCGTTTCAAGAGCGCGGACCTCGACGGTTGGATTAAGGCGCATACGTGCGATTGGAGAAAGGCGTGAGGAGAACAAGGCGGCGCGAAGAGGGCCAAATACAGGAACGCGTTAAGGGTCGGAAATACCTAATTCGCTGGACGGCTCAAGGTGGGGCGCGCCTCAGCAAGATCGTCAAGGGCGACTTCGTCGAGGCGCAAGCCGCGCTGATTCGTGAACTTCGCCCTTCCGGGCCGGCGAAACCGGAACGAACATTCAAGAGCTACGCGGAGACGGAGTTCGCAGCATACGTAAAACGGGAATGGAAAGCATCGACGCAGATCACTCAAGGCAGTTTCCTTAGCAAGCATATTCGCCCGTTCTTCGACGGCATGGATCTTTCGAAAATTCTGCCGGCCCACATCGAAGCCTTCCATCGGGCATTAGAAGCGAAGAAGCTGGCTCCTAAGACGCGGCGCACGATTCACGCGATCCTGGGAACAATGTTCTATTATGCCGCTGAGACACTAGAGATTATCGAGAAGTCACCCGTAAAGAGGGATTTCGCGCCGCGGGTCGAGCCGCACGAAAAGTCTGCCCTCACGACCGAACAGGCGTGGAAATTGTGGGATGCCCTGGCGGGTCCGGAGACAATCCGCAATCGGGCCTTCTATGGGGTGCTCTTGTTCACAGGGATCCGAACGGGCGAAGGTTTGGGTTTGAAGTGGGCAGACGTGGACTTTGCAGAGCGGAAAATTCATGTGCGGCGTGCGATCAGCCGCGGCGGTGAGACGACGCCAAAGACGAAAGCCAGCTTGCGGGCAAGGCCGATGCCCGATCATTTATTCACAGCGCTTCGGAACCATCTGGCGATGGCGCACTATACCGCGCCAGAGGACTACGTGTTTGCGTCCAGTACGGGCCGACCGGCAAATTCCGACGACTTACGGACGACGTTGCAGAAGGTACTTCGCGACCTGAAGATCAATCTCCCAGCGCGCGAGGACGGCCTGCACTTGCTTCGGCACACGTCAGGCAGTCTGGTGTTTGGGGCAACGGGTTCTGTTAAAGAGGCCCAGGCATGGCTCGGACATTCTTCCGCGCGCATCACGCTCGACACATACGTCCATCGGGCCGTAGAATCACAGAACCGAACGGCCGACGTGACATTTGCGCGGCCCGTTGATCCCTCTTCGGGGTGGACGAACTGAATCGTTAGGCACCGAGTTAGGCACCAAATTTCGTAAGTGATTGAAAACTTACGGGCGGTTAGCTCAGTTGGTTAGAGCGCCTGCCTTACAAGCAGGAGGTCGCAGGTTCGAGTCCTGCACTGCCCACCAATCAAGATCAAGCAGATCACGCAATGCACCATCCCGTGTAAAAATACTTGCGTGAAGCGGCGCATCCTTGCCAAGGGGTTCATGTGGGTACCGCGGAGGTAGCGGTAACCAACACCATACTTAAGACGTCTTAGCAACAGCAATAAGGCGCCTTGCAATTACATTTGTAGGAGTTGCGCTGACATGAACCGAGCTCTGCTGCTTCTAGTTGTGCCTGTGTGCTTATTGGCCGTCCAAACATGGGCCAGTCAACCCGACTTCCATCTGCAGGTCGTTCCGGCAATTGTTTACAAAGTAGACGATCCCGGAAATTTGAATACGTCATCCTTCGTGTTCAATATCGCGGTGATTTGCTCCACAGACTGTGAGCTCACCCCGATATACGCTCGCGTGGAACTCTCGAGTGCCGGATCTATCGTCGAGAGCCAGGATTGGACGACCGAAATGCTGGCAAAGATCAAACAGATAAGCTATCGGATCCTGCCGAACAGCCCGTTCGCGTTCCCGACATTTACGCTGCCCGAGGCATTTGACGTTCCCTTTTACTTTCGCCATCCCCAAGCATTGGCGATTGACTCCGCAGCGGTCCGGCTAACGGTCGCCGATGCGAAGGGCCATCGGGCGGAACAGATGCTCAGGATCCCGATTCGATACTACCAGCAGAAGACAGCGCTCATCGTTCCCTTTCGTGGTCACGGAATTGTCGGGCAGGACTGGATCACCACCGGCGGCCACCACCAGTTTTCGAATGCCTTTGCCATAGACGTGGACGGCTTGGATGAGAAAGATGGGGAGCTCAGCGACGCCAACACGAATGAGGCGGACGCGGGCTGGGGCCGCGAGATCCTGGCACCTGCGGCTGGAACCGTGGTCTACGCTCGCAATGACGTACCCGAAAACCCGCACCCGGGAAAGGCCCCTGACGACGGTTATTACAGGCCACTCCATGACCCGGCTAACGCCTACGCGGGAAATTGCGTGATCATCGACCATGGCAACTCCGAGTACAGCGTCATGATGCACATGCAAACAGACTCCGTCACTGTCAAAGTGGGGGACCGGGTCGCCACGGGCCACGTCATTGGACGGTTGGGGAGCTCCGGAAGCGCAGGCGGACCACACCTGCACTATCAACTGCAGTCAGGCCCGCGGCTTTGGCAGTACCAGTCGCTGCCGTTCAGGTTTCAAAACATCGATGCTCCGCTTCACCGCGGTGAGTACTTCGTCGCAAAATAGATGAGCAATTTCTTCCAGTTCCCAAGGGAGCGAGAAGCGACATGGTCTCTGTCATGACGCGACGCTCAACAGCAACCCCGCATTTCACCGACGAACGAGAGCAGCGCGGCGGATCATTTTGTTCGGTTCGGGCTCCATGATCCGCAAAACATGATCTGCAAAACATGATCCGCAAAAGAGGATGCCCATCGATATTTTGCAACGAGAAATAGACCAAGTGGTATCCGAGTCGACGCAAACCATGTATGCGCGTGCGGCATGGAAAACGAGCCTGGGGTAACAAGAGTCTGCCCGTTCTCACAAAGACGGTCACGTTTCCGGACTCCGCCGAGACATACAACTGCTTGAGTTCACTGTCGAAGACGAGCAGTCTCGCGTGGCTCAGGAGATGCATCAGGCAAAGGCCAGAGGCCTTTCGCGTTTTCTGAGAAGCTGTTACGATAACTTTGGTTGTAAAATTTCCTAGGCCGGTTTATGGGCGGCGGTTCGGACAGGAATCCGAGCAATCCGGGTGATTCCGCGCAACCGTGCACGATACACAAATCGTGCAAAGTAGCATAAATACTGGATATTTTGCATCTTGTTGATCTAGCGAGTGGGGACGTAGTTCAGTTGGTTAGAACGCTGCCTTCTAACCGAATGCCTTTCTTTTCATACCTCTAGAGCGCTTACTGTCCATCTTACTGTCCAGTCCCCGGCCCCCATCTGGGGAGCCATGCCCGTTTGACCGAATCCGCGCGCCGAGCAAAAATCCATCGCCGTTCCAGGAGAATGGAGATGGTTGAAGCGAAGCAGTACGGAGAGCGAGTCAATATCGTTAAATACGTCCGAGTCGAAAAGAAGTGGCGATTTGCCGCGGTCGTTGAAAAGCAGGGCAGGCTCATTCGCGACCAAGTCTGGATCGCCCGCCGCAAGGAACACCACCCCGAGGGCAGGTACTTCCTAGAATGGTACCAAGGCGGGAAACGTCGGAGACACTCGGTTGGCGGGTTTGAAAACGTCATTGATGGAGCTCGCCGCAAAGCGATCGAACTGGGGGCCATCAGAGCAGGCCTCATTCGTCCCCAGGGGGAACCCCCGCGTGACCACGAGAGTCGCATCAGCATCGCCGCGGCGATCGATTCGTATCTTGATCTCGTAAAGCACCATCGCAGTCTTCGGACCTATCGGACGTATCGCTACACCTTAGATACTCTGCTGCGCCAATCCTATGCCAAAGAGTACGTCGACCAGGTGGAGCGCCAAGACATCTTGAATTTCATGACGGACTGCTACAAAAAGGGACTGGGCAGTCGCACGGTATATGACAAGCTAGTTGTCGTTCTCCAACTCTTCAAACGTTACGGAAAGACCAAACTGATTGAGTCGAACGATTGGCCTGATTACGTCGACACCATCCGTCCCATTTACGAAGCGGACGAGATTGGCACCATGCTCGAACACGCCGACCAAGACGAAGGTGTATTTCTCAAGTTTCTGCTCGCCTCTGGTTTTCGGGATCGGGAGGTTCGTTATGTCACTTGGCGTGACATGGATTTTCGCAATAGTTTGGTCCGCGTGACTGCCAAACCGCTTTGGGGATTCGGCCCGAAAAACTGGGAGGAACGCGCCGTGCCGCTCCCCACCGCTCTTGTAGAGCAGTTGCAAAAACTCCGAGAACGCCGCAACGGCCTACCTTCACAACTGATGTTTCCCAATTCAAAAGGTAATCCCGACAGTGAAAATGACATGATCGTCAAGCGCGTGGCCGAGCGCGCCGAATTGAACTGCGGACAGTGTGTGACCAAACACGGAAACAAATGCGTCCAGGGACCGTATTGCCGGCATTTCTTCCTCCACAAGTTTCGCCACACTTTTGCAACAGAGCATTTGCGGCACGGCGTCGACATCCGCACACTGCAAAACTGGATGGGCCATCGCGACATCAAGTCCACCATGGTCTACCTGAAGGGTGTGCAATCCAAAGACGCACTGGCCAAGGTCAATGCTGGAGCGTTGGCCCGGTACGTTGCGTGACAAGGTCAGGTCGCAATGCAGGCTAATTTGAACTTCGATTTCTCACGGTATCGTGGCACCCGGAGATTCGAAACCTGGAAGCCGTTTGACGGAAATCTTGGACTGTCCTAAATAGTGGAGATGCCGTGGTATTAACGGACGGGACTGTCTTCCGGTGAGGTGCACAAATATGAGTCTGATAGCGCAGTTGGAAAAAGAAACTCGCGTTTTACGCGCACGGGACGTGGCAAAATTGTTCCAAGTCACACCCCAGCATGTCTATAAAATGGCAGCAGCCGGGAGACTCCCATCGTTCCGATTGGCTGGCGCAATCCGGTTCGATCCGCATGAATTGGCGAACTGGCTTCGAAGAGCGCAGCCGGTTGCATTGCGACCCGAACAGGGCGGCGAGTGGCGTCGTAGCGCATAGGTCGGGCCGAATCGCCGCGTCTAAACAAAGCCGCCGTCGGTCCTCAGCGAACACAGAATCACCACCCAGAGTGTTCTCAGTTGAAAATTCCTTTGGATGTCTGGCATCGGAATTCATGACCATGAACGGGCCTGCCACCATAAGCTAACTTAAGCGCGAAAAAGCGGTAAGAACCTGTAGAATGCGGAAGCAAGCTGAGGGGGTACTAAGCCGCCCGTCGTAGCGCTGTCTCCGGGCGGCTTTTGCATCTGCAGCGGTGTTAAGCCGCCCCTGTTGGCCTTCCAGAAAAATATTTTCAGCTTGCGACACGGGATCCAAGGTTCACGCAATGTTCCGATCTGAATTTTCTAATTCCTCCATTTCCCGTGCTCTTATCTTCAACTGGTCGTGCATGGCAATCGCAAACGTCCTCGCCGCTCTGAATCCCCACTTGTTCAGGATCGTAAAAGCTTCCGCCCGACCAGCCAGAAATTCTCCTTCCGGACAAAAAGGCCTGGCGGACTCCAGAAGCAGGCTTAGCTTTTCGGCCGGACTCTTTTGGCCTCTCTGTTCTTGGATCTCGACCCACAAAGACCTCATTTGTTCCAGGTCTTGAGGTTCGTGTTCCAGGCATTCCTGAACCCTCCTGCGAAGTTGCTCGTCAGTCAAGTTTGGCAGAGCAGAGCGCAGGCCCTCTTGCCAGCCGGTTCTGAGACCCCGCAGTTTCTCCTCTTCGCGCAACCGCGTCTGAGCCTGTTGTTGTCGCTCGAAGTACTGTCGCCGAGCGACGCTGAGTTCCGTCGCGACGTTTCCTTTGAGAAAAACTCTTGGGGTTAGTTGCACCTGATAAACACGGCAGTACTGCGATAACGTCCGGAAGGCCAGCGCCAGCTTTCTAAGCAACAGTATGGACAGTGCTACACAGCCGATCAGCAGGACGGACAGCGCAGAATTCACGATTTGATGGCGTTCTGCAATTTCAGCCCGAAGCTCACCGTAATCGAAATCAATACTGACCGAGCGCCCTGGTTGAGTGGCGCCTGAGTAATACGATTGGCTTCTCAGGCTCGCTGCCTCGCTGGGCGACAGCGGAAAGTGCGGCGTGTATCGCCAATGGAGTCTTCTCAGATATTCAGGAGCATAACACGTGGACGATGCGGTCTTCCGCAATCGCCTTGACCGTGCCGAGAAGTGCTGGACCGTAGTTCTGTCCCTCCGCCGCCCCGAAGCTGCGCAAGATTGAGAACCTGGAGGCGTCCATCGGAACGACATACGTGGTGATGCAGGTGAGGTTTTGCTGATCCGAGTAGGTCAGAAGGTAGATGGTGCCCCGGATTTCTTCCTCTGCAATCGAAGGCGCAGTCACGGCCCGGCAGCTTCCACGTTCGTCCTGCTCGACAATCACTGGAAACTGCATCTGTGTGGCGAGCTGTCGCCCGAAGGTCTCGGTAAGAATGCGGACGTACTCTGGTTTGCCTGAAAGAGCATCGTTCAGCCGGGGCACAAATCGAAGAGCCGACAACACAAGCAGACCGACCACGGTCAGACACAGTACGAAGACGGCCCTTCGCTTGTTTCTTTCGAGGAGTTCGATCTGTGGGGCATCCACCAAACCAATGCCTCATTAATCCGAGCGCAAAATCAGAAAACTGTCGTGAATGAGCGAGTATAGCGTAGCTAGGGGGCGAACTGCCGCTAGCGTCGGAGTTAAGCCGCCCGCTTTAGAAAAGACGAAGTTCTCTACACACGAGAAGTGCAGCGCCTACGGCGAGATCTTCGTCATGAAGTATGACGGCACCGAGGCGGAGCAACTCACCGACAACCAATGGGAAGACGGCGGACCCCGCGCTACGAACCGCGTTTCAGGGAAATTAAATCTCTTGAAGAAGACAACTTTTTACGATTTGCGGGTTTCAGAGTTTACAAGTGCCCAGTCATTGGTGCGAGGGGAAACGGGTACGACGTTTCGGAGGTTGAGGATCGAAGAGACAGAAGCAATGAATTGTACGAACAGGTTGCAGCACTGGGATGAGCAGCAACCGAAACACCTAAGCGACATCCGACGGGTGGGGCGAGGACTGACTGGACATGGTGTCGTTCTCCTTGCTGCATGGTCAACGTCGGCAGTGGTGAACCAATATGGGGATCTGGCCAGCCATTCAGCGATTTGCCGAACGGAACTCTCCTACCCGCAAAACGTGGTCATCCACGCATCCGCCGACGATGTTGTGGATAAGGCGCTCAATTATGTCTTTTCGAAAGACCGTGACTTCCAGGACTTCCTAAAGACGCCACACGCCAAGCAGGTTTCCCCTACGTTGCGTGTCCGTAAAGGTCCGAGTAATGGTGCCGCGGAGGAGCCTGCAAAGAACCTTGTCGCAGGGGTGGAGTCCACGCCTTCTGTGCGCGCAGTGAAGGCATGATCGTCCATTCAATTTCGTGGTGGTGCAAGAACGGTGCTTCGCACCGGAACAATTTTGACACTCCACCCCTGGAAGGGAGCTGTCGAGCTACTTTTGTAGCTCGTTGGCTATCACTGAAAACAGACGACTTGCAGAAACACAGTAGCTAACGAGCTACCGCAAGCAACCCGCGCGGTTGAGGTGAACCAATGACGATTCTGACCAACGCTGAACCCATCTCGACACGGAAGTTGAAAGGCCGCACGCGGCGCGCCGTGACTCTCAGTACCAAGATCACGTCACGAGAGTTGGAGTTGATCTCGGCGGCGTCTGAGGCCGACGGGCGCGCGCTAGGCGAATGGGTTCGCGAGGCGATTTTGAAGGCGGCTCACTCTTCATCCACCGGTCTCGGAGCGGATCATCTCATGACCGAAATTGTCGCTTTACAACTGTTCTTGACCGACGTTCTTTCGCCGGTCGCCTGCGGTGAACGAATGAGCGCCGAGCAATATCAAGAGTTGATGCGGAAGGTGAAGACTAACAAGCAGCGTGCCGCGCGCGAGGTCATTGCACAGTACGTCGCGAAGAACGAGGAAGAACACCATGCCTGAAACAAACTGGGGAAGAAAAGAGACCATCATCTGGCCGCCACACACCCCGATTTATACGTTCGGCGCGGTCTTTCTTGCCTTGATCCTGACAGGATTGTTCGTCTACCTCGGCTTCGCGTTTGCGCTCTCTCCGCTCGAACAATTTTACCTACCGCTTTACATCAAGACCTCTATCGCGCCGAGCCTTCGCTCATCTGGCAAGTACCAGATGCTGCTGATGTCTGACAGGAAAAGCCGCGCCTGGTACGCCCGAGAGGTGGATGTCGCAGTGGGCTCGACACCGCAAGCGAACGCCAAGCCCATCCCACTTATGCTATCCGACTCCGCTCGTCAGCACGGCATGGTCTCTCTCTACCGCAGCGCTCCGAACGTCTACCAAAACAGCGCTCTTGGAGGCTACCTCAAGCAGCAGGTCTACAGCGGAGCCAGCATCGTTGATCTGTTCCAGTGGCCGCTTATCTTCGGAGCAATCGCGTTGCTCGGGCAACTTCCGCTGTCCATCCCAAAGGACATTCGCCGTCGCAAGCAGATGAAGTACGGGCGGCGTCTGAAGTGCTACCTCGAATCGCCCGAGAACACTCTCATCGTTTCACCGGACAATGCTTCCCGCCGCGAGCTGAACGTCGCTGTTCGCCAGGAATTGAAGGCCAATGGAAACCTTGCGACGGAAGATCATACTTTCCGTGTTTTGGTTCAGCGTCAGGACATGACGGGAGCCGAACGATCCTGGGCAAGCCACTACGAGATCAACGAAGTAGTTCGCTACACACGTGGCAGCAAAGCCATCGGAATCGAAGCTGGCGCCTACGCATCGATCGTCGCGATCAGCCCATCCGCAAACCAACTCACGGTCGAAAAAGCGAACGGAGAGCTTGCGACCTACGATCCCCGCCGCCTTACAGGCGTCAGCGTCTACCACGAGATCGAACGCGAGTTCTCCGTAGGCGACCGCATCCAGTTTACTGCCCCCGACAAATCACTCGGCGTTGCAAATCGCGACATGGCCGCGATCGAGGCGATCCACCCCGATGGTCGCCTATCCGTCCGCCTCGACAACAACCGCCAGATTGAATTTAACCCCAACGAGCATCGTCATCTCGACCACGGCTACGCCGTCACAAGTCACAGCTCCCAGGGCCTCACTGCCGAACGCGTGCTCGTTCACGCCGATACCAGAGTCCACCCGGACCTGCTCAACTCGCGCTTCGCCTACGTCTCCATCTCACGCGCAAGCTTCAACGCTGAGATCTATACAAATGACGCGACTGATCTTGCGCCAAGGCTGTGTGGCGATGTTTCCAAGAGTTCTGCTGTCGAGTTTTCTCACTCAACAGCTAACCCGATGACAGATCTCAGTCTGGGACAGGGTATTTGAGGTAATACCCATGGGTGTTGCACAACGTCATTAGATATGATTAAGTAATGACGTATTGAGACGGTGCTATGGCAAAGCCTCTTCAAAAGATCATGCACTACATCCGCGAACACGGAATGGTTAGGCCCCGCGATATCGAAGCCATCGGCCTACCGCGGGAGTACCTTATTCGTCTCCACCGCCAAGGCAAGCTCAATCGCTCCGGACGTGGAATCTACACCGTGCCAGATGCCAAAGTTACGGAACGCCACTCGTACGCTGAAGTCGCGAAGCGGGTGAGAACCTCGAAGAACTTGCCGCCAGCATGAGAGCGCAAGGGATTCTGGCCCCTCTTCTGGTACGCGAACTGGAGGAAAGCAAGTACGAAGTTGTCGCCGGGGCACGTCGCCTAAGAGCGGCGAAACTAGCGGAACTCGAAAACCTTCCCGTCCGCGTCGTCAAACTGACCGATGCCGAAGCGATCGAGGCCCAGTGCGTTGAGAATTTGCAACGCGAGGACATCCATCCGCTTGAGGAAGCTCTGGGCTTCAAGTCACTTTTGGAACTCGGAGAGCCTGTCTACACCATCGCCACCATCGCGTCCCGCGCTGGAAAAAGCGAGGCGTATATCTACGGTCGTATTCGGCTCGCTGACCTCATACCGCCCGTGGCCGAGGCATTCTTGAAAGACCAGATCACCATCGGCCACGCTTTGCTGATCGCGAAGCTCCCGGCTTCACAACAGCAGGAGGCATTCTCGGCTGCTTTTCGGGGCTTGTGGACAAGCGAGGGCAACAGCCAAGTCCTGATTCCAGTGCGGGAGTTGGCAGCGTGGATTGAGTCGAACATCTTGCTGCAACTGGCATCTGCGCCGTTTGACAAGCAGGATGAGACACTCGTTCCCGAAGCAGGTTCGTGCGTCAACTGTCCGAAGCGAACCGGATTCAACAAGCTGCTTTTTCCCGACGTGCGTAAGGATTCCTGCACTTCGCCCGACTGTTTCCGGGCCAAGATTGACGCTTGCGTCAAAAGGACTCTGGAAACCAAGCCGCAGCTAATACAGATTTCGGCGGCGTGGAATTCCCGCGAGGGCGCTCCCGTGGGACGGAATCAGTATGTGGAGTTAGAGATCAAGAAGCCGAAGGCAAACGGTGCAAGCACCAAGCTCTCGGCTTCCCAGAAGCCATGCGAGAAGATGGCTGAGGCCATCGTCATGGACGGCGGTAAGCGCGGACAGGTCGTCAGGGTTTGCGCCGATCCAGCTTGCCGCATCCACCATCCCAACACGCCTTCTCCGCAGCAAGTCGAGCGGGAGCGGGCCGAGGAACGGAAGCGCATTGAAAAGGAGAAACTGGCCATTACGACTCGCCATCGTATCTTGGCCACGATCCTCCAACGCGTGTCGGCTCCGTTGAAGAAGGCCGACTTGCTGGCGGTTGCCCATTACCTGATCGGCCATCTCTCCTACAGCCAGGTTCCAGCTCTGGCGAAGCGGCACAAGGTAGAGGCGAAGAAGGACTCCGGGTCCGCACAGGAGCTTCTGGCCAAGCAAGTGGGATCGTATGACGAGCCCGAACTCTGCAAGCTGCTTCTGGAAGTCGGCCTTCTGGACTCGGCGTATCAGCGATCCACCACGAGCCGCAACGACGTTCTCATGGACGCCGCCAAACGCTATCGGGTGGACGCTGAGAAGCTACAGAAGGCCGTCTCGGTGGAGTTGGCTGCGAAACGCGATAAAAAGACGAAGGCCAAAGCAAAGCCGAAGGGTCGAAAGACAGCTGCATAGGTCAATCACCGTAGATGTCTGGCGGAGTGCGAGTTTGCACTCCGCCATTTTTTTATTGAGTTGTCCGGCGCAGCGGTGTCAACGGTCCACAGGCGTGACCGTTGAAGCCTTCTCTTGCGAACGCACAGGGTGAACAAGTAGGTGTCATTGTTTGAACTCGACGTTCCGGATTGCAAACGGTATGGTACAGCGGCCCCGGCAGTTGCATCTCTTCTGACTGCCGATGTAGGATCACACTCGGTTGTGTCGCGCAAAATTCCCCAAATCGTGGTTCTCATATGTCTCGTCGCCTTTGCACTTGCGTACCCGCTGATTGAATCTCAAGATCATTGGGATGCTCCAGGCCCGGCTTCGGATTCTGAGCTTCAGGTCATTGGTGTGCTCACGTTTGCGGGCGCAATGTTTCTGTTGACGCAAATGCTGGCCGTCCTTCCTGTATCTATTGCGACCCAACCGCAGACAGGTTTATGCTTCCACGCACTCTGGAAAAAGCTTATTCTTTTTCTCTCGCCGGACCTCACTGCTTCTCCTCCCATAGCTCTTCGCATCTGATACCAACCTCTGAACGCTCAGGTTCTTCGTAGCCTCACACCTCTGTCACGAGCACGGAGTGACAGTTGCGCTCATCCCAAGCGGCGATCAAATGCAAAAGACCGTCGGCAGAATCCGAAGGCTCTCGATGCTGTTCGACCGCCAGGGAAGCGTCCGGCACGGTCGGCTGGATGGATTTGATAAATGCAACACAGCGATTAGGGGCCGAGGAAGGCATGTTTTCATTTGAGAAGAGAAGATGTTTGCGAATGTCATTCACGCGCGTTGTGGTCTTTGCAATTGCTTGTTCTTGCGCAGCACAGACCTCCAGAGTTGCAGGGGCAATTCAAGGAAGTGTTGTTGACGAGACGGGTAGTGCCATTACTGGTGCGACGGTTACGCTGCGAAGCCAAGGTACAAGCCAGACTCGGACGACGCTGACCAACGCAGATGGTTTTTTTCGTGCGGGCCAGGTTTCCGTGGGCCAGTACGAGCTTCGCATTGAATCGTTCGGCTTTTCTCCGTATGTAAACAATGCGATTGTGGTCTCAGTCGGCACAGTAGTTCAAATAGCAGTTCGGCTTGCTCCCGCCACGGTGCAGCAACAGATCACTGTTTCGGAGCAACCCCCGCCGATTGATCCCACAGAGACTACGGAAGCGACCACCATCGACCACGAGCGAATTGAGGAGTCACCCGAAGTCAGTCGTAATTACCTCGACTTCGTGCTTTTAGCTCCGCAGTTGACCCAATCGAACATTCAGGGAGCAACAGGCGGAAAAAGCTCCCTTGCCGACAGCGGGTTCACATTCGCGGGTCTACGCTCTCGCAGCAACAGTCTCTACATTGACGGAGTCGAGAACAACGATGAATTCACTGGCTCGGCACGGACGGAACTGTCCCCTGAGATCGTGCAGGAGTTTCAGGTGGTCAATAATGGTCTCTCGGCAGAATCGGGGGGAGGCGCGAGCGGTCCCATAAACGTCATCACCAAGAGTGGCGTGAATACTCGCCATGGGGACGCCTTCGTGTTCGTCCAAAACGGTGCTTTGAATGCCAGAGACCCCCTCACGAATGAGACCGGCCCTCCCGACCTGAGCCGAGTTCGAGCGGGTGCGTCGGCTGGCGGCCCGATTGTTCGCGGTCGCACCTTCTACTACTTTGCCGGCGAGCAGGAAGGGGCACACAGCGACGATAGCTCTCTGATCCCGCCTTCAGTCGCAAGTGCGATCAATGGCGTGCTCGGGTCCGGTGCATTCCCGAGAATCAGCACCCGCGCAATCAATCCAGCAGTATTTCGAGTAGCACGTGCAGAGACCGAAGTCTCTGGGAAACTGGATCATCATGTCGGAAACAAGCACTCATTGTTGCTGAAGTATGCGTTGACCAACAATCGTGAGGCGGGAGACGCCTTCAATACAGGCGGTCTGGTCGATTCGAGCGGTAGAGGCAGCAGCTTTGTAGAAGACCAAGGGGTGACGGGTTCTCTTACATCGGTTCTCAGCGACAACGCCCTCAATAGCGTTCGATTTCAGGTGAGTACCCGCAGAGCCGCGCTGCGAACGACCGACCAGATCGGGCCGGAAATCAGTATTGCTGGTTTGGTCGATTTCGGTCGCCCATACGGCGGAAATGACACGAGACGGGAAAACCACTACGAGCTAGCCGATGTGGCGTCTTTGGCAAAGGGTCGGCATCTATTCAGCTTTGGAGCGGACTTGGATTGGATACGTGAGAACGTTTCAGCCTATGACGGTTTTGGGGCGTTATATATTTTCCCGACACTCACTGCATTCCTGAACGGTCAGCCGGATCAATACCGACAAACGTTCGGAAGTCCCAGCACCAATTTCGCAACGCCCAAATACTCTGGCTTCATCCAAGATCACTGGACACTAACCAGGCGCTTTACGATGGATGCCGGCATCCGCTACGACTTCGAGCACCTGCCATCTCAATTCAAGCACGACACAAACGATTTCGCTCCAAGAATTGGCCTGGCGTACAGCCCTTCCCCGGAGTGGGCACTGAGGGCTGGGTTCGGCGTTTTCTTTGACCGCTACCTTTTGGTCGCGGTAAATAGTGCGCTAGAGAAGAATGGTCTCCAAGCGTTTGAGCAAGTCGCAGATGGGCAAGCTGCGACCCAAATCTTCCAGTCGGAACTTGGCGGCAGCGCTGGAAGTCCCGCCCCTCGGATTCGTCCGTCGATCTTTACCGCCGACCCTAACTTGCAGACCTCGCGCAGCGAAATTGCCAGTGCTGGAGTAGAACGCTTAATCACGAATAATCTGACCGCAAGCGCAACGTATTTGTTTGCACGCGGGGTAAGGCTTTCTCGGACTCGCAATGTGAACCTTCTGCCGCCCGTCCTGCTAACTCAGGACAACGCTGCCAGCCTCGGGATTCCCAATCCTTTTCCCCAGCAACTCGGGAGACTGGTATTTTCGCCTACGCGACTCTCACCTCAATTCGACGACATTTATCAGTGGGAGAACCACGCCAGTTCGGTATACCACGGGTTATCGTTGTCCCTGAATCGAAGGCTGTCGAATGAGATATCGTTTTCCGGGAGCTACACGATTTCAAAAGCAATTGACGACGCTTCCGACTTTAACGAACAGCCAGACAACCCGTACTTGCTACAGGCCGAACGCGCATTGTCTTCGAACGATCAGCGGCATCGGTTTGTATTCAGCGGGACTTTTGACCTGCCGTTCGCAGATGAACACGAGGACAAGAAGTCCTCTGGGATGATCACCAGGCTGCTTGGCAACATTGAAGCGGCCCCGATTCTGATAATAGGCAGCGGCAGGCCGATCAATCCTCTGACTGGCTTCGATGCGAACCGTAGTGGCGCGTTTCCGTTGTCTTCTCGTCCCCTCGGTTTTGGCCGGAACTCCCTCGCTACTCCCAGTCAGGTGCAATTTGATTTGCGTGTGTTGAAGTTCTTCAAAGTCGGTGAGCACGGGAAACTGGATTTCGTCGTCGAGTCGTTTAACCTGCTCAACCATACAAATGTCGTCGCTCTCAACCAGTTCTACGGTCTGGATAATTCGCCCATTCCTGTGTTCGGTTCGGCTAACAAAGCAGGCATTCCGAGGCAATTGCAGTTCTCGGTTGACTTTGAGTTTTGACGAGATTCACATACAGCAGCGCGGAATCTGTAACCAGTAAGATTGCTCTTGATCCCACTGGAAACAGACCGGGACGCACCCGTTGAAGCTTTTTTGTTTGAACGCACGACGGTGAACGGGCAAGTTTAAGATAAAGCACGTGGAAGCTTGCTGTAGCTCGCCAGCAGCGATGTGCTACTGGTTCATAGTCTCGCTGGTGACGTGGGGAGTGCTAAGCCTCATAGGAATCCATTGGCATACTCTCCATACGTCTCCAGCGGCTGCGTGCCTCTTCGCCATGGCCATCGGCTGCCTCGCCAACTGGCTTAAAAATCGCTCTTTTCACTGCGCTATCACCGGCCCACTATTTCTGGTCGCTGGCTTCGTATTGCTCCTCTCAGGTGTGCGCATGGTCCACTTTAACGCCCGTTGGGTCTGGCTATTCGTTCTCGTCGGAATCGGCATCGCGTTTCTGCTGGAATGGCGGTACGCGAAGCGCTCTGCGTCACCGCTTTGAGATAAATCGGCACCAACCCACTCTGTTCAGGAGCAGCATTCGTCCGCCTCACTCCGCACAGCCTCCCAGCCTTCGCGCACAATGAAAGGAACCAAGCAGAGCGCGGCAACCGGATCGGCCCACCTCACATGCCAAATCGCGTTTACTGCCAATCCCACCAAAGCGATCAACGAAAGATACCCACATAGTGCTGACTCAGCCGCATCTGCTCTGAGTGCTGCGCTACCCGTCACCGCTGACAAGCGCCGTTTCTCTTTCGCAAGCCACGGCATGAAGATCGCGGCCACAGTCAACACGGCAATCCCTAGATAACTCTGCTTGGATTCTGCGTGACCAAGCAGCGTCATGGCGGACGCGACAACGACATACGCTGCCAAAGCAAAGAGCAAGACCCCGGCAATACGAGCAGCGCGCGACTCTGCTTGCTCGTGCGCTACCGGAACCTGAAAGCGCCGTAGCACTACCACCGCCGAGATAAGCTCAACGGCGCTGTCACCACCAAAGGCAAGCAATGCGGGGCTGCGCGCTATCCATGCAGCAGACAGGGACACCACTGCCTCCATAGCCATCCAAACGATTGTGACCGCTTGAATCTGTTGGATGCGCCGGAAAGTGTCTTGTTTCGGAATTTGCGGCGCTGAAGACATTGAACAGCATTATGCCATCACTCGTAACCACGCTCACTGCACTGAAAGCCCTTGACTCTGGACCAGACTCCAGAGTGTATCCTTTCAGCATGCGGCAAGTCTTAGATCACGCCACAAGTACCATGCAGATCGGAGAAGTGGCGAAGCTGACGGCACTCACCGTCGATGCCATTCGCTTTTATGAGCGTCGCGCCTTGCTTCCCAAAGCTCCGCGCACAGCAGGCCGTTTCCGACTCTATACCAATGATGACGTGGCCCGGCTGGGCTTTATCAGGCAGATGCAAGGCTTGGGTTTCTCTTTGACTGAAATCAAACAGCTCTTGGAACTGCGGGAGCACCATCTAGATGCCTGCCTTGAAGTCAGGGATTTGCTGAAGGCAAAACTCGAAAAGGTGCACTCGAAAATCCGAGGGCTTGGACAGCTTGAGCATGAGTTGGCGCTAGACCTGCAAAAGTGCAATCGCGAATTGAAGCACAGGCAAAGGCGCACGCCCAGAAAATGTCCGATTCTAAACAGTTCCAACGGGAGGGTAAGAGAAATTCCATGCTGATAGAAGTTCTTTACGTGCCTGGATGCCCCAATCACCAGCCTGCCGTTCACAGGCTCAGGAACGCTCTGCGGTCTGAAGCAATTGATGTGCCCATTCAGGAAATCCTTGTGTCGGATGAGGCGACGGCCCGTTCTCTGCGGTTTCCCGGTTCTCCCACAGTACGCATCAATGGCTTGGACGCGGAACCAAATGGGGCGCAATCCTTTGGACTTGCCTGCAGGCTTTACCCAGGTGGTAGCGGATTGCCATCAGCGGAAGCGCTCCAACGCGCAATCTCCGCAGCAAAGAACCAAGAGGACAACATATGAAAGCGTTAGAAAAGGGCGCTCCAGTCGCAGCCGTTGTTGCTGCCCTTTCGACCCTTGCTTGCTGTGTGCCGCTGGGATTCCTCGGCGCGGTGGGGCTGGCAGGCGTGAGCGTGTGGGCTCAACCTCACCGGACTTTTCTTCTCGGTGCGTCAGTGGCCCTCTTGTGCCTGGGATTTGCCCAACTCTACTTCAGAAGATCCAGTACCTGCGTCAGACGCAGTGCTGCAAGTTTGGTCCTATTTTGGACCGCCGTTGCTCTCGTGCTTTTAGTGATTCTCTTTCCTCAGGTGATTGCAAGCCTGCTTGTTGGTTGAATCCATGAGCCGCACCAAGAGAACACGCCTAGCTTTGAGTTTAGGGGGGCTGGCCCTGCTGGGGGTTGGTATCTGGTACATGTGGGGACACCATGTCCCCGCTGGGCAACCGCCATTAACCGATCTAAACCAGAACAATCTCAGTAAATTTCATGCCGCATTTGATGGTGCCTCCGCGAGTCCGCGTTTGGTGCTATTGCTGTCGCCAACTTGAGCAACATGCCTGCGGGGGGCTTCCGCAATCGAGGAACTACTGAAAAAAGCAGGGTCGGCTGACCTCAAAGTGTTGGTTGTCTGGGAACCGATTCTGCCAACAGACTGGGGCAAACCCATCCGCCCAGTCTTGGCGCGCATTCCAGACCTGAGGGCCGTGCAGTTTTGGGACAAGGACCATTTCATTTCAAAAGAATTGCGGCCGCAGCTTCCCGGCTCTGAACCTAACTGCTGTATGCGCGCCGGTACCCTGTGGGATACGGTTGCGCTCTATCCCAGAAAGGTCCAGTGGGGCGGGCGGCCCGTCTTCATTGACGGACCAGTGGTAGATGTTGCGCCGGAACTTGCGAAACAACTTCCAGCCGCACTGCGATAATCGATCCATTTGCATGGTGAGTTTGAACTGGCAACACAGGTGTGGCGCGCCTTTTGCCAAAGTGCGCCTCATCCCTTCACCTGATAGGTCCACCAAAACGATGTAGACCGCGCCATCATCCCCAGGCACAAGGCGATGAAGAAGGTTCGATTTGGCGCGTTGTCGAGGAGCAAATCACGGCATCAAGGTGCACGGTTTCTCCCGAAGCGAAGCGCCATCAACTTCCCCGATAAATTGTGCTTGACCCCGTAGCGTGGTACGGGGTTTACACTAGGGTCATTGAGTTAGGAAGGCGACATGAAATCACTGACCATTGGACATCTCGCGAGGGAATCTGGGATGAACCTGGAAACCGTGCGCTATTACGAACGGCGTGGCCTGCTGCCAAGACCACCACGTAGCGCATCCGGCTATCGCCTGTTCCCCATTGAAGCTACGCAACGGCTGAGGTTTATTCAGCGGGCGAAGGAACTGGGCTTCTCTCTTAAAGAGATTGGGGAATTGTTATCGCTGCGAGTGTCGCCAACGACAACGAGTGCAGGGATACGGGCGAAGGCTAAATCGAAGATTGCCGATATTCGAAGCAAGATCAGAAGCCTTGAATCCATGGAAAAGACACTTTTGAAGCTAACGAAATCCTGCACCGGATGTGGCCCGATTACGGAATGCCCCATTCTTGAGAGCCTTGACGGGGAGGGCGTATGAGTCGATGGAAGCAAGGCTTACTGGCACTACCAAGTGTTGGCGTTTCGCTACTTCCGAAACTAGCCTGTCCCTTGTGCTGGCCTGCTTACGCAGGTTTGCTTAGTTCGGTTGGCCTTGGCTTTCTCGTATCGGCTGCCTACCTGCTTCCTCTGACCGTTGGGTTCCTGGTGATTGCATTGGGGGCGATGGCGTTCAAAGCGAACAGCCGTCATGGATATGGCCCGTTTGTGCTCGGATTACTTGCAGCGGCTGCTGTCCTTTTAGGGAAGTTTAGATGGGAATCAAGTCCGACCATGTACGGTGGAGTCGGGCTGTTGGTTATCGCCTCGCTGTGGAATGCGTGGCCGATTCGCGGAGTATCCAGCCAGGCGGACACCTGCGATCACTCCGAATCAGAAAGAGTTGATTGAAGTCAAACTCAAGTCTTAGGAGAACACAATGAACACAAAGAAGAAAATCGAAGTCTTCAGTGCAGGCTGCTCAACCTGCAAGGAAACCATTGAACTGGTTAAGCGGCTTGCTGGCTCGTCGCACGAAGTCGTGGTCCACGACATGCAAAAGTCCGAGACAGCTAGCAAGGCCAAGAACTACGGCGTTCGGAGCGTACCCGCCGTTGTGATTGACGGCAAACTCGCTTCGTGTTGTGCGGGGCGTGGCCCCGAAGAGCATGTATTGCTTGCTGCTCTTCAATAGACCTCGTCTTTCAGGCGGAAACGAAATGATGGCCAACTCTCGGAGCTAAGAGCTAAGAGCTGAGGCTCCATGTAAGTCACCTTCCAATGATAGCGAACCGCGCAACTGTAAGTTGTGCGGTTCGCGGTCACCAAGAGTATTTTGCCATTATCTTTTGTGACCTCGGGAAAACAAATGGCACAGCAGCTTCCCTCCGACGATCTTGCGCGCCAGCGCGAAAGACTACTTCGATTGTTGGCCGCGACCACCTTCCTGATTTTCTTTCAGGCGTACATGGTCGCGCCAATGATTCCCAAGTTGTCAGCGGTCTTCGGTGTCTCACCTCGGGTCATAGGCCTGATCGTCCCCGCTTATCTCATCCCATATGGCGTCTCCACGCTGTTCTACGGCCTGCTCTCAGACTGGATCGGTCGCAGACGCATCATGCTCGCTTCTCTTTTTGCGTTTGTGTTGCTCAGCGGTCTCACCGCTACGGCCCACAGTGCGTCTCAGCTAATTGTCTGGCGGCTGGCAACCGGGCTTGGAGCTAGTGGGGTAGTCCCGTTAGCACTGGCCTTAATCGGCGCACTCTTCCCATACGAGGAGCGTGGTCGGCCTCTGGGATGGCTATTTGGAGCCATGGCCGGGGGCATGGCTTTTGGTTCTACGTTCGGTGTCCTGCTCGAACCGGTCATACGCTGGCGCGGAGTATTTCTGACGGTCAGTGGCTTTGGTCTTATAACACTACTGCTATTAAAGCCATTTGTCGGCTTACTCGGAGATGCCGCGCGGCAGCGCCCAATAGGTCTTGCTGAGGTGTTTCGCGGCTTCAAGAGTTTACTGACTTCGGGTAAGGGACGCTGGACCTACACCTACGTTTTCGCCAATGCCATTTTCCATTCCGGAGTTTTTACTTGGTTAGGCCTCTATTTTGAGCGCCGATACGGACTGGGTGAAATTGGTATCGGGCTGGCCCTCTTGGGATACGGTGTACCTGGATTTCTGCTTGGTCCCGTGATCGGGCGAGCAGCCGATCGTTGGGGGAGGAAGTGGCTAATTCCAAGCGGCGTCGCAATCGCTGCATTCTCTGCCGCGGTGTTGATACCGCAATTGCCTTTGATACTGGCCGGAGTAGCCGTAACCACTTTGTCGTTGGGATACGACATGACTCAGCCGTTGCTAGCTGGCATTGTGACGTCGCTCAGCAAGGAGCGCGCCGGTCAAGCCATGGGATTGAATGTGTTCGCCCTTTTCACCGGGTTCGGGCTTGGCAGCATGCTGTTTGGCGAGTTGCTGCGGGCGGGCTTCCCGATTTCGTTGGCGGTCTTTGGCGGGTTTCAATTCATTTTTGCACTCGGAGGACTGTCCCGATTTGAATCCGAAGGGAACGCCCGGTAAGTGTCGCCGCACGCGTCTTACTCCCAGAGGGTGAAGGCGTAATGACTGGTTCGGGCAAGACACGGAATACATTCGTCAGGATTCTTTTCCTTGTCGTCCAGAGATCGCTCCGAGTTCGCATCCGACGATGTGTACGGGCCGTTGCCCGAATTTCTCAAGTGAGCACGCTTAGCGAACGCAGCGGAATCCACGAAACGTGAAAGTTCATGTGAGCGCCCGCTTCATCAGAATAGCGAATTGATCTCCTCCTCGATTAGAAAGATGTCCACCTCACCCACATGCTTGGCATGGATTCGGCCCTCGCGGTCAAGGACAAAGTTGACAGGTAACCCAAGAATGCCGCCGTAACGCTCGGCAAGATTTGCATCCCCGATGGCGACCGGGTAATTCATTTTGAATTGCTGGTAGAAGCCGCGGACAGGCTTCGGATCGTCATCCAGGGAAATCCCAATTATTTGCAAGCCTTGCTCCCGATATTTGTTCTGCAAGTCCACAAAGCGAGGAATTTCGGTTCGGCAGGGCTCGCACCAAGTTGCCCAGAAGTCGAGAATAACTACCTTGCCCCGGTAACTGGAGAGTTCGAGCTTTTGACCGCTTAAATCAGTGAGCGAGAGTTCTGGTGCGAACGAATGAGTTGCCCCGATGTCGACTCGGGTAAGCTCGGCTGGTCTAGCCCAATGCCGCGTTGCGAGATACGCGCCGATCGCCAGAATGGCCACTGCCGCAAAGACTTTCCTTTTCACTGGTTGATCCCACTGAAAGTAATCACCTGCACTACCTGCACTATTCTCCCTTTGCTACCGGATAACCTTTGTCGGCCCAATCCTTACCAAAATTGTCCGCAATGTAGAGAACCCTCACGTTCGTGAAACCCATATCGCGGAGTTCCTTGTACGCGGGATTGACGTTTGGACATTTGCTCCAGGGACAGCAGCCACAGTAAAGCACGATGGGTTGGGAATGCGGCAAAGCAGCAACTCTCTTGCGAAGCTGCCGAAGCCCCTCCGCGGCAGAAGCAGCGCCGATGTATTCCGCGTGTGGAACGTGCGCCTGCAGATAGAGAACATGGAACCCAACCTGCAAAATGAGCGGCTCGTCGCCCTTAGAAGACTGCACAATCCTGGCCAGTTCCTCGGGTTGAATTAGTTGCGGCGCGGAACTATCCGATTGGATGGTTGCGACCTGAGATTTTGAGGAGCTTGTGGTTGCCGCCTGAGTGAAAGGCTGCGCTGTTGCGTGGACAGACAACCATACTAGCGTGCACAAAACAATCATCGTAATAATGCTGTTGCGATAGAAGGTATTCTTCATGCTAAATTCCTTTCGACTTCCCGGTTGTTCATTCTTGAAAGACCCTTGCGTCGGCACTCTACGGGCGCGCCGCTGAACTCGGAACGCTGGCAGGCATCTTTTGCCCCACAAGCGTCTCACGCATCCTGAATGCGACGTGCAGACCCGAAAGAAGAGTCAGAACCGCAACAACTTGGATCGCCGCCCGCATTCCCAGCAGGTCGGCGATGATGCCTGAGATCAATGCGCCAATCGCATATCCCAGATCGCGCCAGAAGCGGTAAACGCCCATGGTGGTCGCGCGCCACTCCGGATGTGCCACGTCGCTAATGGCCGCCAACAGAGTCGGGTACACCATCGCAGTACCAATGCCTTGCAGCAGCGCCGCAACGATCCAAGCCGAATAATGTGGAATCATGACTGTGAGCCAAATTCCTCCCGCTTGTACGATCATTCCACCGGCAATCAGCCATTTCCGTCCCCAGCGGTCGCTCAGAGGGCCGGTGAGCACCTGCAGGGCACCCCAAGCCGCCGGATACACGGCCTTTATGGTGCCAATTGCCGCCACTCCCAGGCCGAGACCGGAGAAGAACAGGGGATAAATGCCCCACGACATACCGTCATTGAGATTGTTGACCAATCCCGCCTGACTGCAGGAGAACAGGTTCCGGTCTTTCCACGATGCTAGCGCGAAGATTTCACGCAAAGACCCATGCCTAGGGCTGGCTGGCTCATGACCGGACGCCAAGGCCGCCAGGGCCGATCGGTGGTGCAGCTTGGCTTCCAACCTCGCGTACTGGCGCGTCTCCCTCGCAAAGAACCAAGACAGCAGCAACCCGGCAAAAGCTACTCCGATCCCCAAATAGAAGGGCTGCGGACGTAATCCGTACACGGACGCAATGTACCCCGTGATCCAAGCAGTAAACCCAACGGCAACGTAGCCGGCAAACTCGTTGAGTCCGAGCGCCAGCCCGCGCCTCTTCGGGCCGACCAAATCCACCTTCATGATCACTGTCATGGACCAGCACAAGGCCTGGTTGACGCCGAGCAGCACATTAGCGAAGTCAAACCAAACCCAGCGGTTGGCGAAGATGATGATGAAGGGAACGGGAAGTCCAATGAGCCAGCCAATCACCAGTACCTTCCTGCGGCCGACGGTTTCCGAGAGCCGCGCGGCAAACAGGTTGCAGACGGCTTTGGTGATACCGAAGCTGACGATGAAGGAGACGATGGCAGTCTTTGAGACGAGACCAAACTCTTTCTCGCCAATCAACGGGACGACGGTCCTCTCCAGGCCAACCATCATTCCCACAAACACGTTAATCAGGACAAGAAGCGAAAACTGGCCAATGTTTTCCCGTAGACCTAACCTGATTTTGCTTGATGTGCTGAAGGCGTCAGTGTGGGAGTTCGACGATGGCATGGTTGCACTTCTGGCTTGGCGGTAGAACGTTCTATGGACGCTTCCCTAGATTGGTAGCTCTAGTGCTGCCGGCCTCAGGCGGCGGCGCCGGAACGTTCTGTAACATGTACCGCACGAACTCAGCCTTGTCCGCGATCTGGAACGCTTTGTTAAACCTGCGCTCAAAGCCAATCGTGGACATGGGTTTGCCGCTCAAAGACCGCCCGCAAACTGACCCTGAATATGCCCCTGGGAGAATCTCTAAATAATCGGGGAGTGCTTTCAATTTCTGGAGCGTTTCAAACAGCTCCCGTGCTCCCTCTTCAGCGCGAGAGACCAATTCCGTGCGCCCCAGGTCACCGACCATCAGCGTATGTCCGCTAAGAAGAAACCAAGGGTCGGGTCCGCGCGTTTTGTCAGTAACCAAAAGCGAAATGTGCTCGGGAGTGTGACCCGGAGTGTGCAAGATGCCGATCTGTACGTTACCTAAATCCAGGTTGTCACCTTCGTGCGCCGGTAAGAACTCATACTGGGCTCCGGAATTTGCATGAAGAACGTACTTAGCGTCAGCAATCTGGGCCAACTTGCGCCCTCCTGAAATGTGGTCGGCGTGAATATGGGTATCTACGACGTAGTGGATCTTCATTCCGCATTCTTCGGCGAGTCGCAGATAAAGCTGGGGATTGTCGATTGGGTCGCACACGGCGGCCATGCCTTTGCCGCCTCAACCGAAAACGTATGACGCAGCGACTGGTTCGTGGTGAAGCAGTTGACGCAGAATCATCAGACTCTCCTTTGAACGCTCTTTGGGACGTCTTCGGGACCACTTGCCACGGGAAGTCCACGCGAATGCCAGTCCTGAACACTATCTTCCAAACGGGTAGCACGGAATCCGCGTGCCCGCAGCAATTCGACCGCCTCCTTGGCCAACACGCAAAACGGCCCACGGCAGTACGCAACAATTTCCTTATTGCGGGGCAGTTCTGAAAGGCGTCGTTTCAGTTGTTCCATCGGAATAGGCACGGCGTCTGCGATGTGCGCAGTCAAATATTCGTTCAAGGGACGAACATCTATAACGACTGCCTTCCGCTGCTGCACACGCTGTAAGAGCGTATCGCGATCCACAGCGTCTAACACTTTGCCTTCGCTAAAGAACTGGCGCCGGATCTGTTCGATTTCCGCCAGCCTGGCTTGGGCGAGCAAGCGGAAAGACCGAAAGAAATCAGAGACCAAGGCATCAGCTACACGATATGCGACGTAGCGCCCGTTCTTGCTGGCTTCGACCAGCCGCGCTCCCTGCAAAACTTGCAGGTGCTGGGAGGTGTTGGCCAGCGACATTCTGGTTTCGCAGGCTAAGTCTTCGACCGTGCGTTCGGATTG
>Ga0185299_10000875_pt1 | contig 69974 bp, 63 predicted proteins | sample PaiPotPPA55metaG_FD_128002 | JGI IMG/M metagenome (GOLD analysis project Ga0185299, IMG submission 128002) | Iron sulfur acid spring bacterial and archeal communities from Banff, Canada, to study Microbial Dark Matter (Phase II) - Paint Pots PPA... ... | reverse complement strand
GGGCTACGTGCGGCACGTCGGCCTGTCGGAGGTCGGCGCGGACACCATCCGCCGGGCGCACGCCGTGCACCCGGTCACCGACCTGCAGATCGAGTACTCGCTGATCTCGCGCGGCATCGAGACTTCGATCCTGCCGACGACGCGGGAGCTCGGCATCGGGATCACCGCGTACGGCGTGCTCTCCCGCGGCCTGATCAGCGGTCACTGGACTGCCAACCAGGCGGCCGCCGGGGACACCCGCCTGCACTATCCGCGTTTCCAGGGCGACAACCTGGCGCACAACCTCTCGCTCGTCGAGGAACTGCGGTCGATCGCCGAGACCAAGGGCGTCAGCGTCGCCCAGATCGCGATCGCCTGGGTGCTGGCTCAGGGTGAGGACATCGTGCCGCTGATCGGCGCTCGCAGCCGGAACCGGCTCGCCGAGGCGCTGGGCTCGCTCGACGTCGAGCTCACGGCCGCCGATCTCGAGCAGATCGAGAAGGCCGTGCCCAGGGACGCGGCGGTCGGCGGCCGGTACCAGGACGGGCTGATGCGGATGCTCGACAGCGAGAAGTGAGGCAGCGGTGTGCCTGCTTGCGTCCGCAAGCGGGCACACCCTGTATTTCACTGCCGAGTGTTCCCTTGGTGGGGCAAAATACTTGCATACGCAAGCTATAGTTTCCCCATGGCCGAACTCGTTCCGCTCTCTCCCGAAGAGGAGGTGCTGTGGCGCGCCATGATCCGCGTCATGGTCACCCTTCCGCGCGCCCTCGACTATGACCTCCTGCACTCGACCGGCCTCGCGCTGCACGAGTACGCGGTCTTACTCAATCTGTCCGAGGTCGAGGGCCGCGAGATGCGGATGACCGAGCTCGCCAACGCCGTCGCGCTCTCCCCGAGCCGCATCAGTCGGATGGTCGACGACCTCAAGGCCCGCGGTCTGGTGACCAAGTCCCGCAGCGCCGACGACGGACGCGGCAACGTCGCGAAGCTCACCGACAAGGGCTTCGCCCGACTGGAGTCGGCGTACCCCGACCACCTGGCCAGCGTGCGCAACCGGGTTCTCGACCACCTCAGTCCCGCCCTGGTCAAGCGCCTGGGGCCGGAGTTCGCCCAGCTCGTCGAATATCTCGAGGACTAGACTGCTGCATCAGCTTGGGTTCGCCCCGTGCGTTGCGCGCGTCGAGGCGTTGAGTTGGGGGAGTTGGTTCGAGTCTGCCGCCGGTGCTGCGGTGCGCCGCTGTGCGGCGCACCCGAAGCACCAGCGGCCATCCGAACCGCGAACGCGATCTGGAGAGCCTGGCTTGTAGTTGTAGCGTTACGGGGGTCGCAGATCAAGGCCGGCTTTCGCGAGGAGGTCGGCCAGGGTCGCGGGGCGGTACTGCATGCACCGTATTCGAGGTCTGTGCTGAGACGCAGCGAGCGCCGCCCGGGTTCGTCCGGGCGGCGCTCGTCGACGGAGCGGTGTTGCCTCAGCTGGTCAGCGTCTCGAGGTCGCCGGTCTGCAGGATGTCGGCCTGGTGCGGGAAGACCTTGTCGATCAGCACGCGGTGGACCTCGGCGTCCGGGTCGGCGGTGGCGTCGGCGAGCACGAACAGGCGGTAGTCCTGGTCGGCGGCGTCACGCAGGGTGGAGAGCACGACGCCGGAAGTCGATATGCCAGCGACGACGAGCGTGTCAATACCCTTGGTGTGCAACTCGCGGTAGAGCTCGGTGGTGCTGAAGGCGCCGAATCGGGTCTTGCGCACGACGATGTCGTGGTCGAGGACCTCGAGCGACTCGTGCAGCGCGGCCTCCGGGCTGCCGTCCTGCAGGTACTTGTTCGCGGCGACCGCCGCGAAGGTCTTGCTGTGCGTCGGCACCTCGGCGAAGTCCTCCGGGGCGAAGGCGACGCGCACGAAGACGACTTGGACGTCGTTCTTCCGTGCCCAGCTCAGCGCCTGCTGCGCGCGGTCCAGGATCGACTCGGCGTCGGCGACGGCGCCCAGCACGGCGTTCTGATAATCCATCAGCAGCAGCGCGGTCTGGGAGGGGATCACGGTCGGGGTGGTGGTGGACTCGGACATCCGGTTGTTCTCCTTGCGGGGTGGGGGAGTGCCGTCCGACGGCTTCAGGTGCCGGTCGAACACGGTCATCAGCAGCACGGCGGCGCCGATGGCTATCAGGGTGAGTGAGACGTGGTGCAGGCCCGCGTCGTCCACCCGGGTGCGGAAGGCGATGCCGGTGATCGTCGCCGAGGCGATCGAGCCGACGTAGCCGAAGGTGCGCAGCAGGCCGGAGGCGGTGCCGAGCTTCTCGGCGGGCGACACGCGGTAGAGCGCGGTCTGGTTGGACAGGTTGCTGAGGCCGGACATCAGCCCGAACAGCGCGGTGACGCCGATGACGGCGACGACCGGCGTGCCGCTGGTCAGGAAGCACGCGGCGATCGAGCCGAGCACCAGCAGGACCGCCCCGACGATCAGGGGCTTGCGAACGTCCACGCGGTTCGCCACCGCGCGCGCCGCGACCGCTGACAGTAGTCCCATCGGCAGGAGTACGAGCCCTGCCGCGTACGCGGACAGCCCGTGCGCCGCCTCGAGCCACTGCGTCAAGCCGTAGAGCATCGTGTAGATGCCCAGCATGCTCAGCGCGTACCGCAGATAGGTGCGGGTAAGCGCGGGATTCGAGGCGAGCAGCCGCACGTCGATGAACGGATTGGCCGCCCGCAGCTCCCAGAAGACCAACGCGACGGCGAGCACGATCGCGAGGCCGAGAGCGGCCCAGTGCGGCTCGGGCAGCGAGAGGAGGAACACCAGCAGCGCGGTCATCGAGGACCCGAAGCCCAGGACGCCGAGCACGTCGATGCGCGCCAGGATCTCGCGCGGCGCGCGGCCGCGGATGACGTCCGGGTCCTTGGCGATCCAGGCCGTCGCCATCGCGAACGCGAGCACGGTGAAGGGCACGTTGACCAGGAAGGCGGCGCGCCAGCTGAACCAGCCGACGAGCAGTCCGCCGATCGCCGGACCGATCGCGACGGTGACCGCGCCGGCGATGGCCAGGCCGCCGAGCACCCGGGTGGGCGGCGCCTCGAGGCCGACCGCCGTGGCGCGCCGGCGGATCAGCAGCATGGCCGCCGGATAGCCGGCGGAGGTGCCGAGCCCGATCAGCACGCGCGCCACGATCAGCATGTCCATGCTGGTGGCGACCCCGCCGAGCAGGCCGCCGAGCAGCACGATGACGATCCCGGCCAGGAACACCCGGCGCGGGCCGAACTCCTCGGCCAGCCGTCCGGCGGTCGGCTGGGCGATCGCGCTGGTCAGGTAGAGGCAGGAGATCAGGATCGAGGTCCGGCCGATCGGCACGCCCACCGCCGCGGCTATCGCGACCAGGGCGGTGGCGATGACCGAGCTGTTGACGGGGTTGAGCGTCGCGCCCATGAGCAGCGGCGCGACGAACCGCGGGCCGAAGGGGCGCCGGCGCCACTCCTCGTTCCCCACGTCCGCCGATTCCCGGACTTGAACGACCGTCGTCATGGGCGGAATGCTCCCCTCGTGCTCACATAGATAGGCAGGCTGCCTGCCTATAAATATAGCAGGAAGCCTGCCTATCTGCTAACGTCGGCCCATGGCGGCCGAGAAGACGCAGGTGGACGGGGCAGTGCGGGAGGAAGAGGCAGTCCGGGCGCAGGAGACCGCGGCCGAGCTGACGAAGGCGATGGTCCGGCTGCGGGCCAGGCTGCGCAGCGAGACCTCGCCCGACGAGCTGCCGGCGACGTGGTCGCAGCTGACGACCCTCGCCCGCATTGTCACGCAGGGCCCGACGACGGCCAGCGAGCTCGCGCAGGCCGAGCACGTGCGCAGACAGTCCATGGCGGAGACGCTCGCCGTGCTGCGCGCCCACGGCCTGATCGCCGCCGGGCCGGATCCGGACGACAAGCGCAAGACGCTGATCAGCGCCACCAGCGAGGGACGCGCGTTGACCGCGACGATCCCGGCGGCCCGGGAGGCGTGGCTCGCCGCCACGCTGCGTGCGTCGATCTCTCCGGAGGAGCAGCAAGTGCTGCGACTGGCGTCCGCAATCATGAACAAGATCGCCGACGCCTGACGCCGATCGCCGCGATGCCGGCTACCTCGACGCCGATTACCTCGAACCGCGGGTCACGGCGTCGACGGCCGCGTCTCGGTCCAGTTGACCATCAGCCGGCGCTCGGCGAACAGCCACCGGCCGTCCTGCTTCAGGAACTTGTCGAGGTAGCGGATGGACGCGATCATCATCGTGCGCTCGCCGTCCCCGCCGATCGTGAGGTGGTGGGCCAGGCAGTAGCTCTCGCCGGTCGCCTGGTCCCCGTCGAGGAACACGGTGCTCTGCCCGTTGAAGTGCATCGTGGCGTTGTAGATGTTGAGATTGTCGAACACCGGCGCCAGCGACTCGCGCCCGTGCAGCTCCTGGCTCGGCTCCGCGGCCGTGGCGTCCATGAACACCAGGAAGCGGGTGTCCTCGGTGAACAGGTCCATCTGGCCCTTGGCGTCGCGCCGGTCCGCGCAGTGGGCGTAGGCGTCGAACAGTTCGCGGATGGCCAGCCGGTCGGCGGCCTCTTCGGGGGAAAGCGCGGTAGGGGCTGTCATGGCGCGTCCTTTCTCGAAACTATTTGACAGGTGCATAAGAGCATGCGCCGTGGCATAGTGCAACCCGTGACAAAGCCCGGCCGGACCAACCTCGAGCGCATCGATCCGCGGATCACCCGGACGGAGCAGGCCCTCGCGCAGGCGATCCGGCAGCTCGCCGCCGAGCGCCCCGTCTCCCAGATCACGGTCGCCGACCTGGCCGAGCGCGCCGGCGTCACCCGCGCGACCTTCTACAACCGCTTCACCAGTCCGCTGGAACTGCTCATCCAGGTCCTCTACGCCGATCTGGAACGCGGCCACCGCGAGGAGGACGCGCGCCGAGTCGAGGGCGGCTACCCGCCCGAGCAGCTGCTCCGCCTCGCCATCGCCGAGGTCGCCGACCACGTGGACCGGTTCCGGGACGTGTATCGCAACGCTCTGCACGATCCGGCGGACCGCGGCGTGTACGAGGCGCTGACCCGCCATTTCGCCGACTACGCGCTGGCGTTCATCGCCCGGAGCACGCACCCTGGCCTGCCCGCGGCCAACCACCGGATCATCGCGCAGTTCCTCGCCCACGGCTTCGCCGGCGCCATCAACGCCTGGCTCGGCGACGAGGCGCTGACCAAAGCGGACCTCGTCGAAGCCGCCGTCGCCTGCGCGCCGGCCTGGTGGGCCTGACCCGGTCCCGGCGCGACTATTCGCAGGCGCCGGAGGCGCGGGGCAGTTCGGGGTAGCGGTCGCTGACCAGGTCGGCCATGGCCCGGGTGGCGGCGGAGAGCGGCTGCGCGTCGGCGGTGATCATCGAGACCACGAACTCCGGCGCCGGCCGAACCCGCCGGATCACCGGTCCCTTCCTGTCCTGGAGCATCGAGGGGCTCAGGAACGCGAAGCCGAAGCCGGCGGTGACCAGGTCGGTGACGTTGGGGATGTCGGCGACCTCGACCACGATCTCCCGTTTCAGCCCGTGCCGCAGGAACAGGCGGTCGACGGCGACCCGGCTGCCCCAGCCGTGCGGGAAGTCCACGAAGCGTCTGCCGTCGAGCTCGCGCAGTTCGACGACGCGCCGCCGGCCGAACGCGTCGTCGGGCGGGCAGGCGAGCAGCATGTCCTCCGTGGCCAGGGTCCGGACGGCCAGCCCGCTCGGATAGCCGTCGGGCAGGGCGGCGAAGGCGAGATCGAGGCGTCCGGCGGCGACCTCGTTCGCCAGCTCCAGCGAGCCGCCCTGGGCGGCCCGGGGGAGCAGCCGGACCTCGGGCCAGGCGCGGTGGAACGCGGTGAGCAGCCCGGCCAGGTCGATCAGCGAGAGCGAGTGCATGATCCCGATCCGGATCGTGCCGCGCAGCCCGCCCTGGACGGCGGCGACCGCGTCACGTGCGGCGTCCGCGGCGGCCAGGGTGCGCCGGGCCTCGGGCAGCAGCGCGCGTCCGGAGTCGGTGAGCTCGACCCGGTGCGTGTCGCGATCGAACAGCCGCGCCCCGAACTCGCGTTCCAGCGAACGGATCGAGACCGACAGCGCCGACTGCACGAGGTGCAGCCGGGCCGCCGCCCGGGTGAAGTTCCCCTCCTCGGCGACGGCCAGGAAGTGCTCCAGGTGCCGCAGCTCCACGTCATGCTCCAGATGAATGACCACTATCGCTGGTTTTCGTTGGACAGCATAACCCGGACGGGGCACCGTGGATCGTGTCACCGCATCGATCAGAAGGGCGTCCGCCATGACCTCGGCACCGCCGATCACCCCCGTCGCCGCCCCTCCCCACGGCCAGGGCGCCGACGTGCGCTCAGCGCGGCACCATTCGTTCGGGTTCTGGGTCGCCGCCCTCGCCTTCATGGTGAACATGGGCTTCTCGGCGGTCCCGACTCCGCTGTACGCGCTGTACGAGCGGCGCGACCACTTCTCGACCGTCATGGTCACAGTCGTCTACGCCGTCTACGCGGTCGGGGTGATCGGCAGCCTGTTCCTCGGCGGTCACGTCTCCGACTGGGTCGGGCGCAAGAGGGTGTTCGTGCCGGCGCTGCTCGTCAACGTCCTGAGCGCGCTCGTCTTCCTGTTCGCGCCGAGCCTGCCCGGCCTGCTCGTCGCCCGGGTCATCAGCGGCGTCTCCGTCGGCCTGACCACGGCGACCGCGACCGCGTACCTCGCGGAGTTGCACGTCGGCATCTTCAGCCCGCGCTCGCCGCGCCGCGCCCAGGTGGTGGCCACCGCCGCGAACCTCGGCGGCATCGGCTTCGGCCCGCTGGCCGCGGGGCTGCTTGCCCAGTTCGCGCCGCAGCCGCTGCGGCTGCCCTACCTCGTGTTCGGCGGCCTGCTGATCGTGCTGGCCCTGCTCGTCGCGGCCTCACCGGAGACCGCCGTCCGGCCAGAACCGGCTCCCTCCTGGCGTCCGCAGCGCATCGCCGTCCCGCGCACCGCCCGCCGCGCGTTCTTCGCCGCCACCGCGGCCGGCCTGGCCGCCTTCGCGGTCTTCGGCGTGTTCAACTCGCTCGCGCCGAGCTTCCTGGCCGGGGACCTGCACGAGCACTCCGCCGCGGTGGCCGGCGCGGTCGCGTTCGCCGCGTTCGCCTCGGGCGCCGTCGCGCAGATCCTGCTGAGCCGCCTGGATGTGAACGCGACCCTGCGCGTCAGCATGGTCATCCTGGTCCCGGGCCTCGGCCTGCTGACCGGGGGGATGTGGTCGGCGAGCCTGGCCCTGTTCGTTATCGGCGGCATCCTCACCGGAGCCGGGGCGGGCCTGGTCTTCCGCGGCGCACTGGTCGCGGCCGGCGCGGCGGCGCCTCCGGAGTCGCGCGCGGAGGTGATGTCCGGCTTCTTCCTCGGCGCCTACCTGGGCCTGTCGGTGCCGGTCGTCGGACTCGGCGTCGCCACCCAGCACGCCCCGGCACGTGACGTGATGCTGGTCTTCGTCGCCCTCATCATCGTCGCCCTCGTCGCGTCGCTCCGGGCGGTCATCGGCGCGAGCGGCGAAAGCCCCGAAGCGGAATGACTAGTCGGCCGATTGGTTGTTCCACATCCGGAACATCGTGCACTTGCCGCGCGCGTCGAACGTCACGGTCCAGAGGTTGGTGAAGGTGCCGAGCTCTTTGTACGTCCCGACACCGCGGATGGCGGCCGTGTCCCCGGTGATCATCAGCGTGGACCACTCGAAGTCCCAACCGCCCTCCTGCCACGCCGCGCGGCTCTGCCAGCCCTCGACGATCTGCGCGCGGCCGATCCAGTCGGTTGCGTACGGCCGCTCGTGATACTCGGCCTTCGGCGTGAACAGCGCCGCGATGTCCTTGGACGCGTTGCTGCCCCAGGCTCGCACGTACCCGTCGACCCATGCCTCGACCTGCTCCTGTGTCACCACTGAGCGCACCTTTCCGATCAGCCCTGCGCGGTCGGTCTGACGACGATCTCGTTGACGTCCACGTCGCGCGGCTGGCCGATGGCGTAAGCCACGGCGGCGCCGACCGCCGCGGCGGGGATGGCGATCTGCATGTGGACCTTGACCGCCTCGCGGACATCCGCGTCGCTGATGGACTCGGTCAGGTCGCTGCTGGTCAGGCCGGGGCTGACGATGGTCACCCGCAGATCCCGGCTCTCCTGCCGAAGCCCCTCGGAAGCGGCCAGCCGTCTTGCCGTAGCCTCGCCGGTCCCGCTGCTCGCCCCCGTGATCAGGACGACTTTGCCGGTGGCCGGGGGAGACGAGACGGTCACGATGATCAACGCCCTTTCGAGGAAGCCCATGGATTCGGCCGGATTCCCAGCATGATCCGGATCTTGTCGCGCGGGCAGGACGCGTCTTCCTGGGTGCGCCACACCCTGGTTCGCGGCGGACGCTCGCGCGCGCGGCGCCGTAGAATCGTGCAGGTGAGCGGTTACGAGTTGGGCGAGTTCCTGCGCGTGCGCCGCTCCCGGCTGACTCCCGCGGACGTGGGCCTGCCGACGAGCGGGGCACGGCGGGTGGCCGGGCTGCGCCGGGAAGAGGTCGCCGTGCTGGCCGGGGTCAGCGCCGACTACTACGCGCGGCTGGAGCAGGGCCGGGAGACCAACCCCTCGGGCCAGGTCGTCGACGCGCTGGCCCGCGCGCTTCAATTGGATCCGGACGCGCATCGGCACGCGCACCGCCTGGCCGGACTGGCCCCTAGGCCCACGGTTGCGCACCCGACCGGCGCTGCGGTGGATCGGGCCCTGCTTCAGCTGATGGATTCGTTCCCCACTGCGGTCGCGTACGTCGTCAACCACCGCCTTGAGGTCCTCGCCGCCAACGAACTGGCCGATGCCCTGCTTTCGCCGCTGAGCGACAGGCGCGACATGGTCCGCTCGCTCTTCTACGACCCGGCCGCGAGGACGCTGTTCGCCGAGTGGCCGAGCGTCGTCCGCGACACGGTGCACGCGCTGCGGCTGGCTTCGGGGCGGGAGCAGCGGGACCCGCTACTCAGCACGCTGATCAGGGAGCTCGCTGCGGCCAGCCCGGAGTTCGCGGCGCTGTGGCACGACCACGAGGTCCAGTCGCTCGGCCGCAAAACGAAGATCTTCAACCATCCGGACGTCGGCCGCATCGAATTGACCTACCAGGCCTTCGACGTCCAGAGCGCTCCCGGACAGCAACTGCTCGTCGGGACGGCGGAACCGGGCAGCGCCGACGCCGACTCCCTCGCCCTCCTCGGCTCGCTGCACACGGCCGAGCACCGGCGTTAACGCATTCTGGCCCGGCCACTACTGCGTGGCCGGACCAGAATCGGTGAAACTCAGTTCAACCTACTCAGCCACGCACGGTCTTGAGCGCGCCGGCCCACGACTCGAGCTGGTCGAACAGGGTCGCGACGGAGTCGTCGTGCTGGGCCGCCGGCTTGAAGACGGAGTAGTTCTCGAAGTCGTTGAACAGCGAGAAGGAGACCTGCTGGCGAACGTGCGCCAGCTGCAGCTCGCTGGAGATCGCCCGAAGGTGCTCGATCGCCCGCGCGCCGCCGAGGGAGCCGTAGGACACGAAGCCCGCGGCCTTGTTGTTCCACTCGCCGTACAGGTAGTCGATCGCGTTCTTCAGCACGCCCGAGGTGGAGTGGTTGTACTCCGGGCTGACGAAGATGTAGCCGTCGAAGCCGGCGATCGTCGCGGCCCAGTCCTTGGTGTGGTCGTTCGCGTACTGCCCGTAGGCCGGCGGCATGGCCTCGTCCAGGTGCGGCAGCGGGAAGTCGGCCAGGTCCACCAGCTCGTACTTGGCGCCAGTGCGCGCGGAGGCCTTCTCGACGACCCAGTCGGCCACGGCCTTGCCGTTGCGCCCGGGGCGGGTGCTGCCGAGGATGACGGCGATCTTGAGGTCGCTCACGGGTGTTCCCCATCCAGTTGGTTTAACATTCAACTTTCGGGTCGAGCCTAGACCGCACTGGATGAATCTTCAAGTCCCGGGGCGGACCTCGGCGTGTCCGCCCCGGGACCGGTACGTCAGTGCAGGTCAGCTCACGGCAGGGCCCACTTCTGGTCGGCCGCGCCGGTGCAGTCGTAGATGATCGACTGCGTGCCCGAGCCGCCGTTGCCGTTGTCCTCCAGGCACTTGCCGGACTGCGGGTTGACGACGTCGCCGCTCGGCTGCACGACCCAGTCCTGGGCGCCGGTGCCGTTGCACGTGTACAGGTCGACGACGGTTCCGTTGGTGGTGTCACCGCCGTTGACGTCCATGCAACTACCGAACACCTGCAGGGTGCCGTTCGATTCCACCGTCCACTGCTGGGCGCTGGAGTTGTTGCATGTGTAGACCTGGATCGGGTTGTAGTTCGCGGTCAACGCGCCGCGGTCGTCCAGGCACAGCCCCTGGTATCCGGTGACCTGCCCGGTCGGCGCCGTGGCGGAGCCGATCGCGGTGCTGGTGGTGTTGGAGGTTCCGGCGTTCGTGGTCACCGAGACACTGGCGGCGCTGCCAGGCGTCACGGCCCACTCGTTGTTGGTGCCGGACGGGTTGGGGACGGTGAACGTGACGGCGCTGTCGCTCCAGCTGTCGACGGTGAACGTGGCGAGGTCGCCGGGGGCGCCCCAGTTGGTGCCGTCGTCGCTGAAGGTCAGATAGCTGCTGCCCTGGCTCGCGCCGAAGCCGCTGCCGGTGATCGTGACCTGCTGGCCCGCCGCCGCGCTGGACGGGGAGGCGAACGTGATCACCGGGCTGCTCGGCTCCGACAGTTGCACGGGGGAGCCGCCGACCTGGGTGACGGTGACGCCCGCCGTGGTCGCCACGGCGCCGAGCGGGACCTGCAGCGTGTCAGTGCTCGAGTTGTAAGACCACTGCGAGGCCGCGATCGTCTGCCCATTGATTTGGACGGAGGCGGGCTTTGACTCGTCGACCAGGTCGAGCGTGTAGGTGCGGTTGGCCGGCTCGCCGGAGTACGAACCGACGCTCGGCGAGATGGTCAGCGTCGAGGAACCCGCGGACGCGTTCTCGGTGTAGCTGATCGGGGTCTGGGATGACTGGCCGGACTTGTAGCCCAGGCCGGTTCCGGCGTCGTTGTAGAGCGAGTAGGTGCCGTTGGCGCCGGCGTGCACCTGCAGCGTGATCGGTGCGGTGCCGGCGGTCTGCGCCTGGCCGTTGGAAGGCTGCAGCGGGATGATGCCGCCCTCCTTGACGAACACCGGCATCCGGCTGGTCGGCACGTTGATGGTCTGCGTTCCAGGACCGGTGAACGTGGCGCCGGTGAAGTAGTCCTGCCAGGTGCCCGGCGGGAACCAGACCGACTGGGCGACGCTCGCGCCGGGCGTGGTGACCGGGGCGACCAGCACGTCGGACCCCAGCGTGTACTCGGTCGGGTTGGTGTAGGCCGCGGCCTGGCTCGGATAGTTGAGGTACAGCGCCTGGGTCATCGGGATCCCGGTGCTGCTCGCCTGCTCCGCGAGTGTGTAGAGGTAGGGCACGAGCTGTTCGCGCAACTGCATGAACTGGTCGCCGACGGCCTGGGTGGCGGCGTCGTATTCCCAGGGCAGGCGCGCGTTCTGGCCCCAGTCCACCTCGTCCGAGTGCTCGCGCATGATCGGCTGGAAGGTGCCGAGTTGCAGCCAGCGCAGGTACAGGTCGTCCGGGTCGTTGCCGTTGCCGGTGGTGTTGCTGCCCAGGAAGCTGCCGATGTCGTCGCTGACGTACGGCTCGCCGATGCTGCCCTCGTCCTGGGCCAGTTGCGCCTCGCTGGCCAGGGTGTTCCAGGTGCCCTCGGTGTCGCCGGTGAACGCGAGGGCCGAGCGGTGGTCGGCCCACGGTCCCGCGGGGTACGCCCCGGCCTGCGAGGCCTGGTTCGACGCGCCGACGCGGGCCAGGTCGAAGCCGCGCTCGCCGTCGTTGACCATCTGCTGCGCGGTCAGGTAGTTGATCCACGCGTCGGGGGTGACGCCGGGCTGCGAGAAGACGCCGCTGTTGTCGCAGCACCAGTCGAGCCAGGTCATCGCGACAGAGTTCTGTGTCGGGTCGGCGGTGGCGAAGTAGGACTCCGCCTGCGCCACGTTGGCCCAGTCCCAGATCGCGCAGGCCGAGCCGTTGCTGCAGCTGGACTGCGTGGTCAGCGTGTTGCCCGCGATGTCCTGGGCCTGGCTGTAGAGCGGATCGTTCGTCGCGATGCCGGGATGGACGTTGAGGGCTACGTCAATGTCCTGTGATGTGGCCCAGTCGGTGAAGGCGGTGGGGTCCGGGAAGAGCGAGGAGTTCCACTCCCAGCCGTTCCAGGTGTTCGGGCTCTTCCAATCCGTGTCGACCGACAGGTTGTCGAGCGAGACGCCGTTGGCCTTGAACTGAGGCAGCAGCGTGCCCTGATAATCCGCGCTCGTGTAGGGGTCGTACTGGGAGAACCAGTTGCCGAACACCGACTCGTCGGGCAGTGTCGCGGGCCCGGTCAGCTTCGCCAGGTCGGACAGCGCGCCGGTGTAGTCCTGGCCGTAACCGAACAGGTATCCGTCCTGGATGTCACCGGCCGGACGGTTGGCCACCCAGCCGTCCGAGGTCCACACCGCGGTCTTCGAGTCGTCGAGCAGATACCAGCCGGACTGGTCGAGCAGACCGGGGGCCATCTGCGGGATGTTCGCGGTGCAGGTCGCGCAGGTCTGGGTGGTGCCGCTGTACGAGCCGTTGACCGAGTCGTAGGAGCGGATGTACCCGCCGAGCGGATTGGTCGGCAGGAACGGCGCCGCGCTGGCACCGGAAGCGTTTACGGCGATGTCATCAATGTTGACGTTGCAGCTGTCGCCGCTCACGCAATTCACGGCGACGGTGTCGGTGCCCGAGGTCAGGGTCACCGGCACGGTGACGGTCGACCAGGCGTCCCAGCTCGAGGTCGTCGGAAGGGTCACCAGCGTGCTGGTGCCGTTGACGACCAGGCTTTCGGTGCGCGACTCGAGATTGCCGTCGCCGCCGGTGTAGTTGGAATAGCGGATGGTCACGTTCGCCGAACCGGCGGGGGCGCCGAGCACCTGCCAGGAGGCGTCCGCCCCGGTCGCGGTCAGGCCGGCCACGAATCCGGCCGGGCTGAGGTAGTTGAGGTGGTTGCCGGCGATCGACGCCCCGCCGCTCAGTGTGGCCGCCCCGGCCTGGCAGGCCTGGCCGAAGGTGCACTCCCAGCCCCAGGTCGGCGTGACGTTCGCGGAGGCTCCCGGCGGCAGCGCGCCGAGCAGTTGCATCTTGGTGTTGACGGTGCTGAACGGGCCGGAGCCCAGTTCGTAAGAGAACGTCAGCTGGCTGGTGGTGATCGTCATCCAGCCGTTGGAGACGCTGCTGGTGTACGCCGGGACGGTGAAGTTTCGATCCATGATGTCGAAGCTCGGATCGTCGAGGAAGCTGCCGGTCGGCGAGTACTCCATCCGGACCACTTCGGGCGCGAGCACCTCGAAGCGGGCGTCGCCCTCGACGACGGTGGCCGCGGTCGCGGCCTTGCCGTTCGCCATGTTGATCGAGTTCGAGAGGTTCACCGGGGAGGTGTCGGAGGTGGCCGTCTGCGCGGAGGCGGGTCCGGTGACGGCGAGCACGGTCGCCGCGACGAGCGCCGTGATCGCGGTGAGTCGGGAGAACAACGGTGTTCGCATGCTGCTCCAGAAGGACGGGGATCAACGCTGATCCCGGGTGTGGGTGTGGTGCGTCCGGTCGGGCTGCAGGCCTTCATGAATAACGTAGAGCACGTTCGACGCCATGTCGCATTGGTAAGGTTCCGGGACCTAGATATCAGACCTCTGATTCCGCCGTAAGGCGGGCGGATCCCCTAGGGTTCAGATCATGGACCACGCAATCGCCGATCGCGCGCAGCCGATCCTGACCGGTGCGCGTTTGACCCTGGAGCCATTGGTTCCGGAACATACCGAGGGTCTCGTCGAGTTGTTCGCCGACCCGCGGACCAGCCGTTACTTTCCGGTGGACTTCAGTGACGAGAAAGCCGCGCGGAACCTCGTGGCCAACCGCCTCGCCGCCGAGGGTCCGCCGGAGCTGGGCTACTGGGCGTGGCTGCTGGACGGGCGGGTGATCGGCCTCGGGCACCTGCAGCCCGCCCGGGAACTGCCCAGCGAATGGATCGAGACTGGCTGGTGCGTCCGGCCCGACCTGTGGCGCCAAGGCCTGGCCAGCGAGGCGGTCCGGCTGCTGCTCGACTACGCGCTGACCGATCTGGGCCGACCCGCGGTGTGGGCCCTGGTCGACGAGAGGAACACGCCGAGCCTGGGTTTCGCCCGCCGATTGGGCTTCCTCCCGGTGGGCGAGCGAAGGCTGGACGGTTCAGTGGCGCAGGTCTTCGTCAAGCTGTCCGCATCGACTATGGAGAGTAAGTAATGTTGCCCTGGAACGCCGAACTCAGCGGTCGGCTGAACCGACACACCGTCGATTCCGCATTGCTTCGGGACAATCCCCTCGGAGACCCGCACGAGCGGCCGCTGTGGGTGTATGTCCCGCCTAACTATGACGACAGCCCGTACACCGCGTATCCCACTATTTATGTCATCCAGGGTTACGGGGCCCATATCGAGATGTGGGCCAACCGCACGCCGTTCAACCAGCCGTTCATCGAGACCGCGGACGCCGTGTTCGCCGATGGCGGCGTCCCCGGCTGCATCGTGGTCTACGTCGACGCGTGGACGGCGCTCGGCGGCTCGCAGTTCGTCGACTCACCGGGTACCGGCAGGTACCACTCGTACCTGTGCGACGAGATCGTGCCGTGGGTCGACAGCCGCTACCGCACCATCGCCGACCGGGAGTCGCGGGCCATCACCGGCAAGTCCTCCGGCGGCTTCGGCGCGATGATCACGCCGATGCTGCGGCCGGACCTTTTCGGCGCCTTGGCCACGCACGCCGGGGACACCCTCTACGAGCTCTGCTACATCCCCGTGTTCGCCCAGGCGGCCCGCGCGTTGCGCGAGTTCGACCACGACATCGTGCGCTGGCAGGACGAGTTCCGGTCCCGCACGGCGTTCACGAAGGAGGCCGACCACGTACTGTCGATCCTGCTGTGCGTATCAGCCTGCTTCTCCGCCCGTGAGGACGGCACCCCCGAGCTGCCGTTCGACCCGGTCACCGGCGCGCTGCGTCCCGAGCAGTGGCAGCGGTGGCTGGACCGGGATCCGGTGCGGATGGTGGAGCGGTACGCGGACGCCGTGCGGTCGTTGCGTGCCGTGTGGATCGACGCCGGCAACCGCGACGAGTTTCACCTGGACCTCGGCGCCGAGGCGTTCCGGGCGGAGATCGCGAAGGCGGGACTCGCCGAGGACCGCGTGCACTTCGAGCTGTTCGACGGCGGCCACTTCGGCACCGACCACCGCTACCCGCTCGCGCTTGCCTGGTTGGCGGAACGACTGGCCCGTTGACGATCCCGAGACAGGGTTCGAGGATGGGCCTCATGACTTCCCTGGCCGAAGGAACAGTCTCCTTCCGCGACGGTGAGACCTGGTACCTCGTCTCCCAACCCGCGAATCCCGCACCGGGTCGCCTGCCGCTCGTCGTCCTGCACGGCGGTCCAGGCATGACGCACGACTATCTCCGTCCCCTGCCGAGTCTGTTCGAGGACCGCCAGGTGGTCCTCTACGACCAGTTCGGCACCGGCAACAGCAGCCGTCGTCCGGACTGGGACGCGAAGGAGTGGACGCCGGGACTCTTCGTCGAGCAGTTGCGCGGGCTGCTCGCGCACCTCGGTGTCGCCGAGACCGGCGGCTTCCACCTGCTGGGCCACTCCTGGGGCGGCATGCTCGCGCAGGAGTACGTGCTGAGCCACCCGGCCGGCCCCGCCTCGCTGATCCTGTCGGACACGACCGCCTCGGCGGCGGCCATCATGGAGTCGATCAACCCGCTGCGCGCCGCGATCAGCGCCGAGGAGCCCGACGAGCAGATTCAGATCAATCTGTTCGTCGAGCGTCACGTGTGCCGCATCACCCCGATGCCGGACGACCTCGCGCGCAGCTACGAGCTGATCGCCGAGAACATGAGCGTCTACCTCGCGATGATGGGCGGCCTGGAGACCGAGGTGACCGGGACGTTGCGGGACTGGAACGCGGTGCCGCGGCTCGCCGAGATCGACGTGCCGACGCTGGTGCTCGCCGGCGAACACGACGAGCTGGGGCCCGCGGCCTGGAGCCCGCTCGCCGAGCTGATCCCGGGCGCTCGTGCGCACGTGTTCGCCGGGGCCAGCCACGTGCCCTACCTGGAGTCCCCGGACGAGTATCAGTCCATTGTTTCTGCTTTTCTCGCCGAACACGACAGCGGGCTCGAATGAGCGATGCCGGGCCGGTGGCTTCGCGCCACCGGCCCGGTTGATCTCACTGGTCTGACACGGCGCCGGTCAGGAGGACGGCACGGTGTCGGTGAAGCTCGTGCCAGAGTGCTGGTAGGCCGCCACGTTCGCCGCGACCTGCGAGGTGTTCAGGCTCTGGTTGCCCGCATAGTAGACCCATCCGACCTGCTCGTTCCAGGTGCGCGGAGTGGTGCTGCTCGAAAGGTAACCGTTGATGAACCACTCATTGAAGTCGATCGTCATGTCCTCGCGCGGGTAGTACTTGCCCGAGGTCGACCAGTACTCGTTCCCGTCGACGTAGTAGGTGACGGTGCCGTTCATGACGGTCTCGACTAGCGTGTGCCAGCCCTGCCAGCTCTCGACGACGCTCGTCGAACTGTTGTCCTGCGAGTAAGGGCTGTTGCAGTAGGTGTACCAGGTGGTCGTGTAAAGGCGTGGACCAGTGGTTCCCCAGCCGCCATTGGGCAGGTATTCGAAGTCGTTCTCGCTGTAGTTCGGGTCGTCGCACTCGGCCAGCGGTGAGATCGTGTAGAAGGTCTCGTTGACGTCGTCGCCGTTGGGGCCGGTCGTCGGCGCGTCGTTGAAGTAGACGCGCGCGGCGTAGGTGCCGTTGAGGAACTTGCGCGAGGTCGAGTCGACCTCGGACTGCACCGTGTCCGCCGCCGTGCCGTCGGTGCTGGCGGCCAGGTTCATCACGTGGCTGCCGCCGGCGGCCGTGGACGCCGGGAAGGTGACCGCGTTCGCCGACCAGGTCGCGCCGGTCACGCCCGGGCCGCCCGAGGCCGTGCGCACGGTCCAGTCATGCGCCGCCACGTTCGGGTCGCTGGAGCTCGAGTAGTCGAAGTCGTCGAACAGCACGCCGCTCGACGCGCCGGTCGTGCCGCCGCCGGTCGGGCTCGAGGACGCCGAGGTCGTGGGGCTCGCGGTCGTCCCGTTGGGCTCGGTGCCCCAGGCGAGCGCCCCGTTCTCGAAGGCGGTGACGGTGTTCGAGGCGGTGTACGAGGTGTCCGCGCCGTTGAACGAGTAGTCGTTCGCCTGGTTGATGTTCTGCCAGTCGGCGCGCCACATCCGCAGTTCCATGTCCTCGCTGTTCGCCCCGGGCGCCAGCGATCCCGCGGTGGAACCGAAGCTGATCTGCAGGTAGTGGTCCGCGGTGGAGGTCGAACTCGCCAGCGGCAGGACGGTGCCGGTCAGGTTCGAGCAGCCGACGACGGCCCAGGCGCAGCCGAAGTCGTAGGTCTCGTTCGACGGGTCGGAGAAGTAGTAGTCGATCGTGATCTCGCTGTACGGGATCGCCGAGGACGTGTTGTTGACGAGCTCGAACCAGGGGTCCACCTCGTCGTTGGTGGCGGGGGTGCTGGTCTTGTAGAGGACGGTGACGTCCGGGGTGGCGGCGTGCGCGGACCACGCGGTGGGAATCAGCGCGGCCGCGGTCAGCGCGAGCGCCGCGCCGATCGGTATCAGGGCGCGTCTGGCCGGTTTCTGCTGCATGCGGTTCCTCGAGGTGGGTCGGGGAGTAAGGAAGTAAAACTGACCACAGGTAAGTTCTGGGAGCAGTTTTCGCAGAGCATCGGCCTGTTTTGTGCCGCTGTCAAGGCTTGGTGACCAAATGGTCTGGACCAAATGTGCACCCTTGACTTGACCAAAGGTCAGGTGTCATCCTTCCGGCCAACGGCGGCAGTTCCCCCGCGTCCGGCGTGCGGACGGCCGTCCCCCGAGGAGGAATCAACGTGCACCAGCGCTACCTTCCGCACCGCCTCCCGCTCGCCGCGGGCCTGATCGCACTCGCCCTCACCGCGTCCGCCTGCGCCGGATCCTCGGCCCCCGCCAACAAATCCGCGAGCGGAAGCAAAACCCTGACGGTCTGGTACATGGACGGCGACCTGAGCACTCAGGACCAGGCTGCGATCGGCGCGGCCTTCACCAAGGCCACCGGCGCCAAGGTAAACGTCCAGATCCAGGAGTGGACGAATATCAACACCAAGCTGAGCACCGCGCTCGCGCAGAACGACCCGCCGGACATCGTCGAGATCGGCAACACCGACGTCCCGCTGTTCGCGGCCACCGGCGCCCTGACCGACCTCACCGCGAACGAATCCGCGCTTACTCAGGGCCAGAGCTGGCTGCCCGGCCTCTCCGGACCCGCCACGGTCTCCGGGCACCTCTACGCGGCGCCGCTGTTCGCGGGCAACCGCGCGGTCATCTACAACAAGAAGCTATGGGCCGCCGCCGGAATCACCACCCTGCCGACCAGCTACGCGGAGCTGACCGCGGACCTCGACAAGATCAAGACGGCGAACCCCTCGCCCGACTTCAGCGCCTTCTACTTCCCCGGCGAGTACTGGTACGGCGCCCTCCAGTTCGTCTGGGCCGCCGGCGGCCAGCTTGCCACCGAGAGCGGCAGCACGTGGTCCGGGGCGCTCGGCTCGGCTGCCGCGCAGCAGGGCCTTGCGACGTGGAAGTCCTTCCAGAACACGTACTCGGCCGCCGCCTCGCGCGACGTCGACACCAAGAGCCCTGATCAGGACGCCCTGTTCGCCCAGGGCAAGGCGGCGACGATCCTGGACACCAGCATCAACACCGTGCTCAAGGACGAGCCCTCGCTCAAGGGCGAGATCGGCACCTTCCCCTTCCCCGGCCAGACCGCCGGCACCACCCAGCCGGTGTTCCTCGGCGGGTCCGATCTGGCGATCGCCGCGAAGAGCTCGAACCAGCCGCTCGCCCTGGAGTACCTGAAGGCGGCCACGAGCGTCGCGGTGCAGAAGGCCGACATCGTCGGCCTCGACGGCTGGACGCCGATCTCCACCCAGCTGATCGAGCAGACCTCTGACTCGCTGTCGCAGACCTCGAAGGCCTTCGCCGCGGCGGCCGTGCACAGCGTCGCCACGCCGGCCACCCCCGGCTGGGCGACCATCGAGTCCGACGCGTCGATCAACCAGTTCTTCGCCGCGATCGCCACCGGCAGCCAGAGCCCGGCCCAGGCGGCCCAGTCCTTCGACAGCCACCTCGACCAGGCGCTCAACGCCTCACAGTGAGCGGAGAACCACCCGCCCCATGACCGAACTCACCTCCCACGGCCGCGGCACGACGACAGCGCGCCCGGCCGAGTCCGGCCGCGAGCCCGCCGCTCCGGAGCCCGCACCGGCTCCGGCCCGGCGCCGCGGACGACGCCGCGACCGCGCCACGCCCTACCTGCTGCTGGCCCCCGCGCTGCTCGTCCTCGGACTCGTCCTCGGCTACCCGCTGATCCGGCTGCTCGCGATCTCCATGCAGGACTACGGTCTTCGAGCCCTGTTCACCGGCAGCGCCCCGTGGATCGGGTTCGCGAACTACGCGAAGGTCTTCACCGGCGGCGAGTTCACCGCCGTACTCGTGCGCACGCTCGTCTTCTGCGCGGCCCTGGTCGCCGGGACGCTGCTGATCGGGATGTTCGTCGCGCTGCTGCTCGGCTCGCTCGGCCGCCGGATGCGCGCCGCCGTCACCCTCTGCCTGATCTGCGCCTGGGCCGTGCCGAACATCGCGGCCACGCTGGTGTGGCAGTGGCTGTTCCAGCCCGGATACGGGGTCATCAACTGGTTGTTGACCCAGCTGGGGATCTTCGGCGACCTGACCCAGCACGAATGGTTCGCCAGCTCCTTCTCCGCGTTCTGCGTCGTCTGGCTCCTGGTGGTCTGGCAATCAGTGCCCTTCGTCGCGCTGACCCTGCGCGCCGGCCTTTCGCAGATCCCGCGCTCCTACTACGAGACCGCCGCGCTGGCCGGCGCCGGAGCGTGGACCTCGTTCAGGGTCGTCACGCTGCAATTCCTGCGACCGATCCTGTTGCTGGTGACCATTCTCTCGGTGGTGTGGGACTTCAACGTCTTCAACCAGATCTGGATCCTGACTCAGGGCGGGCCCGACGGAGGCACCACGACCCTCGGCATCTGGTCCTTCACCCAGGCCTTCAGCAGCCAGTCATACGGTCAGGGTGCTGCGATCGCGGTTGTCTCCGTCGCGATGCTGCTGGTGCTCACCGCGTACTACGTGCGCCGTCTGGTGCAGGCGGGGGAGCAGTGGTGAGCGCGCGCAGCAGGCGACGCACCGGCCGAAAGGTCGCCCTGAACGGCGCCGCCGCCCTCTTCTGCGTCATATGGATCTTCCCGGTGTACTGGATGGTCAACACCGCCTTCAAGCCGTACGGCGACATCCTGCGGCCCACGCCCGGATTCCTGCCGATCCCGCTGAGCCTCGGCAACTTCGCCGACGCCCTCGGCAAACCGCTCTTCGGCGACTACCTTCGCAATAGCCTGATCGTCACCGGTGCGGCCGTCGTCGCCAGTTCCCTGGTGGCGCTGCTCGCCGCCGTCGCGCTCACCCGGTTCCGCTTCTTCGGGCGACGCGCGTTCCTCATCAGCATCCTGGCCGTGCAGATGATCCCGCAGCCTGCCCTGGTGATTCCGCTGTTCCTCAGCCTCAAGAGCGCGAACCTGCTCAATACCCTGCTTGGACTCTCGCTCACCTACGTCGCCTTCGTGCTGCCTTTCACCATCTGGACGTTGCGCGGGTTCCTGCACGGCGTGCCGGTGGAGCTCGAGGAGGCCGCGATGGTCGACGGAGCCGGGCGGCTGACCGTGATGCGCCGGATCCTGCTGCCGCTGGTCGCCCCCGGCCTGATCGCCAGCAGCGTCTTCGCGTTCATCACCGCCTGGAACGACTACGTGTTCGCCTATGTCGAGATGAAAGACCAGGACCATTACACGCTGCCGGTCTGGCTCGTGTCCTTCAGCACGAACACCGGCACCGACTACGGCGGTCTGATCGCGGCCTCGACCCTGTTCGCGGTGCCCGTCATCGTGTTCTTCCTGCTCATCCAACGCAGGCTGGTCGAGGGGATGACCTCCGGCGCCGTAAAGGACTGACCCGCTCTACCCCGCCCCGCCGCCCGCACGCCCCGAAAGGCCGCCGTGATCATCCCCCGTCCCACCGCCCTGACCCAGGCCCCCGGTCGCTTCGTCCTCCCCGCAGAGCTCTGCATCGCCGCCGGTCCGGGCGCCGGGCGTCCCGCCGATCTACTGGCCGGATACCTAGGCCCCGACCGCCCACGCACTAATCAGGGGCCTGAGATCAGTCTCGAGATACTGGCCGACGCGGCGGCCCCGCGCGAGGCCTACCACCTCGAGATCCAAGCCGACCGCGTCCTGCTGACCGCACCCGCCGAGGCCGGCCTGTTCCACGGCGTGCAAAGCCTCCGGCAGCTGCTGAGCGAGGACGGCACGTCCCTGCCCTGCCTTAGTGTGGACGACGCGCCGTCGCTGCCCTGGCGCGGCGTGATGCTGGACGTCTGCCGCCACTTCATGCCGCTGAGCTTCCTGTACGAGCTCATCGACGAGCTCGCCCTGAACAAGCTCAATGTGCTGCATCTCCATCTGACCGACGACCAGGGTTGGCGCATCGAGATCGAGGGTCGGCCGCGGCTGACCGAGATCGGCGCGTGGCGGACCGAATCGATGATCGGCCCCGCGGGCAGCGACCGCTTCGACGCGACACCCCACGGCGGCTTCTACACGCGCAAGGAACTCGGCGACCTCGTGCGTCACGCGGCGGCGCGCGGCATCCGCGTCGTACCCGAGATCGAGATGCCGGGTCACGCGCGTGCCGCGCTCGCCGCCTACCCCGAGCTCGGCGTGCACGGCAACGCGCTGCCGGTGTGGACCTCCTGGGGTGTGTGCCCGGACATCTACGGCGTGCACGACGCGGCGCTGGACTTCTGCCGCGAGGTGCTCGGCCAGGTCACCGAGGTCTTCCCGGACCGCTTCGTCCACCTCGGCGGCGACGAGTGCCCGACCGTCCAGTGGGAATCCGACCCCTTCTCGCAGCGACGCGCGGCCGAGCTCGGCCTGTCCGACCCGGCGCGCCTGCACGGCTGGTTCCTCGCCCAGATGCAGGCCTTCCTCGCCGAATGCGGCCGCCGGGCCGTGAGCTGGGACGGAGCCTCGCCCGAGCCCGCCGACCTGCCGCGGGAGCTGGTGCTGGCCGCCTGGCTGGACCGCGTGGACGCCGAGCGGTCCATCGGCCGAGGCCACCAGGTCCTGCTGACCCCGCATCAGTCCACCTTCCTGGACTACGCCCAGCGCGACCACCCGGACGAGCCGCAGGGCCAGCCCGGCAGCGTCGTCACCATCGAGGACGTCTACGCCTTCGACCCGCTCGTGTCGGCGACGGGGGAGCGGCTGACGGTCTCGGACCCTTTCGCGTCCGGCGAGTCCAAGCCCGGCGTACTCGGCGCGCAGGCCCAGCTGTGGACCGAGTTCCTGCCCACGCCTGAGCACGTCAGGTACGCGGCGTACCCGAGGCTATGCGCGTTCGCCGAGGCGGCGTGGAGCACCGGGCCCCGCGAGTACACCGACTTCCGTGCACGCCTGCTCCGGCAGGCCCCGCTGCTCTGGCGACTCGGCGCGCTCAACCCCGGCGCGACTGCGGATCCGGTCATCGGGGGGCCCGCGATCTCGGAGCGGCCTGCGAGAATCGGGATGTGAAGAGCGTGAGACCAAGCGGAGCAGAGCCGCCGGCCCAGCACCGCCGGCCGGCCGCGGTGCCGACCGGGCCCGGGCCCGGGGAGCCCGCCGAGCAGCCAAGGCCGCGCTTGGTGGCGACCGCCAAGCGCGACAGCGTGCGCACCCACCTGCTCGACCTGATCGAGCAGGCCGGGCCGGGCACCGCGCTGCCGCCGGAGCGGGACCTGGCGCTGCGGCTCGGCGTGTCCCGGCCGACCGTGCGCGCCGCGATTGAGGACCTGACCCGGATCGGCCTGCTGGTGCGCCAGCAGGGCCGGGGCACCTTCACCAGCCCGCGCAAGATCACCCAGGAGCTGGCCGGGCGCGGCGCGGCCGCGTTCGGGGTGCCCCCGGCCGAGGGCGACTGGACCAGCAGGGTCCTGACGTTCCGGGTGGCCCCGGCCGGCGCGCCGCGGGCGGCCCGGCTGAAGGTCTCGCCCGCCGACCCGGTGCTGCGCGTCGTCCGGCTGCGCCTGGTCGACGAGGAGCCGATGGCGATCGAGCGCATCGACCTGCCCGCGCACCTGGTCCCCGACCTGGCGCCGAGCGACATGGAGCACGGCAACTTCTACCGGCTGCTCCGGGAGCGGTACGAGGTCGTCGTCAGCGACGCGGTGCAGAGCATCGAGCCGACCGTCACCAATCCCGATCAGGCCGACCTCCTCGACGTGCCGGTCTACGCGCCGGTACTGCTGATCGAACGCACGACCCGCGACGTCGACGGCCGGATCGTCGAGTTCGCGCGCTCGATCTACCGAGGCGACCGCTACCGCATCATCTCCAAGCTCAGCTTCGACAGCGAGTCCGGTTAGGGGCGCGAGTAAATCCCTTGCTCAGCCTGGCGTGTCGTGTGAGGGCCCTGTCAGTCGTCCGGGCCCGCCTTATCCCCGATCCGACTGGGCGCCTCCGATGCCCTCGCGATAGCCCCGTGGCCGGACTCGTTCTTCTCATCCTCGCCGCCGTGCTACACTGGGGCTAGCAACAGGGGGCACTAGCATCGCAAATCCGATTGCTCCGAGGCAGTCCAAATCCCGATGCTGTTGATTACTTCGGCTGTTTATAGCTTTTCTGCTCCCTTCCGAGCCGCTGCGCAGATCTCGTATATCCGCAGCCCGTGAGCTCCACGCTAAGCCTTTCACCTCGTGAAACGCCCGAGTTGAATACGGCTTCACATTTCACATCCTGTCAAGGATTTCGCAAAGGACTTATCATGACTACCACCCTTGAATACACAAGCATTGAACCCTCTAAGCCAGCGCGCTCGAACGACCGTCCGAGCCGCCGTTCCACCTCTACCCAGTCGCAGTCCCAGTCGCAGCCGCTGCGGCCGGTCACCGGCGTCCTCGAGGTGCAGGATCAGCACGGCTTCCTGCGCGTCAACGGCTATCTGCCCAGCTCCGCGGACGTCTACGTGCCCGCCGATCTGATCCGCGGTCACAAGCTGCGCCCCGGCGACCTGATCGACGGCGCGGCCGGCGCCGCCTCCGGCAAGTCCGGGCCGGGCGCTGCGGCCAAGGCGAACCCCCTCGTCCGCGTCGACCTGGTCAACGGCCAGGCGCCAGAGCGAGTCTCCGCCCGCCCGCGCTTCGCCGAGCTGACCCCGATCCACCCCACCGAACGGCTGCTGCTGGAGACCGGTCCGGGCGTGCCCAGCACGCGGGCCATCGACCTGCTCGCGCCGATCGGCAAGGGCCAGCGCGGACTGATCGTCGCCCAGCCCAAGACCGGCAAGACCCTGCTTCTGCAGGCCATCGCCAAGGCGGTGACCCAGAACCACCCCGAGTGCCACCTGATGGTCGTGCTGCTCGACGAACGACCCGAAGAGGTCACCGACATGCGACGTTCGGTGGCGGGCGAGGTCATCTCCTCCACCTTCGACCGGCCCGCGCACGAGCACATCGCGATCGCCGAACTGGCCGTCGAGCGCGCCAAGCGCCTCGCGGAGCAGGGCACTGACGTGGTGATCCTGCTCGATTCCCTCACCCGGCTGTGCCGGGCCCACAACAACAACGCCAAGCCCGGCGGACGTACGCTCTCCGGCGGAGTCGACGCCGCCGCCGTGGCCAAGCCCAAGCAGTTCTTCGGCGCCGCCCGCAACCTGGAGGAGGCCGGCTCGGTCACCATCCTGGCCACCGCGCTGATCGATACCGGCTCCCGCGCGGACGACTACTTCTTCGAGGAGCTCAAGAGCACCGGGAACATGGAACTGCGGCTCGACCGGGCGCTCGCCGACCGCCGGATCTTCCCCGCGATCGAAATCTCCGGGTCCGGCACCCGCCGCGAAGAACTGCTCGTCCCGGCCGAGGAACTCGACGCCATGCGACGCCTGCGCCGCGTCCTGAGCAACCAGCCGTCCGGGCAGGCCGCCGAACTGCTGCTCGAGCGCATGAAGAGCACCGCCAGCAACGCCGATTTCCTCCGGCAGGTCCGGCACACCACCACCCCGTAGTCCCCGTAGTCCCCGTCGTCCTCAGCGGGGATCAGCGAGAGAAAAGCAGTGTCGACTGCCGGTGCGTGCACGCTAACGTCTATTCGACACGACCGCCGTCGGGTGCGGTCTCGCGAAGTGGGAGGGGTAACGATGCAGCGTGAACGTTCCGCCGCCGTCGCCTCCCGGCCTCGCTTCGAGGTGATCCTGGTGTCTTCGCCGGCTCGGCGCCGGCTGCGCGGCCCGCGCTGAGGATCCCACCGGACCCCGTCTTCTCACGACCCTGATCCAGGGTCTGCTTCGAGCTGCCTGCCGGCAGCCGTGTCCGGGAATCGCGCCGTCCTGATTCGGATCGATCCGAGAGACCTCAGACCGTGCGTACTCACCAAAGCCTTCACCAGAACCCGGCCAGCGCCGCCGCGCTCGCCGCCGTCCGCAACCTGGGCATCCTGGCTCATGTCGACGCGGGCAAGACCACCGTGACCGAGCGGATGCTGTTCCGCACCGGCGCCGTGCACAAGCGCGGCGAGGTGCACGACGGCACCACCGTCACCGACTTCGACCCGCAGGAGCGCGATCGCGGCATCACCATCTTCGCCGCGGCCGTGACCTGCGCCTGGGACGGGCACCGACTCAACCTGATCGACACGCCCGGGCACGTCGACTTCTCCGCCGAGGTGGAGCGCTCGCTGCGGGTGCTCGACGGCGCGATCGCGGTGTTCGACGCGGTCTCCGGCGTCGAACCGCAGAGCGAGTCGGTATGGCGCTGCGCCGACCGCTACGCGGTGCCGCGCATCGCGTTCGTCAACAAGATGGACCGGCCCGGCGCCGACCTCGACACAGCCGTCGCGTCGATCAGAAACCGCCTGCACCCGACGCCTGTCGCGGTGCAACTGCCGATCGGGAGCGAAGGCGGCTTCGTCGGCGTCGTCGACCTGCTGCGGATGCGGGCGCTTGTCTGGCCAGCAGATGCCGAAGGGACCGACGCGATGACCGAGACCGACATCCCCGTAGAACTCGTCGAGGAAGCGCGCAGGCGCAGACACGAACTGGAGGAGGTGGTGGCTGAGCGGCACGCGGCCGCGCTCGAGGAGTACGTCGCACAATCGCAGCTCTCTGAGCAGACACTCAGGACGGCGCTGCGGGACCTGACCGTCTCCGGCGAGCTCGTCGTCGTGCTGTGCGGCGCCGCGTACCGCAACCGTGGGATCGAACCGCTGCTCGACGCGGTCGTGGCTTACCTGCCCTCGCCGCTGGAACGTTCGGCGGTGCGCGGTGTCGGCGACGAGCATGACTCCGCGCCGCGAAACCCGGATCCGTCCGGGCCGATGGCAGCGCTCGTATTCAAGGTGCAGGTGACCGGAACCGGTCGGCTCACCTACGTGCGCCTGTACTCGGGCACGCTGCGGAAGGGCGAGTCAGTGCTCGATGTCGGGGCCGGGCGCGTCGAACGGATCGGTCGGATTCTGCGCGTGCAGGCCGATCGGCATACGGAGGTGGACGCGGCGGTGGCCGGTGACATCGTGGCGGTCGTCGGGCTGAAGACGACCCGGGCCGGCGCGACGTTGTGCACGCCTGGTGCGCCGGTGCTGCTCGAGCCGCCGATCGTGACGGAGCCGGTGGTCTCGGTCGCGGTCGAGGCCGGGCGAAACGTCGATGCCGAACGCCTCGCCATGGCGCTGGCCCGGGCCACGGAGGAGGACCCGTCGCTGGTCGTGCGGACGGATCCGGAGACCGGGCAGACGGTGCTTTCCGGCATGGGCGAACTGCATCTGGAGGTTGCGGTGGAGAAGATCCGACGCGAGCGCGAGCTTGCCGTGAACGTCGGCCGTCCGCAGGTGGCGTACCGGGAGACCGTGCTGCGCGGCGTGTCAGGGTTCATCTATCGGCACGTCAAGCAGGACGGCGGGGCCGGCCAGTTCGCGCACGTCGTCCTCGACATGGAGCCGCTGGGCGAACTGGGCGCGACCGGCTTCGTCTTCGAGTCGACGGTGACGGGCGGCCGGGTGCCGCGCGAGTACATCCGCGCGGTGGAGGCCGGCTGCCGCGACGCACTGGCCTCCGGCCCGCTGGGCGGCCACCCGGTGACGGGCCTTCGCGTCGTGCTCAGCGATGGAGCCACGCACGTGAAGGACTCCTCGGAGATGGCCTTCCGCTCGGCCGGGCACCTCGGCCTGCGCCAGGCCCTGCGGGCGAGCCAGCTCGCAGTCCTGGAGCCGGTGGTCGAGCTGACGGCGACGGTGCCGGAGGACGCGGTCGGCGCGGTACTCGGCGATCTGTCCGCTCGCCGTGGCCGCGTGACGGCCTCGGTCGCCCGTGGCGCGACGGTGGTCGTGACGGCAACGGTGCCGCTCACGGAGGTGTTCGGTTACGCGACCCGGCTGCGCAGCCGCACCCAGGGCCGGGGCACGTTCACCACCCGAGCCGTCGGCTACGCGCCGGCACCCGTGCACTGAGATAAGAGGTCTGTCGGCCCGCTGAGTCGCTACTGACCAGCGGGCCGACAGCTGCGCCGTCTAGCGATCCTGCGCCAGGACGTCGCTGTAACGTCGGAGTACATTGAGATACCCGAGTCCGGCCAGCCGTGGCGGGACGAGGCGTGCCATGGCGCGGGTGGGCAGGTTCGGCGGCTTGTTGGTGATCTCGCTGGTCGCCATGCGCGAGACTCGGCGGACCTTCGGTGTGCGGCCGCGTTCGTAGGCGCGCAGGAGTTCGGGCACGTCGCCTTCGCCACGACGCCGTAGCGCGGACGTCAGTGCCAGGGCGTCCTCGAGCGCTTGGTTCGCGCCTTGTGCCTGAGACGGCGGGAACGCGTGAGCCGCGTCGCCGAGCAGGGTGACCGCTCCTCGCCCCCACACGTCGAGGACCTCATGGGTGACGTGCGGGAACCGGCCCATGTCCGCCTCGGCCACGGCGTCGAACAGCGCGGGGACCGGGTCGGGGAAGTCGCCGAACAACGTGCGCAACGTGCCCAAGACGGCGTCGTCGGCGGTCGGTGGCACGGTGTCCGTCCTGGCGTCGAACCACCACTGCAGTAGACCCTGGCCAGCCGGCATAAGGCCGCACAGTCCCGCGTGGCCGACGAAGAACAGGCCGAGCGTCCCACTCGCGAGCTCCGGCAGTACCGGACTCAGGCCCTGCCAGGTGGTCCAGCCCGACGGTGTGGCCGCTCGCGGGTCGACCACACTGCCGCGCACGGCGGAGGCTTGGCCGTCCGCGCCGACCACCACGTCGGCGGTGCGCGTGGTCCCCGACTGGTCGGTGACCGAAGCGTCCGCAGGACCGGGTTCGACGGCCACCGCGGCGGCATTGAAGACGATGGTGTCGGCGGGCAGGGCCTCGGCGAGTCGGGTCAGCAGCGCCGCGCGCGGGATCGTGGTCACTGGGAAGCCGGTGCGGGCGACCATCGGACGCAAGTCCATCCGGGAGAGTCGGCGATCCCCGGCGTCGCGGAACTCCATCGCCTCGATCCGCCCGCCGAGGTCGGTCGCGTCGAGGCCGAGGCGGTGCAGCGCGGCGTGCCCGTTGGGGAAGACGGTGACGGCCGCGCCTCCCGTCCGCAGCCGGTCCGCCGCCTCCAGCACCCGCACGCTGTGGCCGTCCGCGAGCAGACCGCCCGCCGCGGCGAGCCCGCCGATGCCGGCGCCCGCGATGAGCACGTCACTCATGACTGGATACTCCCCTTCGGCCTTTTCAGCCGGATTTGATCTCGCTGCGCAGCACCCGCAGGACGCCCGCGGCCGCCGGTAGAACGACCCAGATGAGCACCGCTACGGCCACTTGAGCCCAGCCGCTGCCGGTGATGTCGCGGTTGTACAACGGGGTCTGAGCGCTGTTGAGGTCGAACCAGTCCTTGACGCTCGCCAGCGCGGGCACCGAGCTGAGCAGTAGGAACGAGAGGGTGGGCAGCACGTAGTACGCGACGATCGCGGCGGCGCTGATCAGCAGCAGCATCCCGAAAGCCAGGCTCTGCACCAGCCCGGTGAGCTGAATGATGCCCATGTCGAGGACCCCGCCAGCGCCGAACGACCAGTTGCCATTGCCGTGCCGCAGCGTCACGCCGAGCAGATTGCTCACGGCCGCGGCGGCGAACACGGCCACGATGACCATCAGCCCCAGCAGCAGCGTGGCGGCGAACTTGGCTCGCAGTACTCGTACCCGGTCCGGTTCCAGGGTAAAGGTGACCAGCCCGGTGCGCTGGCTCCACTCGGTGGTGACGCTCAACAGGCCGAGCAGCGGCAGCAGGAACTTCTGCGGAGACTGGGTGATGTCCACGAACTGGGCGTACGTGAGGGTGTTCGGCTTCGCGGTGGCCAGCGTGACCGCGTCGACGATCGGGGTGACCGCGAGCATCGCGACCAGCAGCCACCGCCCGGACCGGGTATCAGTGAGCTTACGCAGCTCGGCACGCAGCAGTCGTCCGAACGGGACGCCGGCCGGTCCGGTCAACGCCGCGGACCCGGGTGCGAAAGCCGGTGCGGCCTCGGTTGCGACGGTTGACGTCATCGGGCAGTCTCCTCACGTGCGTGGTCTGCGGTGAGTTGCAGGAACAGTTCTTCGAGCCGGTCGCTGTCGGCCGCCCGCAATTCGAGGAGCACGACTCCCGCCGCCGCGGTGGCCGCGGCGACCTGCTCGGCCGAGGCGTGCACCAGGAAGCCGCCCTCGCTCGGGTCGGCGCTGAGCCCGGCGTCGGCCAACGCGCCGGCCAGTCGCCGTTCGTCGGCGGCGCGCGCGAACGTGCCGCCGGCCGTGAGCAGCTCCTGCTTCGCGCCCTTCGCCAGCACCCGTCCCCGGCCGATGACGACCAGGTCGTCGGCGATCGCCTCGATCTCGCGCAGCAGGTGTGAGGAGAGCAGCACCGCGCCGCCGCGGTCGGCGAATCCGCGCAGCAGGGAACGCATCCAGCGGATGCCGGCCGGATCGAGCCCGTTGGCCGGCTCGTCCAGAATCAGCAGTCGCGGCTCGCCGAGCAGCGCGTGCGCGACACCGAGGCGCTGGCGCATCCCGAGCGAATAGCCGCCGACGCGCCGGTCCGCCTCGGCCCCGGTGAGGCCGACGAGGTCGATCATCGCGTCGACCCGCCGCCGGTCAAGGCCCAGCACGATCGCGGCGAGCGTCAGCACCTCGCGGCCGGTGCGGCCGGGATGCTGCGCGGAGGCGTCGAGCAGCACCCCGACGTGCCGACCGGGCTCGGGAAGTCGGCGGAACGGAACGCCGAGCACCTCGGCCCGTCCGGTCGTCGGCGTGGTGAATCCGACCAGCATCCGCAGCGTCGTCGACTTCCCGGCGCCGTTGGGGCCGAGGAATCCGGTCACAGAACCCTGCTCCACTCGGAAGGACACCCCGGTCACGGCCTGGTGCTCGCCGTAGCTCTTGCTCAGGTCCTCGACCTCGATCGCCGCGGTCATGCCGACCGCCGGTTGCGACGCGGGCCGGGGCCGGGACGATCGGCGCGGTCCACGCGGTTGATGGGATGAGTACGACGTGGACGCGTTGTGACACGCGGCGGACACTTCATGATCCGGCTCACTCTCGGTGCGATACGCCCGGCCCTGTCAGGCCCGGGATCGGACCGTTCCACGATCGCCCGCCGGCCGACGCCGGTCGTCGCACGAGGGACGACACTCCTCGCTACGCATCCGGTGGTAGTCCTAGGGAGCCGACGTACGCCCGCGAGGTCGCAGTACTCGCATAGGCAGCTATCTATTATCTATGTCGACTGTCTATGCCGCGGGTCGTACCAGGCCGCACTGGTAGGCGAAGACCACCAACTGCGCGCGGTCGCGGGCCCGCACCTTCACCATGGCGCGGCTCACGTGGGTGCGCGCGGTGGCCGGGCTGAGGACCAGTTCGGCGGCGATCTCCTCGTTGGTCAGCCCCTGCGCGACCAGCGCCACCACCTCCCGCTCGCGGTCGGTGAGTGCGGACATCGCGGGCGGGGCCAGCGTCGGGCGCTCGGGACGCGCCGTGAACTCGGCGATCAGCCGCCGGGTGACGCTCGGCGAGAGCAGCGCCTGCCCGGCCGCGACCTCGCGCACCGCCCGGACGAGGTCGCCCGGCTGGGTGTGCTTGACCAGGAAGCCGCTGGCCCCGGCGCGTAAGGCCTCGAAGACGTACTCGTCGAGCTCGAAGGTGGTCAGAATGATGATCCGCACCGCCGACAGCGCCGCGTCCTCAGCGATCCGCCGAGTGGCCGCGAGCCCATCCATGCCGGGCATCCGGATGTCCATGAGCACCACGTCCGGCCGAGTAGCCCCCGCCAACGCGACCGCGGCGGCGCCGTCGTCGGCCTGCCCGACCACGCTCATGTCCTCCTCGGCATCGAGGATCATCGCGAATCCAGCCCGCACGAGCGGCTGGTCGTCGGCCAGCGCGATCCTGATCATGGTCGTCTCCCGGTCCAGTCGGCGTGCACGAGGAATCCTCCGTCGGGGGTCGGGCCCGCGTGGAAGGTGCCGCCGGTCGCGCCGACGCGTTCGCGCATGCCGCGGATGCCCACGCCGGTGCCGGGAGCGGCGTCCGGGCGGGCCGGGCCGGCGTCGGCGACCTCGATGAGCAGGTCGTCGGCGTCGGCCCCGGCCGCCACTCGGACGCGCGCCTTCGTGGACTGCGAGTGCCGCAGTACGTTGGTCAGCGACTCCTGCACCACCCGGTACGCCGCGGTCGAGACCACGGCGGGTACCGTCTGCGTTGGGCCGTACACGGTCAACTCGACGTCGAGGCCCGAGCCGTCGGCGAGGCGCGCCAACTGGTCGAGGCCCGGGGTCGGCGCGCGCTCGGCACGCTGGGTGTCGTCGCGCAGCAGCGACAACATCGCGTTGAGCTCGTCGAGGACTTCGCCGCTCGCCCGCTGGATCGCGACCAGCGCGGCGCCCGCCGCCTCCGGATGCCGGTCCAGCACGTGCGCGGCCGCCCCGGCCTGCACGTTGATCGTCGCCATCGCGTGCGCCACGCTGTCGTGCAGGTCCCGCGCGATCCGCAGCCGCTCCTCGGCGACCCGGCGCGCGGCCTCGTCCTCCCGGCTGCGTTCCGCGAAGCGCGCGCGTTCCGCCTGCCCGGCCAGGTAGCCGCGGCGATTGCGCAGCACGTCGCCGAGCAGCACGGCCGCCGCGGACCAGCCGAGGTAGATCGCCGGCTCGAGGACGCCGCTGCTGCCGGCCGCCGCGGCGGCCGCGCTCAGCCCGCCGAGCAGCACGGCCGCGCCCACGATCGCCGTGCGCCGGTTCGTCTTCCAAGCCAGCACCGTGAGCGTGACCCAGCCGGTGACCCACACTGGGCTATTCGGGTAATGCCGCAGGACGAAGGCGGCCAACACCGCTGTCACGAAGGCGAGCGCGAAGCGCGGCAGGCGTCGACACACCCCCATCGACACTCCGGTCGCGACCAGCAGCGCGTACCCGAGCGGGTCGAGTGCCCGCACACCGGAGGTGACCGGCACATGCGCGGAAACCACGACCAGAATGACGCCGGATATAACCGCGACCACGGCATCAGGCACCCAGCCAGGCAGCCCGCCCATGACCCGCGGCCGTCCCAGCGCGGCACCGGCACCGTTCACCTGTCGAATGCTACGACCCAGCCGCCCGCCGTGCACCGGCCCATCCGGCGGTCGCGAACGTTGGCGAGTCTGAGGATGCGTCATGCGTCAGGGTCACGTCGGTCGACCGGCCCGCGGATCCGCAGCAGTACGACGAAGCTCGCGACCAGCAGAGTCAGCACGCTGACGTGGTAGGCGATGTCAGGCCAATGCCCGCTCCGCGCCGAGAAGTCCAGCCCCCACAGGAAGCCGACGATCGAGAAAGCGACCGCGTAGAGTCCCAACCTCCGCCCCCACCGTCCACCACGCCAGAGCGCCACCGCGGCAGCGGCGAGCACCACGCCGATCAGCGCCTCGGCGATCCCGGCCCCGTCCGCGTCGAACGCCGCCGTGCGGCCGGTCACCAGGCCGGACAGGTGCAAGGCCGAGGCCACCGCCAGCGAAAACGCCTCGAGACCGGTCAACGCCGCGACCCGCCGCAGCCGCAGGGTCCGCTCCCGGCCGTCGCGCCCATAAGCGGCCCCGGTTGTCGTTCTATCCATACCCACGGCCGCAGCCTTCTGTGCACACATGCCGTCATTGTCGGCACGCCACCCGGCTGCGAACGTCGTCCCACAGGCGACAATCGACACTACGCCCACCGACGTACCCCGCCCCTCAGCCGCCGAGGCCCGCGACGATCGCCTGCGCACTGCGCGCCGCCCGATCCGCCGTCTCGGCCAGCGCGTCGCCGCCCACCCCGAACAGGCCCTGACGCAGGAAGACGGCCTGGCCGTGCGCGGCCGCCGCGACGCGGAGCAGCAGGTCGAACGCGGCATCCTCGTCGGGTGCCAGCGCGCGGGCGACCGGCATCAGCGTTTCCAGCAGGGCGTCGCCCGCCTCGGCGAGCTCCGGATGGCGCGTCTTGTCGAGGCCGGCGTAGAAGGTGATGTCGAAAAGCGCGGGCTCCTGCGCGGCGAAGTACACGTACGCGGCGGCGAAGGCCGCCAACTGACCCGCCGGCGATTCGGCCGCTTCGACCGCCGCCGCGAAGCGCTCCCGCTGCTCGCGATAGCCGGTCTCGGCCAGCGCGGCGAGCAGCGCCCCGCGGTCGGCGAAGTGCTTGTAGGGGGCCGCGACGCTCACCCCGGCTCTTCGGCTGGCCTCGTTCAGGCTGAATCCGTGCGGGCCCTTCTCCGCGACGAGCTCGAGCGCGGCGCGTTCCAGCACGCTGCGCAGGTCGCCATGGTGCTGGCCGCTGGGTCGCCGCTTGACAGGATCGGTCATGCGGGTAAGGTTAACACTATTCACCAGGTAAACGCCATTAACCTTACGGAGGTCCTCATGCCCGACCTGCCCGCGTTCCGTTTCCACCACATCAGCCTGTCCGTGGCCGACCTCGACATCCAGGAAGCCTGGTACCGCGCCGCCCTCGGCCTGGCCTCAGTCGACGAACGCCTGGACCTGCCCGAAGCCGGCGTGCGCACCGCGGTCCTGAGCGACGAGGCGGGTCTGCGCGTCGAGTTCACCGAACGCGCGGGCTCGTCTCCTGTGCGGCACGCCGACCCGTACGCGGCCACCGCCACCCAGACCTTCACACACCTGGCGCTGCAGGTCCCCGACCTGGACGCCGCGTTCCAGCGCCTCACCGCCGAGCACGGCGCGCCGACCGTCGCCAAGCCCGGCTCGGGCGCGAGCGAGGGAATGCGCTACGCCTACGTCCACGACCCGGAAGGCAACCTCATCGAACTCATTGAGATATCCGCCGGGTAGCCGACGTCGTCGCGCTCAGCGTTCGACCGTAATGCCGATCAGGTCCACGGGTACGCCGCCCAGGCGCAGCTTGTAGTCCTGCGCGCCCTTGAGGAAGTCAAACCGCAGACCACTGTCGAGGTTGCGCTCGACGAGGAGGGAGACGAGTACTACGCCGGGAGCTAGACCTGCTTGATCCCCGACCGCGAGGTGCAGGTCGTAGGCCATGTTGTATATGGAGGCGGTGTTGCCGTGCGCGAGCATGATGGCTGATGCGAGCGGGCGACCGGCGGCGTGGAGTTCCACGACGTGGGCGGCGTCCACGGCGGCCAGTTCGGCGACCATGGTGCGCACGAAGTCGCCGTATTCGGCTACGAATTCGCTTGTTGCCGGGCTTGCCTCGGCCTTCCAGGTGAGGAGCCGTTCCAGCGAGTCGGCCACCGTTGCGCGCGTCGAGACGACGAGGTCCAGTTCTCCGACGGCCTCGATCAGCCGGTTGCGCTTGCGCAGGATGTCGGAGCGGCGCTTGGAGTTCAGCAGCGCTAGGTAGCCCTGCGGAGCGCACTCGATCCGCGGAGCCTGGTCGTACGGCTCGACGACGGCGTCCGGTGCGATGCGCATTACCTCGTCGATGATGGCTTGAGCTGCCGCGTCGTTGTGGATCAGGCCGGCGAGAGACGCCCGGGTCCACGGCAGCGCGTCGAACATCCACTGGGACAGCGCGGCGGCGACTTCCTTCTCGCGCCCGGCCACCGCGACCGGCCCCATGTAATCGACGACGTCGTGTCCTCCGGCGAAGGAAAGCTGACCCGAATCCAGTTCGAACGCGCAGATCCCGACGACACGCTCGTCATCGACGACCTTTGCCGTGATGAGCTGGGACGCCGGGTTCTTGGCCAGCCTGTCTCGCCACCAGGAGAGCAGGAAGCGCCCTGTGTGAAACGGGGTCCCCTCCGTTGCCGCGAACGCCTCCCAGGATGTGGTGGTGAGCGTGTCGGTGCCGGATTCGATGATGACCTCGACGTCGCCCATACATTCAACCACCTGTTATCCACCCGTTCCCTACATCGAGCCGTCGTCGGGCCTCCGCAGCGCTGTGACATGTGGCAAAGCCCGTTTCTAGCCTTCCCGATGCGGGAGGCGTGAAACGCGGCTTAGTAGGATGTTGACTCGGTGAGGGCGCTGCGTGAGACGACGGCGACGATCCGGCCGTCCCGGAGCAGCGGGATCCAGGCCTGACCCTGCGGCAACCGCTTCACGACGTCGGTCGGATCCTCTCCGGCGCCCGCCGACTGGGGGAACGGTTGCACGTGGTCTGCGATCGGCTCGTCGTCGGGCAGGCCGAGCAGCGCCGAGGACGGCAGCGAGCCGACCACGTCGCCGACCGACCACGAAGCGGCCGCGCCCGGACGGTCGAGCACCACCAGCGCCAGGCGATCGCCGGACAGCGTGCCGCCGCGATCCAGGCCGCGGACGACGCGAGCGTCGGCCACCAGCGCGAGGCGATCGTCTGGCAGCGAGCGTTCACCTAGCAGATCGCCGTCATCTGCTAGCGGGCCGTGGCCTGACGGAGAGCCGCCGCGATCCGGGCCGAGGACGGCGCGCGCCTCGGCCACCGTCGCCCGCGAGCGCACCGTGAGCGGCGGACCGGCCGCCGAGATCAGGTCGCCGACGGTCGGCCGGGTGCCGTCGCCGTCCCTGAATCCCCTGGCCAGCAGCCAATTCTCGTTGAAGTACGTCGAGAGGTAGCCGCGTCCGGAGTCCGGCGCGATCACCACCACGAGATCGCCGGGAGCGGCGTCGCGCGCGATGCGTAGCGCGGCGGCGACGGCCGTCCCGGACGATCCGCCCACCAGCAGGCCCTCCTCCCGGGCGAGCCGGTGCACCGTCTCGATCGAATCGCGGTCGTCGATCCGCACGATCTCGTCGACCACGGCCTGGTCATAGGACTGCGGCCATACGTCCTCGGCCGTCTCGGGATGCAGGTAGTGCCCGACGGCCTCCACCGCGTACGGGCTGCCGTCGCCGCCTCCGTACACGGAGGTGGTCGGGTCGGCGCCGATCACGCGCACCGACCCGGAACTCGCCTCCTTGAGGTAACGGCCGGTGCCGCTGATCGTCCCGCCGGTCCCGATGCCGGCGACGAAGTGGGTGATCCGGCCCGCGGTCTGCCCCCAGATCTCCGGCCCGGTCGTCTCGACGTGCGCACGCGGGTTGGCGGGATTGTCGTACTGGTCCGCCAGCCATGCGCCCGGGGTTCGCTCGGTGATCCGCCGGGCGAGGTTGCGCACCTGCTCGGGATGCTCCGCCGGCAGTGCCGAGGGCGTGAGTACGACTTCCGCTCCGTAGGCACGCAGTACAGCGACCTTGTCCGGGCTCGTCTTGTCCGGAAGCACCACGACGCACCGGTATCCGCGCTGCGCCGCCACGATCGCCAGGCCGATTCCGGTATTCCCCGAGGTGCCCTCGACGACCACGCCACCGGCCCGCAGTGCCCCGGACTCCTCGGCCGCGAGCACCATGGAAAGCGCGGCGCGGTCCTTGACGCTCATTCCGGGGTTGAGGAATTCGGCCTTCAGGTAGACGGCTGCCGGAAGGCCGGCGCCGAGCCGAGCGAGCCTGATCAGCGGCGTATGGCCTACTGCGTCGAGTACTGATTCATAGACAGGACCGTCGGCCGGCGTGAACATCACGTACCCCTAGTAAAGAAATATGCTGATGGTAAGCGGAATTCTACGGCGCGTCCCGCCGGGCCCCCGCCGTCTCGACGCGTGAGCGGGGCTATCGCACCGGGCCTCACCTGGGGCAATATCGCTGGTGGGAGTGGTGTGAATGATAGACATCGACGGCGAGCGACTGACGAGCGCGGACATCGCCGCGCTGGCGGAGCGGCGAGATACCTGCGCGGTGACGGACGAGGCGTGGCTGCGGGTCGCTCGATCGCGGGCGTTCGCGGAACGGATCGCGGCCACCCGTCCGGTGTACGGCCGTTCGACCGGAGTCGGGGCCAATCGCTCCATCGGCATCGAGGACGCGGCCACGCACGCGCACGCCCTGGCCCTGCTGCGCAGCCACGCCACGTCGGCGGGCCGGCCCCGCTCGGCCGAACGAGTCCGAGCGATGCTCGCGGTCCGGCTCAACCAACTGGCCGCCGGCGGCAGCGGCGCGTCCGAGACGGTGCTCGAAGGCCTGGCCACGATGCTCGCGGCCGACGCGCTGCCGGAGGTCGGCGAGCTCGGCGGCATCGGCACCGGGGACCTGACCGCGCTGGCCACGACCGCGCTGGCGCTGATGGGGGAAGTGCCGACGGCCCGGCCGCTGCCGTCCTTCACCCGCTTCGGCCCGAACGACGCGCTGCCGTTCATCAGCAGCAACGCGGCCACGATCGGGGACGCGGCGCTGGCCTGCGTCCGGCTGCGGGAGCTGATCCACGCCTACGTCATCGTCGCGGGGCTGACCTTCCTGGCGATCCGCGGCAACGCCGAGGCCTTCGCCGAGATCGTGGACCGGGTCTCGCCCTTCGAGGGGTCCCGGCGGGTGACGCGGTGGATGCGCGGGCTGATCGCGGGCGCGGCCCCGGCGGCCCGGATCCAGGATCCCTTCGGCCTGCGCACCCTGCCGCAGACGCTCGGGCCCGCGATCGACGCGCTGGCCGTGCTCGACGACGTGGTCGGCCGCCTGGCCAACGCGCCCTCGGAGAACCCGGTGCTCTGGGGCCACCCGGACGGCCTGACCGGCGAGCTCGCCCACCACGGCGGTTTCCACGCCGCGTACCTGGCCACCGCGCTGGACACGCTGGTCATCACGGTCGCGCAGTCGGCCAAGCTGATCCTGGCCCGGCTCATCGCGCTCGGCGACCCCGCGTTCACCGGCCTGCCCGTGTTTCTGGGCGACGGGGCGCGAGGCGCCTCGGGCACGATGATCCTCGAGTACGTCGGCGCCTCGGCCCTCGGCGGCCTGCGCGCGGCGGCCACGCCGGCCGGACTGCAGACGGTCGTCCTCTCGCAGGGCGTCGAGGAAGATGCCAGCTTCGCCTCGTTGGCCGCCGGCCAGGCGCTCGATGCCGTGCTGCATCTCAGAGCACTGCTCGCCTGCGAACTGGTCGCGGCCGTGCGTGCGCTGCGGATCGGCGGGACCACGCCCGCCGGAGCGACGCTGCGGCGGGCGGTGGACCTGTGCGCCGGACTGCCGGTCGAGGTCGCGGACCGGGATCTGAGTGCTGATATCGAGATCGCGGAGAAACTGCTGCCCGAACTGGCCCGCCTGCTGGACTGAGCCGGGCCCCATCACCGAAATCACCAACGCCCGTGGTGCACGACCTCGTCAAAGGGCCGCCGGTTCGGCTTCAGGATGGGCTTGAGCGGACGGTCGGCGGGATAGCCGACGCCGAGGAGGAACGAGACGACGTAGCCCTCGGGGATCCCGAGGATCGCGCGCGCCTTCTCCTGGTCGCCAACGGAGGAGTGTCCTGTGCCGATCCCGAGGTCCGTGGCGGCGACGGCCATCGCCAGCGTGGCCTGACCGAGGTCGTACTGGTCCACGACGCGGGTGCGGTCATCGGCGGGTTCCGGCACGACCAGGACGATCGCGGCGGGGGCCTGCGCGATGTGGCCGGCTCCGCGCCACACCGTGGCCAGCTCCCGTAGCTGCTCGGGGTCGGTCACGATGACGAAGTCCCAGTGCTGCCTGTTCGACGCGGACGGGGCGCGCCAACCGGCTTCGGCGATCCGGTCCAGATCAGCCGCGGACACCGGGTCCGGCCGGTACGTGCGCACGTTGCGGCGGGCGCGGATCGCATCCCAGGTTTCCATGTTTGCTTGCTCCCTATCTCGTGTCGCGCAGCAGCGGAAGCACCTGGTCGCCGACGCGGCCGATCTCCCGCTTGTACGGAGTGTCCGACAGGACGAAGTGGGTGATGCCGAGCTTGCGATACTCCTTCAGCGCCGCCGCGACCTCGTCCGCCGAGCCGACGAGCCACGTGGTCGCCGCCCCGCCGCCACCGTACTTGCCCGGAGCCGTGTAAAGGCACGCATCGAGCACCTCGCCGCGCTCGGCGAGTCGGAGCAGCCGCTCCTGCCCTACCGCCTGCTTGTGGCTGTTGCCCGCGGCCCACGCGGTCTCGGCGGCGCCCTTGGCGGCCATCGCCGCGACCCGCTGCTCCGCGTCGTGCCAGGCCTCCTCGGGCGTGTCGCGCACGAGCGTCGTGATCCGCAGCCCGAACTCGAGGGGTTTGTGCCGACGCCCGAGCCGGTCGCTCAACGAGGTGAGCCGGTCGATGCGCTCGGCGAGCCCGGCGAGCGGCTCACCCCAGAAGAGCTGCACGTCGGCCTCGGCTGCCGATACGCGTTCCGCGGCCTCGGACGCGCCGCCGAAATAGAGCGTCGGATGCGGTCGCTCCTCGGTGCCGTAGGGACGCGGGGCGACCGTGGAGTCGGTGACCTGGAAGTGGTCTCCGGTGAACGTGACGGCCTCTTCGGTCCACAGGCGCCGAATAAGTTGAAGGAACTCCTGCGTACGCGCGTACCGCTGCGCGGGGTCGGCGTTCCCGTCGCCGTACGCGGCCAGGTTGTCCAGCCCGCTGACGATGTTGACCAGGACGCGCCCGCGGCTGAGCTGGTCCAGCGTCGCCGCCGCGCTCGCGAAATGGGCCGGGCTCCAGTAGCCGGGACGGACCGCGATCAGCGGTTTGAACGTCGTGGTCCGGGCCGCCAGCGCAGTGGCAACGGTGAAGGTGTCCGGCCGCGCCCAACCCGTGCCGAGCAGCGCGCCGCCCCAGCCGTGCTTCTCCGCCGCACGGGCGAGGTCGGTCGAGAACTCGATGGACCCCCAGCCGTCCCGCGTGTCGTCGCCGCGGTGGCCGGGTTCAACGGTGTTCGGGATGTACCAAAGGAATTCGCTCATCGTCGCCCTTCCGATCGCTGCTTGTGAGCGGCATCGGCTATCGCTATATGCTGGGTGCTGATATACGGTGATGTAGCTCAGTGGCCAGATTCAGCAACAACACATGCAGCTGGCGACGCGCTGCAGGTCGATGTGGCGTCGCCGCGAGAACGACTGCGTGGTGCGACGCCCGACGAGGGGGGTGGCGATCGGCTCACATGTGAGCTGCATGGATCGCCTCCCATCTCTCAGGCCCGTCAGACGGGGCCGCGTTTCACGTTAACCGCCCTGCGATCTATGCGTCAATGGCTGTCTCAAGCAGCCACGACGCGATGTCCTCGACTGCTTCGGGATCGACGTGCTGCGGTGGATCGTAGCTCGCGGGCGTCGAGGGGTCGCTGCCCGGGAAGAACATGTGGTCGTCCGCGTGGTAGATGCGGAACGTGACGTTCGCGCGGTCCGCAAGGCCCGCCTGCTGTGTCAGTTCCTCGATGAGTGGCCGCGCCGATTCGCCGTGATCCGGGGCGAGCGCTGCGAGGTGCTCGACTACGCGGATGCCTGCCCGGTGCATCGGCACCGTCGCGCCGGCCATGAGTACGAGTCCTGCGACAGTCGGTTCGCCGGCAGCGGCGACGCGCGGGGCCATCGTGCCGCCCATGCTGTGTCCGAGCACGAACACGTGGTCTCGGTCTACGGACGGGTGTTCGCGGAGGAGGCGGACGGCCGCCGTCGCGTGCGGGACGTACTCGGCGGTCGCGGTGAATCCGCCATCCTCGGTCATGATCTCGGGCCGAATGTTCGTGATCTTATCGAAGCGCAGCACCGCTATCCCGCGGCTGGCAAGGCCCCATGCGATGTCCTTGAGCGGCTTGTTGCTGCCGATGGTCTCGTCGCGGTCGAAGGGGCCGCCGCCCGAAAGCAGGACGACCGCCGGATGCGCGCCCGCAGTGCTCGGGAGGCTGAGCGTGCCGGGAACGGCGAGTGGACCACTGCCGAGGACGATCTCGTGCTCCTCAAAGCGGGACGGGTCGGCGTAGGCCGGCGGGGTCCATGGCGTCACAGGCTCACCACCGGCATCCAGGCGCAGGCCGCTGACCAGCCCTGCCTCCTGGTCGATGGTCATCACGGCGGTGAATTCGCCGTTGGCGCCGATGATGAGGACCCTGACGGTCGTCGCGGTGCCGGTCTGCTCCAGGAGCGGTTCGCCGATCGCTCGCACACCCCCGACATCCGTGGCTCGCCCATCCCACACGCCGCGCATCAGCTTGGCCGAGGCGGCCGCCTGGAGCCGGGCGGTGAATCGCGAGTGGATCTCCTCATGGCGGCTGGCGCGCCTGCCCGACGTCTCAAAGGCGACGATGTACCGGCACGTCGACGTGCTCGCCGATGCCGGCGTCCTCGAGGTGGAAGGCGAGCAGCGGGTACGCGGCGCGGTAGAGCGCCGCTACCGCCTGCGGAAAGACCGGGTTACGGTCGACGGCCGGACCGCCGCGACGGCCACGGCGCAGGACTATCAACAAGGATTCGCCGCCGCGATGGCCGCCCTGCTCGGCGAGTTCGACGCCTACATCGCCAAAGACGACGCGGATCCGGTGGCCGACCTCGTCGGCATCCCCCAGCACGCGCTGTGGCTCACCCGGGACGAACTCATCGCGTTGATCGAAGCCATGCGCGCGGCGATCCTGCCCCGCCTGGGGAATGAGCCCGCGCCCGGGCGTGCCCGGTACCTGCTCAGCCCGATCATGTTTCCGCTTGAGGACCCGGCTGGTGACGACCTTCCTCGGTGACGACCGGCCGCGTGGGATCGGCGGTCCATTCCTCCAGCGAGCCGTCGTAGATCATCACGTCGTCCCGGCCCGCGCGCACGAGGCCGAGGGCGAGTAGCGCGGCACTGATTCCCCCTCCGCAGTACACGACGACGGGTCCGGACACATCGAGCAGTGGACGCACGGTCTCGCGCAGGTGCGCGTCGGCCGCGAGCAGGCCGGTGCCCGACGCGATCAGCGAGCGAGCGGGCAGGTTCAGCGAGTTGGGGATGTGTCCTCGGCGGGAGTAGCGGGTCGGTGCGGTGCCGACGAACTGTTCGTGGCCGAGTGCGCAGACGAGCGTGCCCGGCGCCGATCCGGTGCTGATGGCGGCTACCTCGTCGGCATCGGCCCAGGCGTCCAGACGCGACTCGACGGCAAGCGAGGTCGGCGTGTCAGGACCCTGCGCAGGGACGGCCTCGTCGCCCGACACGACGGGGTGCCCGGCCGCGCGCCACGCGTCGAGCCCACCGTCTAGAACAGCCGCCGGAATCCCGATGGCACGCAACGACCACCAGAGTCGCGCGGCCCAGATCCCTCCGCCGGTGTCGTAGAGCACTACATCGCGTCCCACCGTGACGCCGTAGCGGCTGAGCAGATCGGCCAGTGCTGCCGGGGCGAGGCGGGTGAAGTGCTGGGGTGCCGGATGGGTGCTGAACTCGCCGACGAGGTCGGCGTGCCGCGAGCCGGGGATGTGCGCCTCGCGCCAACGGTCCAGGCCTGATTCGAGCCGGTAGTCGCCGTCGAACTCCGGTGCGGGCAGCATGGCGGTGGCGTCCAGGACGACGGGCCCTGATTCGCTACCCGCGGCCACCTCGGCCAGTCGGCGTGCCAGCCAATCGACGTCGACTACTGATTCGGGAAGCAGGGTCATCGCGCCAACTCCTCACGGATCGCGTCGAGCAGTTCCGAGCCGATGGGCCCGGCAAAGAATGCAGTGTGGTCGACGAGGTAGCGGTACGCCAGTTCGGTGTTCGCCGCCGATCCCGTCGCTCCACGGAAATAGTCGATCTCGCTGAGTGCGTAGTCCACGTGGCACAGCGCGAGCAGTTCCGGCAGCGCGGCCCGCTCGGCGTCGCTCAGGCGGCGGATCTGCTCGTAGCCCGCGATGAGTGCCAGCGCGGCCTCTGTGTGCACCGCCGCGGCGCCCTTCTCATCCAACTCCACCCATTCGACGGTGTTGCGCTCGATCGCCGTCGCCAAGTCGTGCACCGCGTACGCCCGGTCGCAGAGGCTGAAATCGATGACGCTGGAGACCCGCCCGTCCCGCCACAACAGGTTCGACGCGTGGAAATCCCCGTGCGCCCACAAGGGCTCAAGTTCGGCAAGGTGGGGGAGCAGCCGTCGGTGAAAGGGCAGATGCCAGCGTTCGAGATCCTCGCGCCAGCCACGCCGTTCGGCGAGTTCAGCGGCCACGGCCGGGCGGGCCGCCGCGTAATCTTCGACTGCTGCGACAGGATCATCGGCCGCGAACACGCTGAACCCCGCGACCAAGGGCGCAGCCCCGCGATGCGGCGCGTCGTACCCCTGCGCGGCCGCGTGCAGCCGGGCCAAGGCCGCTCCGGCGGCGTGCGCGTGGTCGATGTCGGCGAACGGGGACCAGGAGATGGCGTCCTGATACAGGTCTTGTCCCTCGCCGACCGTGTGGACCTCGTACGTCCACGGGCCGCGTTTGTGGACGGTAAGTCCCGACTCGTCCACGAGCACACGCACGACCGGCGCCGAATGAGCCCGCAGGTGGATGAGAAAGTCGTGCTCCTCCCGCAGACTCGCGGCGGGCCGGACCGAGTCGTGGTGCCGCTTGACGAAGAACGTGCCACCGGGGACGCCGACGAGCGCCGCCGCGGACAACGGCCGCGGCGAGAGCCACAGCAGCCTGATACCTCCGCCGGATCGCCCGCCAAGCCCTGCCTCCGGATACGTGCGCAGCACCTCGGCGAGTTCCTCGAGAGTCAGAGCCGGCCAGTCCGGCTCGACCGGATCAACACCCATCCCGTGAACCAGATGCGGCTGCGGTGCCGTCGCAGCAGTGCTCATCGGAGCGTCTCCCGAGGCAGCAGGGCGTTCGTCGTAGCACCGATCCACGCGTCCGGGCTACGTAGCACGCCGTGCTCGGCCAGCCAACCGGCGTACCCGCGCATCAGGTCCTCGCTGTGCCGCCCCCATGCACCCTCGGCGTCGAACCAGGTCGGCGCGATCAGCCGGAGCGAATCGCGCAGCGCCTGCCGGTCGAAGTAGGGGATCACCTGCTCCAGCACGGAGAATGCGTACTCCTGGTCCCGTGCCGCGTCGTGGAATCCGCGTTCGGTCGCCGCGAGGAAGGCCTGCACGTGTTCGGTCTCGAATTCGGCTAGGTCTTCCGTGGTGCCCAGCAGATAGCTGTGATACTTCGGCGCGCCGATCGTGTCCACCGGCCACACCACCCGGCGCTGCTCGGGGAAGCTGTCGCGCACCATCTCCCACGCCCAGTACGAGCCGAAGCTGGCGTCGGCGACGGAACCCTCGGCGATCTCCGCGAAACTCAGCTCGCGCGAGCCCGCGTCCACGATGGCCACAGCGTCCGGGTCGCCGCCGTCGGCCGCGACCAGGTGGCGGACCATGGCCAGGCCGCGGGGCGTCGGATTCATCGCCAGCCGACGTCCGGCCAGGTCGCGCGGCCGCTGCACGCCGCGTCCCGTCACCGACGCGATCGTCTCCATCGCCCGGTGGTTGATCGCGGCGATCCCGATCACCTGCTCGCCCGCCTCGCGCCGCACCAGCAGCCGGTTCGACGGGAAGACCGCGAAGTCCGCCTCACCGCGGGCCAGGTAGGCGAGGCTGTCGCCGCGTCCCGGGTCGTAGGTGGCCAGTTCGACGTCGAGACCCGCCGCGGCGTACCAACCGCGCTCCCGGGCGACGTAGAAGCCCGCCGAGTTCGGCCAGGGGTGGAAGTACTCGAGGATCACCCGCAGCCGATGCGGTGACCTGGACCCGGAGTGCGTGTTCGTGCTCATACGAGTGCCCCAAGCAATTCGCGCTCGAGCCGGGCGAACTCCGGCGAGGCGAACGTGTCGGCGGTACGCGGTCGCGGCAGGTCGATCTCGAATCTCCGGGTGACGCGCGCGGGCCGGGGGCTGAGGACGTGCACGCTGTCGGCGAGGAAGACCGCCTCCCGGATGTCGTGCGTGACCAGCACGATTGTCCAGCCGTGCCGCTGCCAGGTCTCGGCGAGCCAGAGCTGCATCTGAGTACGTGTCAGGGCGTCGAGCGCGCCGAAGGGTTCGTCGAGAAGCAGGACCGGCCGGTTCATCGCCACGGTACGTAGTAGCGCCGCGCGTTGTCGCATGCCGCCGGATAGTTGGGCCGGGTAGGCGTATTCGAAGCCGCCGAGGCCGAACTCCTCGAATAGCGGTGTGACCTGTTCGCGTGCGGTCTTCTTTTTCACTCCGGCGACTTCGAGGCCGAGGATCGCGTTGTCCTCGATCGTGCGCCAGGGAAACAGCAGATCCTTCTGCGGCATGTACGCCACCGCGCCCGAGCCGCCGACCCGCACCTCGCCGCCACTGGGCCGATCCAGGCCAGCGAGAATGTTCAACAGCGTGGACTTGCCGCTGCCGCTCGGACCGATCACGGCCGCGATCTCGCCGGTACGTACCCGCAGATCCAGGCCGTCGAGCACCCGCAGCGGCTCTTGGCCGGGGCGCGCGAACTGCTGCACCAGCCCGTCCGCCTCCAGTGCGTATTCCACAGTCGTGGTCGTCGTCATGCTGCGTTCGCCTCCCGATCGGCCCGCTCGTACCTGCGCCACGGGGTGAGCCAGCGCTCGAGCAGATACGTCGACGCGAACAGCGCGACGCTCAGCGCGGCGATGACGATCACCGTGGCGAAGACCAGGTCGAGGCGGAAGACCTGTTGCATCTGGTTGAGATAAAGACCAAGGCCCTTCTCGGCGCCCGCGTACTCGGCGAAGATCGCGCCGCCGATCGCGTACGTGATCGACACGCGCAGCCCGGTGAAGAAGAACGGCAGCGCGCCCGGCACCCGGATCCGCCAGAACTCCTGCCAGCGGCTCGCGCCCATCGAGCGCAGCAGGCGCGAGGCCTCGCCGTCCGCGGTCGCGAAGCCCTCGGCCAACGAGGCGGTCAGCGGGAAGAAGGTCGCCAGCGCCACGAGTAGAACTTTCGGTAGCAACGTGAAGCCGAAGACGACCACGAACATCGGCGCGAGCGCCACCACCGGCACCGTCTGCGAGGTCACCAGCAGCGGGTACACGGCACGCCGCACGATCGCCGAGAAGTCCATCGCCCCGGCGATCAGCCAGGACAGCGCGAAGGAGAGGGCGAATCCGAGCTCTGTCTCGCGCAGCGTCGGCAGCGTGTTGCTCCAGATCGCGGAACGCTGGTTCCACCCGGCCGAGACGACCGAAGTCGGGGTCGGCAGCACCTCGGCGTTGCGGATGACGTCCCGGGCCAGCAGTTGCCAGCCGACGAGCAGGACCGCCGCGAGCAGCACCGGCGGCCACGCGGCCCGGACGCTCTTGGCGAGGTTCGCGGCTATGTTCACGAGACGCTCACCGAGGCCGGCAGGTAGTCGTTCGTGAACAGCGCGGCGATCGGCGGCTCGGAGGCGAGCGCCTTCCCGGCGGCGTCGGTCAGGATCCCGTTCTGGAACATGAAATCGGTCAGTGCCTTCCAGTTCTGATTCGTCTGGATGCCGACCTGGCCGTCGGCGTTCGTGTAGTGCTGCGCGGCCTCGAGTTGCGCGCTCTCCAGCACGAGCGCGCGCGAGCCGGACAGCGCGGACTCGTTCGCCTGGATCAGCAGGTTCGCCGCGTCCACCGGTCGCTGCACGGCGTAGACGTAGCCGCGGGTGACGGCATTGAGGAAGCGCTTGGCCAGCGGGCCGTTCGCCTTCAGGAAGCGCTGCGAGGAGGAGATGACGGCCGAGTAGATGTTCGGGAAGCCGTAGTCGCTGAACTCGAAGGTGCGCAGCGGCTCGCCGACCTGCGTGGCCTGGAGCACCTCCCAGGTCGGCTCTGGCATCGCGAAGTCCGCCTGGCCGGTGTAAACGGCCTGGTACGCGCTGGTGTTGAGGGTGACGTCCTTGAACTGGCCGGTCCCGCCCGCCGCCTTGATGACGTACTGCAGCATCGGCACCTCGAGCGGCGAGCCGTAGCCCGCATACGTCTTCCCGTCGAGCTGCGCGGGCGAGGTGATGGCCGACTTCGCGCTCACCCCGATCGCCACGTCCGTCTTCTGCAGGATCGCGTACACCGACGTGATGTCCCCGCCGGCCGCGTACGCCTCGGTGGTGCCGTCCTGGTAGGAGATGCCGAAGTCCGTCTTGTACGTGGAGATCAGCGTCTCCGGCGCGGTGGACCCGTAGGGCAGGATCTTGAGCTCGATGCCCTCTTCGCGAAAGTAGCCGAGCTGCTGCGCGACGTAGATCCCGGTGTGGTTGGTGTTCGGCGTCCAGTCCAGGGCGAGCGTCACCGGCGTGAGCGACGCGGCCGACGCGCTGGAGCTTGAGCCGGAGCTCCACGGCACAGCAGTGACGGTCACGCCCGCGCCCAGTGCGAGGGCGATCAGCGATCGGCGGCTGAGGTTGGGCGGGGCGGGGGAGGGGCTCGACATCGCGTGAGGCTTTCGTGAGGTGGAAGCGGCGCAGCAGATACCGGTGCATGCCGGATGGGAATGCGCGGGTGTAAGGAAAGAGAGAGCCAGGCGGACGCGTGCCACGAAGGGCGGAACCCGGAAGCGGGGACTACTTCAGCGTCAGGCCATGCAGGGCGTCGCCGGACACAGCGCGGCGGCGACCCGCATCAGATCGATGCTGGGCCGCGTGGTGAGCCTGCTCCACTGGTCCATGCCGCGAGATCTTACAGCCGGATCGTGAGAAACGAAGCCGCTGTCCATTCATCTCACGATACGGACATTGATTGTCTCAGGTAGATCCGCGTGTGCGCGGTCACTGTATGTGCGCGAGAAGGCTGCGGCGGGCGCTGTCGACGTGCTCCTCGGCGACCGTGGCGAGCGTCTCGCGGTCGTCGGAGCGCAGCAGCGCCGCCAGTTCGCGGTGCTCGTGCACCACGCGGGCGCGGTAATGCTCGTGGTCGAGGGTGACGCGGCGTAGCTGGAAGAGGTGGATCTGCGAGCGGATCGCCCGCCAGGCCTCGATAAGCCTGCGATTGCCCGCGGCCTCGTAGATCGCGTTGTGGAACGCTATGTCCAGCGCCAGCAGCCGCGGACCGTCCCCGCCGCTGAGCTGCCGCGTCATCGCGTCGACTAGTTGCTCGAGCCCCTCCAGCTGTTCGCCGGTCGCGCGGGACTGCGCGGTCGTCGCGGCGAGGCGGTCGAGGGCCGCGCGCACCGTGTAGACCTCTTCGACGTCCCGGCGCGTCACCTCGATGACGGTGGTGCCGCGATGCCAGCCGGTCTGGATGAGGCCCTCGCGCTCCAGGGTGGTCAGCCCCTCGCGCACGGAGCCCCGGCTGACCCCGAGCGAAGCGGCCAGCTCGACCTCGCGCAGCGGCGATCCGGGGGCGAAGCCTCCGGAGAGGATCGCCTCCCTGATGAGGTCGGCGGACTCCTGCGCGAGTCCGCGGCGGGCGATTTTCGGTAGCGGCGAGGTGCTCATGTCTCATGTTGACATTAGGGCGAGCGGAGTGCAAGTCTGAATCTCAGAAGCTTTCGGAGAGGAGAACGATGGACACCCGCCCCGCTATGCACCTGGCCATCCCCGTCGACGACCTGCCCCGGGCCCGCGAGTTCTACGGAGGAGTGCTCGGCCTGCGGGAAGGCCGCTCGTGCGATCACTGGATCGACTGGGATCTGCGCGGCCACCAACTGGTGACGCACCTCGTCTCCGAACCCGAACCCGGAGCCGACGCCGCAGTCGGGACGCGCGCCGGGGTCGGCCACGTCGACGGGCACGAGGTTCCCGTGCCGCACTTTGGCTTGCTGCTGTCGATCGAGGAGTTCCACGCCCTCGCCGACCGCTTGCGCGCCGCCGGCACGGGCTTCCTGATCGAGCCCTGTCTGCGGTACCGGGACGAGCCCGCCGAGCAGTGGACGATGTTCCTGCGCGACCCGGCCGGGAACGCGCTGGAGTTCAAGGCCTTCCGCGACGAGTCGCAGGTGTTCGCGTGAGGCGGCGCGTCCTGGTGACGGGCGCCTCACGGGGCATCGGCAGGGCCGTCGCGGTCGCCTTCGCCCAGCGCGGAGACCGGGTCGCGGTGCACTGCGGGGCCAGGCGCGAACTCGCCGAGGAGACCGTCGCCCTGCTGCCCGGAGACGGGCACACGCTGCTGGTCGGCGACCTCGGCGACCCCGAGGAGGCTCGGCGGATCGCCGAAACCGCCGTGCGCGACTTGGGCGGGGTGGACGTCCTCGTCAACAACGCGGCCGTGGCTCCGGGGCCTGCCAACACGCACCGCGTGGCCGAGGCGTCCTACGCGCAATGGCAGCAGGTCTGGCAGCACATGATCGACGTCAATCTCCTCGGCGCGGCGAACCTGACCTACTGCGTCGCCCGGCACCTGATCGACCGGGGCGCGCCGGGCGGCATCGTCAACGTAGGTTCGCGCGGGGCGTTCCGCGGCGAACCCGACTTCCCAGCGTACGGGGCGAGCAAGGCCGCACTGCACGCTTTCGGCCAGTCCATGGCGGTTGCTCTGGCCCCGCACCGCATCTCCGTCGCCTCGGTGGCTCCGGGCTTCGTCGCGACCGAGCGGCAGGCGGACCGGCTCGCGGGCGCCGCGGGCCCGGAGCTGCGCGGGCAAAGCCCGTTCGGCCGGGTCGGCACTCCCGAGGAGGTGGCCGCCGCCGTGCTCTACCTGGCCTCACCCGAAGCGGCCTGGGCATCCGGAGCGGTCCTCGACCTCAACGGTGCCTCCTACCTGCGGACATGAGGAGTCCAAGCATGACGAAGAACGCCATAGCCATCCGACACCTGATGTTCGAAGATCTCGGGATCATCGGCCCGCTGCTCGCCGACCGCAGCTACCGCGTGCAATACCTGGACGCCGGCATCGACACGATCGACACCGTCACTCTCGTGGACGCCGACCTGGTTGTCGTACTCGGCGGACCGATCGGTGCCAACGACGGCGACCGGTACCCCTTCCTGACCGCCGAGCTCGAGGCCATCACCGCGCGCGTCCAGGCTCGGCGGCCGACCCTCGGCATCTGTCTCGGCGCCCAACTCATCGCCCGCGCCCTCGGCGCCTCCGTCGAAGCCACCGGCAGCACCGAAATCGGCTACGCGCCGCTGACCCTCACGGCGCAGGCCCAGGACTCACCGCTACGCCATCTTCAAGACATACCCGTCCTGCACTGGCACGGCGACCAGTTCGCCATCCCCGCCGGGGCCGTGAAACTCGCCGCGACACCGGACTTCCCGAACCAGGCCTTCGCCGCCGGACCCAACATCCTCGCACTGCAATTCCACCTCGAAACCCACCACCGGGACATCGAACGCTGGCTCATCGGCCACGCGGAGACGCTGGCCGCCGCCGGCATCCACCCGGAACCGCTGCGCCGCCGCGCCGCGGACGTCGGCCCTGCGCTGTTCGACGCCGCAGTCCAAGTCTTCGCCGAGTGGCTCGATGCTCTCACCGAGATCGACCGCTGACACAAGCCGCATGGTGGCCCCGGCAGGGCGGGCTGCAATAGGGTGGCGGGGTGTCGAACAACAATGATCTTGACCCCGCCGCCAGCACGCAGATGTTCCGCGCCTTCGTCGAGGGCGGCACGCCGAACACGCCGACCCCGGCCGGGCACCAGTCCAAGTCGTCCGGCAACACCGGCAAGCTGATCGCCGCGGTCGTCGCCGTGGTGATCATCGCGGTGATCGCCTTCGTCGCGCTGCACTGACGCCCGCGCAAACTCGAGAACCGAAGGGCGGGCGCGGAGTATCGCGCCCGCCCTTCGGGAATTTCTCAACCTACGACGTAAAGCCGATCGCCGTATAGTCAGGCAGCCCGAGGCCCCAGGCGCCCCAGTTCGCCAGGTTCGCCTTCTGCATCTCGATGTCCGGCTCGGCGAACAGCGGGATGTCGTGTCCCTCCTGCCAGATCAGCGCGTCGGCCTGGTCGGCGATGGCGTGCGACGTGGTCACGTCGGTGGTGTCGAGCGCCTGGGTGAACAGGCTGTCGATCTTCGGCTCGTAGATCCCGCCGGGGTTCTGGAACACGTTGCCGCCCTGCGGTGACTGGTATGCGGCCTCGGCGCCGGAGACGGTGTACGGCGTGTCGGTCCACTCGAAGATCGCGATCTGGAAGTTGCCGTTGTCGAAGTAATCGTCGAAGTAGTCGTTCGCGTTGATCGTCTGGATCGTGACCTTGAACCCGACGACCGCGTACATCTGCTGGACGAGCTGCGCGACGCTGGAGCCGATGTCGTCGCCCGACTGGATCGCGATCGTCAGCTGCATCGGCTTGCCGTCCTTGTACCGCACGCCGCCCGCGCCCGGGACCCAGCCCGCCTGGCTGAGCAGGTTCTCCGCGTCGGCCGTGTCGTACTGGCCGAGCTGGCCCGAGTTATCGCGGTAGCCAAGCTGCGTCGGCAGCAGGATGTGGTTGTCGAGCGGCTGGATCGCCGGGACCGGCAGACCCTTCATCTGCGAGGTGATGATCGCCGGACGGTCGACCGCCATCGTCAGCGCCTGACGCACCTTCACGTTGTCGAGCACGCTGTTCTTCGTGTTGAAGATGATGTCCGGCCAGGTCGCGCTGGACGCGATCCGCGCGACGACGCCCGGGGTGCTCTTGACCTGGTCGTACTGGGAGACGTTGAAGATCTCGTCGTTGTCGATCTCGTTGTTCGCCAGGGCCTGCACGGCCGCCGACTGGCTCAGCGTGATGAACACGACCTTGTCGAGCTTCGCGGGCCGCCACCAGAACGCCGGATTCCGCACCACGGTCACGGTCTGCGAGCTCGAGCTGATGCCGCCGAGCTTGAACGGGCCGCCGGTGACCGGGATCTGGTTGAGGAATCCGTTGTCGAACGCGCTCGGCGTCGCGTCGTACTGCGCTGGGAAGACGATGCCGAAGAGGGACGCCCACTCGCCGAACGGGGTGGCGAACGTGTACTTCACCTCGTAAGGGCTCGAACCCTGCGTGACGCTGCCGATGTCGTTGAAGCCGGTCGTGCCCGCCGGGTCGAACTTCGCGTTCGAGCCGTTGAGCGCGTCCCACTGGACGATGTAGTCGTGCGCGGTGATCGGCTGGCCGTTGGACCACACGGCCTTCGGGTTCAGCTCCAGCGTGACGGACTGCTGGACCTTAGCGGCCGGATCGGCCTGGACGACCTTGTACGAGCTCACATACGCCGGGTCGTTCTCGGGCTCGCCGGCGCCGGTGGCGATGAACGGCGTCGGCATCAGGGCACTCATGATCGCGGACACGGCCGTGGTCTGCCCGTTGACCTGGTTGAAGTTGAACTGCGCCGGGAAGGTGGGGATCGCCAGGCGCAGCGTGCCGCCCGACTTGACGTCCGCGTACGGGGTGGCGTTGATGTTCTGGATCGGCAGCGCGGCGACGGTGGTGGAGCCGCCCTTCGATCCGCCCGAGCTGCTGCTGCAGCCCGCGCTGAGCGTGGTCACGGCGAGAGCGACGGCCGCGAGGGCAGCCGTCTTTCTGGATCTCATCTGCATGAGGTGGGTGTCTCCTGTTGGGTGTGGGTGGGGTGCCGCGCGCTACGGGGTGGTGGTCGCGGCGGCGTTGAGTGGGTGGTCGATGAAGTGGCAGGCGGCCTGCCGGCCCACGCCGTTCAGCTGCGGCTCCTCGGCGGCGCAGCGGCGTCGTTCCTCGTCGTCGAGCACGGCGGCGAGCTGGCAGCGGGTCCGGAAGCGGCAGCCGCTCGGCGGATTGGCCGGGCTCGGCAGGTCTCCGGTGAGCAGGATCCGCTGCCGGTCGCGCTCTTTCGCCGGGTCGGGGATCGGCACCGCCGAGAGCAGGGCTTTGGTATACGGATGGCGCGGGTCGGAGAACAGCTCGTCCACCGTGCCCAGCTCGACGATCCGCCCGAGGTACATGATCGCGACCCGGTCGGCGATGTGCCGCACCACGGCCAGGTCGTGCGCGACGAACAGGTAGCTGAGCCCGAGCCTGCCTTTGAGCTCCTCCAACAGGTTGACGACGCCCGCCTGGATCGAGACATCGAGGGCTGAGACCGGCTCGTCGAGCACCAGCAGCTTCGGCTCCAGCGCGAGCGCCCGCGCGATGCCGACGCGCTGCCGCTGGCCGCCCGAGTAGTGCTGCGGATAGCGTTCGGCGTCGTCCGGATCCAGGCCTACCAACTGCATCAGTTCTCTGACGCGCAGGCCGATCCGGACGCGCTCGTAGCCGTGCGCGGCCAGCGGTTCGGCGATGATCGCGCCGACCGGCAGCCGCGGGTCGAGCGAGGCCATCGGGTCCTGGAAGACGATCTGCACGTCGCGTCGCAGTGCCCGGCGTTCCGCCTTGCTGAGCGTCGCCACGTCCCGACCGCCCACCGCGATCCGCCCGGCCTGCGGCGCGACCAGGTTCATCACCTCGAGCAGCGTGGTGGTCTTGCCGCAGCCGGACTCGCCGACGATGGCCAGCGTCTCGGCCTCGCGCACGTCGAAGTCCACGCCGTCCACCGCGCGCACCGTGCCGATCCGCCGCCGGAAGACGGCGCCCGCCATCAGCGGATGATGCTTGACCAGGCCGGTCACCTCGAGCACCGGTTCACGCTGCTCGCGCGGGACGAGCGCGTGCTCGTTCGGCCGGATCCGCGGGACCGGGTAGACGTCGGCGACGGTCAGGTCCTCGGCGGCGATGCGGTCGGCGTAGAGGCAGGCCGCCCAGCGTCCGTCAGCGCCCTGCGTCAGTTCCGGCTCGGGCGCCTGCTCGCAGCGTTGGGTGGCCATCGGGCAGCGCGGCGCGAAGGGGCAGCCCGGCGGCAGGTCCGCGGGCGACGGGGGAGCGCCCTCGATCGGCACCAGCGGGGCCCGGCCGCCTGCCGCGTCGATCCGCGGGATCGAGCCGAGCAGGCCCATCGTGTAGGGCATCCGGGGCCGCCGGTAGACCTCCGCCACCTCGCCGGACTCGACGGCCCGGCCCGCGTACATCACCACGACCCGGTCGGCGAGCCCGGCGACCACGCCGAGGTCGTGCGTGATCATCACGATGCCGGCGCCGGTCTCCCGCCGCGCGGTGCCGAGCACGTCGAGGATCTGCGCCTGGATCGTCACGTCCAGCGCGGTCGTCGGCTCGTCGCAGATGATCAGGTCGGGATCGTTGGCGATGGCCATGGCGATCACCACGCGCTGGCGCATGCCGCCGGAGAACTCGTGCGGGAAGGCCTTGAGCCGTTCGGCGGCCGAGGGGATGCCGACCAGGTCGAGCAGTTCCGCCGCGCGCCGGGCCGCGTCCCGCTGCGAGATTCCCGGCCGGTGCACCCGGATCGCCTCGATCAGCTGGTAGCCGATCGTGTAGACGGGGGTGAGCGCGGAGAGCGGGTCCTGGAAGACCATGGACATCCGGCTGCCGCGCAGCGTGGACAGCTCCTTGTCGTCGAGGCCGAGCAGCTCGCGGCCGTCGAGCCGGATCGAGCCGGTCACCGCGGCGTCGGCGGGCAGCAGCCCCATGATCGCGGTCGCCGAGACCGACTTGCCCGAGCCGGATTCGCCGACGACGCCGAGCACCTCGCCCTTGCGCACGTCGAAGGACAGTCCGCGCACGGCGCGGATCGCGTGTCCGGTACGCCGCGCCCGGCCGACGCGGCCGGGGAAGCTGACACTCAGGTCGCGGACGCTGAGGATGGCGGACTCGGCCGCGTCCGTCGGCTCCACCGCGTCCGCCGCGGTGGCAGAGGGCTGACGCGCGGTCATCGGGTAGCCCCCGAGGTCGGGTCCAGCGCGTCGCGCAGGCCGTCGCCCACCATGTTGACCGCCAGGCAGAAGACCACCAGCAGGCCGGCCGCGAACCAGAAGAGCCACGGCTGGGTCGTGGCCGACTCCTGGCCCGCGCTCAGCAGCGTGCCGAGCGAGACGTCCGGCGGCTGGATACCGAAGCCCAGGAAGGACAGCGCGGTCTCGGTCATCACCGCGGTGTTCACCCCGAGCGCGGCGTCGATCAGCAGCAGCGAGGCGATGTTGGGGATGATGTGCCGCAGGATGATCGTGCGCCCGGGGACGCCCATGTATCGCGCGGCCCTGACGTAGTCCCGGCTCGCGGTGGAGATGGTCATGCCGCGCACCATCCGGCCGGTGATCATCCAGTTGAAGGCGGCGATCAGCAGCACGTAGAGCAGCCAGGTCTTGCCGACGTACAGCGGCGAGAGGATCGCGATCACCAGGAACTGGGGCACGACCAGCATCAGGTCGATCAGCCAGGTCAGCGTGCGGTCGGACCAGCGGCCGAAATATCCGGCCATGGTGCCGACGGCCGCCGCGATCGACGTGCCGAGCAGTCCCGCGAGCAGGCCGATGATCAGCGACTTCTGCAGGCCGCGCATCGTCTGCGCGAACACGTCGTCGCCGATCTGGTCGGTGCCGAACCAGTGCAGTTTGGAAGGTGCCGACAGGAAGTTCGTGAAGTCGGGCTGGTCGTAAGACCACTGCGTCAACTGCGGCCCGAGGTAGGCCGCGATGAACAGCAGAACGAGGATCGTGAGGCCGATCATGCCGGTGGGTCGGCGGCCGAAGGCGCGCAGCACGAGGCGCCAGCGGCCTGCCGCGCGGATCGGGACGTGGTGCGCCGAGCCGCCGGGGTCGGACGGCTCGGTCAACGCGGACTCGAAGCGGCTAGTGGGTGTCGTCGCCATCGCCTCCGCTCCTTTCAGCTGGTGGCCCGCACGCGCGGGTCGAGGACGGCCACGAGCAGGTCGGAGACCAGGCCCGCGAACAGGTAGAGCACGGCGGTGAACGCGGTGATCGCGGCGACCGCGTTGATGTCGCGCTCGCCGACGGAGGTGACGAGCCATTCGCCCATGCCGTGCCAGCCGAAGATCAGCTCCATCAGCGTGGCGCCGGTGAACATCGTCACGATCGTGTACGAGGAGAGCGTCGCCGTCGGGATGAGCGCGCAGCGCAGCGCGTGCCTGGTCAGCGCCGTGCGGCGGCGTAGGCCCTTGGCGCGCGCGGTGCGCACGAAATCGCTGCCGAGCACGTCGAGCATGACGCTGCGTTGATAGCGGCTGATATAAGCGGTGGTCATCAGCACCAGGGCGACGGTGGGTACGGTCTGGTGGCTGAGGAAGTCGAGAAAGCTGTGCCAGGTATCCTGACTCACTCCGGGCGTCGAATCGCCAGTGAAGTTGATGACGTTCTGCCCGACGGCCTGGTTCAGCCATATCGCCAACTGTTCGAGCAGCACCGCGATCACGATCACTGTCATTGAGTTGACGAGATAAGACATCACTGTGCTGATCTGATCGGAGATGCGGTACTGGCGCACCGCGTTCCACGCGCCGAGCGCGACCCCGGCGACGGTGCCGATGATCGTGCCGGCCAGCAGCAGCCGGAGGCTGACCACCGAGCGTTCTGCGATGAGGGTGTTGATCGACTGGCCGTCCCAGGTGAAGCCGAGGCTGCCGTGCGCCAGCCCGTCGAGCCAGTGGCCGTAGCGCACCAGGAGCGGGGTGTGCGGGTTGAGGTTGTAGCGCGAGAGCGTCAGGTCGATCGACGCGATCGACGGGGTGGGGTGGCGCCCCAGGTAGTTCGCCTCCGGGTTGAGGGTGGCCCCGGCGAGCAGGTAGGCGGAACTGGTTGCGATGAATGTCAGGAGAAGATAGTTCGTCAGCCTGCGCAATATATATCCAGCCACAGAGACACCGCCTTTGTCATCTACGCACGCTCCGTCTCTTTTCGGCTGTCCGCCAGACGCAAACTACCCACGCTCCCAGTGCGCACCAAACGTCTGATACGAAAACTTAACCGCGGCGCCCGGGTCCGGATTCCGCCCCCGGACCGGCGGATAGATCCGCGGACGAGTCGCTCTTGACAGCGCCGGTGCTCCGGAGTTGTCTATACCTCTGCGGTCTCTGGTCCAGACCAATCCCACCTCTGTGGCCTTGGCCAGGGATCGCGCACCCCGATGCGTCCGCCATTCCGCGGATGCTGGCCCCACCCACGCCGATCCGGGAGCAAAGAAAACACCATGTTGAAGAAAAAATCACTCATCCGCTCGGCCACCGCGGTACTCGGCGCCGGCGCCATCACGACCGCGCTCGCGGTCAGCCTGGCCGGTCCCGCGCAAGCCGCGGACGCCTGGCCCGCCCACGTCTTCGCCCCGTACGTCGACACGGGCCTCAGCAACACCACGCTGACCTCCGTCGCCGCCGACTACGGCACCAAGTACTTCACCCTCGCCTTCGTCGACGGCGCGGGCTGCCAGTGGTCGCTGCCGAACCAGTCGGGCTGGCAGTCGCAGATCTCCTCCCTGCAGGCCGAGGGCGGGGACGTGAGCATCTCCTTCGGTGGCTACACCGTCGACACCGACAGCGACGACCTCGGCGCGACCTGCTCCTCGGCGAGCGCGATGGCCGCGCAGGTCGAGTCCGTGGTGACGACGCTCGGCGTCACCCACCTCGACTTCGACATCGAGTCCAACGAGCTGACGAACTCCGCGGACTACACCCTCACCGCGCAGGCACTGGCTCAGGTGCGGTCGTGGGGGAACGCGAACGGCAAGTCGCTGTCGATCGCGTACACCATCCCGGTGCTGGCGAGCGGCTTCACCTCGGAGGGGATCTCCGTGCTGGACGCGGCGGCCTCCGCCGGCTTCACGCCCGACATCGTCAACATCATGACGATGGACTACGGCACCTCGGGCACCGAGATGGGCACGGCCGCCGACCAGGCGCTCGACGCCTCGGCGAGCCAGGTGGCGAGCGCGTTCGGAGTGTCGAGCTCGGCGGCCTACGGGATGCTCGGCAACACGCCGATGATCGGCCAGAACGACAGCTCCGGCGAGATCTTCACGCTCGCCGACGCCTCAACGGTCGAGTCCTACGCGGCGCAGAAGGGCATCGGGCTGCTCTCGTTCTGGTCGGAGGGCCGCGACAACGGCGGCTGTCCGGGTCAGACCTCTGCCAGCTCCACGTGCAGCGGCGTGACGCAGAACACGGGCCAGTTCACCCAGACCTTCCAGGCCTTCACCGGCGGCACGTCGACCGGCGGTTCCTCGCCGACGGCCACGGCGAGCTCCAGCCCGACCGCCTCGTCCTCGCCGACCAGCGGCTCCGGCGGTTCGTGCGCGGCGGCGTGGAGCAGCTCCACGGCGTACACCTCAGGGAACGAGGTCTCGTACAACGGCGCGAACTGGACCGCCAACCAGTGGAACTACGACGAGGTGCCCGGCGGCGCCTCGGGCGCGTGGAACAGCGACGGAGCCTGCTGATATACCGTCGATCCCCGCGTTGATCGATCCGGCGGCCGCCACGAACCTGTGGCGGCCGCTTTTGCGCGGGCCCGGATGTCTGCGGGGGGCGCACGGTGTGCGTGGCGGTATCGTGGCCACTCCACGGCGGGCGGGAAGAAGGGGTCGTACCCGGATGATGGCGGACGCGGAACGGCCGGACGGTGCGAACGGCGGCTTCGAGGCCGCGGATTCGACGGCGGCCGGATGGGGGACGGCGTTCGGCAGCGGCTATCTGCTGCAGCGCGAGATCGGCGTCGGCGGGATGGGGACGGTCTGGCGCGGTTGGGCGCTCGGCGAGCAGCGGGCGATCGCCGTCAAGATCCTGCATCCGCACCTGTCCGCCGATCAGGGCGTGGTCGGCCGGTTCCTGCGCGAGGGGGACGTGCTCAAGCGGCTCGACCATCCGCACCTGGTCAAAGTGCATGACCTCGTGGTGGAGGGCGGCAGGCTCGGCCTGGTCATGGATGTGGTCGAGGGCGGCGATCTGAACGCGCTGCGCAAGCGGCGCGGCACCTTGCCCCCGGTTGAGGTGGTACGGATCGGTGCTCAGGTGGCCGGGGCGTTGGCCGCGGCGCACGCCATGAACGTCGTGCACCTGGACCTCAAGCCGGCCAACGTTCTGATATCCAGGCACGCCGAGAACGACGTGGCCGACACGATCGACGTCCGCCTCACCGACTTCGGCATCGCGCGCATCATCGACTCGCCGGATCAGGCCGCGACCACGACGACCTACGGCACGCCCGACTACATGGCCCCGGAGACCGCGCTCAGCGGCTCGGCCGGATCCGCCAGCGACCTCTACGCCCTCGGGATCACCCTCTACGAACTCATCGTCGGTCGCCCTCCGCACGGCGGCGGCCAGGCGCTCGCGGTCCTCGCCCGGCACATCGAGCGTATGCCGAAGCGCCTGCCGGGGATTCCGGACTCGCTGTGGGACGTGATCGTCGCCTGCACCGCGCGTGAGCCGGCGGATCGGCCCGACGCGACGAGCGTGGCCGCGCGCCTGGCCGCCGTCGAGCCCGAATGCGTCGGACTTCCCGCGCTCGAGCCGGTGCCGAGGAGCGCCGACTTCGAAACGACGAGCGAGCCGCGCACCCTCACTGTCAACGTCGAGTCCGCGACCGTCGCCGTACCCTGGCTCGCGGCCGTCGCCGCCGCGGCGCCCAAGCCGCCGCCGGAAGGCCCGTTCTCCACGACTCCGCCCGAGCCCCGCGCCCGTCTGCGCACGCCGTCCGCGACCACGCGCCGCCGGGCGACGCTGATCGGCGCGCCGCTGGTGCTGTTCGCCGTCGTTATCGGGTCGCTGCTCGCGTCGGGCGCGTTCGCGGGCTCGCCGCAGTCACACGCCGACGCCAGCCGGTACACGCTCGATGCCCCAGGTTCGGCCCACTCGGGTGGTCCAGGCGGCACCGCGAGCACAACGAGTACAACGAGCACGGCCACGCGTGGTGCCGCTAGTCCTGAGAGCTCGTCCGCGAAGTCGGTGTCGCCCACGACATCCAGCCCCGCCGTGAGCGGAAGCACGGCGCCAGCCGTCTCAACCGTCGTCACGACGACCGCCAGCGCGTCGCCATCCGCGACGGTGACGGCAACCGCGACAGCGACAGCGACCGCGACCGACACTGGCTGGGTCTGTCGGAGCGGCGGGTTCAAGGTCAACGGCGCGCTGAGCGAAAACCCCTGCATCCGGGACGAGGACGGCACTCTCATGCTCATGGGCGAGCTGAAGGGCACGTACGACTCCCCGGTGGTCGTCGTCGTGCGCGTCGACTTCGGCGGCACCTTCAGCTCCGCCAACATCTCCAAGGCCGTCACTCCGGCCGACCTCGGCGGCAAGACGTACGAGTACTCGATCGCCATCGGTTCGTGGGCGGCGGGTGAGGAGCTCACCTGCCAGGAGAACGTCGACCCCGCCTCCGACACGACGGATTACGAGTACACGGCCAACAGCGGGGACATCCGGACGCCTACCTCGTAATGCTATCTACGTAACGGTATTTACGGTCGTCCGAGGGCGCGGTAGGTGAAGCCGGCGTTGCGCCAGAGGTCGGGGTCGAGGGCGTTGCGGCCGTCTAGGACGCGTTTTTCGGCGACGACCTCGGCGACGGCGTGGGGGTCGAGGGTGCGGAATTCGCGCCATTCGGTCAGGTGCAGGATGACGTTGGCGCCTTGGGCTGCTTCGAGGGCGGTGTCGGCGTAGCTCAGGGTGGGGAAGGTCTTGGCGGCGGTGTCGTTGGCCTTCGGGTCGTAGACGGTGACCTGCGCGCCTTGGAGCAGGATCGAGGCGGCGACGTTCAGGGCGGGGGAGTCGCGGACGTCGTCGGTGTCGGGTTTGAAGGCGGCGCCCCAGACGGCGATGCGTTTGCCGAGGAAGGTGCCTTGGCATTGTTCGCGGGCGAGGTCGATGGTGCGGGCGCGGCGGCGCATGTTGATGGCGTCGACTTCTTTGAGGAAGGCGAGGGCCTGGTCGGCGCCGAGTTCGCCGGCGCGGGCCATGAAGGCGCGGATGTCCTTGGGCAGGCAGCCGCCGCCGAAGCCGAGGCCGGGGACCAGGAAGCGGCCGCCGATGCGCGGGTCCAGGGACAGGGCTTGGGACAGTTGCATGACGTCGGCGCCGGCGGCTTCGCAGACCTCGGCCATGGCGTTGATGAAGGAGATCTTGGTGGAGAGGAACGCGTTGGCCGCGCTTTTGACCAGTTCGGAGGTGGCCAGGCTGGTGACCTGCAGCGGCACCCCGGCGTCGGTCAGCGGCTTGTAGACCTCGCGCAGGTCGTGCTCGGACTGCTCGTCGGCGACGCCGATCACGAGCCGGTCCGGGCGCAGGGTGTCCTGGATCGCGCGGCCTTCCTGCAGGAACTCGGGGTTCCAGGCCAGGCGCATCGCGTCGCCGACGGGTGAGAGGTCGCGTAGCCGGGTGGTCAGCCGGGCGGCGGTGCCGGCCGGGACGGTGGACTTGCCGACGATCAGCGCGGGCGCGTCGAACAGCGGGGCGAGGTGGTCGATGGCGGACTCGATGTAGGCGGTGTCGGCGGCGTACTCGCCCTTGCGCTGCGGGGTGTTGACGCACAGGAAGTGCACGGTCGCCCCGCGCTCGTCCCCGCCGAAGGCCGCGACGTCGGCGAACGAGTCGGTGAACGTGAGCCGGCCGGAGGCGACCTGTTCGGCGACCAGTTCGTCGAGGCCGGGCTCGAAGAAGGGGGTGCGTCCGGCCGCGAGCGCGGCGATCTTCTCGGAGTTGACGTCCATGCCCAGCACCTCATAGCCCAGCGAGGCCATGCAGGCGGCGTGCACCGCGCCGAGATATCCCGTGCCGATGACGGTGATCCGCTTCACCACTACCAACCCTTCTTCGCCGAGCGACAAGGCGACCAGCCTAACCATGGTCTCCGGACACCGGAAACACGATCGGCACGCGACTATACGCGGCTCCTGTTTCTAATTTCTAAGGGCATTATTAAGTATTCATGTATTGGTCTTCGTTATTGCACGGTCAGGAACATATAATGCGCGGTGTCCGCGCCGGACAGCTGAGCGTCACCCGGAGATGGCCATGAGCTCGACCTCGAAGCCGTCGTCGTTCTCCAGGTACGCGGCGTAGTGTCCGTTGCCGCCGGCGTGCGGGTGCCGGTCGGCGAACAGCAGGCGCCATCCGTGCCCCGCTGCGTCAGCGACCAGCGCGTCGACGGCTGCGGAGTCCTCGACGTGGAACGCCAGGTGATTCAGGCCGGGTCGGCACCTATCGTGCCGATCATCAGTCATCGCAGGGGATTGCTCGAGCACAAGGTACGTCGCTCCAAGCCGCCAACTGCGCCCGGCGGCCCACTTCTGGTAGACGTCGTACCCCAGCGTCTCCAGAAGCCAGCCGAACGAGTCGACCGCCCGGCCGAGGTCCGGCACCCAGATCTCCACATGGTGCAACGCGCCGTGCCTCGGTCGGGTCATCCGTCTACCATCTTGTTCGATCACTGTCTCGCCGCGGCCATCGGCACACCGGCGATCGTGGCGAGGCGCAGTTTGGTCTCGTCGGGGCTGCCGGGGACGGCGCTCATGATGACGATCTTGAGCTCGGAGTCGCCGTCGGTCAGCGTGTCGCAATCCACTGCGATGGGGCCGATCTCGGGGTGGTGAACGGTCTTGTGGTCCTCGCGGTGGGCGGCCACGGCACCCGTGGCCCAGAGCTCTGCGAAGCGCGGGTTGCCCGCGCTCAGGCCGCGGATCAGGTCGGCCAGGCGGGTGTCCCGGGGGAAGCGGCCGGTGGCGCGGCGCAGGTCGGATACGACGGCGGCGTCGGTGGCGGCGCGGTCCGTCTCGGTCACCGGCCAGCGGGCGAGGCGGGGGGTGTCCGCATCGGTCGGGAACCTGCTGCGGGCGAAGTTGCGCAGGCGCGGCGGCCACGACGAGGGGTCGTCGAGCAGCGCGGCCCAACCGCGGTTCCACCAGATCAGCTGCCAGTCCGCGGCGAACACGGCGGCCGCGACGTCGCCGAGCCGGGTCAGCACGCGGTGGACGCCGGGCGGGATGTGGTCGGAGATCGCGTCGTCCGCCGGCGCGGCGAGGTGGGCCAGCCGGTACAGGTGATCGCGCTCCGCGTTGGACAGCTGCAGGGCGCGCGCCAGGGACGCCGCCACCGACTCCGAAGGGGTGGTGGCCCGCCCCTGCTCCAGCCGCACGACGTAGTCGACCGAGACGCCCGCGAGTTCGGCGAGTTCCTCGCGGCGCAGCCCGACCGCGCGGCGGGCCCGGCCGACCGGCAGCGCCGCCGCCGACGGGGGCAGCCGGTCCCGCCACGTGCGGATCATCGTCCCGAGCCTGGCCTCGGACGTGGGCGAAGCGTTCATAGTCCCGATTATCCTGCGTCTTCGGCGATCGGAGCGGCGGCGATGGTGGTACTGCCGCTCCTACCGTCGAACCGTCCCTGGCCGGGCCTCGCGGCCGGACGAAGAATGAACGCATGACGACGATCATCTTCATCACCGGAGCGAACAAGGGTCTCGGCCACGAGGCCGCCCGCCGCCTCATCGAACTCGGCCACACCGTGCTCGTCGGTGCCCGCGACCCCGAGCGGGGCGCGGAGGCCGCCGCGGCGCTCGGCGCGCGGTTCGTCCCCATCGACGTGACCGACGACGCGTCCGTCGCCGCCGCGGCCGCGGACGTCGCCGAGCACGAGGGGCGGATCGAGGTGCTGATCAACAACGCGGGCATCACCGGCCCTTCTCGCGCCGCCGACACGCTGACCGGTGCCGACGCCCTCCAAGTGCTGGAGGTCAACCTCGTCGGCGTGGTCCGGACGACCGCCGCGTTCCTGCCGCTGCTGCGCCGATCGGCGGACCCGGCCATCGTCAACGTCAGCAGCGGCATGGGTTCGCTCGCCTTCACCCACGACCCGTCGCGGCCCGAGTCTTCGGTCATCGCGCCGCTCTACACCGCCTCGAAGGCCGCGCTCACGATGCTGACCACCCAGTACGCCAAGGCGCTGACGGACATCCGGGTCAACGCCGTCGATCCCGGCTACACGGCGACCGACCTCAACGGCCACCGCGGCCACCAGACCGTCGCCGAGGGAACGGACGCGATCGTGACCTTGGCGACCGAGAAGCCGGGCTCCGGCTCCGGCCGCTTCGTCGACCGGTTCGGGGAAATCGCCTGGTCGTAGGTGCCACGGCGGCCGTGTGGAATAGTGATCGAGGCCCTCCTGTTTCGCGGTATAGTTGAACCGTAAACAATCTGGAGAGGGTGAGTGGCATGCAGTTCGGGATCTTCACGGTGGGCGACGTGACGCCGGACCCGACCACCGGGCGGGCACCGACCGAGCACGAGCGGATCAAGGCCATGGTCACCCTCGCCGTGCACGCCGAGGAGGTGGGCCTCGACGTCTTCGCCACCGGCGAGCATCACAACCCGCCCTTCGTGCCCTCCTCGCCGACGACGATGCTCGGCTGGATCGCGGCGCGCACCGAGCGGCTCATCCTGTCCACGTCCACGACGCTGATCACCACCGACGACCCGGTGAAGATTGCCGAGGACTTCGCGATGCTCCAGCACCTGGCCGACGGCCGGGTCGACCTGATGCTCGGCCGCGGCAACACCGGCCCGGTCTACCCGTGGTTCGGCAAGGACATCCGCGACGGCATCCCGCTGGCCGTGGAGAACTACGCGCTGCTGCGCCGGCTGTGGCGCGAGGAGTCGGTGGACTGGGAGGGCGAGTTCCGCACCCCGCTGCGCGGCTTCACCTCCACGCCGCGTCCGCTCGACGACGTCCCCCCGTTCGTCTGGCACGGCTCGATCCGCTCGCCCGAGATCGCCGAGCAGGCCGCGTACTACGGCGACGGCTTCTTCGCGAACAACATCTTCTGGCCGAAGGACCACTTCCAGAAGCTGATCGGACTGTACCGGCGGCGCTTCGAGCACTACGGCCACGGCACCGCCGAGCAGGCGCTCGTCGGCCTCGGCGGACAGGTCTTCATGCGGCCCAACTCGCAGGACGCGGTGCGCGAGTTCCGCCCGTACTTCGACAACGCCCCGGTCTACGGCCACGGCCCCTCGCTCGAGGAGTTCACCCGCGACACGCCGCTGACCGTGGGCAGCCCGGACCAGGTGATCGAGAAGACGCTGAAGTTCCGCGAGTACTTCGGCGACTACCAGCGCCAGCTGTTCCTGGTCGACCACGCGGGCCTGCCGCTCAATACCGCGCTCGAGCAGCTCGACCTGCTCGGCGAGAAGGTCGTCCCGGTGCTGCGCGAGGAGTTCGCGAAGAACCGTCCGGCCGCCGTGCCCGACGCGCCGAACCACGCCTCGCTGCTCGCGGCCACTCAGAACTAAGACCATTCAGACAAACGGAGAGAGGGGTACGAGGATGGATCCGGTTCGCCTGGTCGTCGTCGCGGCGGGCCTGCGGCAGCCCTCGACCACGCGGATGCTGGCCGATCGCCTCGCCGCGGCGGCCGAGCGTGCGCTCGGGAATCACGGCCGTGCGACGGAGGTGCGCGTGCTGGAGTTGCGCGAGCTGGCCGTGGATATCGCCAACAACCTGGTGACCGGCTTCCCGAACTCAGCCCTCGACGACGCATTGAAGGCGGTCGAGGGTGCGGACGCCGTGATCGTCGTGTCCCCGATCTTCTCAGCGTCCTACAGCGGCCTGTTCAAGTCCTTCTTCGACCTGGTCGAGCCCAAGGCGCTGACCGGCACCCCGGTGCTGATCGCGGCCACCGGCGGCAGCGTGCGCCACTCCCTCGCGCTCGAACACGCCCTGCGGCCCCTGTTCAGCTACCTGCACGCGTCCGTAGTCCCCACCGGCGTCTACGCCGCGACGGAGGACTGGGGCGCGGCTTCGGGTGCTGAGTCGGTGGACCTCGTCGGCCGGATCGAGCGCGCGGCGGGGGAGCTGGCCTTGCTGGTCGCGGGCCGGCCGCCGCGGAGGAACGACGTTGAGGACGACGACGAGGTCATCCCCTTCGAGCAGCTGCTCGCCCGGTAGCGCCGGGCCGTTGCGTGTGACGCCCCTGATGGGCAATCATGTCCATCAGGCGTGATCATGTGGTGACGGAGGGGTACTCGGCGTGGATGCGGAGATTGGCCAGCTCGTCTACTCGGCCGCCAATACGGTGGTCGGGGCCATGGCCTCGGACGGGTGGGATACCGTCCGTGGCCGCCTGAGCCGGTGGTTCACGCGCCATCGCCAATCCTCGGCCGGCGCCGAGTCGGTGATGGCCAAGCTGGAGGAGTTGCGCGAAGAACTCGTCCGCGCCCAGCGTGGCGGTGCGTCGGACGCGGAGTCCTTCCAGCACCTGTACGAGGCGCTCCAGGTCGCGTTGACGCTGCGGCTGGCCGAGGTCATCGCCGCCGATCCGGAAGCGCGCGCCGAACTGGAGCGGCTCGGCGCCGAGTGGCTGACGCTGCCCGGAGTCTCGGCGGGCTCCGCGGGTTCGGCGGCGAACGTAGCCCGCGAGTACCTCGAACTGCTGGCCGACCCGCGCGTCATCACCCGGGCCCGAGGCACCGCGCCGACGCCGCCCCGGCTCCCGGCCGCCTTCGGCCCACGGACGATCCCGAACCTCGCGCCGCCGACCTCGGCCCATTTCATCGATCGCGAGGAACTGCTCGCGCGGCTCCAAGCGTGGATCGTCCGCCTCGAGGGCAGAACGCGGATCGTCAACCTCTGGGGCGAGGGCGGAATCGGCAAGAGCGCGTTCGCCACGAAGCTGTGGGAGTCCGTCAGCTCCTCCTTCCCGCACGGCCTGCTGTACGCGGACCTGCGAGGCACGACCGGTGAGGGCGCCGTCGATCCGTCCTCCGCGCTGGTCAGATTCCTGCGGGCGCTCGGCGTCGCGGCCGCGGACATCCCGGGCGACGAGGAAGCACAGCTCGACACCTACCGCATGCTGACCGCCGATCTCGGGCTGGTCGTGCTGCTCGACGACGCGGCCTCGGTCGCGCAGGTCAGGCCGCTGATCTCGTCGTCGCCGAATTCGCTCACGATCGTGACCAGCCGCGATCCGCTACGTGGCCTGGTCGAGCAGTACGGCGCCGCGATCGAGCGGATCCCCGCGCTCGACGCCGCGAACAGCCTCAAGCTTCTGCGTGCCGTCGCAGGCCTCGAAGACGGTGGGGAAACGGCGTCCGACCTGGATGCCCGAGCGAGCCGCTGCGCCGGAATTCCGATCGCGCTCTGCGTCGAGGGCGCGCGGTATGCGATCGGCGAGGACGCGGGCGAGCTACCCGTATCTCAAGGCCTGGATCTCCTGGCTGCCTACCAGAGTCTCCCGCCAGACCTCGTCCGACTGCACCGGCTCCTGTGCACCGAGCCCTGGCCCTCGATCACGGCCGGCCCGGCGTCAGCTGTCGCCGGAGTGGACGAAGAGACCGCCGCACGAATGCTGGACCGGCTCTTCACCGCGAACCTGCTGGAACCAGCGCCCGGCAACACCGCCGCGTCACCGCGATACCGGGTCCACGACCTGGTGCGCGAGGAGGCCAATCGTCGTGCCCTGACCGAGGACGGCCCGAGGGAGATCGTCGCGGCGGCGCGTGCCATGGTGTCCTGGTACCTCGCCTACGCAGTCCTCGCGGACTGGCAGGTAATCGCCAGGTGGCACCTCGGGCCACGCTACGCACCCCTCGACGAACGCCGTTCCGCAGCGGTACGCACCGGTGTCCCCGCAGAGACCGCGTACGCCGGCGACACGGATGCACTCGACGCTATCGAGACGGAACTCGACAACCTCATCGAGGCCGCCAGCGTCGCCGAACGGCACATGTTCTACGACCTCGTGACGCAGCTCTGTGAGAGTCTGTGGAGCGTCTTCCTGCGGCGCGGCCACCACCAGGAGTGGATCACCGTCCACCGCCTCGGGGCCACGGCCGCAGCCGCGACGGGCGATCGGCGGATGGAGTCGAGGATGCGCGTTCAGCTCGCCTTCGGCCTGATGGGGCAGGACCGGCTGGCCGAGGCCGACGAGGAGTTCGGGCTGGGTCTCGAGGCCGCTCGCGCCGCGGGCCACGACCAGTCGATCGCGACGGCCCTCGAATCCTTGGGCCTGCTCCGCCTCAATCGCGGCGACTTCGAGCGCGCCGCCGAACTGCTCGCCGAGGCACGCACGTACGCCGAACGAGCCGGCGATCCCAGAGCCCTCGCACTGCTGGAACACCACCTCGGCCGGGCGCTCAGCGGCCTCGGCCGGTTCGACGAGGCGACCGGGCAGTTCGACCGGGCCTTCGTCGCGTTCCAGGAGCTCAAGATCCGGGACGAGTACAACGAAGGCAGAATCCTGATGAGCCGCGCCGAGAACGCGCTGCGGGCGGGACGGCCGGCCCTGGCGCGCGAGGTGCTCGACGATGCGGCCCGGATCATGGACGAACGAGGGTCCCTGGTCCAGCAGGCTCAGGTCGCCGTCCTGCGTGCGTGGTGTGCGCGGAGTCTGGCGGATCTTGTCGCCGAGCGCGGGTTTCTGGTCGAGGCGGCTGCGTTGCATGCACGGGCCGGTTCCCGCGCCGCTCCGCGTGTCACCGAGCGGATCGCGTTTCTGGACGCGGCGGTCGGCCGTCTCACGTAGCTCGCCGGACGACGACAGTCCGCAGCGCAGCCCCCGTACGCACGGCGAGCCCGTCGATCCTCCCCGCATCGAGCTCAAGATCGACGAGCAACGCACTGACCAACGGCGCGGGATCGCAACGACATTCCGCGCAGCGAAGCGTGAATACGCGTCCGTCCTGATACCGCGCGATAGCCCGTCCGGGAGCGGTGCACGTGGCGACCATCGACGCATACGGATACGCCCGAGCCGCCCGGCTGAGCCAATCCGCCGCGGCCCGACCGGTCCCCGCGTCGTAGGACAGAACGAGGTCGGCGCGACGTAGGCTGCCGAAGTCATCGGTGTCTTCCCGCACGGCCAGGTGGGTGTGGTCCGCCGTCGAGCGCTCGTCCGGGTCGGCGGTTTCCGGATACCTCGCCACGCGCCACGCTGCCCCCGTCCGCTCGACGAGCACGCGTAGGGCGCTCGCGGGCGAAGTGAATCTCACCGTCGGCGGTGCCAAACCGTCGAGCCGCGCAGCGTATGAGGGTTCATCGATACCAATCGCCTGGTAGAAGAGCCTACGCAGCAGCATGGCCGAGGAACCGGGATCGCTGGTGACGAGTTTGGCCAGCTGCCCGAACCGTTCCGGGCGATGATCGCGGGTGCACGCGTCGAACTGGGGGCGCAAGGGCAGATTGACGTCGAGCCGGTCCGCGATCCGTCCGAATTCGGCGACCGGCGAGCGCGGGTCGAGCTCGTCGTCAGGGAACGCGCCGAGGAGCACCGGCAGGCCGATCGCCGCGGCGTAGTAGCTCACCGAGCCGTGGTCACCGATGACGCAGTCCGCCGCGGCGAGCGTCTGGCGCCAGCCGTCGAGCGGCGGAATCGGCAGCATTCCGGCGTTGCGCGCTTGCTTGAGCCAGCGGCGTATCTGGCCGGGGCCGTGGCCATGCCAGATGTTGGGGTGCAGGATCGCGGCGACGCGGTATTCGTCAAGGGGGAGTTCGGTGCTGAGGCGGTGCAGGAGCAGGGGCAGCACGTCGTGCCGGTCGCCGAACAGGGAGCCCGGGTTCCAGGTGGAGCTCAGTACGATCAGCCGCTGGCCTGGTTCTAGCCCTAGGGCCGCGCGATAGCGTTCGCGGTGGGGGAGGGCTTCGAGCAGCCGGTCGTAGCAGGGGTCACCGCCGTAGACCGCGGTGGACGCGGCAGGTGGGCAGGACGCTTCGAGCCGGGCGAGCTGCTCGGGGTGGGACAGGATGGTGTAGTCCGCGATCGGCTCGCCCTCGTGCAGCAGCCACTCCGCCGCCATGCCGAACGCCGCGACGGCTCCCGGCTCCCGGCTCCCGGCTCCCGGCTCCCGGCTCCCGGCTCCCGGCTCCCGGCTCCCGGCTCCCGGCTCCCGGCTCCCGG
>Ga0185299_10000874_pt1 | contig 70007 bp, 57 predicted proteins | sample PaiPotPPA55metaG_FD_128002 | JGI IMG/M metagenome (GOLD analysis project Ga0185299, IMG submission 128002) | Iron sulfur acid spring bacterial and archeal communities from Banff, Canada, to study Microbial Dark Matter (Phase II) - Paint Pots PPA... ... | reverse complement strand
CCCGGCGCCGCAAAAAACGCTGCGCCGGGCTTCACTCCAGCACCCCTCCCGGAACCATTTTCCGATCTCAACCAAGGGGACATTTTAATCGAGGTAAACCAGGGGACATTTTAAAAGAGGTTTGACACAAGCCCAAATTGCTGATTGCATCTCGGGATGCGTTGGCGTATTTTCTTCTGCCTGTAATTACAACTAAAAATGCACGCTTTTTCGATTCCGTGCATTTTTCCGGCTTTGCACTCGGAGGGACCTTGCTTCAGCGGAGAATTTTGCAGGCAATACTCGCGATCTGTATCGCGAGTGCGCTAACACCGCATGGCATCCACGCGCAGCAAAGCTATGAAGTGATCGTGCAGAATGGCGTCCCCATGAAAACGCGTGACGATGTGACGCTGCGCGCGGACATCTACCGTCCGAAGGCCGACGGGAAATTTCCGGTCATTCTGATGCGCACGCCCTATGACAAGAGCGTAGGCTGGGCGGCCTCGCCGGCGTATCAGATTGCCGCACACGGCTACGTCGTCATTATCCAAGATGTTCGCGGGCGCTACACCTCGGAGGGCGAGTTTTACCCATTCCGTCACGAGTCGGCCGACGGGTACGACGCGGTCGAATGGGCTGCCGCGCTGCCATCCTCTAACGGCAAAGTTGGGATGATTGGAGGCTCCTACGTCGGTGCGACACAGATGCTCGCCGCGATTGTCCATCCGCCGCACCTTGCGGGAATCTGCCCGGTGGTGACGGCCAGCAACTATCACGAGAACTGGACGTATCAAGGTGGAGCGCTCGAACAGTGGTTCGATCAAAATTGGGCGACGCAGCTGGCCACGAACACACTGTGGCGATTGATCGCGAAAGACACGAACGCTCTGCTAGGCGCGCCCACGCTACCGCTTACACAGTATCCGGCGTTCAATTACGCCGCGCTCCCGGCGGGTGCCGCCGCCACCGCTGAAATCGCGCCCTATTATCTCGATTGGCTCGCGCATCCTTCCTATGATGCGTATTGGAAGCAATGGTCCATCGAAGAACACTTTTCGGATATTCAAGTCCCGGCGCTGCACATCGGCGGCTGGTACGACATTTTTCTGGGCGGCACGCTAAGAAATTACATGGGAATTAAGGCGCACGGGGGTACGGACGCGGCGCGCAACGGTCAGCGGCTGCTGATACAAATCGGCGGGCATGCCGGCTTTGGGCGGCGCATCGGCGACGTCGAATTCGGCGACGAAGCGCTCAAATTCCCTCCCACAACCGTGATACTCGACTGGTACGACTACCTCTTCAAAGGCGTGCAGAACGAGTTCGCCGTGGAAGGTTCTGCCGCGGCGGGCAAACCCGTGCACATTTTTGTGATGGGAGAGAACAAGTACCACAAGGAGTCCGATTGGCCTCCGCCAGAAGCTAAACTCACTCGCTACTTCCTGCACTCAGGCGGTTCGGCCAATTCTTTGCGTGGCGATGGCGGCCTCTCCGTCACGTTACCGAAAAAGGAGGCATCGGACAAATTCACATATGATCCGGCAAATCCTGTGCCGACGATCGGCGGCTCGCTCTGCTGTGACGCCGAACACTACGAGCCGGGCCCGCGCGACCAGCGTGCCGCTGAAAATCGCAACGACGTGCTTGTCTATTCGACCAAGCCGCTTGCCGAGGACACGGAAGTCACGGGTCAGGTCACGCTAGAGCTGTGGGCCAAATCGTCCGGCGTGGATACTGACTTTACGGCAAAGCTGGTGGACGTCTCACCCGATGGCTTTGCCACCAATCTGACGGACGGGATTCTCCGCATGCGCTATCGCGATTCTCAGGAGAAACCAGTGCTGATGAATCCGAATCAAGTCTACAAAATCGCGGTGGATCTCTGGGCTACCAGCAACGTCTTCAAGAAGGGCCACACCATGCGCGTGGAGGTTTCCAGCAGCAATTTTCCACGGTTCGATCGCAACCTGAACACCGGCGCGGAGCAGGCGACCAGCCGCGAGTCTGTCTCGGCGACCAACACGATACTCCACGACGATGAGCACCCCTCGGCGCTCGTCGTTCCGGTGATGCCTGCCGCAGCCGCGCAATGATGATCCGCCACGCGATTCGCTCCTCGCCGCATTGATTGGGAACATACCGCTCCGCCTCGACGCGAAGGCCAACACTTTAAGCTTCAGGGAGCGACCTTGCTTGGCGTCGTGACTTCAGAGGCACGCGCGCTCTTTGAGTGGAATTCCTGAGGGGTCAACGCTTGGCGGCCTTCCTGGATTACATAGAATTGGTCGGCCTTGACGTCGTGAAAGACCTGGTGCGCTCCACTTGGCCAGGTTACTTCCACGGTCGATGCCGTCGTCGCACTCCCAAGACCAAAGTTGGCTCGGAGATCGCTTTGGGAAAGGTAACTGCCGCCTGCGGCGATTTCCCGAATCTGCGAAATTTTCCCGGCGGTAAGGCGGACGCGGGCTCCCAAGCCGTCGCGATTGCTCTTCGTTCCGACGAGCTTGAAATTGACGAAATGATTTTCGTGAGAGCACGCATTGTGCAAAACCCTTGGCGGATCGCCATTGTTAGCCACCACAACGTCGCTGCAGCCGTCGTTGTCGAAGTCGGCGAAAGCAACGCCCCGGCCCGCGCGAGGTTCCAGAACGTTTAAGCCGCCGGGCCCAGAGGTCTCCTTGAATTTTCCGCCGCCCTCGTTGTGGAACAGCGAGTTATGTTGTTTGTAGTGCGTTTCCGGTGAGACCTGCTCGATTTCGGGATACACATGACCGTTAGCGATAAAGAGGTCCAGCCATCCGTCGTTGTCGTAGTCCAAAAATCCGCCGCCGAAGCTCAGGACATCGCGCGTCGGGACCGTAATTCCCGCTTCGTCGCTTACCTCGTCGAAGTAGCCCTTTCCGGAGTTGTGCCACAAATGATCAGAGCTTTTCTGAAAGTCCGAAATGTATAGATCAAGCCAACCATCGTTGTCGTAATCACCCAATGAAATGCACATCGCGGCCATGGTTTGTCCGCGTATGGTGAAGGCCATCCCCGCAGTCTCGCCGTTCTCTTGAAATTTCCCGTTGTGCAGATTCTGGTAGAGGTATGCGGGCAATCCGTCGTTTGCAACAAACAGGTCGGGCCAGCCGTCATTGTCGTAGTCCGCTGCTCCGACGGACAAGTTTTTTCCCTCGGGCTGAAGGATATGCGTCGCAGCCGAGACATTTGTGAACGTGCCGTCGCCGTTGTTGTGATATAGCGCGTTGGGGCTGCCGCGATAGGCGCTCGGCGGACAACTGGAAATCGCGCCGCCAATGTTGCAATAGCGCCTGCTATTTTCATCGAAGGCGACGTAACTCCCGACGTAGAGATCGAGGCGTCCGTCGCGGTCGTAGTCGACAAAAGTGGCGCCGGAATGAATCGGACCTGACTCCTTGCCGGCGACCCCGGCCTTGGCGGTCACATCGGTGAACGTGCCGTCGCCATTGTTGTGGTACAGCACATTGCTGCCGAACTGCGTTACGAACAAATCGGGGAATCCGTCGTTGTCGTAGTCTCCCCAAGCGCAGCCGAGACCGTAGGCAGTGCCCGGCACGCCCGCTTTGTCGGTTATGTCGGTGAATGTGCCGTCGCCATTATTTCGATACAACGCATTCCTGGCCGCGATGCCTCGCTCGTAACGATCGCGCCCGTTCACGAAGTAAATGTCCTGCCAGCCGTCGCGGTTGAAGTCGGAAACGCAGACCCCCGGACCAAATTCCTCGAGGTTGATGGAGATTCCTTTATTTCCCTTGAAATGCGTGAACCTAATGCCCGCCGCCGCGGTGACATCCACAAATTGAGCCAACGACCCAGTCTGGCCTTGTGCGCTCATGTGAATTACGAAGGCGAACAGGAAGTCGACCAGTACGAAGGAAATTATTTTGACTGAAACGGAGTCTCGCGACGAAAGCCTGGATAGCGCAGGCTTCAGCAATCTAGCGTTCTGAGACATCCGCAATGGTTTGGGCCGCATGGAATGTCGCGCACCGTTGCGTCTCACCGGCTCGCTGGAAGGTGAAACTATCGATACCTTCGGATTACGAGGTTGTGACGATCGGAACGATATAGCCCCAAAACATAAAGAATGACGCTCCCCTTCGTGGAATAGATTACCTGGCGAATGCGAAGGAGCGGCTCACGTTTCGGGACGGCCAGAAGTTCCGCCGTTCGAGGGTCCGCAACGGTTACATCGACCTCTTCATCGGAATAGCCGAGTTCGATACCATATTCGCGTTCCAAGGTGGAGAACAGAGACCCCGTCTGCAGCGGTGCCGAGAGCAATCCGGAAAATTGAGCGGCAGAGAAGTAGCAGGTCTCCAGAGCAAACGGCTCTCCTGCCGCTTGCCGCAAACGCTCCAGCTTGAGAACACGACTTTTCGGAGAGAGAGACAAGCGAGCGGTGGCCTCCTCTTCATTGTCGATGATCTTCGCAAACAGGATCTTCGAAACCGGCTTCAATCTGCGGCTGCCCATCTGCTCCGTGTAACTCATTAACTTGTTGAAGTGAATTTTCGGAGCAGCCACAAACGTCCCCACGCCGCGGCGCCGCTCAACGACTCCCTCCCGCTCAAGCGAAGCCAGCGCATGGCGAGCCGTCATAAGGCTGACGTTGTGAAGTCGAGCGAGTTCCCTTTCCGAAGCCACGACATCCCCGGGCTTCAGTTCGCCGTCTGTGATGACGCGGCGTATCTCTCCCTGAATCCGCCGGTAGGCAGGGATCCCGTTTCGTGTCTTCGTCAACATCTCGATTCCCTCGACTCCACCGTGAGTTAAACACCGGACCGAAAAATTGCCACGACCTTAAGACGAGCAAAAACGAAAAATGTTCGGTCCGCGCCCCGACTTGTAACAAATCCCCTTGAGACATTTCGCGCAAATGACAATGTTCCAAGGCCCCGACAGCCATCCGGTACTGCCCCTCCGGTATGCCCACCGCCTCCCAGCGAAAAAAGTGATATAGAGCACTTATAGTTCAGTTTCACGAGCAGCGCAAATTAATTTCGCAAATAAGCAGTTTTCTCTTGACGAGGGAAACGTTCCGCTATATAGCTATGCCCCATCCGGTACTTGGGGTTCTGTCGTTTATCTCGAATCTGAAGGAAGAGTCGTTGCGGGCGCCGTGGGGTGGCAACCTCTTTCGAGGGAGCAATAAATGAAAAACAGTTTGCGTGGCGTTTGTTGGGTGGTGGTCAGTTTGGCGCTTGCTTTCAGCGGAGCGCAGAGAGTGGTTGGACAGGAAGTAACCGCTACTGTGACCGGAACGGTTACGGATACAAGCGGTGCAGCGGTGGTCGGCGCCGTTGTTAACGTCAAGTCAGTCGAACGCGGGGTCGTGTATTCCGCGACGACCAATGAAGTGGGTCTTTACCGCATTCCGCAGCTCCCGGTCGGCAATTATGAAGTGAGAGTAGAAAAGGCGGGCTTCTCTTCGGTGGCGTACCCGGCTTTTACGCTCTCGCTGAACCAAGTCGCTCGCATCGACGTTGAAATGAAAGTCGGACAGGTCAGCGAAACCATTGAAGTAAGCGGTGCTGCGCCGATCCTGAAGACCGAAAGCACCCAAGTCGATACCATTATCGACGCGGAGACAAACGATGCGCTTCCCCTCGCCACTCGAAATTACGTCGAACTGACACTCCTGTCGCCCGGCGCCGTTTCTCCCGATCCCAGCAGCTTCAATAATGGCGACAACGTAGCCAGCGGCGGGCGGCCGTTCATCAACGGCAATCGCGAGCAGGCGAACAACTTTCTCCTGGATGGCATGGACAACAACCAGGTGTCGGACAACCTGCTTGGCTACACTCCGTCGCCTGACGCCATTCAGGAATTCAACTCCATCACCAATAACGCTCCCGCGGAGTTTGGAAACTACATGGGCGGCATCGTAAGCGCGACGATCAAATCGGGCACCAACGGATTTCACGGCGATGTCTGGGAATTCTTCCGCAACGACAAACTCAATGCCAACCAGTGGGAAAACAAGATCAATCCGAACTCGCCGGCGATTTCTCGCGCGCCGCTGCGCTGGAACATGTTTGGCGGAACCCTGGGCGGTCCGATCCTTAAGAATAAGCTCTTCTTCTTCGTCGACTACCAGGGACAACGGTTCGACCATCCGCCGGCCGGCAGCTTCATCTCTGTGTACACACCCGCCGAACAGGCCGGTGATTTTTCGGCACTCTTAAACGCGTCCACTCCGATCCAGCTTTACAACCCCTGTCAGGGGACTACCGGGCAGAATGGCACAGCCTGCGTCGCGGCCACGACTCGAACGCCGTTCCCAGGTAACATTATTCCCGCTAGCATGATCAGCCCCGTGGCGACAGCCCTGTTCGCTTCGAAGTTTTATCCGAAGGCGATCAACAACAATCTGACCAACAACGCCCTTCAGCTGAAATCCAATGCCCTTAACGCCGACCAGGGTGACATCAAGGTCGATTACCGGCTTTCGAGCAAGGACATGATTTCAGGCCGCTTCACCCGGGCCTACCAGACCGATCCTTCGATTAACTCACAACTCCTCTTCGGCAACGGCGTATCTACCGCGCCGATCTGGAGCGTTGTGGGCGACTGGACTCGCTCCTTCCGCAGCGACCTGATCAACGATGCGCGCTTTGGCTGGAACCACATCACCCTCAACACCGGATCGACATTCGATGCGTCGGTTGGGGCTTTTGGTCAAACCATCGGAATTCCTAACTCCAATCCGACTGGACTGATTGGCCTTTTGGGCCTTGATTTTGGTGGAGGAACGCCGACCAGCCCGGGCAACGGCACGCTCACCAATATTGGCAACAGCCTGGTGACCCAGAGCTTCGACAGCAAGGTGTGGCAAGGCGTTGATTCCATCACCTGGATCCGCGGCCACCACACATTGAAATTTGGCGGCGAATACATGTTCGACAAGATCACCGTGTTCTACTCTGGGAACAGCGGCGAATTGGGCGGCATGGTCTTCGGGCCGAACTTCACTGCTTCCAGTCCGACCGCCCCGTTGAAGAACACGGGCGAAGGAATGGCGGACTTCTTCCTTGGCTTCCCGACGGCTTTCGGGCGCGGCCTCACCACCGGTGGGTGGCAACAAACCTCCAATGTTATCTCCGGATACGGTCAAGATACTTGGCGCGTCTCGGACCACCTCACCCTGACTCTGGGCTTGCGTTATGAGGCCCATACACCGTGGGTTGAAGCACACAACCAGCAGGACAACTTCAATCCTGTCACCGGGAAGTTGGAGACTGCCGGCGTAGGCGGCGCCAGCCGTGCCCTCTATAGTGGCGTCTATGGCGGCAAGGCTTTCCAGCCGCGCCTTGGATTTGCCTGGACACCGGGACGGTTCAATGGCCACACGGTTCTCCGCGGTGCTTTCACCGTCTCGGACTATCTGGAAGGAACGGGCACCAACCTCCGCCTGCCCATCAATCCGCCGTTCAATGGTGGAGCGGGTGCGGGCGAATTCCAGACTCAATATCTCTCGCAAGCCTTGCCGACCACGACCGCGTCGGACGGCATCATTTCCGCGGCGCCAGCAGGCACGGGATGCCCCAATTTCACGTGCTTTGACGGAAAGATCTTCCGTCTTTGGGACCAAAACGTTCAGCCGGCGATCGACGATCAGTGGAACCTAACTGTGCAGCACCAGTTCGGGAACGACACCACCTTGCAGGTCGGATACGTCGGACAGACGGCCTATCACTTGATGGTGCCCTTCTTCTACGGCCAACCGGTGGCAGAACCGGCCACTTCGTGCGGAAAGCCTCCTTGCACGGCTCCGAGCCCATTCTTTGCAAATGGCGACGGACCCGCCTTGATCGCTGCAATTGACCCAACGGGTGGTGGCACGGTTTCCGGCACGCAATCCAACGGCCGGATGATGTATAACGCGCTGCAGGCCGTATTCCAGAAGGCGCCGAGCCATGGCTTGCAGTATCAGGTTGCCTACACTTACGGCAAATGCATGACCAACAACAGCGGTTACTACGGAACTTGGTCTACTGCCAGGGCTACCAACACCGCTTCCCCGTACTGGCAGAACATTTACGACCCGAAGGCCGAATGGTCGCCCTGCTACTACGACGAAACTCAAAACCTGACCTCCTACGCCGTTTATGACTTGCCGTTAGGCAAGGGCAAGAAATTCGGCGGAGACATGAACAAGGCCCTGGACGCCGTTGTGGGTGGGTGGTCGGTTAGCCCGATCGTTACCCTTCATACCGGTTTCCCGATGGGCCTTTATAACAACGGCAAAGACCTGACCGGCACCGCCTCGCGCGGCCTGCGCCCGGATTGCAATGGCACCAACACCATCTTCGGTCGGCGGAACGCCAGCGCAACCCAAGGGGGCGGCATCCTTTGGTTCGATCCCAGCAACTACTCCAACGCGGTAGGCTACGGCACTTGTGCACCACAGATCGGTCAATTGCGTGGGCCTGGTTTCTACAACTGGGATCTCAGCCTGCACAAAGACTTCCACCTGACAGAACGCTTCAAGTTGCAATTCCGCGGCGATTTCCTGAATGCGTTCAATCGCGTCAACTTGGCGGCACCGAATACGACAGTGGCTACCTCCACAACCGGTGTGATTAACGCTTCACAACCTGCGAGAAACATTCAGTTTGCTTTGAAGCTCTACTACTGAGGTAGACGACGTACAATGAGGCAGGCGCCATACCGCCTGCCTCATTTTTATTTTAAACTAGCTCGGTTGAAGGCCATCTCTGAATCACCACATTACGGGCAAATGACCAGAGTCTCGCGCGCACTTTCCATCTCGTGCCTTGCGTTCGGCTTTTGGTTCTCCCCTTCGCTGCTCATTGCTCAGGATGCGAAGCCAAGCCCTTCCGGGGCAAGCGCAGGAGTTAGCGAGGAAAAGGCTATCGCTCTAGCAGAGCAAGGTCATTGTAAAGAAGAAGTTCCGTCTCTTAAGCGAATCCTGGGCGGTCAAGGATCGGCCGAACTTAGGAAGAAGGCCGGCATCGTGGGACTGCGCTGTGCGATGAACATGGACAGCGCAGACGCCGCTCTGGATTTTCTGCGATTGCTAAGCCATCAGTTTCCCCAGGATCCCGACGTTCTTTTCGTTCTCGTCCACGCCTATTCGGATCTTTCCTCCCGGGTGGCGCAGAATCTGGCCACCACCGCGCCCCGGTCCCTGCCAGCTCGCAAGCTAAATGCTGAAGCCCTGGAGATGCAGGGGAAATGGGATGAGGCCCAGCGCGAGTACGAGGAGATGATCGCGAAAGAGCCGGATGTGCCGAGCTTGCATTATTTGCTCGGCAGACTGTTACTTTCGCGGCCTCAGCCTGATGCCAATTCCGTGCAGCGCGCAAAGGATGAATTCCAAAAAGAACTTCAGATCGACCCCCGGAACGCAGGCGCCGAATACATTTTGGGAGAGATGGCACGGCAGGACTCGCAACTTGAGGAAGCTATCTCGCATTTTTCGCGAGCCGCCAAACTGGATTCGAGCTTTGGAGATGCCTTTATGGGCTGGGGATTTTGCCTGGTCACCCTGAAGCGCTACGAAGAAGCCATCTCGCCTTTGCAGGCCGCCGTGCGCCTGCAGGAAGGCAATCCATCCGCGCACTACAACCTGGCGGTGGCGCTGAGCCGAACCGGCCAAAAAGAACAAGCCGACAAGGAATTTGCCATACATCGACGGTTGACGCAGAAACCCCCGCCGACGGAAGGGACCGCGCAATAACGTTTGAGTGCGAACTTTTTTGAGCGCCTCGAAGAATGACGGAACTCCATTGATAACTCGGCGGCAACTGCTCGGCGCGCTGGCCACCACGGCGGTATTCGGGGCATACCCACGGGCTTTGAGAGCGGCAACGCCTGTGCCGGAATTCCCTTTCGAACGGGTTCCTGCCTCGGCCAGCGGCATTTCGTGGGTTCACGTGAATGGAAAATCTCCCGAGAAATATCTGCCCGAAACAACAGGCGCCGGCTGCGCGTTCCTGGATTACGACAACGACGGCTGGATGGACATCTATCTCGTCAACAGCGGCAAGTGCGATTTTTACGCGCCCGATCCTCCACTGCGGAACGCTTTGTATCGAAACAACCGCGACGGCACCTTCACGGACGTCACCGAAAAGGCTGGCGTCGCGGCGGGCGGATATGGCCAAGGCGTTGCCGTCGGCGACTATGATCGCGACGGGTTCCCCGATCTCTATGTCACCCAATACGGACGCAGCATTCTGTATCACAACAACGGAGACGGCACGTTTACCGACGTAACCGCGAAGGCTGGCGTCGCCGCTCCCGGCTGGGCTTCCAGCGCAGTTTGGTTCGACTATGACAATGACGGCCTTCTGGATTTATTCGTTGGGCAATTCGTACGTTTCACCAAAGAAGAAAACAAGCCCTGCGGCGTTCACGACGATGGAAAGCATCACTATTGCATTCCCCAAATCTACCAGCCGATGCCCAGCTGGCTGTTCCACAACAACGGAGACGGCACCTTTACCGACGTTTCTAAAGCCTCTGGCATTGCCGACCACCTAGGAAAAGCCTGGGGCGTTGTGGCAACCGACATCAACAATGACGGCTGGATGGATCTATTCGTCACCAACGATACCGTCGCCAATTTTTTATTCGTGAATGATGGAAAAAAGACTTTCACCGAGATTGGCACGGAAGCGGGTGTGGCGTTCAGCGCCAATGGACGTCCACGCTCCGGAATGGGGGCGGATGCCGCTGACTTTAACGAGGATGGCTGGCAAGATCTTTTCGTCGCCAACATCGACCGCGAAAACTTCGCCATCTACCAGAACAACCGCGACAATACCTTCGACGACCTGGCCATTCCCACGGGGATTGCCAAGTCCACGAAATTCATGAGCGGCTGGGGCCTGAAATTTTTTGACTACGACAATGATGGCGACCTCGATCTGTTCCTTGCCAATGGCAATCCGGATGACCTTATAGGGTTGCTACACAGCGAGGTTACCTACGAAGAGCCGCTATTGTTGCTTCACAAAAATGGGAAATCGTTCGAAGACGTCAGCGCAAAAAGCGGACCGGTCTTCTCCACGAATATGTCGTACCGGGGATTGGCGGTCGGCGACTTTAATAATGATGGCGCCGTGGATGTTCTGATCTCCGTGAACAATGGCGCGCCAGTCTTGCTTCGAAATAATGCGGCCCGCCAAAACCACTGGCTCGGAGTTCATTTGATTGGAAAGAAGGCCAATCCGGACGCCATCGGCGCCGTGGTCACCTACAAAGCCGGAGACCTGACACGCAAGCGGCTAAAGACCGGCGGAGGCAGCTACCTCTCGTCTCATGATCCGCGCATGGTTCTGGGATTGGGGAGACGGACGGCGATCGACTCACTGGAAATAAAGTGGCCGCAGCCCGGAGGCGAAATACAGCGTTTCAGCGGTCTTCCCATCGACCGCTACATCACGATCGTGGAAGGCGAGGAAAAATGGAAGTAGGACAGTTGATCAGACGTGCCAGCGTCATTTTGGCGGCGGCGCTTTTTTTCACAACGCACTCGCGTTCGCAAGAGCCGAGTAACCCGCCGCCGACATTCACCAAGGATGTCGCACCTATTCTGCAAAAGCACTGCCAGACCTGCCATCGGCCAGGTGAAGCCGCTCCCTTCTCCATGCTCACTTACGAAGATACGCTGCCTTGGGCGCCGACAATGAAAATGGTGGTAACCAGGAAAATCATGCCACCCTGGTTCGCCGATCCCAAATATGGCCATTTTGCAAACGAACGATCGTTGTCCGCCGATGAAGTGCGCACTTTGGTCGCATGGGTCAACGGAGGGTCGCGGAAGGGCGCTCCAGAGGACATGCCTCCTCCCGTAGAGAATTTTGTAGAAGGCTGGGGCATTCCCACACCAGATGTCGTATTTCAACTTCCGAAGCCTTACTCGGTCCCCGCCGTCGGTGTCATTGACTATCAGTATGTGATCGTTCCGACGGGTTTTAAGGAAGACAAATGGGTACAAGCACTGGAGGTACGCCCAACCGACCGCGCCGTAGTGCACCACATCATCGCGTATCTTCGCGAGCCTGGCTCCAATTACTTCAAGGACCAGAAGCCGGGTGTATTCTTCATCGCGCCACCTCCGAAAGCTGACGAGAAGACGGACACCAGCGCGTTACCCAGTGATTTCCTTGTGGGCTACGCACCGGGACAGCCCGCGGAGATCCTGCATCCCGGTGAAGGCAAGCTCATTAAGGCAGGGTCCGACATCGTCTTTGAAGTTCACTACACGCCGAACGGAAAGCCCACGACGGACCAGACGAAGCTTGGGCTCGTTCTCGCGAAGTCAGCCCCCAAAGATCGTGTCTTGACGCTTTCGGCTTCGAACGGAACCTTCAAGATTCCTCCAGGCGATCCGGACTACAAGGTAGATGCGTCGTTCGAAGTACAGAAGTCCGTGAAACTGGTCGGGCTACATCCGCACATGCACTCGCGAGGCAAGTCATTCGAATATCGGCTGACATTTCCGGATGGCAAAACGGAGACGATCCTGAGCGTTCCGGTTTACAACTGGCATTGGCAGCTTTGGTACAACCTTGCCGATCCGATTGACCTTCCCCAAGGCACAAAGATTGAATGCACCGCTCATTTCGACAATTCGCCGAATAATCCGGAAAACCCGGATCCGACCAAGGCGGTCATTTGGGGCCAGCAAAGCTGGGATGAAATGATGGTCGGATTTTTCAATTTGAAATTCGACGCGACGATGCCAGCAAAGGAAATTTCTTCGCCCGGAGCGGTGCACACTCACTGATATGTTTCGACTCGGGCAAAATTTGCATCTCAGGGCGCTTGGGCGATTCCTCGCGCTGGCTCTGGTGTCCTGCTCCTCGGGCCATTACGCGGCGGCCCAGAACAAGACGGCTCGGTTCCATGTGCTTGCGCTCGCCGAGCACGGGGGCATCCACAAGCCATTTGTCGATGCGGCAAGGATTTGGCTGGGAAAGTTGGCCAGCGAGAACGATTTCGCGGTGGACTACATCGAAGACACCAAAAAGATCGATGCCGCCTTTCTCGCAAAATATGCCCTGTTCATCCAGCTTAACTATCCTCCGTATAACTGGACCAATACGGCGCAGGCTGCATTCATCAAGTACATCGAACAGGGCAATGGCGGCTGGATCGGATTTCACCATGCCACGCTGTTGGGAGAGTTCGACGGTTTCCAGATATGGCCCTGGTTTCACCAGTTCATGGGAGGCATCCGGTTCAAAGATTACATCGCAAGTTTCGTCACCGGTACGGTCACTGTCGAAGACACAAATCATCCGGTGATGAAAGGCATCGCGTCGCCCTTCGTGATCGAAAATGAAGAGTGGTACACCTACGACACCACACCGCGGCCAAATGTCCATGTGCTCGCCAGCGTGGATGAAAAGACGTACACACCTTCCACCGACAAGAAGATGGGCGATCACCCCGTGATCTGGACAAACGAGCACGTCAAAGCAAGAAACGTATACATTTTCATGGGACATCGTCCTGAGCACTTCAACAATCCATCGTTCACACAGATTTTCAGCAATGCCATTTTTTGGGCTGCCGGTGAACAGGGGAGCCGCAAGGAATGAACCAAGCTCGTGTTTGTGGAAGAGTTCGTGGCAGAAAGTTTCTGTTTGCAGCGATTCATGTGCTGCTAGCGGCTGCTCTTTCGATGACTCTATCGAGCGGGAAGGCCCGCGCGAACGACCCGGCCTTTAAAGTCCTAGCGTTCCATTCAACCGATGTGGAGCCGGACCATGTCAAAACCGCCAAAGACGCGCTCGCCTTCTATCAGGAGCTGGCGGCAAAAGATAACTTTATATTGGATACCACCACTGACTGGACGAAGCTCAACGAAAACGATCTCAAGCCGTATCGTCTGATCCTGTGGCTCAACAACTTCCCGCAAACTCCCGAACAGCGAGCGGCCTTCGAAAAGTACATGGAACACGGAGGCGGATGGATTGGCTTCCACGTCGCCGCATACAATGACAAAGATACGCATTGGCCGTGGTTCATCCAATTTCTCGGCGGTGCCGTGTTTTACACGAATAATTGGCCCGTGCTCCCGGCGAGGCTGACAATCGATGATCGCAAACACCCTGTAACCAACGGACTGCCCGCGACTTACGAAGCGCCAGCGAATGAGTGGTATCTCTGGAAGCCGAGCCCGCGTCTCAATAAAGACGTCCGCGTCTTCGTGACGCTCGATCCCTCCAACTATCCAATCGGAAAAAAGGACATCATCACCGAAGGTGATCTTCCGGTTGTCTGGACGAATACAAAGTACAGGATGCTTTACATCAACATGGGTCACGGACCCATGGTTTATGGCGACCCGACCCAAAACAAACTTTTTGAAAACGCAATCCTCTGGCTCGGAAACAAAAAGTAAATTCGTTGGCTGACAGCTTCGTGGAGGCTCCGAGTGACGAGTATTCGAATGGCTGCGATCGTTCTTTGCTTAGTGTTCAGCGGCCGATGCCTGGCTCAAGCACAAGCCGGCGCTCAACCGATGAAGCATCTCCTCGTACTTGGCGAAGAAAAAGGATACCGGCACGAGTCGGTGTCGCACGCCATAGCGACGATCGATCGCCTAGGTCGCGAGTCCGGCCTGTGGACCACGACGATTCGCACCGACACCGAAGTGCTCACAAAGAAAAAGCTCGAATACAACGCCAAGAATCTGAATGACTTCGACGCCGTGCTTTTCTACACCGGCGGCGAACTCGAGATGAACCCGGAGCAGAAAGCGGCACTGCTCTCCTTTGTGCAGGACGACGGAAAAGGTTTCGTCGGTGTCCACAGTGCGACCATCACGTTTACATCCTGGCCCGAGTACGGCGAGATGATCGGTGGCTATTTTGACGAGCACCCGTGGGGCACTTTTGACGCGCCAATCCTTGTCGAGGACCCGACCTTCCCAGGAATGTCCCAGTGGCCGAAGTCCTTTGTGCTAAAAGATGAGATCTATCAGGTCAAAGATTTTTCGCGAGACAAGGTGCGCGTTTTGATGCGGCTCGATGCCACCAAGTTGGACCTGAACAATTCCCATGTCCATCGCAAGGATCATGATTTCGCCGTGACTTGGGCCAAAACGTACGGGAAGGGTCGCGTCTATTACTCCACGCTCGGCCACGTGGAACAGAATTGGGACGATCCCAGAATGCAGAAGATGTATGTGGAAGCGATTAAGTGGGCGATGGGCCTGGTTGAAGGAGACGCGACGCCGCGTGCGATGATCAGCGATTCCGAGTCCATCCCAGCCGAGCACCTTAGCAACGATGCCTCATCGCCATGCTCCAGCGTGCCGTAGGCTGGTTGTTCTCGACACGCACGCCGAGAATTTTTGTTTGCAGGACGAGGAATGGAGGTCGACGCAAATGTAGCGATTGCTTTTCTCGTTGGTGCTGGCAACACCGGCTGCCGCCCAAACGAGCCATCCGATCCTTGCGCTGGGCTCGTCTGCCCCAGATTCTCCTTGCCCCCCGTGGACGGAAAGACCCATAGTTTGGTCGATCATGCGGGAGTCCAATCCTGGTCGCCTGGTTCGGCGTGAAGTGACGCCGCTGGCTACCGGCAATGACCGCCGCCAGCTATTGCTGCGGAGGCTTCTGAGCGGGAGGCGTCGCAGGCTTAGCGGCGGGCTTTGCTGCTGGAGTGGTGGCGCCCGCGCCGGCCTTCACCGGATACGCGCCGTCGTAGAGGCGCACGATGTCCTGGGTGATGTCGATGTTGGTGGAGGCAAACAAGATTGGCGTGTTTTGCGCGGACGAATCAAGAATGATGATATAGCCGTTTTCGCGCGCGTAGCGATCCATGACGTCGACCATTTTCCGGCCGATGCGGTCGAATACTTCCCCTTGCGCGGCGTTCACATCTTCCTGATATTCGTCCTGTTTACGCTGCAGTTGCCGCGCCATCACTTCGCCCTGACGCGTCAAGCGCGTTTGCTCTTCGTCGCTGATTTTGCCCCTGCCGGTGTCGAGGCGCTGCCGCAGGTCGTTGATCTGCTTATTGAGGCCCTCAAGCTCGGTCTGGCGCGCCGCAAACTGCGACTGGAGTTCAGCGCCGGCCTGCTTGCCTTCGGCGGTGCTGGCGATCGCTTGGCGGATATTGATGACACCCGTCTTCCCGGTGGCTGCGGCGCCCGCCGCGGCGGTGCCCTGCCCGCGAACGGCGACGGTAGAAAGCAGGCACGCGGCGGCGAGAGCGGCTGCCCTTAGCAAAGTGCCGCGTGACCGCGAAGCGGTGAACATTCTCGAATTCACTGTGTTTCTCCTTGTCAGCATTTTGACGTTAACCAATCCGAATTGGCTCGAACCGCTCCCCAGCGGGGCACACGAGCAACACACAAACTTTGGAGTATAGCCGAGCCGCGCATCTCGCTGCAATCAGAAAGCGCCCGAACGCTGCGGGCATTGCCAGCTCAGCAGATCACCACCGTGCATCGCCCAAAGGCAACACTACAGCCAAAATTGCGAGCCGGCCCTGCAAGGCAATGCGGAATCACAAGCCATCCATCTAGTTCGGCATGGGGAACAGCAGCACGCGATTATTCGCCTGATCCACGATCACAGCCAGGTTCGTAAACTGATCGATGGCCACACCAAATTGCGCCGAACCCGGCAGGCCCAGGGTTTGCACCGTCTTCGGACCGGTGGTGGTGTCCACGATAGAAGCGGACTTGCCCGCGAAATTAGAGGTCAACACTGCGCCGGTTTGGGGATTGATCGCCAAGGCAGTGGGATTGATGCCGACGCTGGCGTTGCTGAGCTGTCCGTTATCGGGGTTATAGGAAGAAATGATGTTGGCGCTGCTCGCATTAACGAGAAACCTCCCAGGGTTAGCCGTGCCGGTGTTCACGGCAGGGTTGAAAACGATGCCCGTGGGAGTGGTGTTGACTGTTGACACAGAAACGGTGCTGCTCAATGTCGGGGAAGCCAGCCCAATGTCCACTGGATAGAGCGCTCCGCTGGCTGCGTTGCCGGCATTGAGTTGCAACCCGGTGACAATCGCAAGGCCCTGGTTGTTGGTACCGCGATCTGGATCGATAGCAACCGCAATGGGTTGCTGGACCCCGCCAATGGTGACCGCAGTTAGAGAGGTAGCCGGGGAGGAACCAAGCAACAGTCCAAGGTTAATCTCTGAAATCGTATTGGACGTGAAATTGGCGACGATGGCCACGCCCGTCGCGTCGTTAATCGACACGCCGATTGGATTGGTTCCCACCGCTACGGCAGCTACCGGCTGCGCGTTGGTGAGCAGATTCACCACCGAAGCATTGTTACTACCGTTGTTGGCGACGACGGCGAGACCCAGACGCGAGCTGACGGCGACTCCTTGGGGCGTGGTGCCGACGGCGATGGAGTGAAGAATCGTACCAAAGGTAGGGCTCGCCGGATTGATATCGATCGTGGATATGTTGTTGCAGCCGCTGTTGCTAACCACGGCGATGGGCGAGAAGGGGCCGAGGGCGAGCTGGTCGGCGATGGCGACCGAACTGGGGGTGGCGGGCCCCGTGGTGCAGGCGACGCTCATGTCCACGGCCTGAATCACGAAGAAGTCAGTGGGATTGGACTGTACGCCACCGCTGACGACGTCGAGGGCATAGTGGTGCGGCGCGGACAGGAAAGACTTCGGAATGGTCGCGGTAATGAGTCGCGTGCTCGGATCGACAAGGACATTCCCGCCGGGAATCGGAGTCCCATCCAGGCGCACCTGCGCTCCAGCGGCGAAGTTTGCGCCAAAGATCTGAACGCCTGCGAGATCGGAGGTGGAAGTAAGCGTTGCCTGCGGCACCAAGGCCTTGGGGATGCCGCCAATGATTCCGGGGCCGGGGTTAGGATTCGGAACGACGACTTCCGTGATCTCCACGGGCTTCATGGCACCGAGATTAATCACTTGGATCTTGCCGCTTCCGGATTGCACGACAAAGGCCTGGTTCGACGAGGGATCGACGGCTAGGCCACCCCACAAAGTAAGAGAGCCAGAGGTGCCATTCTGAACGGGGATGGAAACGGAACCCGTCGTCGCTGTGCCAAAGTCGATGATGGCGTAGCGTTTCTGGGTCACCGGATCGGATATAGACGCTTGATTGACGGGTGTGCCGGGAAGGCCAGGATTGTAGGAAACGATGGCGTTGGTATAGGGCTGCCAGGCTACCGACGAATTCCCGGGAAGCTCGGGCGCGTTGGTGCAGGTCGTCGAAAATGCGGTGCAAGTAGCGAACAGGCGAATGGAAGTGATTGACTGATCGAGCTGGTCGAGGATGTCGATTTGAGGAGCGTTCAAGCCGGTGGCATTGACATCCGCAATCGCCGCGGTGTGAGTAATCGGATTGATGGCGATACCCTGAGAAGTTGAGGAGAGACCGCCGAAGTTCACGTTGGGGCTACCGTAAAACACGGTACCGCCGCTGGCCGTGCCAGTGGCGGTCGAATTCAGCGAATAGGCAAAGGTCGTGCTGCTGGTGGCGGTGACGGAAAAAACTCCATTGAAATTGGTGTTCCCAGCGGAGTTGGTGGTCGGGACGCCGGAAATCAAGACGGTCGTGGGAATCCCAGGAACGATGCCGGTCAGCGTGGCACTGGTCGTGACCGTAACGATTCCGGAAGCCAGCGACAGACTGCTGATTGCCAAGGATGTGGACGGTTGCGTGACATCGACGCCACGCGCAACGCCAGACCCCCCGGGAGTGACATACGCGAAGTGGCCGTGAGGGGCCATGGCGATTTGCGGATAGGCTCCGGTGTTCAGGGTGACCTGCGAGTACAGGCACGGGGGAGTGCCAGTGCCTCCGAGACACCCGAATGGGGCGCCAGCACCCTGATTCAAATTGACCACGAAACCCACGTTCGCGGCGGAAGAGATGGACGTGGAGGAATAAGCCACGAGCGCCAGATTGGTATCCGGATCGACGCCAATAGCGTAGGGAAGGGGCGCAGGTGAGGCTTGGCCCCGCAGGGCGCCCGAAATATCCACGGTCGCGTCCGCAACCGGGTTTGGAGCACCGGGAATATGGACGATGGAAACGCTCTGGCTGCCATAGTTGACCACAGCCACGGAATGATTCGTGCGATTGACAGAAAGGCCGGTGGGAATCTGGCCAACGGCTACCGGGCCGCCGATCAGAGTGAGCGTTCCCGAACCGACACTGTAGAACTGAATGGCGTTGGCTCCTGTCAACGCGACTACCACGATGCCAAGCTCCGGATCGATATCGATCGCGCTCGGATTCGTACCGGTGGTGACCGGCGTGAGCGCGGCGGGAGGCCCGCCCGAATAGTTCGGAAAGACCGCCAAAGTTGTCACCGCAGGATTGCTCGGGCTCGGCAGCGGAGGCGTAGTGCGCGAAATCGATAGAGGATACAAGCCCGCTTCACCCACGGCGCTGCTTGGAATCACGTCATTGAGCTGGAACGACGTGGACGTAGAACCTTGCGAGACCTGATTACCCTGGAACAGAGCGGATGCCAAGGTACCCCCCGGCCCGAAATAGCCGCCGTCGATGGTTATCGGAAAGTTGGTCTGGGTCGAGCCCGAGACAACACCGTTGGGAGACGACGCAACAATCGTGGGTCTCACGGGCACTAGGGTGATCTTGAAATTCCCGCCTGCGGCTGGCGTCACGGGTTGGCCAGGATCGGCAACGGAGACGGTGTAGCTGGAGACCGTAGCGGGAAGATCGCCTTCTTGCAGGCGAACGCGGGCGCCGGTCGACGGTGGACCCGTGGTCGTCGAAGTAGGGATAGGGAACAACACCTTGACCTGGCCGGACGCCGACGTGAAGGTCTTTTTTCCGCCATTCTGATCGGTGAACGTGATGATCGAAGCGGAAGAGATGTTGGGAGCGTTCAGATAAACGTCCCACAAAGCAGCTCCCTGGGGAGCGATGCTCGGGGAGACGCCGTTGAAGGAGATGGGGCCTCCGGCAATGATCGTCACCGTTCCGATTACAAAACGTGTGTTATCGGCCTTAGCCGTGGCGACGACGGTGACGTTCGCAGGAGTCGTGCTCGTGGAAGTTGAGGGAGTTACAGCAGTAGGAACGGCTGCCGGGGCGGTGTAAATCGCACCGTACAAGCCGCTGGAAGTGATCGTTCCGCAGGTGGGGCTGCAGGTGGGAAGGGCCGGGTAATTGACGGCGGCCGTCGTGGTTGTGGCTGCCGTAGGAGTGGATTGGGTAACCGTCCAAACGACACCCTGAGACTGCAAATCGTTGGTAAGAACCGCCGTGAAGGTCTGCTGTTCGTTGGTAGGCACCGTAGCCGTCGTGGGCGTAAGAGACGCTCCGATGCCGGAATCCAGGGTGATCGTGACGTTACCGGTTTTCTTGGTGTCCGCTTGAGACTGAGCGGTAAGAATGATCTGCAATCCGGGGAACTTGGTCTGGTCCGGAACCTTAGCGGGGGCCGTATAGGTGGCGGTGCCGGTAGCCAGTTGGTTGGACAGCGCGCCGAGAGTGCCGTCGCTGGGGCAAGCGGCGGCCGCCGTGGTGGTGGGGGTGGTACCGGAAACGGTAGTCGTCGTGAACTGGCAGGGCTGCCAATTGACCATGGTATTGGTGGAACCGGAGACGGTGGCGGTAAGTGTGGTGGACTGGCCGAGAATAAGCGTGGCGCCGGCCGAGGAACTGACGGTGACGGAAACCACATTGGCGTTGCTGCTGCTGCCGCAACCGCTCAGCCCAATACAGAGTAACGTCGCGACCAACACCACACCGCTCGCCATGCTTCGCAACTTCATTTACGCCTGCCTCCCACGCGTGAACCGCTTCGCGGTCAGAATAGTGTCGGGGTGAACCGCCGGCCCAAAAAAAATCGCGCCATCAGCTAACGAAAGTGCCGGCCTGCCGCCCTCAAAACGTTTTGCCCACGGTGAACCGAAAAGTGGTCTTGGGCTCGAAATAGTTCAACCGGCCAGGATTGTTGAGCAAGAAACTCAGTTGTGGCTGAATTTGCAACGGGTAGATGCTCGGATCAATGCCATTGAAAGCGGTCTTCAGGTTGTTGAGATCTTTAGGCTCGATGAAGGTTGGCGGCGAGATGATCTCGGAATGCAGACGGTTGAGATTGTAAGCGTAATAGATCCGGAACGGCGCCTGGACGATGGGCAGCTGCACGCCAAACTCAATGCCCGCGGAGCCACGGATGCGGAAGTTTGTTCCACCGGCAAGCTTCAACTGATTGGACACGTTGGCGCTGGGGAACTGCGCAGTGAGCTGGCCGAAGCCGGTGGGATCCAGCCTGAGTGCGCTCTGACGAACGACGCCGTCTGTGCCGCCATCGATGAACAAGGAACTGGTGACCGGGCCGACGATGGGAATGCGATATTCCACGTTGCCGGAGGTCTGCACGTCGCCGCCCGGCAGCGTGGCGGTGTATGTCAGGACCGGGATGGTGAAGGTGCGAAGGGCGCCACCCGCCGTAGGATCGTGGAAGGAGATGGCCTGCGCCGTGGTTACCGGAATGAAGGCGACCGGCGAAATGGAGCGGATGTCAAATCCGCGAAGGTCGTTTTCGCCGCCCATGTAAAAGCGACTGAAGGGCGGAACTTCCCCGCCGCTGAAACCGGTGGTGTATGCGGCGGTGTAATGCAGGCCCAGGACGTTGCGCTTCTTCCGAAACATCGGGCGAAATTGCGTGTACGAAAAAACATTGGTGATGGTATTGACGTTGCCACCCAGCGGTCCGCCGGAAATCGCGAAGGAATAGTAGTAGCTCTTACCGGTCCTCGGATTCTGAGGATTGTCGATGGTGTTGTAGCTCACCGACGGCGTGATGGTGCTGGAAACGATGCCGTTCAAGGCGCTTGGGCCCGCGACGCTGCGGAATTGAAGTTCCTCGAACAAAAGCGTGGACGCTTGATTGAAGGATTTGATGTTGGTGCGCGTCAGGCCATAGGTGATGGCCAGCCTGGTGAATGACAGCCGCTTAACCGGGTAGCTGGCAAATAGCGTGAAACCCGTGGAGTTTTGCGTGTAGTTCTGGACGAACTGCGGATTGATGCTGACCGATTGCCCGAAAGCAATGGCTTCCTGCTTGGCTTGGTCGAAATTGTATCGGCTGGAGAAGACCGTGAAGCCAGTGGAAATGGGCCGGTCGAACAAGTAGGGCTCGGTAAAGCCGAACATGAAGCTCCGTTGCAGGTCGCCGAACTGCGCGGAGAAGGTCAGCGTTTCGCCGAGACCCAGAAAATTATTGGTCTGGTAGGTCAGCCCGATGAACGATCCGGCCAGTCCGCTGACGCCGCCTTGCAGACCGATCGACTGCTTACCCTTTTCCTTCAATTTGAGATTGAGATCGACCGTGCCTTCCTTGGTGTTGCGCTTGATCTCGACGGCCTTGTCTTCCTCGATGCGCTCGAAGTAGTTGAGCTGGTTCAATCGCAGGATGCTGATCTCCCATGCGCGCTTGTTGAAAAGCTGACCTTCGTCGAGAAGCAACTCGCGCCGGATGACTTTGTCGCGGGTGGTGGTGTTGCCGCTGAAGTCGATGCGCCGGACGTAGTATTGCTTCTCCTCGGTGAACCGCATGGTGACATTAATGATCTTGGTCGCGTCGTCGATATCCAGCGCGGGCTCCGCCGTAAAATCAATGAAGCCGTATTGGCCGTAGGCCTTGCCATAATCTTCAATCGCTTTGCGAATTTTTGCGGCCGAGAAGACGTCGCTTTCGTGGAGCGGAAAAATGGACTTGAGGGCCTCAACTTTAAGAGAGAGGGCTTTGTCGGGATCGGCACTCACGATTTTGAGCGTACCCATCTTGTAGCGCTCGCCCTCTTCGATGGGGATAGTGATGTTGACGGCCTTGCCGTGACTCCGTCCAGTAAAAGGGACGCCCAAGCGATAGCCTTCCTTATCGACATTTTCGAGCACGGGCTCGCCGACGCTGGCCTTGAAATAGCCGTTGTCCTGATAGAGGCCGCGGACACCGACTTCGAGATCTTCGTTGAGTTTTTCGCGATCGTACGTCTTGGTCAGGACAGCTATGTCGGTGATGTACAGAGGAATCGAGTAAGGGCGATCGTGGCGCATGGAGCGAATCAATCTGCGATCGCTGAAAGCGTGATTGCCGATGAACTTGATGCGCCCGACCTTGACCTTGGGCCCCTCTTCGATCTTGAAGACCAGGATGACTGCGTTGCTGGAGGCAATGCGCTCGTATTGCGGCGTGACTTTCGCGAACTGCCGGCCGTGCTCGCCGAGGAGATCCTTCAGCACGACCTCCGCTTTCTTGATGCGCGTGGGGTCAAACTGGCTCTCGACGGTGAGACCTACCTTGCGTTCCTTGAAGCGGTCCAGAATGTCGGATTCCGACACCGAATGGATGCCGTCGTAGCGGATGCGCCGAATGACCGGGCGCTCTTTCACCTCGAAAATAATGTTTTTGTGATTGGGACCGTCGGGAGAGTCTTCGACGCGAAGTTTGACGTCTTCAAAAAACTGCGTGTTCCAAAGCGCTTGAAAATCGCGCCGCAGGGTTTCTTCGTTGTAAGGATCGCCTTCGCGGCTGAAGATACGAGCCTTCAAAGTGTCGCTGCGAATGCGGCGATTGCCTAGGAAGATGATACGGTCGACGACGGAAGGAGGCGGTTGGTCGGGACGCGGTTGGCCGGGACGGGCCTGCGGGGTTTGCGCCTGGTCAGCCTCTGCAGGGGGAGTAACTTTTGGCGACTCGGATGAATCCAATGAAGCGCCAGGTTGCGAAGACGCGGACCCGCCGGACGTAAGGTTTTCAGACGCGGCAACGGTCAAACCGGACGCGAGAAACAACACTACACCCGCAATCCAGATCACCCGAACGCGCAGAATCCCAAACGGCGAACAAACCCTTATTTGAGCGGCCATTGACGTGGTCAAGGCCGCGCCCCCAAACCCAATTTGTTCTTCTCCCGCCGTGCCCGGTGCGGGTCGGCCGTGATGTTAGCCCCGGCGATGGCCGGGGCCGCCATGCGTTGTGTCTGATTCGTTAATGGACGACCGGGGTTGCCTCACCCACGGGACGGAACGCCAAGCCTTCCCCGGCGACGTAAATCTGTAGAGTCGCGGGCCTGGTAATTCCACCCTGAATGAGCGCTTCCGAGAGCGGGTCTTCCACGTACTTCTGCAAAGCGCGCCGCAATGGCCGCGCCCCGTAATTGCGGTCTGCGCACGTTTTTTCGAGGATCCACTGACGTGCTTCCGGCGAAACCACGATCTGCACTTGCCGGTGAATCAGCGTGTCGTTCAGCTGTCCCACGAGCAAATCGATAATGCGAAGCAGGTCGTCGTCGCCGAGCGGATTGAAGATGATGACCTCATCCAGGCGGTTCAAGAACTCCGGGTTGAATGCCCGCTTCACTTCACCCATCACCATTTCCTCGATGCTCTTCATGCCGGCTTCATCAGTGCCGGATTGGAAGCCCATCGAAGTGCGCTTCTGCAAGTGCCGCGCGCCCAGGTTGGAAGTCATGATGATGATGGTGTTGCGGAAATCAACCGTATTGCCCAGGCCGTCAGTCAGTTGGCCGTCTTCAAAAACCTGCAAGAGAATGTTGAAAACGTCCGGATGGGCCTTCTCGATTTCGTCGAGAAGAATGACCGAGTAAGGTGTGCGGCGGACGCGCTCAGTGAGCTGGCCGCCCTCTTCGTAGCCGACGTAACCTGGAGGGGCGCCGATCAGCTTAGAGACGGAATGTTTCTCCATAAACTCGGACATGTCGAAGCGCACCAGCGATTTTTCCGAGCCAAACAGGAACTCCGCGAGACGCCGGGCGACTTCCGTTTTGCCGACGCCAGTGGGCCCCAGGAAGAAGAAGCAGCCGACCGGGCGAAGCGGCGACTTGAGGCCCGCGCGGCTGCGACGAATGGCGCGAGCCAACGCGGTGATGGCTTTGTCTTGGCTGATGACGCGTTTGTGAAGTTCAGGTTCGATGCGCAGGAGTTTCTGCTGCTCGTCCTCTTTAATCGACGTGACGCCGATCCCGGTCCAGCGCGAGACCACTTCTTCGATATCTTCACGGGTCACGATGCCGGTGGAGGCGTCGTCAAGCTTGTAGCGGTCGCGAAGCGTGCGAAGGTTTTCTTTTTCCTTGCGCTCTTCTTCGGAGTAGAAACGCGCCTTCTCGAATTCATGGGCGGCGATAGCGCTTTCCATGCGGTGCGTGATGAATTTCACGCGCTTCTGCACTTCGCCGACTTCCTCGGGGACGCTGGCTTGGCGCAACTTTACGCGCGCGCCAGCTTCGTCGATCAGGTCAATGGCCTTGTCTGGAAGGAAGCGGTCGGGAATGTAGCGGTTGGAAAGATAGACGGAATAGCGAAGAGCTTCGTCGGTGTAGCTGACGGCGTGGAATTTTTCGTAGCGCTCGCGCACGCCGCTAATGACCTGGATGGCTTCTTCCTCGTTGGGCGCCGGAACCTTTACGGATTGAAAGCGGCGTTCGAGGGAGCGGTCTTTCTCGACGGACTTGCGGTATTCCCCCGGCGTGGTCGCGCCAATGCACTGAATTTCACCGCGCGAAAGCGCGGGCTTCAGGATGTTGGCGGCGTCAAGCGAGCCTTCGGCGGAACCTGCACCGACAAGAGTGTGCAACTCATCGATGAAGACGATGGAGTTTTGGCTCTCCATCAATTCCTTCATGATGGTCTTGAGGCGCTCTTCAAATTGACCCCGATACTTGGTGCCGGCGACGATCAGGGAAAGATCAAGAGAAAGAATGCGCTTGTCCGCGAGGAAGGGCGGAACGTCGCCGTCGGAGATGCGCTGAGCAAGGCCTTCGACAATGGCGGTCTTGCCAACACCCGGTTCACCGATGAGCACGGGATTGTTTTTCGTGCGGCGGCAGAGAATCTGTATGACGCGCTCCACTTCGCCTTCCCGTCCGACCAAAGGATCGAGCGAGCCTTCCGAAGCGGCTTGCGTCAGGTCGCGGCTGAATTCTGCGAGCAGCGAAGTTTCCTTCGGGCGTGCAGCGGCGGTCTTTTCGCCGGACGTGCGCGCGAGTTCTTCGCGCAACGTCGAGAGGCGCAGTCCACGCTCCATCAGGATCTCCGCGCCGAAGCACTTTTCTTCGCGCAGGATTCCGAGAAGCAGATGCTCGGTGCCGACGTGTTTCACACCCAAGCGTTCGGCTTCTTCGCCGGCCATATTGAGGATGCGCTTGCACTCCGCGCTGAGCGGCACTTCGACGGAGGTCGAAATACGTTCGCGGATGGTGATGCGAGCTTCGATCTCTTTGCGGATCGATTCAATCGATCCCTGCTGACGCAGGAACCGATTGGCCAGTGCTTTGTCCTCCCGCATCAAGCCGAGCAGCAAGTGCTCAGTCTCGATGTACGGGCTTCCGTACTGGCTAGCCTCATATCTTGCAAAGAAAATAACGCGTCGCGCTTTTTCTGTATAACGTTCGAACACGATTAGCTCGCTTCTCCCCCGGGGGCCCCGCTCGCTAAGGCCGCAGCCTTGCGAGTACGCAGAACGCCGTGTTCCAAGTCCAGAATTCGGTCACATCGCGCGGCGAGCGCCAGATTGTGCGTCGCGATCAGCGACGTCAACTGGTGCGCGCGGTGCAACCGCTCTAATAACTCAAACACGGCCCACGCATTCTGCTCGTCCAAGTCTCCGGTAGGTTCATCTGCCAGCAGCACGGCCGGCTCGGTGACGAGCGCCCGAGCAATAGCGACGCGTTGCTGTTCCCCTCCGGAAAGCTCCCCTGCGCGGTGATCGGCCCGATTTGCCAGTCCGACCTCCGCGAGCCACTTCCGCGCCGTTGCCAGCGTGGAGGTGAAATCCTCGCCGCGCAACAACAGCGGCATCGCTACATTTTCCGCAGCGGTAAAATCCGGCAACAATTGGTGCCGCTGCCACAAAAATCCCACGGAGCGATTCCGAAACTCCGCTACCGCACTGTCAACATTCGTTTCAATGGCTTTCGTGCCGAAGTATACTGTACCGCTCGTTGGCGTGTCTAGCGCAGCCAGCAGATGCAGCAAAGTGCTTTTCCCCGCTCCTGATGGTGCGACAATCGCGACCATCTCTCCACGTCGCAAACTGAGATTCGCACCCACCAAAATCGGCAGCGTCCGCTCGCCGGAGCCGTAAGACTTCCTCAGACTGCGAGCTTCCAACACGACCGCAGCATTCGACGACGGCGTCGAAGCGTTTAACCTTCCTTGCTCGGGTTGAGATTCGCTTCGCATCGTTTCGTGTCGAATAGTTTTGAGTCTCTGCACCCGTCTTCTTTGGCTTCCTACCTTATCTTAGATGCAGTAAGTGCAATTCTAGTGCCGTGGTGCTAGGCCCATGCTGCTTGGTCTACAGGGCCTAAGTTCTTCCTCTTTTTTGCAGATCATTGCCTACTCCCAAAGCAAATTAGCCTGTGTCATTCTGAAACGAATGTAACTACCGACATATCAATGAGTTGAGGTAGGTTGCCATCGAATCAAAGATGAGGCATGCTTCGATTCGACACCCTCGCCGCCTCGGAACGCATTCTAGGAGCAAACACCTCACCAAAGGTCGCAGGTTTTGAGCGCCTAAGTCGTTCTTCAATTGAGCCATGAATGTCTCTTGAAAGTAGCTTCTCCATCCGTTCCCGCCAGCCAAAGGCCTACTCGTAGCGCAGGATTTCTACCGGCAACAAGCGGGCTGCGGCGCGCGCCGGCAGTATCGTCGCTCCGACGGAGATACCCATGGCCACAATGGTTATCCACACGCCATCCTTAACGCTGGGATGGAAGGGAACGTACGGCACCGCGTAGACCTGCGGATCGAGAGGAATCAGATGAAAGGCCCCCGCAATCCACGCGAAAGCATATCCGATGCACAAGCCGCAAAGCGTCCCGGTCGCGCCAATTACAATGCCTTGCCAGAGAAAAATGCGGCGAATCTGTTCACGCCGCGTGCCCATTGACATCAAGACAGCAATGTCGCGGGCTTTGTCGGTGACCGTCATCGAAAGCACGACGAGAATGTTTAAACCGGCGACGAAAGTGATCAATCCAATGAAAATGGCCGTGACCAGCTTCTCCAGCCGAAGTGCCCGAAAGAGAGCGCGATTTTCCTCCACCCAAGTGCTGGCCGCGAAACTTGGTCCGGCCTGCTGCTCTAGGAGCCGTGCGATTTCCGGAGCGTGTTCCGGTCGATCGAGGCGGAATTCCAGAACGTTTACAATGTCGCCCGTGCCGGAAAGTCCTTGAGCGGCGGCCAGCGTCATAAAGCACCAGTTTTCGTCGTAATCGTAAAACCCGGAATCGAACACCCCTGCGACGCGAAATCTTCGAGTGCGCGGGATCATCCCAAATGGCGTAAGCCGCCCTTGCGGGCTGGTGAGCGTCACATAATCACCCGGCGCGATTTTCCATTCGTCAGCCAGTTGCTTCCCTACGAGCAGCGCGTCGATCCCGTTGTTGTCCGGGGATAAATCAAGACGCCCCGCGATGATTCGTTGCAGCGCCTCATCGTTACGACGCTCGCGTTCCGGGTCAATGCCTTTCGTCACGATGCCGCGCGCGTCTCCGCCAAACGACAGCAACACCGTCTGATACACGGCCGGCGTGACCGACTTCACGCCGGGCACTTTAGCGAGTCTCGCGGCCAGCGCTTCGTAGTCGTGAATACCGCCAGTCCCCGGTCTGGTCAGAGAAACATGCGCCTTCACTCCCAACAGCCGATCCTGCAGCGTTTCACGAAATCCGGTGTTCATCGACAGCGCGATCACCAGCGTAGCGACACCCGCGGCGACTCCCAGGACGGAAAATGCCGTCACCAAGCGCAACACCGCCGGGCGATAGGGCGACCGCAGGTACCGCCGCGCAACAAACCATTCAAATCGCATGAAGGGAAGCTCGAACCGAAGCGTGAAGCGAAGCCCCAAACGAGGAAGGATACGTCACGCGCTGTGCGCTTCGGAAGCAGACTCTTCGCGGCTTTCCGGCCGAAGCAAGGGAAAGAGAATGACGTCGCGAATGGAGGCAGAATCGGTCAGGAGCATGGTCAACCGGTCGATGCCGATGCCTTCGCCAGCTGTAGGTGGCATGCCGTGGCAAAGCGCCCGAATGTAGTCCACGTCGATCTGCTTAGGTACTTCCTCGCCGCCCTGCGCAATCTGCGCCAGGAAGCGGCGTTCCTGCTCAGCGGGATCATTGAGTTCCGAGAATCCGTTGGCAATCTCCATACCCGCGACGTACACCTCGAAGCGTTCCGTCAGCGACGGATCGTCCGGTTTCTGCTTCGACAGCGGGGAGATGTCGGTCGGGAAGTCGTAAAGAATGGTCGGCTGGACCAGGTGATGCTCCGCCATGGTCTCAAACAGCAAGCCGGTCCACTCGCCGTCGCTCAAAGCGCCCTTCGGCGCCGCGTAAGGAGCTCCCGTTTTCTTCGCCCAAGCGTTGTAACGCTCCGTTGCCGCACGTGCGCCGCCGGTCGCCGCTAAATCCGCTGCCGTTGGCGCTGCGCCTGCTTCCGCCGGCCAGTACTTGCCAATGGCCTCGCGCATCGACAATCGTTCCATTTTCCCGAAATCCAGCTCGACGTCGCCATATTTCACGATGGTCGAACCCGTGATCGTCTTCGCGATCTCGGCGAAAAGCTTCTCATTCAAGTCCATTAAATCCCGGTAGTTGCTGTAAGCCTCGTAGAACTCCAGCATCGTGAATTCGGGGTTATGCTGCGTCGAGATCCCCTCATTCCGGAAATTGCGGTTGATCTCGTACACCCGATCGAATCCGCCAACGGTCAGCCGCTTCAAGTAAAGCTCCGGAGCGATGCGCAGATACAAATCAATGTCCAGAGTATTGTGATGCGTAATAAAAGGACGCGCCGTGGCTCCCCCCGGGATCGGATGCATCATCGGTGTCTCCACCTCGATGTAGCCCCGCGCGTCGAATAACCGCCGTAATTCCTGAATGATGCGCGCCCGAGTGACAAAAACTTGGCGCGATTTCTCATTTGCGATCAGATCGAGATATCGCTGCCGGTAGCGCAGCTCGACGTCGGCCAGTCCGTGCCACTTCTCGGGCAAGGGCAACAACGCCTTAGAGAGGAAAGTAATTTCCTCCACCCAGATCGAAAGCTCATCCGTTCGCGTCCGAAACAGGTGTCCGCGTACCCCGATCGAATCCCCCAGATCGAGCAAATGAAAAAGCTGAAATCCGCGCTCTCCAACAACGTCTTTCTTTACATAGATTTGGATGCGTTTCCCGGAGCCTTGCAGGTGCGCAAAACCAGCTTTTCCCATCAGCCGGTAAGAAACGATCCGTCCGGCGACCCGCACCTCGCTCTTATTGGCCTCCAACTCCGGCCCGGGAGTCGCCCCGAATTTGTCCACGAGTGCCGCGGGCGTGTCCGTCCAGCGAAATTCTCGCGGGAAAGGATCAAATCCCAACGCCTGGATTTGCTCAAGTTTCTTCTGACGCTGTTCAAACTGGTCGCTCGGCTCAAATTCCAAAATGGGGAAATCCTCTCGCTGGTAGTCGCACGCGAGTATAGCGGCCCGCGCCCGCGAAGAGCAAGGAATCGAACAGGATTGAACTGCCCCGACGCCATACTATTACCGCACGGACATGGCAGAAATGTTCGCCATCTTCGTAAGCAGTCAGTAACGTATAGATGGTACTACTAGGCCCGTAAGACGAATGGAATCAATCAATTTTTAAACAAAAGTTTTCAAGAAAAGTCCACCACCTCCTGTGGATTTTGGTATACTCCCGCGCCTGGGGGTCACTGCCAAGTGCAAATTCGCGCTCTTCCTTCCGTGCAAGATGATTGGTGCGCTTGGCTCCCGCAAGACAAAGCGCAAATTTTCAACGAGCAAGTTCAAAAATTGGAATCGATCTACATAATGTTCAGTATCGCGCTGAACGAAGCGATCGAATTTCGCCGAACCGGGATGCTTTGGAAGTCCCACCAGGCCGTCGCCGTGACCCCTTCTCTGGCGTCCCGACTTTCCGCCAGCGTCGCAGCGCTCCTACGTGGGCTCGGCGGACACGCAAAACACTACGGCACGATTCCCAACGCCGCGCCCCTGAACCCCGCCAACTTCCAGGGTCCTCGACAACAGCGCACCGCCCGCATGAGCGACCTGCTCAGTCGAGTCTTGTTAACGCAGCGTTCTCAATTCCTTCACAAGATCGGCGCCCTTGAGGAAATGGTCGGCGATCTGGGCAAAGACTTCCGCTTGACGGTCGAGAATCTTTCCGCGGGCGTCTCGGAAAACCCAGACGCGGACTGGCGCGTGGTCGAAGCCGCCCACTTCGATTTGAATACCTGTCTCCGCGAAGCGATCGTGATGTTGAAGTCGTTTTTGCTCGTTCTGCCTCACGACCAGCTCGCCACCTTCCAGAAATCAGTTCTCGCCCAGGCCCAGGAGTCGGGAGACTCCACGCCATCCGGCAGACGGCTAATCCGCCATAGACGTATGGCGGTAGTCGGAGGACAATAGATAGGCTTGCCCGTGGCGGGCAAATCAGCCAGTCGGCGCGTCGGCGGGCGTCCCGTGAGATTCACCGCGTATTTCCGCCGCGGCACGGGTTTAATCAAGACAACTCTAGGAGGTACCCGGAGCATCCGAACCGTTGGATGCGCCGTTGACCGTTGGCCCGAAATCGACCAACTGATCCCAGCGTATCGCCTTCCTCTCCTCAGATTAAACCTCTGACAGAGGGGGAAGCCATCCGTCTGGCCCAAGCCGGCGATGCTGCAGCCTTTGAGTTTCTCTACGAACTCCATGGTCGCCGCGTCTATGCCTTGTGCCTGCGCATGGTAGGGAACCCGTCGGATGCGGAAGATCTGATGCAGGAAGCTTTCCTGCAGCTCTTCCGTAAGATTGGCACCTTCCGCGGTGAGTCGGCGTTCTCTACCTGGCTGCACCGGATGACCGTTAACGTCGTCTTGATGCGGCTTCGCAAGAAATCGCTTCCGGTGGCCTCTTTGGACGAGACCATGGAACCGGATGAAGAGACTGGCGGCCCGCGGAAAGATGTCGGAGCCCCGGACTTGCGATTGAGCGGCGCGGTTGACCGCGTCAATCTCGAACGGTCCATCGACAGGCTGCCGCCAGGTTATCGCACTGTGTTTGTTTTACACGATGTGCAAGGTTACGAGCACAACGAGATCGCCGGGATCATGGGTTGTTCGGTAGGCAATTCCAAGTCCCAGTTGCACAAAGCGCGCACCAAGTTGCGCGATTTACTGCAAGAAGAGATAAGGGAGCAGGCGCGGCAGGTACGTCATGCGGCAAAAACGCAGACGGGACATGGCGGTTGAGCTACAATACGAAGAGTTTCGGGGTGTTGTCTCAGACGAAGATGGGCCGCGCGATTCCTCGAAAATCGAGCGGGCAAGCCTCCTATCGTCTCGTCTAAACGGAGTGAACGGCCATGCAGTGTAAAGATGTGGAAGTCGTCCTTGAAAACGAGGGGTGGACTCCTCTGCCAGAAGCGGCCCGCGATCATCTCGCCGGGTGCCATGCTTGTCAGAACCTGGTGGAAGACCTGACCGCTATCGTCGCTACCGCCCATCTACTTCCCGCTGAGGTCGAACCCCCAGCGCGTGTTTGGACTTCCCTACGTGCTCAGCTCGAAGAAGAGGGAATCATCAAGTCCCCTGCTTCCGCCCGCAGCTCGTGGTGGCACAGCTTCCCCGATCTCTTCCGCACCCGTGTCTTTGCCACTTCTGCCGTAGGCATCTTGGTAATCGCCGCCGTCGGCCTCCAGCTTCAACATCCCGCGCCCGCCACCGAAGCACGCAACGTTTTCGACGACGCCGCCACGGTCCTCAACGCCGACGAGGCCAACCTGTCCCAAATGCAACTAGGCGGCTCCGTCGTGGACGTTTCTCTCCGCCAAAATCTCGACATCGTCGATAAGTTTATTGCGGACTGTGAGCAGCGCGTAAAGGAAGAGCCGCGCGACGATCTCGCCCGTGAATATCTCACCGGCGCCTATCAGCAGAAGGCCCAGTTACTGTTCGCGATGATGGAACGTGGGGGGAGCGTAAACTGAAATGAACGCGCAAACGATGGGTCGCACCATTCTGCCGCTGCTCGGCGCTGGAATTTTTCTATGGACGGTAGCGCCGGCCGTGGCCGGCCCGCAACACTTCGAGAGACATTTCCCGGTGAAGAGCCACCCGGTGGTCTGCATCCATAACATCGGAAACGGCCGCATCGAAGTAAAGTCCACGAAAAATTCCGAAGTGATCGTTGCTGGCACCCAGGCTTCCTCGAAGGTCAGCCTCGAGACTGAAAACGCCGGCGATCGCATCGACGTTTCGGCAAATGTCGTTGACCTGACGGCGCAACCCAGCGAAACCGAAGTCAATTTTCAACTCTCCGTTCCCGAAGAAACCGAACTCGAGTTGAAAACTCAAGCTGGCCTCATCTACGTAGAGCAGGTAATCGGCGACATGACCCTGCAAAGCGTCGCCGGTGATGTGCACCTGAAGGAAGTCTCCGGCTACATCGTCGTCCGCACCACCCACGGTTCGCTGGTCTGCGCCCAATGCGCCGGCAAGCTCGACTTCAATTCCGTCAGCGGCAGCGCCCAGCTTTTGCAGCCGGGGCTCACCAGTGTGAATCTGTTCACCACCTCCGGTAATATTCTTTTCGACGGCGATTTCATTCGCACCGGCATCTACACCATGCGCAGCGGCAAGGGCACCGTCGAAGTCCATTTCTCCGGAAACGATTCCTTCGATTTGAACGCGCAAACCGCCACTGGCACGGTGGACAATCAGGCCGAAGCCTATCTCAAGCCCGACTCCCATGGCATGAAGCACATGGCCTCCAAGTTCACCAAGGGCCTGTTCGGCACCGTCGGCAGCGGCCTGGCGAAAGTCGAACTCTCCTCCTACAGTGGTACAATCCGCATATTGAAGCGCGATTAATCGGAATATTTCGCGTTTTAAATATATTCGCGCTCCAAGCTTGTTTGCCCGTCGCTACTTTGAGCCGCCACGCGTTTGGCCGCCTCACGGGCGCAAATGGCTCCGCCGTTAGCTAGGTACTTGTCCACATTGGTGCGCGTCCACAATCGATGACCCAACCGCCAATTTCCCGTGCCACTCCGCCGCGCGTGCGCATGCTGTGCCTCGCCGGCTTCATGGGCTCCGGCAAAACCACCGTCGGCACACTACTCGCGCGCCAACTTGCTTGGCGCTTTGTCGATCTCGACGATCGCATTGAAGCCGCCGCCGGCCTACGCATCCCTGAAATTTTCGAGCGCCTTGGCGAGCCCGCGTTTCGCCAAATCGAAGCCGACCAATTGCGTGCCACGCTCGGCCGCGTCTTCGAGGCGAACGAGTCGATCGTGCTCGCCCTCGGTGGAGGCACCTATGCGCAACAGGGTGCTCCAGAATTTTTGCGCGCCGCCGGTGTGCCGGTGGTCTGGCTGGATTCACCCGTAGATGTTCTGCTAGCGCGCTGCATGACCATGACCGGACGCCCCCTCTTCCGCGATGAAAACAGCTTTCGCGCGCTCTACGCGCAACGCTTGCCCTCCTATCAACAGGCCGAGCATCGCGTAGACAGCTCCGGTGATCCAGCCCGAGTCGTAGCCGAAATCCTAAGCCGCGGAATCATCGCCGCCACCGGAAACGAAGCCCACCTAGTAGTCGAAAAGCCCCAACCCTAAAAATACAGTCAGTCCTCGTAGGGGCACAGCACGGCTGCACCCGGCCCACCGCGGTGCAACCAGACCCGCCCGTGCCTTTCTAGACGCATCACGCCACGAAGCTCTCCAAGCCCCGTCGCCACGTGTGCCACACTCGGTTCATTGCGAGAGGAGGGAACCATGCAAGAACAATCCACCGATCTGAAGTCCAAAATTTTCACCTACAGTATGGCCATCCTCTTCGTGTGCACCACGCTAACGATCGCGGCCCAGAAGAAAAGCGCAGCTCCAGCCAGCCCATCCGTCTTCGCGCAAGACAAGGGAAAATTCACCATTCAGCTCGACGGCAAGTCAGTGGGGCACGAAGAGTTCGAACTCGCTCAAGCCGGTGGAGGTTGGCTGGCTCGCAGCACTACCGACATCACGCCACCGGATTCCAGCGCGTCTCGCGTTACCGGCGCGCTGACGTTGCAGCCGGATGGCGCTCCCATCAGCTATGAATGGACCTCGCAAGCCGAAAAAACAAATGGCGCCCACATCCTATTCGCCAACGGCGTCGCGAAAATAACGCTCGAAATGCAAGGCGCCCGGCCCTTTGAGCAGGATATGAGCTTCGGCTCTCCGCTCATCGCCGTCCTCGACAACAACGTTTACTATCAATACGCCGTTCTAGCCCGCGTCTACGACTGGTCCAAGCGCGGCTCCCAAAGTTTGCCGGTGATCGTCCCACAGGAATTGACGCCGGGCTCGATTACGGTTGAATCGACAGGCCCCCTCAGCGCCGGCAACAAGTCGTACGACGGCTTGCGCGTGGCAACCTCCGATCTCGAAGTGCTCCTATACCTGGACGCAAATCATCGCCTGATGCGTCTGGAAGTCCCCTCCGCAAAAGTAGCCGTAGTCCGCAACTAACCCCGTCCGTCATCTCAATCTCGTAGGGGCACAGCACGGCTGTGCCCGCCAAGCCCAGGCCAAGCCGAGACGCTCAAAGCCTATCCACCGCGCCTCCAAAAAAAAGCGCGGCGCGATCCGAAAATCGCGCCGCACAATGTGCCCTGCTCTCGAAAAAAACGGTTATCGCGCCAACGGACGCTGAAACAACGGCGCCCCGGGACGCCGCAGCGGATAGCCCTGCGGATGACCATGAGCATGATTCAACGCATGCCCATTCGAATGGCCCGGCTGCGTGATATGACCGTTGCCATTTCCATTTCCCGACGCGGGCTGCGGCAACCGCGTGGGATTACCGATAGGGCGGAGATTCGTTGCCGGAACCGCGCTGACGTGATCGCTGATCGCCTGGAGCCTCTTCAAAATCGATTGCCACTGTTCCCAGTCCAACTGCCGCAGGAACGGCCGCAATCCCTGAATGAAAGGATCCTCGAGCAGCGCTTCCCCATCGGACTCCGGAATAAAGAACCGGTTCAGCCCCACGTTTAGCGCTTCGGAGATCTTCTCCAGCGTGCCCAGGCTCGGCGTCATCTGCCCGCTTTCGATGCGCGACAGATACGAGCGCGACACTTTGGAGCGCGATTGCAGCTGGCTTTGCGTCATGGCGCGAGATTCCCGCAACTGGCGGATGCGCTGGCCGATATTCTCGACCGTCTCCCGGTTGGCGAATTTTTCGGGCGTGGCTTCAGCGTTGGTCTCCTCCGGCGCCTCCGGTGGAGGAATCAGGAACTCCAAACGCTGGGGCAATGCGCGCACGCATCGTCGGCAATTTCCCGTGCGCGTCCGGTACTGTACGAGACCACAGGTCTTGCAGCGAATGACTTCCCTATCCATTTCCAATGAATTCATCGTCTCTTTTTCTAGTTGTAAAGACACCGGTACTCCTCGCTGAGCTTTGTCCGGCGTGCGGATAGGAGAGGAACGTCGGAACGTACTTCGGGGGGGAAGGCAGTAACTGGCGCGACCGGGAGTATCTTCTACCTCCCATTCCCTGTCAAGAGTATTTTTAGATTTTTTTTAGGCGCGCGTCCCGGTTTCACCCGATATACGCCCGACTTTCGCCTGTTCTCCCGGCCAGGGCGAAACAGGCGAAAACCATTGCCCATGCAGTGGCCGATCTTTAGATCGGTCATTTTAGATCGGTCACTTTAGATCGGTCACTCGCTCTCACAATCGAGCGACCTGCGCTAAACTATCGATTCTTCACGAGGAGAAATTCATGCCCACGCGCGACGATGCCTGGAAACTCTTATGCGAATACACCCAATCCGAAAGCCTCCGCAAACACATGCTAGCTGTAGAAACCTGCGTCCGCGCCTACGCTAAAAAAAATAACGCTGACGAAGAACTCTGGGCCATCACCGCTCTCCTCCACGACTTCGACTACGAGCGCTGGCCCAACGCCGGCCACGCCGCCGACAAAGAACATCCAGCCGAAGGCGCAAAAATTCTCCGCGAGCTCGGCTACCCGGAAGAATCCGTCCGCGCCATCCTCTCGCACGCCGACTATTCCGGCGTGCCCCGCCAAACGCCACTAGAACACACGCTCTTCGCCTGCGACGAACTAGCCGGTTTCCTAACCGCCTGCACCTACGTCCGCCCCTCAAAAAGCATTCTCGACCTGGAAGTAGACTCCGTAAAGAAACGCATGAAAGACAAAGCCTTCGCCCGCGGCGTCTCCCGCGAAGACGTCCGCAAAGGCGCCGAAGAACTAGGCATCCCGCTAGAAGAACACATTGCCTTCTGCATCCAAGCCCTACGCGAAAACGCCGACTCCCTCGGCCTCCGCGGAAACCTCAGCGCGCAATCCGCGTCCTCCTGACATCGATCGGCCTGCGTCCAGCATTCGCCCGCAGGCCTCTAATTCTCGTGTAGCGCAATCCCCAACGTCCCCGCTTTCCCCGAATTCAAGTCATACACACCAGTCCGCAGATAAATCTCGCCCGCAGGCGTGTCGATCTCTTGGTGTACCTGCAAGCCGACTCGTTGCAGTTCTTCATACACTTGTTGCGACACCACGATTCCGCTCGTCTTGCTCACCATGTTCAAAGGCTGGCCATCTCGATCGTAAGCGATCAGTCGCACTTCCATGTTGCCGCGACGCTTTCCGTCCGCTGTCATCTCCAACCTTAGGTCCTGCACCGCGATCGCGAAATCCAAACCGTACCGTATCACCGGCCCTTTTAATTCCTGATTGCTTCCCACCCGCCCCGCATCCGCCCGTGGTTGCGGCTTTAGCGGCAATGCTTGCACTTTGTACAAAACTTGAGAAAAATCGGGCATCCCGAAAGCCATCAGCGGCAGCAGCGGACTACTCGCACTCTTTTGATCGGCGGTCCGTTCGCCCTTGGCGTTCTCCGCGCAGTAGCCTCGACGGTAGGACAGCTTGTAGTCGCCGTTCGCCTTTACCTCAATGCGCCGATACCTTCCGTCCCGTTTGGCATCAGTCGGCGCGTAGGCCAGCGTGTAGTAATTTGCGCCGTTCCGCATCGCTTCCGCCAACGCGTCGCCCAAGCCATTCGTGTTGTAATAGGCTTTTCCGCCGGTATCCTGCGCCAGAATCTCCATCGCGATCTGGTTTGTGGCGCGTTCCCCGTCCTCGGTTTGTAGCAACTCTGGCTGCATCGAAGGCGAAACTACGTTTTCAGGGCCGTACTGTGCGGCTACAGCCAAGCCCTTAGCCCCAATGGGGTACACCGCTACCTGATCCGCGGTCAGCAGGTTGGCGGTCCGTTTCACATCTCCCGTGAATTCCTCCGGATACGTGCCACGTATGCCCGGACTCGGGAAAAAATTGATGGGAAACGACCCGGAAAACCACATCAGATTTTTACGACCCGGAATTGGAGAAAGAAATCGCGCCAGCTGCTGAAAGGCCTGCAGCGTGATCTGTATCCGCTCTCCGGTATAGCGGCCAGTCTCATCGGCCAGGAATTGCTTTACAGCAGCAATGGCCTCGGACGACTTCATGCCCTCCATGAGCCTTAGGTCCTGCTCCACTTGAAAAGGCGTTGCCAGCTGTCGGTTAACCTGCGGGGTCGCCCCCGATTGCCGATTCTCGACCGCCGCGGAAAATCCTGCGGGGTCCACCGATATTCCGCGCACCATCCGCAGCCGCGATCCCAATGTGAATATCGCAAGTCGCACGCCGGGCTTTGCGTTCGCCAGATATTGAATCATTTGCTCGCGAACGTAGGATTGATCAACCGCTTTCGTATTCAGCGAATCGAGCAACAACACGTTTACCGCATCCGTAGTCTTCACCGCGGGATAGTTCGTGAAAACGTTCGGTGGCATCGCCGGCAAAATAACGGGCTTCGGCGGTGCGAACTTATGTTCTTCAAAAAAAGACACCGTTTGCGGCCTTCCGTCTTCGTTGACCTGGAAATTTTCCTTCCGCAACCCCGCAACCGGCTCACCCTTCCCCTGAGTAACCACCACATCCACTAAGACAATCCGCACCTCCGACTTGATGACCGGCGATTGGCGCGCAATCCCCGGCGCACTCTGCGCATGAGATAAAGGGACTGCGAACGGAAGCAGCGCTAACCCAAGTGAGGAACAGCAGCGCAAGCATCGGTAGCCCATAGTATTTACCTGGGAGCGTAAGTCTTTCATTAACGTACGACGCCGAGCGGCCAACTTTAGTTACCCGTCGCCCGGATGGTAAACGGTTCTTCGACATTCCACATAGACCGTTTTGGTTACTGAATCGGTGCGTGTCTTTACAGGGCGGCGCCAGTTCGGTGGTGGGGCCAGTTTCCGGTTACGCGGGCGGTCTCAATGGGTCGACGCAACACCTGCTCGAAGCCAACGCGCAGGGCTTTCAATAGCTAAGGATCGTTCGCGGGCACTGATTCAAGCGGAACACCATCCTGGCTAGGTGTGCTTGATTACAGCCGGACATTTCGGTTCTCTACAGGGAAGCGTTGTCCGATCAGCAGCTTAAAGAGTGTTGCAATTGACCGGTTGAGCTGGCACGACTTAACAGGAGTTGCAGCGTAAAGCTAAGACTAAAGTCCACTTCTAGTCTCAGTGTGAAAATAGTATGTCGTAGGATATCCAAGCAAAAACACCGAGAAAGATTGCACCCAACATCCGGACTGCTATTGCATTCCGGCCGTGGGACCCCTGAACCCCGGTCCATCGAGCCAATCTGAACCAAGACCGTGGAGAAAGAAGCATTAAAAAGGCGTTACTTATCCAGACTAGCCCAACAAGCAACGCGATGACATTACCGAAAGGTTTCATACCCATAATCTTGACGGTGTCTGTAGTCGCCTAAGTCCTGGTAAACGCACTAACCGGAGAAGTGGACATCGGGCGAAAACCACATGTCAGGTAACCCGACTAACCAGGAGTTACAAAGAAGAATGTCAGTGTGGGACTCCGGTTTTCATGGGACGAAACTACTGACCATGCGATCCCAGAGCGCACTGTGGCCCACCGCGACAGACATGAAGGACGCCATCACCATCCCGGCGTAACCCATCAAATACCACCGATTCAAGGTTCGGCTCATTCCCCATTGAAGAACAAAAAGCAAGCCCCCGAAGAGCAACACCGGTCCCCAAACATACAAGGGCGGAAACGCCGCAAGGTTTTCTATGTAGGGAAACCGGCCCAATGCACCGGATTGGATTACGATTGTGGCTAATAGCATCATCGGACGATGGATCTCGGGCCTGCGGCGATATACCAATCCGGTTCCCACAAGTGTTCCGAACGATAGCATCTGTACAAACATCATGGCCAAGAAAGGTCTCGGCCCGCCCAGCGATGCGTAAATTTGCGGGCTGAAGCGAACAGATAAGGGCGCCACCGTTGAACCCAGAATCACAATGGCCGCGGCAAGGACACCCCCAAGTGGACCAATCACCATGTGAAGTCGCCGACGGCCAGTCAGTATCAGAATGCTTTGAACCAAAAATAGAATTACCCAGCCCGACATGGCAAGCCCGTGAGCAACGATCAGTGGGACAATCTGGTTGGTCATGTCCCCCCAAGGAGCCCTGCCGTGCAGATAGAAGTGCCGGAATCCCCCGGCGGTGAAAATCAGCATCATACCTGCGGCGACGACGTAAAACAGGCGATCTGCGTTGATTCGGCCTTCGGTGATTTTCGCCGCAGACGCAGGTGTGGCAACGGTCATGGTATTCGCCATATCAGAGCCTTCCCAAACGGAAATTGGGGATCTGTAAAACGGGGTATTGGCGGGCATTCTACACCTGTTTTGGCCCCGTGCGCGTACTCTTCCACCCCAGAGGGGCTTTTGAGAATTGTGCGTGTTTTGCCGATTCGCTGCATCGCGGAGCGAGGCCCTTATTCCCGTTTGCCATCGGTGAAGTCGGTGAGTCCTGATAAACGCGCTAATCGGAGATGTGAAGTGAGTTCGAAATCTCTGTCGAGCTTTAGTGGTGGCTGAGGGTGCTGCCCCCTCCATGCACACTGATTTGGCGCCCTCCTCGGCGTCCAGTCGCCCTCATATCGTACCCAGTGGCCCCCGCATCAAAGTTTCAGAGTAGAATGAGCCTTCTCGCGACTGGTGCTAAGCCACCCCGAAGGCTGTTCATATAAGTGCTTGACAAATGGTTACTTATGCGTTATAATTTTTTCGTCGTGCATGGGCCGCTCTTTTCTTCAGCGCAAAGCGCCACCCCGCCAAATCTCGTTCCCAGCCGAAAATCGCATAACCCCTTTAGAATCCGCACTTCCGCAAAATGCGGCCGTAACTCCTTTATAATCCGCACTTCCAAATCTAAAGCACTTAGACTCCTTTATAATCCGCACTTGCAAAAAAGGGTGGGGGAGGGGTCCCCTCGGTTAACCTGCGCGCCACCGCCACAAGGTGTCCTACAGCCGTGACTACGATAGCCGCCAAACACATCTCCACCGAACACGAGTCCAGTCGCGCCGCGGCCGGCCGTTCCGTTCTCGACTGCATCGGAAACACCCCCCTGCTCAGCCTCAGCAGGATCGGCCGCGAATTCCCCAACGTCGAATTCGCCGCCAAGGCCGAATGGTTCAACCCCGGCGGTTCGGTGAAAGACCGCCCCGCCCTCAGCATGATTCAAGCGGGCTTGGACAGCGGCGCGCTTAGCCCGGGCAAGACCATCATCGATGCCACCAGCGGCAACACCGGAATTGCGTATGCGATGGTTGGCGCCGCGCTGGGTTATCCCGTGAAGCTGTGCCTCCCGGACAGCGCCTCGCAGGAGCGCAAACGCATTCTCGCCGCGTTTGGCGCGGAGTTAGTCATCACTCCGGGCGACGAAGCCACCGACGGCGCCATTCGCCGCGTGCAAAAGATCGTGGCCGCCGACCCCGAGAAATATTTTTACCCGGACCAATACAGCAATCCCGCAAACTGGCAAGCGCACTATCGCACCACCGCCCCTGAGATCTGGGAGCAAACTGCCGGGCGCATCACCCATTTCGTTGCGGGGCTCGGGACCAGCGGCACGTTCGTCGGGGTAACCCGCAGGCTCAAAGAACTCAATCCCGCGATCCGATTCATCAGCCTGCAACCCGATGCTTCCTTCCACGGGCTCGAAGGCTGGAAGCACATGGAAACCGCGATTCGTCCGTCGATCTACGACGACATGCTGGCCGACGAAAATCTCGAAGTCAGCACCGAAGAATCCTATGTACTGGTGAAAAAGATCGCCCGTGAAGAGGGCTTGCTCGTGAGCCCTAGCGCAGCGGCGGCGCTCCTCGGCTGCTTTCACGTTGCGAAAAAGATTTCGCGCGATCAGCACGCAGTCATCGTGACGGTGTTCGCCGATTCCGCCGCCAAATATCTCACCGAACGTTTTTGGGAAGAGTCATAAACCATGGCCAGCGCACTCAGTTCGGAGCTAGCACAGAAAATCCGCGAACACGGCGCGGAAACCTATCCGCACGAATGCTGCGGCGCGCTTCTCGGGCGCGACCTCGATGCTGGCGCAACCTCCACACCCGACCTTGCCAAGCTCCCCACGCGCGAAATCTTGGCCTTGCATCCGCTCGTGAATCGCCGCGACGACTCGCCGCGAAACCGTTTCTCGGTAACGTCGGACGACGTCCGCGAAGCAGAAAAAGCCGGCAGCGAAAAAGGAATCGAAGTGGTCGGCTGGTATCATTCCCATCCCGATCACCCGGCCGCGCCTAGCGAATACGATCGCGACCACGCCTGGCCATGGTATAGCTACATCATCGTCAGCGTAGCCAACGGCAAGCCGCAAGAGATGACCTCATGGCGCCTGACCGACGATCGCTCGCAATTCACCTGCGAAGATCTACAGATTCGCGAAAGCGCCAAAGCATGAAAGCAAACCACGAATCCATTTCTCCGGTGGCACAGCCATTCCTAGCTGTGATCCAACGTCAGGGTACGGCTTCAGCCGTGCCGTTAAGTGCTTGGCTTGGTCGGGCTTCAGCCCCTGAGGGCCCGCTGGCTTGTTGCCATGTTTTTGCATAGACTTTCGTAAGGAGAACTAAATGGCGGTAAAAGTAATGATCCCAACGCCGCTGCGAGTCTACGCCGGCAAGCGCGACTCCGCCGAATTCACCGCCGCGACGGTCGGCGAGGCTCTAGGCCACCTGACCACGCAATTCGGCGATTTGCGCAAACACCTGTTCACCGAAGACGGCAAGCTTCGCAGCTTCGTCAACGTCTACGTCAACGACGAAGACATCCGTTATCTGGCAAAAGAAAACACCCCGACCAAAGACGGCGACACCATCAGCATCGTCCCCTCGATCGCAGGCGGCTCGTCACCCGCATCCGGCAGTAGCGGCTCGGCGTTTGCGTCCGGCTGTAATTGTTGTTGATCCTGCTGCTGTTTAGCGGCTCTTAGACGCAATTGCATCCAGCGCGACCACGCCTCATCAAATAGAGGCTTAAGATAAACGAATCGCAACGCGTCATTGATTTTTAAAGATTTCGAGGATTTCGCAAATGTCGACCAAAGTACAATCGTTAACTGCAACACCCACTGCACCGCCAGCCGCGTCACCGGCAACCAGCCTCTCGAACGAAGAGATCCTGCGCTATAGCCGGCACCTGATCATGCCCGAGGTCGGCATGGAAGGTCAGCTCAAGCTCAAAAATTCCAAGGTGTTGCTGATCGGCACCGGCGGACTTGGGGCGCCGTTGGGCTTGTACCTAGCGGCAGCAGGCGTCGGGCGTTTGGGGCTGGTGGACTTCGACGTCGTCGATTTCACCAATTTGCAGAGGCAGATTGCGTTTGGCACCACGGATGTCGGGAAGTCCAAGGCGCAAGCGGCGCGCGCCAGGCTTTCCGATCTGAATCCGGATATACAGATCGAAGCGTTTGAGACGCAATTGACAAGCGCAAACGCGCTCGAACTGTTCAAGGATTTCGACATCATCGTCGATGGCACCGACAATTTCCCCACGCGCTATCTTGTGAACGACGCTTGCATCTTGCTGGGCAAGCCCAACGTTTACGGCTCGATCTTTCGTTTTGAGGGGCAGGCCACCGTTTTTGGCATGCCCGATGGTCCGTGCTACCGCTGCTTGTATCCCGAACCGCCTCCGCCGGGTCTGGTGCCTTCTTGCGCCGAGGGCGGCGTGCTTGGCGTTTTGCCCGGGATCGTCGGATCGATTCAGGCGATGGAAACCATCAAGCTCATTCTGGGGCGCGGCGATAGTCTGGTCGGCCGGTTGCTCCTCTTCGATGCGCTCGGCATGAAGTTTCGTGAACTGAAGCTGCGCAAGAATCCAAATTGCCCGATGTGCGGCGAGCATCGCACCATCAACAAGCTGATCGACTACTACGAATTTTGCGGGGTGCGCGGCGAAGAAGCGCCCGGTCCGGACCTGCAGGTTCCGGAGATCGCCCCGAAAGATCTGAAGTCGCGGCTCGATCGCGGCGACGATCTCTTTATTCTGGATGTGCGCGAGCCGCACGAATACCAGATTTGCAATCTCAACGGGCACCTGATCCCGCTGGGTGAGTTGACGCGCCGCGTGCACGAACTCGATTCCTCGCGCGAAATCGTCGCGCATTGCCGTAGCGGCAAGCGTTCCGCCGAAGCCGTCGATTTCCTGCGCAAAGCCGGCTTCCGCAAAATCCTCAACCTCAAAGGCGGCATCCTAGCCTGGTCCGACGAAGTCGATCCAACCGTGCCAAAGTATTGAGTCGCGGGTTAGAGAACCATGTTCGACCGGTCTGAAGACCGGCCACTACAGTTGCTGTATCATCTGAATTCGCTCGGCGTTTCCCAGGAGAGAAGATGGCGGCAACCAAGATCATCGTGAACCACAACGGCTCGATCCGAGTCGAGGGAGACTTCGAGATCGTCGATCCCGAAGGCCACACCTTCGGTTTGGCAGGCCGCACTGCCATAGGGCTCTGCCGCTGTGGCCACTCCGCGAACAAACCGTTCTGCGACGGCTCCCACAAGGCGTGTGGATTCGCGGATACCGTTGCTGCTCGCGAGTTGCCGGCCCCAAAGCCAAAGCTCTGACTTTACTTGAGTGGGTCGTAACGATATTGATAGGTCGGCTGTAGGACATTGGCCGCCTGTAGGGTCGTGATTAAATTCGGCTGTAGGTCGATGATTAAATTAGAGATTCCCAATACGGCGTGAGACACATCTCATTGTGAGAATTGCCTGTGTCTCAGTCCCGCGTGCTCTTTCCCCTCAGTAAGTGTCCAAAAATGAACTAGATAGCTGGACATGAACTTGATTTCTGCGTGATACCACTGTCTCGCTGATCCGATACGACCGTGCGCTGCAAGTTACCCCTCACGTAAGTCACACAAGCTAAATAGCTTACAAACCGTAAGTTTCCGTTGAGAAGGGACACCGACGTGCATTTATCGGGGTTCGCAGGCTTTCTTTGGCAATTGGGGGATTTCGTGGGGCGTTTGGGTCAGATCATCGGGTTTCTGCGGTTTTCGCGCCTTGGGGTTCGCACGGCCGCGTCGCGCCGCGTCAGCGACGCACCCAAGGAGGCGCCGTCGCGATGGGTGATCGCATCTTACCTCGGCCTTGTGGCGGCGTTTTTTGGGTTCATCTTCTACCTACGCTATGCCGGCATTACAGGAAGCCCACAAACCTATCTCTATCTTGAAGTTGGCGGGACGCTGATCAGCTTCTGCTACGCGGCGAACGCGTTGGTACGGTTCCGCGGGACTCACGATCGCACCGCCTTGATTCTGGCGTTTGGCTTCGTGCTTTCGGGAATTATCGAGACCGTTGGGTATTTCGCGCTCAATGCGCACATGCAGGCTGGCCATGCGGCACCCACGACGGTGCCTATGGGCTGGATGGTGAGCCGCGTACTGCTTGCGGTCATGCTGTTGGCGGCGATCGGCGTGGAACGCTATATGCCGACGGCGCGGCAACCGAGCCGGGAAACCGCGGGCGCGTTGCTGGTGGTTTTGTTAGCTGCGTACCTGACCAGCGCTGCGTTCCTGGCGGCGCCGGCAGCGCCCTTTTCTCATGCCGCTTGGATTTTGTCGCGCCCTTGGGACTTGCTTCCGGGCGTGTTGTTCCTGGCCGCAGCGGTTTGTTACCGGCAACGACTGGACCGCGATAAGAGCAGCAAGAACCCCGCAGGTCTTTACGAATATTCACTGTTCGCGGTGGCGTCCTTGAACGTGGTTTGCCACGCGGCCGCGGCCCTTTCCCGCCACATTTTTGATGGACCGTTTTTCGTCGCGGAATTGTGCAAGACGGCGAGCTACGTCGTGATTCTTGGCGGAGCGCTTCTGGAACAGGCGCGTTTGTTCGAACAAGTTCGCTCGATGGCGGTCAGCGATTCGCTGACGGGTTTGGCGAATTACCGGCGTCTGATCCACGTTATGGAAACGGAGCTGGACCGTTCGCGGCGCACGAACCGGCCATTCAGCGTGATTCTGCTGGACATGGATGGCCTCAAAGCCATCAACGATCAATTTGGACACTTGACCGGCAGCCGCGCGCTGGTGCGGCTTGGCAAAGTTCTGACGAACCATTCCCGCGCTATCGATACGCCGGCGCGCTACGGCGGAGATGAATTTGCGTTGGTTTTGCCTGAGGCGGGCCCGGACATAGCAGCGCGTGTGGTTGCTCGTATTCGCGAACGTCTGGCCGCGGAGCCCGAGCGGCCCGCGCTTTCGGTCAGCGCCGGCGTCGCTGCGTTTCCGGAAGACGGGGATACGCCGGAACAACTTCTGGGAACCGCGGATCGCGCGTTGTACGGCATGAAGAATCGCGGCGCCAGCGTGCAAAATCTGACGCGCATTGCGGCGTGCTTGTGAGGACTAAGACGAGCATGCCGGTCAAGACGAGGTTCACGTTTCAACGCACCGAACGCCGCATCCCGATGGAGATACCCGTCGTGCTGGACGGCCACCGGCAGACGCCGGGCGCGGAAGCGACTTTTACAGAGAATGTGAGTGCGCGCGGCGCGCGAGTGGTCAGCACGCGGCGGTGGGAAAAAGGTGAGGCGCTTACCTTTGTTTCGCGCACAGGAGAGTTTCGCTCGTTGGCTCGGGTGGCTTACTGCCAACCACTGCATGGCGACGGCTATGCAGTTGGGGTGGAGTTTCTCGATCCGGCGGGGCGATGGGTTGTTCAATCAAAAGAAAGCTCGGCCTAACGGCAGGGCGGATAGGAGGGGAACGCCTGGAACGGAAGACAAATAACTGGTGCAAACAAAAGAATAGGAGTTGAAGCGCCGCGCGGAAGAGAAGGCCGTTCGGCGCTTCATTCTTTTTGGGAAGTAAAGAAGTAAGGAAGTAATGAGGTAAAGAAAAAAGCAAAGAAAAGCGGAGGAAAAAGATTTAACACAGAGGGCACTGAGGTCGGAGCACAGAGTGCACGGAGACATTTGCGACTGGCGGATACTTCTCGTCACAAGGTGGCTAGGTCGAGAGTGGTGTCGGCGTTTTTCCAGGCGGAGGCGAATTGCGATTCCACGAACGCGGCGTCGGCGTTTCGTTGTTGGACTTTTAGGCTGTGCATCAGGCCGAAGAGGGAGCGGGGATTGCGGGGGTTACGCTGGAGATCTTCGCGGAAGACTCGTTCGGCCTCTGTGGGCTTTCCCGCCGCTAGCAGAGCGGCACCTAGGGACTCGCGCACCGGGTAATACCAGTCGGGTGGTTCGTCGTAACGCAATGCATCCTGCAATTCGACCGCTTTTTGCCAGTGAGACACGGCTTCGTCCTTGCTGCCGCGTGCCATGGCGATGCGCGCGTCGAGAATTTGCGATGCCAGATTCAGCAGATCTTTGCTGGAGTTGAATTCGCCCATGCGTGCATTAGCGGGGATAGCCGCGACTTCCTTGGCGAACAACTCGCGCTCGGCTGCCGCCTTTTCTTTTTCCCCGCGCGCGGTAAGCGCCTGCGTGCGCGCGTAATGCCACATGACGTGAGTTGCGGGTAACTCCTTCAAGGGTTCAGGCTTCGCCAAGATCGCGTCCCATTGATTGAATCGAACGTCGACCCACAACGGCGAGAAGAGGAAGAGGTCGAGCATCGGCATAGCTTTTGCATGGGGCATGAGCCGCGCGGCCATGCCATCGGCGGCGGCTTTGGCTACCGTGTAGCGCCCCTCCATGCACGCGGCTGCAGCGAGAAAGTGCTCGTTGTGGCTGTGATACATCAGGTCGTACATGCTGCCTTCCTGGTCGGCCTTACGCGCGTATGTTCTGTCTGCTTTGGCGGCTTCTTCATTGGCTTTCACCGCTTCGGCGTAGTCGCCGGTGCGGAGGTAGATGTGAGCGGGCATGTGCACGAGATGGCCTGCTTGCGGAATCATGGTGTCCAAACGGTGCGCGCTGGGCAACGCTCGTTCAGGAGCGGGCGACGCTTCGACAGCGTGAATGTAAAAGTGATTCGCGCCGGCGTGGTTCGGATCGCGAGCCAGCACGGATTCCAGGACGCGCAGAATCTCGCCGGTATTCTCCGCGGGTTGACCGTCATGAGACCACAGCTTCCAGGGATCTAGATCCATGAGGCTTTCCGCGTAAAGCGTAGCCGCGTCCAGGTCGTCGGGATACTTTGTGGAGAGGGCCTTCATCGCGGTGGCGTACTTTCGAGCGAGTTGAGGATAGACGGGATTCGCTTCATTGGAGAAACGAGCGGCCAAGGTCTCGACGTAATCGCGTTCGACGACGGCAGCATGGTCGGAAAGTTTTTGCGCTTTCTGAATGGTGTCGAAAGCGAGTTTTTCGCGTTCGGCATCCACATCCTGGTTGTAGTTGGGTCCGACGGCCATTGCGATCCCCCAAAGCGCCATAGGGGAAGACGGGTCAAGCTCCGCGGCGCGCTGGAAGGCTCGCTGTGCTTCTTCGTGATTGAACCCGTAAATGAAGGTCAGCCCTTGATCGAAATAGTCCTGGGCTTCCTTGTTCTTGGTAGCTATCGAATGGTGCTGGCGCCCGATCGCCGTGAGTGAAAGGTCAGGAGGCCGCCGAGAAGCGTTTTCGTGTTGCGCCGTTGCGCAGACGCAGCCGATTGTGGCGAGGAGCAGACTTGTAGCAACGATTCGCATTATCAAACCTCGTTCCCGGGAAGTTTTGTCGACAATGTGTTTTCGGCTTCGCTGATAGGTCCAAAGTGCAGGGAGTATAACTCAGGTATTTTTCGGGGCAAGAGTTTCGTAGACGCGGAGCATTTCGTCCACCATTTTTGGGGCTGAGAATTTGTTTTGGATGCGGGTGCGGGCTGCGGTGGCGATTTGTTTGGCGATTGGGGGATTGCGGAGGAGGGTTGCGGCGGCGTTGCGTAATACGGTTTCGTTGCCGAGTTCGGCCAGGAGGCCGCTTTTTCCGTGCTCGATGATTTCGCCGAAGGCGCATGTGGAGAAGGCTACGGAGGGCACGGCGTAACTCATTGCGGCGAGGAGCGAGGTGCCGAGGCCTTCGAAGCGTGATGGGAAGAGGAAGACGTCCAGGGCTGCGTAGACGGGCTCCATGGCGGTTACGAAGCCGGCAAAAATTACGGCTGCGCCCAAATCAAGCTGCTTGGCCAAACGCTCGAGCCTGGATCGGTCTGGGCCGTCGCCGGCAAGAAGCAATTTGGCTTGAGGAAATTCGCTACGAAGGTCTGCGAGGGCGCGGATCAGGACGTCCTGGCCTTTGTCGGGCAAGAGTACGCCTACACATCCGAGAAGCGGGGAATCGTCGGTGACGCCCCACAGGAGCCGGGCTTCGCGTCTTACTTGGGCCGGTGGGAGGCGGGGGATTTCGACGCCTTCGTAGACGACGGTCATCTTTTCTTTGTCTATGCCGGAAGCGGCCAAACGCTCGGAGACCCAGCCGGAGATGGGAAGGATGCGCGCAGCTGCTTGATAACGCGAGATCGCCAGCGCGCTTTTGCGAATGGGATAGCCCACGCGGCGGGAGATAACGAGAGGAATGCGGCGATGGGCGCGAGCGAGCCAGGCCGAGGTCACGGCGTGGGCTTCATTGGCGTGCACGATATCGAACCGGCCTGGTTTCGCGAGATCCGAGATCTTGAGGGCCGCGGAAAGCCGCGAGAAATGACGCGAGACGTGGTGAACGCGAATGCCTCTGGCCTTTGCGCGATCGCCCAACGCTGAACCCTGCGGCGAAATCAATTCCGCTGTGTGGTGTCGCGCCTGGAAGCCCTCGAGCATCAGCAGGGCTTGATTTTGCCCTCCACGCCATTCGGTGTCCAAGTCTACGAGCAGAATATTCACGAAGTTATCGCCTCGGGGCGGGACTTTGTGCGATCAGTTTACCGAGCTTGGCGTATTTCAAACGCACGGAGCGCGCCGCCATCTGCGCGATCAGGGCGCCGCGGTAGCCGTCCAGAAATCCGCCGCGCAGGACAAAATTCTGAAACCAGCTCCACGGCGTGGCAAACCAAACCGCGCTGCGCCAACTGCGCTTGCCGTCGGCAAACAATCGCTGGGCCGCGAGAGTCGAGTAGCGCTCGACGTTGGCTTGGTGGTCGTCGAAAGAGCGCACGGTGTAATGGAGGAGGTCTCCGTTCAAGCGGCCGGCCTTTCCTTGAAATTGGAGGGATTCGTGAACGATGCCGGAAAATTGCGCGGCGTCGCGGCGGTAGAGGCGGCGCTGGAAATCGGGATACCAGCCGGAATGTTTGATCCATGCGCCGAGATACCAGGTCTTGCGGGAGACTTCGTAGACGGCATGCTCGGGTTTGCGCCTCTTCCAGTCCAAGAGAGAGGTATGCAGCAGGCTGCCGATCTCTTCGTCGGCATCCATGGAGAAAATCCAATCGTTGGCGGCGTTGGCGGCCGCGAAATTTTTCTGGTCCGCATAGTGGGTCCAGGCGCGAGAGATAAAGTTTGCGCGGTGCTGGCGGGCGATTTCTTCGGTGCCATCGGTGCTTCCTGAGTCCACGACGATGATTTCGTCGGCAATTCCGGTGAGGGAGGCCAGCGCTCTGGGGAGATTTTGCTCTTCGTTGAGAGTGATCAGGCAGACGGAGATGCGGTTCATTGCGGCTAGTAGAGGCGTGTGAATCAGGTGTCAGTATCTCACAGTCGAGCGGCTCCGGAGGCTTAGGGAGGTTACTTGGGTTGAAAGGAGATGCGCAGAACGGTTTCGCCGATGCGAAATTCGGCGTCGTTGACGAGCATGGCCGCGCGGACGCGTTCGTCTTCGTAGAAGGTGCCATTGGTGGAATCCAGATCGCGCAAGTTGGCGTAGCTATCGCGAACCTCGATGACGCAATGGTGGCGGGAAATTTCCGGGTCTTGCAGGGCGATGTCGGAGCCTTCGCGTCCGAGCACGACGCGGGGCTTGGCGAGTTTATGGGTGGCGCCTTTGCCGGGGCCGGATACGACGGTCAGGATTACACTTTGCGTGGCGGGAAGCTTCGCGCTTTCGTCATGGTGCAGGAAATTTCCGCTGGAGCCGGAGCCATCGCCACGCGCGAAAGATGGTAACGGAGAGATGACTACGGTGGCGTTGGGATGGCGCCTGGTGTCCACGACAGTTTTCATGCCACATTTTGAGCAGTGGAATTGGACTTTAGGGTGGGCGCCGACGTCGGAGTCTTTGAGGAGATGTTCGGTGCCGCAGTGCGAGCAGGGGGCTTGCATACGTTGAAATTTAGCATGTTTGTTGGGGATCGAGGCGGGGCGGGGGATGGGTTTGCCTTGAGGGTAACTGATCGTTGGTACGGGCTGGCTACATCAGCCGCGCACATCCCGGCGTTACGGCGTGTACATCCGGCGCGTTGATTTGCGGTGTGCTACGATCCTACGATTGGAGTTGGATAGGAGAGCACGCTTTGGCTGAACACATTTCGCGCAAAGAATTGAAGCAGGATAAGATCCACGACGCTTTCGAGCATGGTGCGGAGGCGGTCTATTCCCACAAACAGGTGGCGCTGATTGTGGTGCTGATCGTTGCGGTGATCGCGGCGGGCTACGCGGTTTGGAGCGTTTACATCGAGCGGCAGACGGCGGCGGCTTCGGCGGCTTTCGATACGGCGATGAAGGCGTACTCGGGTCATATTGGCGCAGCTGATCCTGCCGGGCCGGGGGAGGCGACTTACCCTGACGAGGCGGCGCGCTCGAACGATGCGGAAAACAAATTTTCGATGGTTGCGGATAAGTATCCGAATACGACTCCCGGGCGGCTGGCGCGGTACTACGCGGCGTTGTGTCTGGAAGACCTTGATCGGCAGAATCAGGCGCTGGAACAATTGAAGAAGATCGACGCCGGCAGCGACAAAGAGCTTGCGAGCATGGCGGAGTATCAGAGCGCAGTGATTTATGCTCGGACGGGTAAGACGGATGAAGCCATCAAGATATTCCGCCGGCTGGCTGACAAGCCGACGGTGTTTGTGCCGCGTCCACTTGCGCTTTTGGAGCTTGCGGGGGCGCTGCGGCAGAGTAATCCGAGGGAAGCCGAGAAGACTTATCAACAGGTGAAGAGGGAGTATCCGGAGTCGGCTATTTCGGAAGAGGCGGACCGCGGATTGGATACGATTGCGCCGAAATCGTAGGCAGGCAGGAGCTTGCCGGGTGGGTTTTCGCGGGGCGGAATAGTGGTGCTAGTTGGCTTAAGTGGACACAGACAGGAGTGTCTGTGCTACCTAAGCGCTGCAAAATCCACGGAGCGGCCATCGAATCGAGTTTCACACTTGCGGATTGGGCCATGCACGCCGGTCAATCGCGTGGCCGGCGCTATCCGGAACCCTTGCATCGTTATCGTAGTGAATATGCGCGCGACCGCGACCGCATCGTGCATGCGCGGGCTTTTCGGCGGCTCGAAGCCAAGACCCAAGTTTTCACGACACGCTTCTCCGATCATTTCCGCAACCGGCTGACGCATACCATTGAAGTGTCGCAAATCGCTCGCACGGTGGCTTCGGCGCTGCGCTTGAACGCGGAGTTGGTGGAGGCTCTGGCGCTCGTCCACGATATTGGCCATCCGCCCTTCGGTCATGCGGGAGAGCGCAAGCTCGATGAGTTGATGCGAGCGCATTGCGGGAGCTTCAATCACAATCGGCATGCGTTGCGCATCGTCGAACAGTTCGAGCAGCGCTATCCGGAATTTCCCGGGCTGAACCTTACGTTTGAGGTGCGCGAAGGCATCATCAAGCATTCGCGGGAATACACCGCGAAGGAATTTCCTCAGTTTGCCGAGTACCTTCTGGATTTGCGGCCGCCGTTGGAGGCGCAGCTGATCGACTGCGTGGATGAGATTGCGTACAACACCGCCGACCTTGATGACGCGCGGGAGGCGGAGCTTCTCGATCTGGATGCTTTGTGCGGTGAGGTGCCGATTTTTGGGGAAGCTTACGCCAAGGTGGAAGCCTCGTATGCTTCCGCGCGCGCGAAACTAAAATTCAACAAGGCACTCAGGCACGTACTCGATGAATTAGTCACGGACCTGATCGAGACGACGAATCGGCGCGTCCACGAGTCGGGGATTGCTACGGTCGAGGATGTGCGGCGGTTGCCGAAGCGACTTGCGGGGTTCAGCGCCGCGTGCGGTGCGCGAAATGCGAAGCTCAAGCGGTTCTTGTTTTCGAATATTTACGACCGGCCGGAGATCACGGAAGATCGCGATCGATCCGTGCGTTGTCTCGAAGAGCTTTTCCGCTATTACCTGGCGTCGCCGGGATCGATGCCGGAACCCCACGAAGAGCTTACCCAGACTGAGCCGAGGCACGTGGTGGTGTGCGATTACATTGCGGGGATGACGGACCAATTTCTGCTGCGGCAATATCAACAGTGTTTGGGATCCGGCGCGGATGTCGCCAATGCGTCCGCGTAGGATGAGTCAGCGGGATCTCACTTGGATCGAAGAGGCGAATTTTTTCGGGCGCGGTCTGACTGGGTACAATGCTGATATTGGATCTGGGCTGAGGCTGGCGCGAGCCGGTTCCAGGCGTTTCTGAGGGAAGTGGCGTGTTTAAAGCCTTGGCAAAATCGTTTTCGGCGACGCAGGCGCGGATCGTCGCTCTGTTTTTGGCTGGCCTGGTGAGTGGAGGCTTGGCGCGAGGGCAAGTATTGCCCGCGCCGCCCGCAGCCAAGCCGGCGGCGCCGTCGCAGCCCGCTACTCCAAGCGATCCACTCGGGCGAGATACGCCGCGTGGGACGCTGGTCGGGTTTGTGCGCGCCGCGCAAGAAGAGAGTCCACGAGCCGTCGAGTATTTCCAGCCTCCGCCGAAAGGTCGCCATGAGACTCTCGCCGAGGAACAGGAACTTGCGTCACAACTGTTTACCGTACTGAATGCGACATTTCCGGCGTTGGCCCTGGGATCTATTACCAACGATCCGGAGGGTCGCGGCGACGATCAACAGCCGCAGGATCAGATCAAGGTCGGTGGAACGCGCGGGCTGAGCGAATCGTTTCCGATTACGCTGGTGCGACTCCCGGATGCGCATGGCGTAAAACTTTGGTTTATTTCGCGGCAGACGCTCGATCGCGTTTCGGAAGTCTACGACTCGTTGCGGTTTCCGCGGGTGGAAAAGAGTTTGCCCGGGTACCTGGTGAAGTACCGCCCGTTGGGCATGCCGGTGTGGCAGTGGATTGCGATTGTGCTGCTCGCGCCCATCGCCATGGCTTTAGGCTGGGCGCTGGCGTTACTCGGACGCATGGCACTGCAGTTGCTACGGCGGCTTCGTGGGCTGCCTTCACTCCCGCCACAACCACTCCGACGGTTTGGCCCGGGTGCGATGCTGCTGGCGGTGATCATCCACTACAGTTTCGTCGCCGAGATCGGGACCTCGCTGCTGTACCGCGAATATTATCAACGCATTATTTGGGTGTTGTTGGCGTTTGCGGTGTATTGGGCGGTCTTGCAGGTGACGCATTGGATCTTCCGGGGAATTTCGCAACGACTCACAGAGAGAGGGCGACTGGCGGAACGCTCGTTGGTTTCGCTGTCGCGACGCGTCCTGGATGTGCTGATTTTTGTGGCCATCGCGCTGACGGTATTGAGCTCGATGCAAGTCAACGTGACCGCGGCGCTTGCGGGCCTTGGTATCGGCGGTTTGGCGATAGGCCTTGGCGCGCAGAAGACCTTTGAAAATTTGCTGGGTGGCATTTCCATCTTGACCGACAAGGCTGTGGTGGTCGGGGATCCGTGCAAAATTGGCGATCGCGCGGGAACTGTGGAGGACATCGGGCTGCGCTCCACGAAAATCCGCACCGAGGACCGCACCATCGTGTCGATTCCGAATGGCACCGTGGCGACGGCTACGCTCGAGAACTTTCGCTACCGCGACAAAATTCTGTTCAAGCAGATGGTGCGTTTGCGCTACGACCTTACGCCCGATCACCTGCGCTACGTTCTTGCGGAATTGCGAGAAGCGCTGGTTCACCACGCTAAGGTGGAGGAATCGACGGCTCGCGTGCGGGCGATGCGGTTTGGTGAGAATGGGATTGAAGTGGAAATTTACGCTTATATTTTGGAGCGCGATTACGGGGCGTTTCTGGCGGCGCAGGAAGACCTGCTGCTGCAGGTGATGGAAACGCTGGAGCGGACGGGCGGGGCGGTGGCGCTGCCGACGCAAACGACAATGGTCACGCAGGACGCCTTTGTGGATCCGGCAAAAGCGGCCGCGGCGGCGAAGGCCATCGAGAAGAGCCGCGACCCGGGGGTGCCTGGGCTCAAGCATCCGGAACTCGCGCCCGACGGGGGCGCTAACACTAAGAAGTCCTGAGGTTGCACCTCGATTCGAGCTGTGGAGATTTCGCGCTTTAGGATCTCGAGCTTTAGCCTGGTACAGCACCGGCGAATCACTCCTACCGCAAAGCCCTTAGAAAAATCGTACGAAGCCCGTGCAAGAAAGAAGCGAGTCCCTCCGACCCGACAGCGATTCTGACCGCCTCCCGCGGCCCTAACACGTGCAAAAACCGCACGTTGCGACTGCTGCAAACAATGGCATTTCGTTTGCACTAGTCGAAAACGTCGTTCCTAGGCCCCCAGGCTTTCGGTCAAAGAACGCAGCTTACGGAGGAGACGCAATGAGTCCGATGGCAACAGTCGACACTCAAGTATGTGAGACCTACCAAGGGCTGCTCGAAGATTGCGAGATCGCGCGCCAGGAGTGGAACGAGAGGCGTGCTGAGATTTCTGAACTTGGCTTGCGGGGAAAGGGAATCGACGATGAGCTTCGGCGTTTGCAGGCGAAATTTGCTAAATCCTACGCGATGGTTGGCAATCACTTACGCGATTGCGGCAGCTGTGAATCTGCGAGAGGAACTGACCATGCTTCTGATGATGAAAGCCACGCTCGCGTCTTCACTGCCTTCGGTAGCTCGAACTCTTTCAGCGCATCACTCTTTGGCTGCTAAGGTCACTTCCACTTTTACATCTTGAGGTTTTACATTCGGAAATTTTGCCCGTCTATTCACTGTTCCCGAAAGTGTTACATGCCGGGACGGAGCCGCTGTCGAGTCCCTTGCTAAACCAGGAAACACGTTGTTCAGAAGTCCCATGGGTGAACGAGTCAGGGGAGACGTGACCCGTGGACATTTTCTGCAGCCGGTCGTCTCCTACGGCGGCCGCGGCGCCGAGCGCCGATTCAACGTCGCCCTTTTCGAGTAGCCCTCGCTGCTGCGTGGAATGCGCCCAGATGCCGGCGAAGCAGTCGGCTTGAAGTTCCAGCCGCACCGAAGAGGAATTTGCGCCCCGCATGCTGCCTTGCTGCGCTTTTCGCTCAATGCCAAGAATATTCTGAACGTGGTGCCCGATTTCATGGGCCAGTACATAGGCTTGCGCGAATTCACCCGGCGCGCCGAAGCGCCGCTTCAGCTCATCGTAGAAGCCCAAATCGATGTAGACCCTTTCGTCGCCCGGACAGTAGAACGGGCCTGTCGCGGATTCCGCGCTACCGCAGGCCGACCGCGTGTAATCGCGGAACAGCACGAGCTTAGCGTGGTGGTAAGGACGGCCGGTTTGCTGTGGCAGGATTTGCGTCCAGGTGTTTTGCGTGTCGTCCAAGACGAACGAAATGAATTGGACCAGAGGCTTTTCGGAAGCGTCGCGTGCGGTATTTGGCTGGCTTACAGTTGCCGGCCCCGGACCGCTGCCGCCGCCAAGCAGCGCGAAGAAATTTTGCCGGAAGATGATGCTTAAGACAAGCAGGACGAGTGCACCGCCGATGCCGATGTGCATCCCGCCGAACTGAAATCCTCCTCCGCCATCGCCGGAATCATCGCGGCGATCTTCGATGTCCTGGCTCTCACCACCGGGCGTCCAGCGCATGGTTTTCTCTCCTCGGTGCTGGGAGACAATGATGGTAGCACTAGGGGAGCAGGAGGGAATGCGCGAAAGACCTTACGCGACAAAAGGGCGCTGAAGAGTCGGTGAGCTAACGGCAGAAAAGCCGGCCAGTGATGACGGAAGGGCTGGGGAAAAAGTCCGAACGTAGCTTCACAGGCCAAAGCCTGGTGATAGCACGTAGGTTACGCCGGGGCTCAACGCCCCGGCCTCCTAAAGAAAGGACTTTAGGGCTTGGTTTGCGTTGGTAGAACTTTTGTGCTGGTCTGCGTGAAATCGAAGCGCAGCGACCACTCCGAAGGTACGCTTTGGCTCGCGACCTTTGCCGGAGCGAAATCCCACTCTTTGGCGGCTTTCGACGCCGCGTCGCCAAAAAATTTGCTGGGAGTGGACGCAGTCTGGGCTCCGGTTACCGCGCCTGCCGCGTCAACGTCAACTTTCACGACGACGCGCACCGTACCGTGGATCGTGCTTCTTGCCTTTTCCGAAATTGTCGGCAGGACCTGATTCAGGATTTCGCCCGGGGTCACGGAACCTGTAGCCGCAACGGGCCCGCCGCTACCAGGAACCGCCGCACCGGCGCCGGAGTGATTCGACGCCGAGGAGGTCGTGGCTGCCGGGTCCGCGGAGCTATTCGATGTGGAGTTCTCCTTCACGAACTGCTTTTCGCTGGCGGCTTTCAAAGAATCCTGCGATGACCTCTGTGGAGGTTGCAGCGCCGAGCGTTGCGCAGGTTCCTTTGAGGCACGCTCCGGTGCCGGTGCGGTTTGTTTCGGTTGTGGTTTCGACTCCGGCTGCGACATCGGAGGAGTTACTGGAGTTTCAGGCTGCAACGCGGGATGCGTCGGCGCGGACGTCGTATCTGGGTCGCTTTGTCTATCGCGGAGTCTCGGGATAGCCATCATGGAGCCAAGGGTCAGCGCTACCAGAACAGCGACCACGACGTAATACGAGCGATAGGAGGCGCGAGTTGCTGCGACGCTCTGATTGTCGAGCGCGTGCTTTAACGGAGGCAGCGGCGGAACCTTCGAGAGAGGAACGGCTAACGGATCGACGGAAGCAGCAGCCTTCGGCGGAGCCGCGGTTTTCAGATCGGGCACGGCAGGCACCGGGCCTAACGTCTTGACCGCAGCCACCTTTCCTGAATCCGCTGCGGCTGGGACGGAAACTGTCGAAGCCGGCTGAATCGGCGGAGGATTGAGTCGTGTAGAGATTTCCGCAACCGTCCAGCGGTACTGAGGATCTCGCCGCAAAGTGTGTCTCACAATATCCAAAAATGGCTGCGGCACGGAGTCGGGGACCTTGGGGTCCTCTTGTTCTTTTCGCTCAGGCACGCGCTGGGTTAGAGACTCAACCAGCATGACACCGAGCGACCAAACATCTCCAGCTGGCGAACCCGCACCGCTGCCTTCCGGGGGGGTGTAGGCGTCGGGCTTCCCGAACATAATCTGGGGCTCCCCAACGCGTGCCAGTGAATCGCAGGAAAGTTTCAGTTGATCGTCAGTCGCCAGAATATTCCCAGGCCTGATCCGTCCATGTACCAAGCCTTTTCCATGCAAATGCGTCAAGGTTTCCATCAAGGGTTCCAGCATGTCGCGCATTTCGGCGGGCGAGAGAGCGCGTTCCGGCAGGAATTGAGCCAAGTTCTCCGGCGCGTACTCCATCACCACATACAGCAGATCCATTCCCGCCAGGTGGCAGCGGCCGCTTTCAAATAAGCGGATCAGATTGGCATGGGATATCTGCGCCGCCTGCTTCCAGCGAGACAATTGAATTTCGGCGTTCGCAGGTTCCGCCGGAACAAATTTGATCGCAGCCTTGTCACCGCTCTTTCCGCGCTGCGTCAAGAACACGACGCTGTGATCCGAGCCGCCCAAGTGTTGGAGCAGCGTAACCTTCCCATCAATAACCTGGCCTTCGCAATCTTTCCAACTATCGGACATCGTGCACCCCCCGTCCGTTTTAGAACACCAAGCATCATCATACTCTCGCGCCCGGATTGGCAATCCTGTACAGAGGTTCAGGTCGGCATTTGGTTACGTCGCTTCCCCCCTCACCTCGAGAGTCTTTTAGGTTCGGTGACGAGCGGTACCGCTGACGAAACGATTGCCGCGTTCGTAGAACCGGAGCAACCTGTGCGCCGCGCGGGTAATGCCAATGCGCGGGCTAACACCTAACCGGACGGCCAAAACCTTTTCGCCACCGTCTGGGTTATGTAACCCGGAGACAGCGCCGAGCCACAAAGGTCCGGGCGCGCACAGATCGACGCCATCGATGCGGCGGTCGATTTGCAGCGCGGAAGCCAATCTTCCGGGCCCGCGGGTAAGATCCAGGAGCCGCGTGGTCTGCCGGTTTTGTTCCATTTGAGCGATGCCCTCCAGGGGCTCAAGGGCGCGGATCAGGACACCGCCACCAGTGCCCCGGACCTCACAGCTGACGTTGAGCATGAAGTGATTGCCATAGCTAAAATAGACATAGGCATGGCCGCGACGCAAAAACATCGATTGATTGCGTGGGGTCGGCCCGCGAAAGTGATGCGCGGCAGGATCGCGTGGAGGATAGGCTTCGGTTTCAACGATGCGCCCGGCCATTCTGCCGGACGGAAGCTCGCGAACGATAAACTTGCCGATCAAGAACCGCGCCAGCGCAATGGTCTCGGCCGGCAAGTCGCGGCGACGCAAGCGTCGAATGAGGATTGGCTTTGAGGGGCTCGGGCTTACGCTGCCTGCTTCGGAGATGTCGCGGCGAGGAGCGCTCACGGCGTCCATTCTACCGAACCCGTGTGTAGCTCGGGCGAGTTGCGTAACTCCTCGGAGTACTATATTTGGTGTAGACCTGTAACATTTGCAGTATGTCTGTAACGTGATTCGATCTCAGGCAATCGGATAAGCGGTGGCGAAAAAGCTGGAGGCAAAGCCATCCGGGGTGTCCGTTAAAACGACGAAAGCCTTACGATTTGATTCCTAAGCTCTAGAGGTATAGATTGCCAGACCAGGCGAAGAATTCACCCCGTTTCGATTCTTGTGGAGTAAAATTGTCAATGTCAGACGAAGTGTGGTCGGATACAATGAAAGCGGTGCCTCCTGCGCCCATAGGCAAAGCTCTGCCCCCCTCTTGCCTTCGCCTGCGCAGTTGCTAAGGCGGAACGAACGTGGAAGCGACAAGACAACAAGATAAGCGCTCAATCTTACGGAGACGTACGCAGCAACTCGTGTACCTGGAGCTTGGGAAAGAGAACGGCGGCGTCATGCTGAATCTTTCCGAACAGGGTTGCGGATTTCAGGCGATCACGCCCGTGAAGCGCGGTGAGACACGTTTTGGCTTCCAGATCAACGGCGGGCGGCGCATTGCCGGCGACGCCGAGGTCGTCTGGACCGATGACGATGGAGTCATAGGCGGTCTGCGATTCCTGAATCTGCCCGTCGAGGCTCATAAGGAGATTCGCACGTGGCTCGACGAGACGAATGCCCCGCCTGAGCATGGATATGCCGAGGTATCCACGACGGCTTCGTCGGAAAAGGGCGCCCGGCGTTCGCGCGCCATGGGAGCGGACCAAGCGTACACAGCTCCCCCAGCGCCAGCAGCAGGAGTACGCGTAGTCGAAGAGGAACCTCCTACCTCGACGCCTGCCTGGCTGAATTTGCGGGCGGGTAGCTATGGACCCGCCGTGGACTCGCACTACCGGGGACCGTTTCAGCCCGTTGACGGACCGTATGGCTATGCGCCCCGCAAATCCGGCTCGGCGTGGCGGGGCATCGCTATGGTAGCGATCCTAGTGGCACTGGGCGTCCTGGCGATCAATTACCAACATGACGTCGGGACCTCGCTCATCTGGCTGGGTGAGACGCTCACGGGGAAAACGAAGGCATCCGGGGTGGTGCCTGATAAGCCAGCGACACCAACGGTGCCGCCATCAACATTGCCGACACCGACTGCACCGCTCTCTACCGATGGCCTTTCCGGGAGTACCGTTGCTTCGAATCCTGACAGCGCTCCAGGGAAGCCTTCCGCGAACGTCAACAGCAACGAGCCATCCCAGGATCAAAACGATACCGGCCTAGCACGTGACCGAGAACCCGCGATCTCGGGACGTGGGGACCGGGCCGCGGGGGGCACCCGCGATGCCAGGAATCGGTACGGCACAAGCACAGAGTCGGTGTTGGAGCGCCCGGGCGAGCTGCCGAAAAACGAACCCGTCTGGAACCAGGGCGATAGCGTGGAGGCCCTCTGGGGAGGAGTGCAAAGTGGCTCGGTCTCCGCGGAAATGTCCCTGGCAGAGCGATTTGCTCACGGGGAAGGCGTCAACAAGAATTGTGACCAGGCCAAGGTGCTGATGAAGGCCGCAGCCGACCGCGGCAACCGGGAGGCCCGGCTAAGGCTTTACCAGATGGAGACCGCGGGGTGCCGCTAAAGCCGGGTGTTGGCAGGGAACCAAATCTTGCGAGAACCTTGCGTTTCCTTGACTTGGCGGGCAACCACCTCAATAATGAATAAGCATGAGCGTTCGCGCCGGAGGCGCTGAAGACATGTTCCTTGACATCAAGGATCTGGCCGTCCGGAAACAGGTCATTCGGAAAAGTTACGCGCCGGGCAGCATCGACTACCAGACCGCGGAAATAAAGCAGATTGGTCCGCTGGAAATCAGCGCTACTGCGGAACTTCTCGAAGGGCAAATTCGCGTAGCCGGCGAAATCGAAACGAAGGTGGAGTTACTTTGCGCCCGGTGCCTTGAGCCTGTTGTGGACGAGGTGCACCGCTCATTTGATCTCTTTTACAGCCCTTTGCCAAAGGGTGAGAAACCTGAAGAAGCGCGGCTCAAAGACGACGATGCTGAGATTGGTTTTTTCGAAGGGGAAGGTCTCTTTTTGGCCGATTTGCTGCGGGAACAAGTGCTGCTGGCGCTGCCGATGAAGGTTATTTGCCGCAGCGACTGCCGCGGCTTGTGCCCAAATTGCGGCGCGAGTTTGAATCATGAAGAGTGCCGCTGCGAAACGCATTCGACAGACCCGCGATTGGCTCCCCTGGCGCGGCTGAAGCAGGACTGGCTGAAAAAACAATAGGTTTCAGGGCCAAAAGCCCATACAATCCGGCCAAGTTGGCCGGACACGAGGAGTATTGCTATGCCTAACCCAAAACGACGGCATTCGAAGAGACGGACGAGCACGCGGCGGGCGCATGATTTTTTGGTCAAGCCCGCTCTGGCTAAATGCCCGAATTGCCACGAAATGAAGCAGCCACACCAAGTCTGCCCGCATTGCGGCTACTACAAAGGCAAAGCGGTTCAAGACGTGTCGGCCTGACGACACGTTGAGCCGCGGCTTGCGCGAGAACCTTTCTACCGGTGCTTTTTCCGGAATTGCCTGATCGAAGCTCCCCATGATCACAATTGCGGTTGATGCCATGGGCGGAGACCATGCTCCCCGCCCCGAAGTCGAAGGGAGTGTGCTAGCCGCGCGTGAGTTTGGCGTGCGCATTCTCCTGGTCGGGCAGCCCGCGGTGGTTCGCGCGGAACTCGCCAAGCACGCGGAGCCCAACTTGCCGATCGAGGTTGTCGCGGCGAGCGAAGTGATCACCATGGATGATCACCCGGCGCAGGCCTTTCGCCGGAAGAAAGACAGCTCCGTGCATGTGGCCGCTCGGCTGGTGCGCGAGACCAAGGCGGATGGCCTGGTGAGCGCGGGTAATACTGGCGCGGTGATGACCGTGTCGCGATTTTTGCTGGGGACTTTGGAGTCGGTGGATCGTGTCGCGTTGGCGGCGCCGTTCCCCAACGCCAAGGGCGGCGTCTCCGTTTTGCTGGATGTTGGCGCGAACGTGGACTCCAAGCCCGAACATTTGGTGCAGTTTGCGGTGATGGGCGAGATCTACTATCGCGCGACCTTTGGCCACCGGCGGCCCCGCGTTGGCTTGTTGTCCGTGGGCGAGGAAGAGATCAAGGGCAACGAGTTGACTCGCGAAGTGAACATCCGCCTGAAGAAAAGCCCGGTGCATTTTGTGGGCAACGTCGAAGGCGGCGATCTGTTTTCGGGCGACGTGGACGTGATCGTTTGCGATGGATTTGTAGGAAACATCGCATTGAAGATTTGCGAGGGATTGGCGCTGCAAATTTTTGAGGTATTGAAGAAATCGCTGAAGAGTTCGCTGGTTTCGCAGGTTGGCGCGATGTTGTCGCAAGGCGCCTTCAAGGGTTTGAAAAAGAAGATTGATTACACGGAGTATGGGGGAGCGCCGCTGCTGGGAGTGCGCGGCGTGTGCGTGATCGGGCACGGGCGGTCCAATGCCGCCGCCGTCAAGAATGCGATCCGCGTCGCCGCTGGTCTGGCGCGTGCGCGCATGAACGAAAAGATTGAACAAGGTCTCTCAGCCGCGGGCGTGCATCCCGATCGCATCGTGACGCGCGCGTAAGAACCAGGGGTAATGAGTCATGTGCGCGGGTCATGTACGCGCCGGGCTTTTAGCCCGGCCAAGCATGACTTGAAACGTTTCGAGTCAGGGAAGAAGGAACTACGATGAGTAAAACGGCATTTGTGTTTCCGGGGCAGGCCTCGCAATACCCGGGAATGGGCAAGGAACTTGCGGACAAGTATGCGGTGGCGCGAGGCGTCTTTGACGAAGCCGACAAGGCGCTGGGATTTTCGATTTCGCAGATGTGTTTCGCCGGGTCGGAAGAAGATCTAAAGCAGACGGCAAACACACAGCCGGCCATTCTGACCTGCTCGGTCGCGATTTACCGGATTCTTGAGGAAAAGGGAGTCACGCCGGACTTTGTGGCGGGGCACAGCCTGGGTGAGTATTCGGCGTTGGTGGCGGCGGGATCGCTGAAGTTTTCCGACGCGGTAAAAATCGTGTACAAGCGCGGGAAGTACATGCAGGAGGCCGTGCCTGCAGGGCTGGGCGCCATGGCCGCGATCATGGGCCTGTCGCATGCGGTGGTTATGGACGCGTGCAAACGCGCGGCCGAAGGCCAAGTCTGCTCGCCTGCAAACCTGAATTCACCCGAGCAGACCGTCATTTCCGGCCACGCGGAGGCCGTCAAGCGTGCGGTGGAAATTGCGTCGCAACTCGGAGCAAAGCGCGCGGTGATTTTGCCAGTGTCAGCGCCGTTCCATTGCGCATTGATGATGCCTGCCCAGGAAAAACTGGAGAAAGATCTACGCAAGACCGAATTTGGCGCGCTGCGCTTTCCGCTGGTCACCAATGTGGACGCGGACACGGAAACCAGCGGCGACGAAGCCCGCGACGCCCTGATTCGCCAGGTGACCATGCCTGTCCGGTGGGAAGAGTCGGTGCGCGAACTGACGGACGAAGGCGTGAATACCTTCGTGGAAGTCGGGCCCGGCCGCGTGTTGACCGGATTGCTCCGCCAGATCGAGCGCTCGGTAGGGACACTAAATGTTGAAGACGAAAAGAGCCTGGCGACAGCAGTCGAGAAGTTAGCTCAGTCACGCGAAGACGCGGCCTAAGGTAGCACAGGCACTCCTGCCTGTGCTCTTTTACTGAACGGCAAGATTTTTTTGTGCGAGCTGTCTAAGAGGGATTCGAGTGTTCAGCCTGAAAGACAAAGTAGCACTGGTGACCGGAGCGTCCCAAGGTATCGGTCGCGACACAGCCCTAGCGCTAGCCCAAGCAGGCGCAAAAGTAGGCGTAGCGGCCCGCAACGAAGGAAAGTTGGCCGCGTTGGTGACTGAAATCGAATCCGCAGGCGGCGCTGCCCTAGCCATAAAAATGGACGTAGCCGACGCCGAGCAAGTAAAAGCCGGCTTCAAGCAGGTAGTCGAAAAATTCGGTCGCCTCGACATCCTGGTGAACAACGCCGCGATAACGCGAGACGGCCTGTCGATGCGCATGAAGCAAGACGACTGGGAAGCCGTCCTGAAAACGAATCTGACCGGGGCGCACCTCTGCATTCAACAAGCGCTTTCGACGATGATGCGAGCCCGCGCCGGCCGCATCATCAACATCAGTTCGGTGGTAGCGCAGTCAGGCAACGCCGGCCAAGCCAACTACGTCGCCGCCAAAGCCGGCCTGATCGGCCTGACCAAAGCCATCGCGGTCGAAATCGCCTCGCGCAATATCACCGTGAACGCCGTCGCTCCCGGTTTCATCGAAACACCGATGACCGATGTATTGCCAGACAAAGTGAAAGAAGAATTAAAGACACGAATCCCGTTGGGACGCATGGGTTCGGCGCGCGAAGTCGCCGCCGCGATCGTATTTTTGGCCAGCGACGAGGCCGGCTACATCACCGGCCATGTGCTAAACGTAAACGGCGGCATGCATTTGGCATAGGGCACTCCAAATCTAAAGATTGGGGCGCAGAAGTTGACCTAAGGTTGGGGCCTAACTAGAATGGGCAGGTTATACTTACAGGGCTGAACGATGTGTGCGGTAGCGTAGGGCCGAGCGGTTTCACGAACTCATACTCAGCACGAACCAGCACGACGAACGCAGATCGCGGAGGATATAGGAATGGCCAGCGTTGAAGAGCGCGTAAAGCAGATCATTGTCGAGCAGCTCGGCGTCGACGAAGCGGAAGTCACACCAACGGCGTCCTTCGTTGACGATCTGGGTGCCGATTCGCTGGACCAGGTGGAATTGGTCATGGCGTTTGAAGAGGCCTTCGGTATCGAAGTCCCCGACGAAGACGCTGAGAAAATGACGACGGTAAAAGATGCCGTCGAATATATCGACAAGCACTCCAAAGGGAAGTAAGAATCCGCTGAGTATTACCACCTCATCAGGGAGCACCAAGCTTTGACTCGCCGCGTCGTTGTAACGGGCGTCGGACTCGTCTGCGCGCTGGGAATTGGCACAGACGAATGCTGGAAAAATCTCGTCGCCGGACAAAGCGGCATCGGAACGATTACGCTTTTCGATACTACCGGTTTCGATTGCACTATCGCCGGCGAAGTGAAGAACTTCGATCCCTTCCAATGGATTGAGAAAAAAGAACTGAAGAAGATGGGCCGGTTCATCCAGATCGCGCTGGCCGGCGCGGATTTCGCCGTCAAGATGGCGAACTGGACCAAGGAAACGGAAGGGGATCTCGACGAGGTTGGCGTGTACATTTCCTCCGGCATCGGCGGTTTCGACATCATCGAACGCGAACACTGGAAGCTGGTGCAAGGCGGGCCCGGGAAAATCTCGCCGTTCTTTATTCCTTCCGCGATCGTGAATCTTGCCTCCGGACACGTTTCGATTCGCTACGGCGCTCGCGGCCCCAATTCCGCCACCGCCACGGCGTGCTCCGCGTCCGCTCACGCCATCGGCGACTCCTTCAAAATTATCGAGCGTGGCGCGGCCGAAATGATGATTTGCGGCGGCACCGAGGCCACCATCACGCCAATGGGCGTCGGCGGCTTCGCCTCCATGAAAGCGCTTTCCACGCGCAACGACGATCCCGCGCACGCCAGCCGCCCATTTGACGCGCAACGCGATGGGTTCGTGGTCGGCGAGGGCGCAGGCATCATCATCCTCGAATCCCTCGAGCACGCGCAGAAGCGCAATGCCCCGATCCTTGCGGAAATCGTTGGCTACGGCATGTCCGGCGACGCCTATCACATCACGCAACCGGCCGAAAATGGCGACGGCGCCTACCGCGTGATGCGCGCGGCATTGAAAGACGCGAAGCTCTCACCAGACGACATCAGCTACGTAAATGCCCACGGCACATCCACGCCGATCGGCGACACTCTTGAAACCATTGCGGTCAAGCGGGTCTTCGGCCAGCGCGCCATGAAAATGCCCGTAAGCTCCACGAAATCGATGACCGGCCACCTCCTCGGTGGCGCAGGCGGACTCGAGGGTGGGATTTGCGTCCTAGCCTTGCGCGATCAGATCGTGCCACCCACGATCAACCAGGAAACGCCCGATCCCGCGTGCGATCTCGACTATGTCCCCAACGTCGCGCGCAAAACGGAAGTCGAGTATGCCCTGTCGAATTCCTTCGGCTTCGGCGGCACCAACGCCGCCCTAATTTTCAAGCGCTGGTCGGGTAAGTAGCGCAAGCGATCGCCGTGGACTTGTAGCCGCCCTCCCTAAGAGGGCGGGGGTTTAGAGTAAGCCCCGGCACACCGCAGCGCGCCGAAGCGAAACTCGATAAGCGGTTTCCGGCCCCGTTCCAGAAAGCACCGGACGCGAATCATCCGTCAAGTAAGAGGCGAGCCGTGAACATCATCGTGTGCATCAAACAAGTCCCTGCAAAAGACGCACCACTAACCATCGCCGGAAACTGGATCAAGGAATCCGACATCGGCTTCGAGATGAACGAGCCAGACAGCTATGCCCTAGAAGAATCCCTCCGTCTAAAAGAAAAGCATGGCGGCGAAGTAGTAGTCCTCTCGATGGGCCCCGAGCGCGTGAAGCAAACTATCAAAGAAGCCCTGGCGAAAGGCGCGGATCGCGCCATCCACATCGCCAACGATAATTTCGCGCAACTCGATCCACTCGGCGCAGCCACCTATCTTTCTGCAGCGATCAAAAAAGAACAATTCGACCTAGTCCTCACCGGCCTGCAAAGCGACGACCACGGCTTCGGCCAAACGGGAGTCCTGCTGGCAGGCCTGCTCGATCTCCCCCACGCCACCATCATCATGGCCATCGAAGCCCAGGAAGGAAAGCTGCGCCTCAAGCGCGAGCTTGAGGCCGGCTGGTTCCAACACATCGAATGCCCGCTGCCCGCAGTTCTCTCGATTCAATCCGGCATAAACAAAGTCCGCTACGCCACCCTGAAAGGCATCATGGCCGCCAAGAAAAAAGAAATCGCAACGGTAGCTCCCGAATCCCTAGGCGTCAGCGTGCAGCCAACGCAAAAAGTCGAAAAAATCTACGTCCCGGCAAAAACGAAAAAGACCGAATTCCTAACCGGCACGCCCAAAGAAGCCGCGACAAAGCTAGTAGAAAAATTGAAATTCGAAGCGCGAGTAATCTGATTCGACTGGTAGTCGCCGGCTTGGCCTGAGCAACGAAGGGCATCCTGTCGGCTCTTTCTTCTACAGAGGCACGAATGAAAATCCTAGTCGTCACCGAACAACGCCAAGGCAAGTGGAACAACACCAGTTTCGAAACGCTGGCGGCAGCCCAACAAATCGCCAGCGAAACCTCAAGCACCGTAAGTGGAGTCGTAATCGGAAAAGGCGTAGCCAATTTCGCTGACGAACTAGCGGCAAAAAACCTGGCTGAAGTCCTCCTGGTCGAACACGACCTCCTCGAAGCCTACACTCCAGACGGCTATTGCCTAGCCCTGAAGCAAGTCATCGAATCCGTCAAGCCCGACCTAATCCTCTTCCCTCACACCTACCAAGTCCGCGACTTCGCCCCCAAACTCGCCGCACAGCTTGGCAAAGGCATGATCGGCGATTGCATCAGCTATCGCAACGAATTCGGCAAACTAATTTTCGTCCGCCAAATGTTCCAAGGCAAAACTAACGCCGACGTCACCTTCCAAAGCGCCGCCCCATGGTTCGCGTCCTTTCAAGCTGGCGCCTTCCGCTCCGACCTGGCCGCTGCGCATCCCAGTAGCAAGGCCCCAGTCAACGCCGTTTCCGTAACGCTAAGGGCCGATCAAATCCGCACCAAGCCCCTCGATCTTTTCAAAGAAGCAAAATCCGCCGTAGACCTTACCCAAGCCCCACTCATCGTAGCCGTCGGCCGCGGCATCAAAGCCCCCGAAAATATCCCCCAAGCCGAAGCCTTAGCCAAAGCTCTAGGTGGAGAAATCGCCGCCTCCCGCCCAATCTGCGACGAAGGCTGGCTCCCCATGGAGCGCCAAATCGGCAGCTCCGGCCAAACGGTAGCCCCCAAACTCTACCTGGCCCTGGGCATCAGCGGAGCCATCCAACACGTAGTAGGCATGAAGGGCGCCCGCACCATCGTCGCCATCAACAAAGACCAAAATGCCCCCATCTTCGAGATCGCCGACTACGGCATAGTCGCCGACATCTTCGAAATCATGCCCGCCCTAACCGAAGCCTTGGAAAAAGCCAAACAAGGCTGACAACACGCCGCAGGCGTTAAACTGGCGTATACTTTTGCCAAGCCTATGAAGCTAGAAGACTACAAGACAATCCTGTACCGTCAGGAAGACGGCTCCTGGGTAGCCGAAATCCCTGCCATCTCCGGTTGTTGCGCCTTGATGAAAACCCGCGAAGCAGCCTTGGCCGAGCTCACGAACGTCTTCGCCATGATCTCGGAAGAATATATTGAAAAAGGTTTGAGCCTTCCCGCTGACACTGCCGAGATAGTGAATGCCTAGTGCCACGGCGCGCGATTTTCAGCGCGTCGCCCGGCTCCTCGGATTCTCTTTAACCCGCACCACGGGAAGTCACGAACGCTGGAATCATCCGGACGGAAGAGCCGTAACCATCCCGGTTCATGGAGGAGACGAAATCGGGCCGCCTCTGTTTTTCAAGATCGTTTCGCCAATTGGGAGTGTCTGTCGAACAATTTTCAAGGCTTCGCTAAAGGCGCCCTTAAGCCCCATTTGCTAAAATAGAATCCAACCATGACCCCTCCCCGCGAACAACTCGAGGCTGACGTCCTGATCGTCGGCGCAGGTCCGGCAGGCCTCTCCTGCGCGCTGCATCTCGCCAACCTCAGCAAAAAACACAACGAATCCGGCGCCAAGCCCGAACTCTCCACCGAAAATATCTACGTCCTCGAAAAAGGCCGCGAGATCGGCGCCCACCAACTCTCCGGCGCGATCATGAATCCGAAAGCGATTGCTGAACTGGTTCCCGATTTCGAAAACACCGCGCCGTTAGATTCTCCCGTAACTGACGACGCGG